>SDBU01000082.1_pt1 | contig 121505 bp, 122 predicted proteins | sample 2277071 | NCBI WGS metagenome assembly SDBU01 (sample SAMN10397929, study PRJNA504765) | marine sediment metagenome | isolation source: marine sediment core GS08_GC12, 126 cmbsf | place: Arctic Ocean: Gakkel Ridge, Loki's castle | collected 2008
TCGGACCGAAGTCCATCAGGACGAGGTCAGGGTGAAACCGGCAGGCCCGCCGCGGCGGGCAGGCAGGGAAAAATCAAACCAACCCCTCCCTTTGGTGACGACGTCCTCTCACGAATAAAAATAGTAACAATTGATCTGGATCCAACAGATTGACTCCGAGCCGCCCGGAAAATGAGACAGAGCGAAGGAAAAGCGGCTTTTTCTGTTTGAGCCAGTAATCATAATAATACATCGCCGTAGGCGACACCATGTTGTTAATTGAGTCACCTCGTGCTGAGTACTCGGTACGAAGCATTGTTAATTGTTAATTTAACATAATATATCTTATAAGACTTAGAAATCGGTAAGTTTTTATGTATAATTGTCTAATATGGAAAAAGTATCAATAACAATAATTGGCGCTGGAGTAGTTGGCCTGGCCATCGCTGCCGAGCTGAGCAAAAAGCACAAGGATATTGTTCTTGTTGAAAAGGAATCCTCCTTTGGCCAGGAAGCCAGCAGCCGCAACAGCGAGATTCTCCACGCAGGTATTTATTATGAAAAAGATTCCCTTAAAGCTAAGCTTTGTGTTGAAGGTAAAAATATTTTATACGCTTTCTGCAAAGAAAACAATATTCCTCACAAACAATTAGGCAAGATAATTGTCGCGCTGGATGAATCAGAGCATAAACAATTAGAAACACTTGAACAAAAGGCTAGGGTTAATGGGGTAGAGGATCTGGTTTGGTTAGATAAGCAACAGATTAAGGACTATGAGCCTTCAGTTAATGGCTATTCAGCCCTATATTCTCCTAGTACTGGGATAGTTGATTCACATGCCTTGATGAAATGTCTTGAACAAAAAGCTGAAACCGCTGGGGTGATGATTTCTTATGGGTCAAAGGTAACTGCTATTGAAAAAGTCTCAGGTGGTTATAAGGTGGAAATTAATCGTGAATACAGCTTTGTAACGGAAAAATTGATTAACTCAGCAGGATTATTTGCTGATAAAGTGGCAGAAATGGCAGGAATTGATGTTGAGGAGAAGAAATATCGGCTTTATTATTGTAAAGGCGAGTATTTTGCCTATAATAAGCCGTCATTTATCAAACATTTAGTTTACCCTGTGCCAGAACATGATTTAAAAGGCTTAGGGGTTCATTCAGTCTTTGATTTGGGTGGTTCATTAAAATTTGGGCCCAATGCTTTTTATGTTGATGATTTGAATTATGATGTGGATGTTTCCCATCGTAAGGATTTTTATGATTCAATTAAGAAAATGTTTCCGCAAATTCAAGAGCAAAACTTGAGCCCTGATCAAGCGGGGATTAGACCAAAGCTCCAGGGCCCAGGGCAGGGTATAAGGGATTTTGTAATTAGAATGGATATGCCTGGCTTTGTTAACTTAGTTGGGATTGAGTCGCCGGGGTTAACAGCGAATTTGGCGATTGGCAGATACGTGGCGGATTTAGTGTAATTTTGATATAATAAGAACAAAATGCAAGATTTAAAGAAAAAAATCATCAGCAAAAAAGCAAAAATCGGTGTTATTGGCCTGGGATATGTTGGCTTGCCGTTAGTTAAAGAGTTCTTAAATGCCGGATTTAATGTTACTGGTTTTGATATTGATAAAAATAAAATTAAATCATTAAGTCAAGGCAAGAGTTATATAAAGCATATTCCAAACTCAGTAATCAAGGACTTTAAAAAGACAGGTAGGTGGGCGCCAAGTTCTGATTTTACCGGATTAAGCAAGCTTGATGCGATTATTATTTGCGTGCCAACCCCGCTTAACAAACATCGCGAACCAGATCTTTCACATGTAATCTCTACTGCCAAAGTAATTAGTAAATATATGCAAAAGGGACAATTGATTGTATTAGAAAGTACAACTTATCCTGGTACTACGGAAGAGGACGTTCTACCAATTCTGGCTAAAAATGGTTTTAAAGCGGGCAAAGACTTTTTTCTGGCTTTTTCGCCAGAAAGAGAGGATCCTGGGAATAAGAAGTTCGGATTAAAAAATATGCCCAAAATAGTTGGCGGCGTGACCCCAGCGTGTTTAAAGATTGCTGATCTTCTTTATTCGCAAATAGTCTCGCAAACAGTGCTTGTTTCTTCGCCGCGCGTGGCCGAAGCTGCGAAATTACTGGAAAATATTTATCGTGCGGTTAATATTGCCCTGGTCAATGAATTGAAAATGCTTTTTGACCGCATGGATATAGATGTTTTTGAAGTAATAAACGCGGCTAAAACTAAACCTTTTGGTTTCCAGGCTTTTTATCCGGGACCAGGCCTGGGTGGGCATTGTATTCCCATAGACCCGTTTTACCTTACCTGGAAAGCCAGGCAATATGATTTTTCAACCAAATTCATTGAGTTGGCAGGAGAGATAAATACTAATATGCCTTATTATGTTGTTTCCAAGATAATTGAATCTATTAACCAAAATAATAAGCCGATTAAAGGTGCGAAAATTTTAATTATTGGTTTGGCGTATAAAAAAGACGTTGATGATCAACGAGAATCGCCTGCGTTTAAGGTTATTTCTCTGTTACGCCAAAAGGGTGCTGCAGTGTCTTATCATGATCCTTATATCCCGGTTTATTCTGGTAATGAACATGCTCCTGCGCTGAAAATGCGTTCAGTTAAATTAACCAAGGCGAGATTGAAAAATACAGATTGTGTTGTGATCCTTGCTGATCACAGCAATGTTGACTATGGCCTGATTGTAAAGCATGCTCCATTGATTGTTGATACGCGCAATGTTGCGAAAAAAATTAAAAATAGTTCTGCTAAGATTATTCAAGCCTGACATCTTTTGACGTATCTTGACATAATAAAATGGCTACTTGACATATTTTAGCATGATGATATACTAGCTAAATCATGGAAGTTCGTGAAAACGAAATTTACACTTCAGAAGAAACAAAATCACTCCTCAAGATTTCTCAGTCAACTTTTTTGCGTTTAGTAAAGAAAGGTATTATAAAAGCACATAAAGTTGGCGGCCAGTATCGTATTTTAGGTAGAGAGATTTTGCATTTAGTGAATCCACAGCTTGAAGAAAAAGCTGTTGGTGCTTACCGTAAAGTTCGTAATGGAGTAAAAAAACAATTACAAAAAATAAAGGATTAGGGGGAGATAAATGAGATTATTATCAATTTTTTTAATATTTAGTTTGCTGGTTCCTTTTTTGCCAAGTAGTGCTTCGGCACAACTTGTTGTCAATCCGCTTAACGATTCGCCAGGAGGGGGCCTGATTTCTTCTCCGTTATCAGTACAACAGTTTGGGAATTTTTCTCAGGGTGTTGTTTGGGATGGCTATAAGTTAGGTTCAGGGGATAGGTTGGAAGCCCATCTTATTGTTGGGGACAACGCGCTGGTCCTTGATTATATATTTGTTATTAATCCTGAGGGCAAGATATTCTTTCCCAATGTTGCTGAAATTTATCTTTCTGGTCTGACCTTAAAACAAGCCAGGGCAAAATTGATCAAAGAGATTAAGAAAAAATACAGGGAAGATTTTAGTTTGTCTTTGATGGTTTCCAATCTTAAAACTATTAGTGTTTATGTGACAGGCCAGGTAAATAACACGGGTTTAAAACCTGTTAGCGATGGAACGAGAATTGCCAGCGTGTTAAAGGATGTTGGCGTGGCAAAAGGCGGCTCTGATCTTTCCGAGTATATATATTTAAAAAGACAAACATCGGGCGGCGATTTTAAAGATTACAAATTGAGCTTGTACAGCATTTTCTTGGGTGATGATGATACTCAGAATATGCTGTTAAAAAACGGGGATATTATTAGCGTGCCTGTGATTAAATCATATGTATATGTTTATGGGGATGTTGCCAGGAGTGGGACATTTGGCTATGTCCCGGGCCAAACACTTTCAGATTATATTAATATTGCTGGGGGTCCGACCCCAAGGGCAAACTTGTCAGGCGTGACGGTTACTCGGCAGGAGAAGGGCAAGCCAAAGGTTTATCATATTAATGCCTCTGATATTATTCAGCGCGGTCTCATGGGTAAAGATATTGAGATCTATGCGGGTGATGTTATTAGTATCCCTGGTAATTTCTTTTATTTTTCTGATTTTGCCAGTTTTGCGAATACTATTCTATTAGCCTTAACCCTTTATACTGCTTTTGCGAAATAGGAGGGAGTAATTATGGATGACGAAATTAATTTGCGTGAGTATATTGATGTGATCTTTAAGCGCTGGGTCCTAATACTATTAGTAGCTTTAGTTTGCTCTATTATCGCTTTATTTATCGGATTATTAAAAGAGCCGATGTATTCGGCCAGGGCGGTAATTCTGTTTCGTTCTGGTGAAGGTAGTTCTATGTCGGGATTAGCCAGTTTAGCAAACTTTGCCGGGATCCAGCTCCCCTCAAAAAAGGGGAACCAGGATGATATGCTCAAACTCCTTAGGACCAATGCAGTTGCTTTGAAGGTTCTTAAAGACCTTAAATTGAGAGAAAGGATAAAAGGATGGGATAACCTGCGCATTGCGGACCATGAGATGGCATCTTCAGTTGGGCGGATGCTAAAAAATCCGAAAAAAAAGAGTAATAATCTGGTTGAGTTAGTGGTTGAATATAAGGATCCACAACTCACCGCAGATGTGGCGAATGCTTACGCAAGGGCGCTGACTTATTATTGGAATGAATTAAATTATTCAGAAGTGCAGAAAAAGAGAGAATATATCGAAAAACAGCTTCCGCGAGTTGAGCGGGACCTCAAGACAGCTGAGAATAAGATTAAAAAGTTCACCCTATTATCACCTAAGGGTGGATATTCGATGGGGTCGGGAACTATGGGATTGGTTTCTGTTTCCCAGTCGCAGGGGATAGAGATTGCCCGCCTCAGCCGGGAACTAGAGATCCAAAATGCAGTTTATACTATGTTAAGGAAAGAGTATGAGACGGTAAAGCTTGAAGAGTCAGCGGAGATCCAACCGCTGGTAATTGTTGATAAAGCCATCGTACCCAAGAAGCCATTTGCCCCGAAAATTAAATTAATGACCCAGATCGGTTTTGCCCTCGGATTATTTTCGGGAGTCTTTTTAGCTTTTGCTATCGAATATGCAGGGAAAAACAGGAGGTGATCGGTGAAAGATCATATTTTTAACGGTAAAACGGTTTTAATTACAGGGGGGACCGGATCTTTTGGCAAGAAGTTATCAGAAATATTATTAAATGAATTTAAACCGGCCAGGCTGATCATCTATAGCCGCGATGAGATGAAACAGTTTGAGATGCAGCAGATATATGATGAATTTGATAATATCAGGTTTTTTATCGGTGATGTAAGGGATAAAGAGAGGCTTTCCCTGGCAATGAATGGAGTAGATTATGTTGTTCATGCCGCGGCCCTAAAAATAGTGCCGGCAATGGAATATAATCCGGCGGAGGCAATAAAAACGAATGTTATTGGGGCAATGAATATTATTGAATGTTCAATAATGCATAAAGTTAAAAAGGTCATTGCTTTAAGTACTGACAAAGCGTGTAATCCGATAAATCTTTATGGCGCAACAAAGTTGTGCTCGGACAAGCTATTTGTTGCGGCTAATTCATATTCTGGGACAAGCGGAACGCGCTTTGCCGTTGTTAGATACGGCAATGTTGTCGGCAGCCGAGGAAGCGTTGTCCCTTTCTTCAAACAGAAGATGCAAGAGGGGGTCATTCCGATCACCGATACCCGGATGACCAGATTCTGGATTACCTTAGAGCAAGCAGTACGATTTGTGTTAAAGAACTTCGAAAGGATGCGCGGCGGCGAAGTTTTTGTCCCTAAGATCCCGAGCATGAATATTATGGATCTGGCTAAAGCGGTTGCGCCAGAGTGTAAGACCAAGGTTATTGGTATCCGTCCGGGAGAGAAGTTGCACGAAGTGATGATCTCAGGGGACGATGCCCGTAACACCATTGAGCTTGATGACTGTTATGTAATTAAGCCGGCCTTCCATTGGTGGGATAAGAATAACTACGTCGAAGGTAAGCCGGTAACAGACGATTTTTATTACAGTAGTGATACCAACAAAGCGTGGCTGACCATTCCTCAGCTGCAACAGATGATTGAGGAATAATATCAGTGAAAATCCCTTACGCCACACAGTGGATTGAAGAGGATGATATCGCGGCGGTAACCGCCGCCTTAAAATCTTCGAACTTAACTCAAGGTCCTCTAGTCGAACGATTTGAACAGGATATCGCAAAATATTGTGGAACCAAATATGCGGTTGCAGTAAACAGCGGCACCTCCGCGCTTCATGTTGCAGCGCTAGCTGCCGGTATAAAAGAGGGGGATGAGGTTATAACCTCACCGATTACCTTTGTTGCCTCTGCTAATTGTGTCCTTTATTGCGGTGGAAAGCCGGTTTTTGCTGACGTTTTACCTGATACGATCAATATTGATCCGGGATCGATTGAAAAGAATATCAATACAAACACTAAAGCTATTATCCCGGTTCATTTTGCGGGGAATCCAAGCCGGATGGAAGAGATCCAGTTGATCGCAAAAAAGAATAATTTAATTATTATCGAAGATTCTGCGCATGCGCTGGGAGCAGAATATAAAGGGGAAAAAGTAGGATCATGTAAGTATTCGGATATGACCATCCTCAGTTTTCACGCGGTTAAACATATTACAACCGGAGAAGGCGGGGTAGTCCTTACTAACGACGAAGAATTGTATGAGAAGTTAAAATTTTTCCGCTCCCACGGGATTACACGTGACCAGAAATACCTAGAAAGAAACGACGGGGTTTGGTATTACGAGATGCACCGTCTCGGTTTTAATTATCGGATCACCGATATCCAGGCCGCGTTAGGGATCAACCAGCTTGGGAAGCTGGATAAATTTGTAGAGCGAAGGCGCGAAATTGCCGATAAATATGATGCTGCTTTTAAAAGTATAGCTGGAATAGATGTTCTAGGCGAGACCGCTAATGCTGAATCATCGCATCATCTTTATGTGATCATGGTTGAGGATCGAAAATGGATTTTTGAAAAACTGCGTGATGCAGGGATCATTGTAAACGTTCACTACATCCCGGTCTATCTGCAGCCTTACTATGAAAAACTAGGGTTTAAGCGCGGCCTTTGCCCTAATGCAGAGGCGTATTATCAGCGGGCGATATCGCTGCCGATGTATCCGAAGCTTTCGGATGAAGAAGTCGACATAGTGATCAATCAAGTAAAACAAGCCCTATCAAAGGTGAGATAAATGAATAAGATCGCGTTAGGAACGGCTCAATTCGGCTTTGATTATGGCGTAAATAATAAACGTGGCAAGATTCCAAAAAGTGAAGCTTTTAGTATCCTGGAGAAAGCCTTTTCTTCTGGCGTAGACTGTCTTGATACTGCGCCAGCTTATGGGGACAGTGAAGCGATCCTTGGTAAATATCTCAAAAAGACTAAAGCAAATTTTAAGATTATTTCCAAGCTACCTAAAATTGATCCATCAAAGATTTTATCAGCTTTCAGTTCTTCCTTGAGTGACCTCGGGCTTAATACACTTTATGGCTATTTGTTCCATGATTTTCAATATTACAGAAATAATCCTGCGGCTTGGGATATTTTCAAGTCCCTAAAGGCAGAAGGGAAAATAGAGAAGATAGGCTTTTCTTTGTATTATCCGGAGGACCTTGATGTTATTCTGGACCGGAGATTGGGAATTGATCTGGTGCAGGTTCCTTATAGTATTTTTGACCGAAGATTTGAGCCTTTTTTCCCGTTACTGCGTGACCAAGGAATTGAGGTCCATGTTAGGTCTGTCTTTCTTCAGGGTTTACTATTTAAACAACCGGATGAACTTTTTAAAGAATTTCTGAAGATCAGGGATAAAATAAGAAAGATCAATTCTATTGCGGCCTCGGCCAATCTTTCGAAGGTTTCACTTTGCTTGAATTTCGCGATCATTAATGAATTTATTAATAAGGTCATAGTTGGTGTTGACAGTCTCCAGGACCTTAACGGGATCATTTCTTCTTCTGCAGATATTGGTGTTGTTAAAAAGTTGCTTGCTGAGTTAGATGATCTTCAAGAAACCGATCAAAATGTAATTTTACCGATGAATTGGCAGGCGCACAAGTTAACAACAGCAGGGGTGTAAAGATATATATGGGTAAGTCACAGGAATTATACAAGAAGGCAAAAAAAATTATCCCGGGCGGGACACAACTTTTGTCTAAAAGACCGGAAATGTTTTTGCCTGATCAGTGGCCTTCATATTTCAAAAGGGCTCAAGGTGTTAATGTCTGGGATCTCGATAATAATATGTATATTGATATGAGCATTATGGCCATTGGGGCAAGTGCTCTTGGTTATGCAGATCCCGAAGTCAGCTCTGCAGTTAAAACAGCGATAGATAATGGGTGTATTTCTTCGTTGAACAGCCACGAAGAAGTTGAATTAGCCGAAGAGTTGATCGATTTGCATCCTCACATGGAAATGGCCCGCTTTGCCAGAACAGGGGGGGAGGCTGATGCTGTTGCGGTAAGGATTGCTAGGGCGGCCAGCGGAAAATCTAAAGTAGCAGTTTGCGGTTATCATGGCTGGCATGATTGGTATTTGGCGACCAATATTAGCGAATCGGATAATTTAGGTGATCTCTTGTTGCCAGGATTAAGCCCAGCCGGATTGCCGATCGAATTAAAAGGGACTACTTTACCGTTCCATTATGGAAAGATCAATGAGTTAGAAGCTATTGTTCGTGAACACGGGAACGAACTGGGAGTTATTGTAGTTGAAGTTCAGCGTGGTAAAGAGGCAGATGTCCCGTTTTTAAAAAAGTTAAGAGAAATTGCGGACAAGAATAATTCGGTGTTGATTTTTGACGAGGTTTCGTCAAGTTTTAGATTAAGTATCGGAGCACTCTATAAATTATACAGTCTTCAGCCGGATATGGTAGTTATCGGAAAAGCATTGGGCAATGGCCATCCGATTTCAGCTATATTAGGTAAAAGAAGTGTTATGGAAGCTGCCCAAGGGTCGTTTATCAGTAGCAGTTATTGGACTGAAAGGGTTGGTTTTGTGGCTGCGTTGGCAACAATCGATCAATTTGAAAAAAATAATGTGATCGGTCATTTAGCAGAGTTAGGAGAGTATATCGATCAGGGACTGAGTAAGATATTCGATGAACTGAAACTTTCGATCAACAATGTGGGGATGCTGCCGGTACCGGTACTAGCGATCAAGGAACAAGAGCCGTTGTTGGTTAAAACAGTTTTTACGCAAGAGATGCTAAAATGCGGATTCTTAGCTTCAAATATTACTTATCTCTCATATGCCCATAATAAAGCGATCATCGACCAATATTTAGAAGCGGCTCATGATGTCTTTTCTAAAATTAAAACTGCAATTGGGAAAGGTAATTTAAAAGATCAATTAAACGGTCCGATCTGTCATGCTGGGTTTGAGAGGTTAACTTAGGTGGGGAAAAATAAAGCAACGGTAATTATTCAGGCACGGATGTCTTCTTCAAGACTTCCAGGAAAAGTTATGCTGGAAGTGATGGGGAAGCCGTTGATCGGGCATATGCTCGATAGGCTGGCGCATGCCAAAAATATCGATGAGATTATCGTAGCTACTTCGACCGATAGTGCTAATGACCAAATGTGTAGATACCTTGAAGAGAGAAACGTCAAAGTATTTCGCGGCAGCGAAGATGACGTTTTAGCGCGTTTCTATTTGGCTGCTAAAAAAAATGGAGCGAAGACAATTGTTAGATTAACTGCGGATTGTCCGCTGATTGATCCGGTGATCATTGATCGTTTTGTTCAGGAATATTTTTTACAAAAGGCTGATTATTTATGTGGAGGGCCGACCTTAGCGGAAGGGCTTGATACCGAGATATTTAGTTTTATTGCATTAGAAAAATCTCATAAAAATGCGAAGAAACGGTCAGAACGTGAGCATCTTACTCAATATATTCATAATAATCGTGACCAATTTAAATTAGTGAAGATTAAAAATCTGACCGATGACAGTAAATATCGGATCACAGTTGATGAAGAAAAGGATTTTAGGGTGGTCAGGAAAATATTTGAAGCCCTTTATGTGGAAGAAGCTTTTCCATTCGGCATAGAAGAGATAAAAGAGTTTTTAAATAAGCATCCTGAGATTATGAAGATCAATTCAGAAATTGTCAGGAATGAAGGATTAGTAAAGTCCTTAAAAGATGATAATAGAATTAGTATAGGTAAGCGATTAGTTGGTGAAGGCGAGACATGTTTTATTATCGCTGAGGCAGGCAGTAATCACGATCAGAATTATGGGAAAGCGTTAGCATTAATTGAGATTGCTGCGGATGCGGGGGCTGATGCGGTTAAGTTCCAGGTTTTCTCCGCCGAAGGGATCGCCGTAGATACGAGTGAGAAAATAGCCGATCTAAAAAAAGATAAATTTTCTGCTTATGGAAAAAACTTGCACGAATTGTATAAAAAACTTGAACTCCCTAGAGAGTGGCTTCCTAAATTAAAAAGGCATGCAGAAAGATGCGGAATTATATTTTCGGCTACTCCTTTTGATGAAGAGGCGGTCGATGATCTTGAAAAGATTAATATCCCATTTTATAAGATCGCTTCATTTGAATTAGTCCATCTTCCACTGATTAAGTATGCTTCCAGCAAGGGAAAGCCGATCATACTTTCGACCGGTATGGCAAATATGGAAGAGATTAAAGAAGCGGTTGATGCAGTCATCGAAAGCGGGAATAACCAGTATATGCTGCTTCATTGCGGGATCGAATATCCGCCCCGGATGGAAGATCTCCACCTTGCGGCAATGGATACGATTAAAAAGAAATATTCATGTCCGATCGGATATTCTGATCATACCCTGGGGATCACCGTTCCAATTGCGGCGGTTGCCAGAGGGGCGAAAATAATTGAAAAGCACTTTACGATCAATAAGAAATCGGCCGGGCCTGACCATAAATTTGCGCTTAATTCAAAAGAATTAAAAGCGATGGTGTCAGCCATCAGGGATGTAGAGCAAGCGATTGGAGCTCCTGGTAAAAAAGCGGTAGAGCGAGAACAGATATATCTAAAAAGAGGGAGAAGAAGTCTTTTTGCTAAAACTAACATAAGGAAAGGTGAGTCAATCTCGAGGGAAGGGATTTTGGTTTTGAGGCCAGCGAGTGGCCTAATGCCCAAGTATATTGATCAAGTGGTTGGAAAGAAGGCAAATGTAGATATCGTAGCCAATGAACCAATTACCTGGGAAAAGATAGAACAATGAAGAAACCGACGATTCTATTTAGTACATACGGAGGACATAATCTGGGAACCGGGCATGTTTTTAGAGACTTGGAACTAGCAAAGGTACTAATGCGTGATGTGGACGTTTTTTTTCATGTTAACGGTGCAAATGGCGCGTTTGATATTTTATCCGAACGCGGAGTGAAGCATATTTTACGGGGAAAATTAAAACGGGTTTTGAAAGAGTTAGATCCTAAGCTGTTGATCTATGATAAACCTTATGCTTTGGGAGAGATGGAAGATATCGGACAGGAAAATGGTATGCGGGTCATATCGTTAGATAGCTTTTTTTACGATGATGGGCGGATAGATGCATCCATTAACATAATTAACCACCATTATAAAAAAAGAAGGAAAGATAGAGGCCAGCGGGTATATGAGGGAACCCAATATTCGATCATCCGTGATGATATCTTAAAGGGACGGAAGCGAAGGAAAAATAGAAAGGATATAAGGAATATTTTAGTTACTTTTGGTGGAGGGGATCCAAGAAATAATACCGAAAAGGTAATAAGAATGTTAAATAATTTCGATGAACAAAGATTTAATGTCCAGATTATCCGAGGATATATTTTCAGGAAGAGATTAGCTTATTCGTTGAGCAGGGGGAATCACGATTATTCGGTAAAGAATAAAGTCAAAGATATGAGCGCACTGATGGATTGGGCAGATGTCGCTTTTTGCGGCGGTGGGACAACCTCGATGGAATTATTATGTGTCGGTTGTCCGATCGTTGTTTTCCCCCAGACTAAAGAAGAGTTAGCATTTGCAAAAAGTGTAGCTGATAAAAAAGCACTATTGTTGATCGAGCCGGGATTGAGGATGGATCGCGCTAAGAAAAAAGTTAAAAAGGTAATTGAGGATCGTTCGCTGCGAAACCATCTGTCAAAAAATGGGCAGAAGTTATTTGATGGAAAAGGGAAAGAGCGTATTAAAAAGATAGTGCTCAGGAGTTTAAAGGGTAGTTAAATGCAGAAAAAGATTATGTTTATCGGAGCAGGAGCTCATCAAGCAAAAGGGATAGAGAAAGCTAAAGAGATGGGACTGTTTGTTATTGCAGTAGATGGCAGCGCAAAAGCTCCAGGCTTGAAAATTGCCGATCAATCGCATGTTATCGATGTTAAAGATATTAAATCTAATCTTAACGTTGCCATTGGGAATCAGATCGATGGGATTTTAGCAGTTGCTTCGGAAGTAAGTGTGTTGACGGTGGCGGCGATTAGTCAGGAGATGGGATTGCCGGGGATTGATGTTGAAGTAGCCAAAAAATGCACCGATAAAGGTTTAATGCGTAAGGCATTTGTAGAACATGGAGTTCCATCTCCCAAATCGTATTCGGTTTATAGTTATGAAGACTTGCTTAAGCGAGCAGATGAAATTGGATATCCGTTGGTGATTAAACCGGCCGATAACGCGGGGAGCCGCGGAGTAAAGATGCTCCGTGACCAAAAAGAGTTTAAGACTGCTTATAACGATGCTTTACAACACTCAAAGAGCGGTAAGTTGGTGATTGAAGAGTTTATGAAAGGGATTGAAGTTAGCGTTGAGGCGTTTATGCATAAAGGGAAAATAAATATCATCGGATTGTCAGATAAAGTAAGGAGCCCGCTTCCATATCTTTTGGATATTAAAGTATCTTTTCCATCTGCGTATAGTGAAGCTGAAATTAATAATATTATAAATATGGCACGACAAACAATTGAAGCAGTTGGTGTTAAAGAGGGGCCTGTCCATATGGAATTAATAATGACCAAGAGTGGTCCGATCCCTGTTGAATTAGCCGCCAGGGGGCCGGGATTTAAGGTCTTTACCGATATTATGCCGATGATCACCGGGATAGATCTGTTAAAAGAGTTAATTAGAATGTCTTTGGGTGATAAACCAAGCTTAGAAAAACGTAAAGATATGGCTTCGGTAATTAAATTTCTTGATACAAAAACTGGTGTGCTAAAACGTATATCCGGTATCAATCAGGCAAAAAAAGAAGATGGAGTCTACGAAGTAGAGATCTACCCTAAAGAGGGAGATAAAGTTAATAAATTAACCTGCGGAGCAGATCGCGTAGGGCATATTATCTCAATTGCTGATACGCGAAGAAAAGCGGAAGAAGCTGTGGAACGAGCAGAAAAGCGGATAAAACTGGAGGTTACGTAAGTGGATAAGGGATTATTTGCAAAAAGAGTATCAGATATCCCCCCTTCAGCAACACTGTCTATTGCAGAGGCAGCCAGAAGGATGAGGGCTTCTGGAGAAAGGGTAATTGAGCTAAGCGGTGGTGAACCTGATTTTGCTACTCCGCTTCATATTGTTGAAGCAGTCGAAAAAGCGATTCGCGATGGATATACAAAGTATACGGTGAGCAGCGGAATATTAGAATTAAGAGAAGCGATCTCAAGGAAATATGAGCTTGAACAAGAAGTGAAATATGATCCAGTAAGTGAGGTCTTGGTTACACCCGGAGCTAAACAGGGACTGTTTTACGCCATTATGGCTTTAGTGAATTCGGGGGATGAAGTGTTGATCCCAGATCCTTGTTGGATCAGTTATGAACCGATTGTCAGATTGGCCGAAGGGAAAATGATAAGGGTAGCAACAAGTGAAAAAGATGATTTTATCTTAAATGCCAATGAACTGGAAAAAAGTATTACCAAGAAATCGAAGATTTTAATCTTAACCAATCCTAATAATCCGACTGGATCAGTTATCGATATAAAAAATATAGAAGAGATTGCCAGGGTTGTTAAAAAACATAATTTGATTGTAGTCAGTGATGAGATATACGAAAAGATCGTTTTTGAAAATGCAAAGTGCAAAAGTATTGCGACGATTAACGGGATGAAAGAGCAGACGGTAATCATAAACGGTTTTTCAAAAGCTTATGCGATGACCGGTTGGAGGCTAGGATACGTGTTGGCTCCGTCACGAATTATGGAGAAAATTGCAAAGCTGCAGCAGCATTCGGCTACATGCGTGACCGCTTTTGTACAAAAAGGGGGAATTGCTGCGCTAGATGGACCGCAAGAGGTTGTTGGCGAAATGGTTAGGAAATATCAAAGGCGGAGAGATCTGTTGTTAAGTCGGATAGGCCAAAACCAGCGCCTCTCTTGTTTTAAACCAAAGGGGGCATTTTATCTTTTTATGAATGTAAAAAGAATTAATAATGATTCAGCCGAATTTGCGGATCAATTAATTAAAACTGCCGGAATCACCACCGTCCCCGGTGCCTATTTTGGACCGGCGGGAGAAGGATATTTAAGAATATCTTTTGCGGTCTCCGACAAGGTAATTGAGGAAGCGATAAATAAAATTAAGGAAATATAACTATGGATGATCGAGATAAACAGACAATTGTCGATCGGTATAGCGAACGGTTAAAGAAATATGGGGCAAGTATCGATACACTTGCTTCTGGCAACGAAGAGCGGAGAAAGATGCGTTTTAATATCCTTTCCGATATAGGGATATTTAACGGCGCTTCGGTGTTGGATGTTGGCTGCGGTTTTGCCGATTTTTACCAGTACCTAAACGATAACGGGGTCGACGTAAATTATACTGGTTATGATATTAATCCGGATTTTATAAAGCTATGTAAAGAGAAATATCCGGAAGCTGATTTTGCGGTGAGAGATATCCAGGTAGATAAAATTGAAGGAGAATTTGATTTTATTATTGTCTCACAAGTGTATAACAATAAACTCTCCTTTGATAATAATGAATTAGTGATCAGGGATGTAATTGAGAAATTATATAATTTGCTTAGTGATCGCGGGGGGATTGCGATCGATATGTTAACAAATTATGTCGATTTCAAGGAAGAGCGACTGCATTATTATTCGCCGGAAGAGATATTTAAATACGCTAAAACTTTAACTAAAAGGGTAGTAATTCGGCATGATTATCCGCTCTACGAATTTACACTCTATTTGTACAAAGATTTTAAGGGATGGAAAAAGTAGTGGATAAAAAGGATCTATATATGGTTTTATCCATTGATATTGATGAAGATAGTTATGATAAGAATATCTTTAAGGGCGCAGATAAGGTTAGCTGGCGTGGAGTAGAGGAAGGAATCCCCAAGATCCTTGAAACGTTAAAGGATTATCAAGATGCTAACGGAAGATCGATCAGATATTCGTGGTTTGTTCGATGTGACAGACAATTAGAGGGGCTTTACGGTGATCCGGGCTACCTATTTAAACAATATCATGCTTTATGGAACGAAAGAAAAGGGGAAGGGGATGAGATTGCCTGGCATTTTCACCCATATGATCACGATTATTCCCTAATGAATAACGAAGCGCAACTGGTTAAGGATTTAAAAATGTCTTACCTGAATGATGATTTCAAAAGATACGGAATAAATGCCTCCAGAATTGGAAGGGCATTTTGCTCAAATGCCATTATCGCTGAATTATGTTCATTAGGGATAAAAGTGGATTCTACTGCTCTTCCAGGAAGGAAGCGGAAGGATAAAGTAAATTCGCTGGATTGGGAAATCAGTTCGCAGGCGCCATTTTTCCCTTCCGGTTCAGATTATCGAATTCCAGGAAAAGATCAAACTGATTTGCTGGAAATCCCGATGTCGATGATCGAAACTAAAGCCTCATATGATAAAGAGCCGCTTAAGCGGTATATGAATTTAACCTTTAAGAATGAAGTTATTAATAATTCATTAAGGAAACATGTCAGGGATGAAGATCTATTGGTAAGTATTATGCATCCTTCGGAGGTTATCGCTTCGCAAACGCACCCCTTATTATCTTTTGATAAGGGCGAAATAAAAAGAAATATCGAAGTTATCCTTTCGGAAGCGGGTAAAAATGGCCGGAAGGTTAATTTTATTACAATAAGCGACGTTTTAGATCTGGTTAAACAAGGGAAAATAAGTTATGCAAATTAAGAAGCTAGAGCAGAAAATAGCAGAGATGCACGGCAGAAAACATTGTATCTTTGTAAGCAGGGGGATGGTTGCTATTTACCTTGCGCTTAAAGCGCTTGGATTTAATCATGGAAAAGTTGTTCTTCCTTCGATCTTATGCTTAAGCCTGGCAAATGCGGTGATCTACGCGGGATTAGAACCGATTTATTGTGATATCAATCTTAATGATTTTAATATTGACCCAAAGGGATTGGAAAAGATATTAAAAAAAGAGAAAGATGTTCGCGCGATAATTCTACCGCACGCTTATGGCCGACCGACCGATATCGATAGAATATTAAAATTAGCTAAAAAATACAAGATTACCTTAATCGAAGATGCCGCCCAATCATTAGGCGGGAAATATAACGATCAACCTCTGGGATCATTCGGGGGTTTTTCTATTTTAAGTTTTGGCCATACCAAGATCCTTGATATCGGTGGTGGAGGGGCGCTCCTTTTTGATGATGATAAATATGTTAAAAAGATTAGAGCGGAGATAAAGAAACTTCCCGCTAAATCAGGCAATTACTGTAGCCTGCAGGAACAATATCTAAAAGCGTATTACTCATTAGCTCCGTTAACCAGGGGAGGAAATAGATTAAATGGAATCTACAGTTTATTTCCGCATATTTTTAAAGAGCTATATTTGTTTGGTGATATTGAGCGCGGGATTGTAGAAAAAGTGGCTAAAGGATTAAAGCGATTAAGAATGATCGTTGATAAGCGAAATGAAAATGCAAAATACTATAATTCCTATTTACAGCACGAAAAAATAATTCATCCTAAAAATAACGATCAGGGGGTATGCTGGAGATACAGTTTCTTGGTGAAAGGAGAAAATCAGATAAGGATCGCAGAAGCGATCCGGGAGAAAAAAGTGCACGTTAGCAATTGGTACCCTCCTTTAAATCGGCTTTATAATTTGGCTCCGGCTAAACTAAAAAATGCCGATTATCTGGGATCGCATATTTTTAATTTGTGGGTGGATCTTGATTACTCAAAAAGGGATATAAAACGAATATCAGATATAGTAATGAAGGCGATCGATAAAAATGGATAATAAAACTAAAAATATCCAAATACTAGAATGCACATTGCGTGACGGAAGTTACGCGATCGATTATCAGTTTACCGCTGAGGATTCGGCGCTGATCGCGGCTGGATTGGAACAAGCGGGGTTTGACCTGATCGAAATCGGCCATGGCCTAGGGCTTAATGCTTCGACTTCTAAAGGAATTGCGGCGGCTGCCGACGAAGAATACCTCGAGGCGACTGCCAGTGTTTTAAAAAGGGCAAAATATGGGACATTCTTTATCCCCGGGATTGGGAGGATGGAAGATATTGAGTTGGCAGCGAAGCATGGGATGGGTTTCATAAGAATTGGTACGAATGTAAATGAGGTAGAGCAGGCAGAGCCGTTTATTAAACGCGCTAAAGAGTTGGGAATGATGGTCTTTTCTAACTTAATGAAATCTTATGCTTTGCCGGTTAGTGAATTTATAGAGAAGGCAAAATTAGCTGCGCAATATGGAGCAGACGTAATTGTGGTTGTTGATTCGGCTGGTGGAATGTTGCCCGATGATGTTAAAAAGTATGTATCAGGGATTAAAAAGGAGGTTGGGACGAAAGTTGGTTTTCATGGCCATAATAATCTGCACATGGCAGTAGCAAATTCGCTGGAAGCGGCCAATGCGGGGGCCGATATTGTAGATTCTTCCTTACAAGGGATGGGGAGGAGCGCGGGGAATGCGCAAACCGAAGTATTAGTAATTTTATTAGAGAAACTCGGATTTTCAACCGAGATTGATCTTTACCAGACGATGGATCTGGGTGATAAAGTTATTGTTCCGATGATGGGGAGGAGGATCGGCATTGATTCGTTAACCGCAATTATCGGGCAGGCGCAGTTCCATTCTGGATTTATATCGGTTATCCATAAAATTGCAAAAAAATATAATATCGATCCGCGTGAATTAGTAGTTAAGGTGAGTGAAAGGGATAAAATAAAGGTAACCGAAGAAATGGCTGAAGAGATTGCACAAAAACATAAAACCAGTAAACGTTTACCCCTTTTATGGAATGTGAACCTCGACTTTAGAAAGATTGTTAAAGCTTTTCCAAAAGAGGATGTCGAACAGATCGCAAATAATATTGCGCTTGAGATGTTTTCGCTGGCAAAAAAAACTAATAAGCAGACCATATTTACAATTGCGGGGAGCCATAATAAGAACAAAAAAGAGGCCTCTTTCCCTTTTATTCGCCAGAATGCGATCTACATTATCGGGAATGCTGAAGTAGCTAATGCTGATCAAGCAATTCGGATCGCAAAGGCAATTGATGGACATGTCGATTATATATTGATCGACTCTGATCGCCGCGAAGGGGCTTTCCAGGATATGGAATGTAAAGTGACGGAAGCAGTTAGCGTTAGCAAGATATTAAGTTATAAGGATTGCGACGCGCAAGTAAATGCGACTGAAGCAATGGTTGCGCAGCTTTTGGACGGGATTAAAAATAAGAAGATTGGCGTGATAGGAGCAGACCCATTGGTATCCAAGTTGATTCTTAGATTATCAGATCGAGGATGCGAAGTAGTCGGATTAGATAGGCAAGTAGATATGTTAATAGGAATTAGTCCGTTTACTCCAGTGATTGATCAGGTAAATTTACAATCGCTTAAAACGGGCGGGATTGTAATTGATGCCGGTCCGGGGAGTGTTGCAGCAGAGGCGATTGATCAGCTGCATAGATTGGGGATCACGATGTATCGGGTAGATATGCGCGCCGGTCTATCGGGTGAGATTATTAATGTTTTAGAGACCCATGAGCTTAAGCATAAAATAATGGGGAAGGGGAAGATTGCTCAGGTTGATGTAGTTGCGGGGGGGATTATCGGGAGACGTGGAGATATTGTAATCGATTCAATTAGCATGCCGACCCGCGTAATTGGCGTTGCTGATGGGAAAGGCCAGTTGCTTTTAGATGCTGATGCAGAGGTACATTCTGATAATGTAAAACAGGTGAGGCTGGAGATCGCTAAGAGGAGATTTGCTTAGGAATGAAAATATTGAAATTAATTGGTGAAAAATATTATCTTAAAACTCTTTTGCCTGAAGACGTAACGGATAAATATGTTAGTTGGTTGAATGATCCAGAAATTAACCGTTTTCTGGAAGTACGTTTTATTAAATCAACTCTTGAAAATACAAGAGAGTTTATTGGTTCGTTTGATAATAATAATAAGTATATTTTCGGGATTCATTCATTAAATAACGATATGCATGTAGGGAATATCACACTTTATAAAAATACTCAACATAATACAGCATGTTTTGGTTATTTAATCGGAGAAAAAGAATATTGGGGGAGAGGGGCAGCTCTAGAAGCAATTACACTTTTATTAGACTTTGCTTTTGAGAAATTAAATATTAGAAAGGTATGGGGTGGAGCTTACTTGAAAAATATTCCTTCTATTTTTAATTTTAAAAGATTAGGATTTTTACAGGAAGCTAGATTGAGAAAACAGTGCTTGGATGAGGATAAGTATTACGATACTTTAATGTTTGGCATCTTTAAGGAAGAGTGGGAAACACGTGGGAAAGTTTGAAGAAATAAAAATTGGAAACATGGCGGAATTAACTCATAAGATTACGGAAAATGATGTGCAAATATTTTCTGAATTGACCGGCGATGATAATCCATTGCACATGGACGCAGAATATGCAAAAAAAACAAGCTTTAGAAAGAGGGTTGCCCACGGAATGCTTACCGCATCCTTTATTTCCACCGTTATTGGTACACGGCTGCCAGGTAAAGGATCACTATGGATTTCACAAAATATTAAATTTTTGTTGCCAGTTAGAATTGATGACACAATCCGTGTTACTGCATATGTAAAACATAAATCTATTGCAAACAGAGTTGTAACACTTGACTTGACGATTATTAACCAAAACAAGCAGAAGGTAATTGAGGGTGAAGCAAAAGTTAAAATGTTGAAGGAAAAAAAGGAGGATGAAAATATGATGGATGATGAAAAGGGGGCAGCAATCGTTACAGGAGCGAGTCGCGGTATCGGGGCTGCAACTTCATTAAAATTAGCTAAAGATGGGTATAAGGTTGTAATTAATTATAGGGCTAATAAAGAAGATGCAGAAAAAGTATTAGATCGAATTCTGGGCGATGGTGGTGAGGGATGTATTTTTAATGCCGATGTTCGAAATTATAATGAGGTAGAGAAAATGGTCCAGTTTGCTCAGGAAAAGTACGGGAAGATCGACGTATTAGTTAATAATGCAACTAGTAAAATTACGAACCGAGATTTTGAACATACTACGTGGGAAAATGTCATGGGGCATATTGAAACTCAAGTTAAAGGCGCATTAAATACGTGTAAAGCAGTTATTCCGATGATGGTTTCTCAAAAGAATGGAAAAATTGTTAATATTGGGTCAGTTTATGCTGACAATGTTCCTCCTCCAAAACTGCACGATTATGTTATTGCTAAATCTGCCCTTGTTGCTCTCACCAGATCGCTTGCGGTGGAATATGGACCGAAAGGATTGAATATAAATTGTGTTTCTCCGGGGATGACTGAAACCACACTTATTGCGGATGTTCCGGATAAGGTAAAAATGGTTACTGAGATGCAAACGCCGATGCGAAGATTATCAAAGCCACAAGATGTTGCCAATATTATTTCTTTTTTAAGTAGTGCTAGTGCGAATTACTTAGCTGGTGAGACGATCAGAGTTTGTGGCGGGCAGATTATGCTTTAAAGTGCGGAGCAAAAATGAAAGATAACAGTATTAACAAGCTGAATTATGATGATGTTGTCCAATTCGTTAATGTATGCGAAGGCAATTCGAAGGATATGCGGCCTGTAAAGGTTGCCATCCTTCGTAACATTACGATTGAACCAATCATTCCTTATATAAAATATTTTTGTTTCAGAGCGGGCCTGAAAGCAGATATCTATATCGGTGGATATGACAATGTAATGCAAGAAATATTAAATGCTGACAGTGCATTATTTAGATTTAAGCCTGATATTGTAGTTTTATGCTTAAAGATGGATATTTTATCGGAAAAGCTTCAAAAGAGATTTACAGAAATGGGATCGAATGAGATTAAGAATGAAGTGGAGCGCACAGTTGATTATATAAGACAGGCTATTCATGGAATTAGAAAAAAAAATAATGTGATGGTTCTAGTTCATAATTATGAAACACCAGTTTTTCCCAGTTTTGGCATTCTAGATTATCAAGATAGGGCCAAGCAGATTAACACTTTTAGAACGATTAATCTAAATTTAGTAGATTTGATTCATCAATACCAGAACGTCTACATAGTGGATATTGATTTATTGCAATCGATTATCGGATATAATAATTTTATTGATAAACGATATTGGCATATTGGCAAGGCGCCTTATTCAAGAGAAGCACTGGAAACAATTGCAAATGAATATACAAAGTTTATAAAGGCAAAAAATGGAAAGAATCATAAATGCTTAGTTTTAGATTGTGATAACACGCTTTGGGGCGGGATTATTGGAGAAGATGGAATTGATAAAATCAAAATTGGTAAAACTTATCCAGGTTCGGCTTATTTAGAGTTTCAACAAGCCATCCTAAATTTATATCATAGAGGAGTTATTCTAGCGATTTGTAGCAAAAACAATAAGGAAGATGTGTTGGATGTATTAGAAAATCATGATGGCATGCTATTGCGCGAGAAACATTTTGCAAAGTATAAGATAAATTGGGCAGATAAGGTTACTAATATAAATGAGATTGCAAAAGAATTAAATATCGGATTAGACAGTATGGTATTTATTGATGATAGCCAATATGAGACTGATATGGTTAAGAAATATCTGCCCATGGTTGAGGTAATAAATTTACCGAAGGATCCAACTGGTTATCGTGATTTGTTAAGCTCCTCCGGTCTGTTTGACTCACTGGCCTTTTCAGCTGAGGATAGGAAAAGAAATCAATTATACAAGGATGAATCCAGAAGAAAAGAAATGATTCCCCAATTTAGTAATCTTGATGATTATTTTAAATATTTGGAAATGGAAGTGATTATTTGTAGTACAGATAAGTCTTCTATAGACAGAGTTGTTCAATTAATAAAGCGGACAAACCAATTTAATATGACTACGAAGAGATATGCAGAGTCAGACATCATCAATTTTATCAATTCGGACGAGTATGAAGTTATTCACCTTAGGCTGAAAGATAGATTTGGTGATATGGGGATTGTTGGGGTAGCCATACTGAATTCAGCAGGAGATGACTTTCTGATCGATACATTTCTTTTGAGTTGTCGAGTTATCGGCAGAGGAGTAGAGGATGTGTTTTTAAGTAAATGTCTTGAAATAGCAATAAAAAAAGGTAAACGGAAGGTAAGTGGGATTTATATTAAGACGAATAAAAATGAAGTAGTTTCAGATTTTTATAGAAGGAGCGGGTTTGACCTTGAATACGAAAAAGGAAAAGAGTTGGTATTCCATATTTTGCTGAATAACCAATCACCGCTTCATCAAAAATACTTCAAGTCTGTAGAAACTAAATATTCGGTTAATTCAAGAAAGGAGGCAGTCGGTTAATTGAAAGAAAAGATAAAAAATATAATGGCGAAGGTTTTTAATGTCTCTATTGAAAAAATAACTGATGATGCATCTCCTGATTCAATCGCAAGTTGGGACTCTCTAAATCATGTTAATTTGATTATTGCTCTTGAACAGGCTTTTGGAGTTTCTTTTGACGCAAATGAAACAATTGAGTTACTTAACTATAAACTTATCGAAGTTATTCTTAAAGAAAAAGGAGTAACTGTTTAAAAAAGTTGGTTTTGAGGGATTTGATAGGGGTAAAGGCATTTTGAGGTTATGCATATTAGCAGGTCAGGAGAGGGCGTGACATGAAAAGTAAGATCATTCATAAGCTCGGGAATCTATTGTATTTTATCAGACTTTACCCGTGGCAGTATTCAGGCATTTTTTGTTTGAACCTGTTCGTTGGTTTCTTGGAGCCGTTGAATATCGCTCTGTTTCTACCGATCTTTAATGAAATATTTGGCATGGGGATCGGGACGACCGATAATTTCCTGATGGGCGGTTTGAACAGGCTGCTGGATATTTTACCGTTTAAGGATCACATCATTTCGGCCTGTGTTATGCTCATTGGCGTTACGGTCATCAGGGTGATATTTAATCTTTTAAATGAATCCGTGATCGCTTATATGGGCGGCAAGGTCATGTTCGATATGCGTAAAAAGGTAATGGACAAGTATATTAATGCCTCATATCAGTACTTTCTGGATAATAAGCAGGGTGACCTGATCTACAGGTCTAATTTCGCCGCTAATAAAATTGCTGGCATTCTCATCCAACTGCCGCGGATCACAACTGAAGCGATTAAGATTATATTTATTTTTGGACTGCTGCTGTATATGAATATCAGCCTGACCTTGGGTTTGACCTGTTTGGGCTTTGTCTATGGTATATTCATATTTTGGTTATCAAGAAAATATGCTTATCCGATCGGTCGCAGAAGCAATGATCAGACAAATAAATTGGTCGCGATCATGAGCGAGTTTCTTAGTGGCGTCAAACATATTAAGGTAAATAATGCGATGAATAAATGGAAAAAGGTCCATGATTCGACCAATCGTATTTCCAGTGTTGCTTATGCCTTACTTAGCATTATTGTTTTTATCCCTCAAAATATTATGCAGCTCTTGACTTATTCAACGATTGCCCTGGCGATCATATTTTTTAGGCTATATATGCCGGGTGAGTTTGTCTTATACCTGCCGATGATGGCGGTATTTGTGATGGGCTTTCAGCGGATAATGCCTTCCCTTAACCAGGTTGGTACACTGAGCATGCGGGTGGTTGCTGAGCTACCTTTGTGTGAAGTGGTCTATGCTACGCTTCATGAGGATATTGAGCAGAGACATATGGGCAAAAAGCCTTATGCCGGTTTTGCGAGGTCGATATCATTCGAATCAGTCAGCTTTGCTTATAAAGAGCGTGGCCAGTTGTTGAAGAAGATCAATGACCTTGAGTTCAAAAAGAATCAAGTTACGGCGATAGTTGGGCCGTCTGGATCAGGCAAAACGACTATAATGAATCTTCTGTTGGGACTTTATCATCCAACTTCCGGCAGAATATTGGTCGATGATGTTGACCTGAGTGATTACGAGACAGTAAGCTGGCTGGATAAAATAGGTTTTGTCAGCCAGGAACCATTCATTTTTCATTCAACGATTGCGGACAATATTGCTTTTTCCTCTGATTCATATGATGAGGCTAAACTGATCGAATCAGCCAAGCTGGCCAATGCCCATAATTTTATTATGGCCTTTCCGGAAGGTTATCAGGCCGTTGTGGGTGAGCGTGGCATGAAGCTTTCGGGTGGACAGCAGCAGCGTTTATCCATTGCCAGAGCCATTTACCGTAAGCCAGAGATATTTATCTTTGATGAGGCGACCAGCTCCTTGGATAATGTTTCTGAAAAGCTGATCCAGGAATCGATCGATAGGATTTCCAAAAATAAAACGGTAATTATAATTGCCCATCGACTATCAACAATTAAAAATGCAGATTGTATATTAGTGCTTGAAGATGGTCAAATAAAAGAGCGGGGAACTTTTTTAGAGCTTTTAAATAAGCGTGGTCATTTCAACAATTTATATTATTCAGAGGCGGTTGTAATAAATGAAAAAAAATAACAGCAAAAAAAATATTTTAATATCAATAGGTGGAGATTTATTCTTTAGAAACTTTATTAATAATGATGCCCTTCTTCCGCTTGCGAAGGATTATGATCTCTATTATATTGTGTCACCTTATTGTGTCAAAAGGGCGGATAATAATAGGATTAAATACGTTGGTGTAGCTGGCAGATCAAAAGATGATTTTCTAAAAAGAACAAAGCAGCGCCTTGCTGTGGGCTTTATCACGATGTGGGCTTATCAGAGACGATCGTCTTCATTCCATTTTAAATTTGATACTGAACTGCCCAGGCGCAAGAAGATTATTTATTCAATTTTGGGATTACCGATCATAAGGAAATTTGTTATGTATTTGTCAGAGTTAGTTCTTGGACGGTTGAAGTCCATGGATGAGGCTATAAAAGAGATCAAACCAGATTGGATTATAATTCCTTCAGGTCTTTCTGACTCTTTTTCGATTGATGCGGTGAAATCTGCTCGCGCTTTTGGAATAAATCATATTTTAATCGTCAACGGCTGGGATAATATTTCTTGCAAAGGGATTTTACCCGTGAAACCTGATAATGTAGGCGTTTGGGGACAGCAAGGCAAGGAGCATGCTATCAAGATTCACGGTATTCCAGCTAAAAAGGTGCATATTTTAGGGGCTCCTCATTTCTCTCGCTACTATATACCCCCATCGATGAACAGTGAACAATTCAGACGTTCTATTGGTATTCCTCTGGATAAAAGAGTAATTCTCATGGCTGGTTGCAACCGCACCATGGATGAAGTATCTATTCTGATTGAACTTGAAAAGGCAATTGAGGAAGGTAAACTGAAAAACGTGCACGTCCTGTTTAGGCCTCATCCTTGGAGGGCAAATAGATTATCTGAACCGGATTTTGAAAGTGTCGGTTTTAAGCACGTAACTATCGATCCTCAGGTCAGAGATGCATATTTTAAAAAAACAAGAGAAAAAAAAGTTGTCAAGCCATTTAATTTTCTTCCTGATCTTGATTATTATCCCAATTTGCTTAATGCTGTTGATTGCGTAATGTCTCCGCTATCTACTTTTTTAGTTGAAGCCCTTATTTTTGGAAAACCAACACTTGCCATTGTATTTCCAGATGGGGTTCATGAATGTACCCCAGATAAATTTGTGGTTTGTGAGCATTTTAAGATTCTGGATTACTTATCTGGTCTTGTCATGTGCCGGGAGAGACAAAAATTTATTCCGGATTGCCTAAGGATTTTGTCAATGGCTGATGATCTTGGCCTTAAGGAAAGGATCAAAAATGACGTTAAGGCTATTGCTTATCACGATAGGAGAACATATAGTGAAAGAGTTTTGTCGATAATGAAAAAGTGCCAGCGAAATAATACGGAGGTGCAGAAGTAATGAAGGCGATTGAGAGAGTCCTAATATGTCCTCAGAATACGATCCGGGAGGCAATGCTGGCCATTGATAAGGGGAAGGAGCATGGCAACATACCCGGCATAGCTATCTCCGTTCATGAGGATGGGCGCATCCGGGGTATCCTGACAGACGGAGATATCAGAAGGGCTTTGTTGCAGGGATATACTCTGGATGATGAGATTGACAAGATATTAGTAAGAGATCCAATAACTATTGCGGTCAAAAGTACGTCATCTGAAATACTTGTTGAGGTAATTGAGAAGGTCAGGGCTAACCCCCGGCTAACCTCAAATAAAGTTGATCAGATCATTTTAGTTGATGATGATCAGCGGCTAAAAGATGTTATCAGTTTTTATGATATCTGGCGTGATTCAACGGTACAAGCGCAAACCATCGCGGTTTACGGGATGGGTTATGTGGGAGTGACGCTAGCTGCTATCCTGGCTGATTCCGGCTTAAAGGTTGTTGGGATCGAAAAGGACCGCAATAAGCTAAAAGCATTGCAAAAAGGAGAAGTTTATTTTCACGAGATCGGTTTGAATTCTATCTGGTCACATAATATTAAGCGGGGAAATATTCAGATCGAGGAAAGTTTGGTTAAAGAGATCAATTCAGATGTTTATATCATTTGTGTTCAGACCCCGGTGCTGGAAAATGGCGAACCGGATTTCAGCGCTGTAAAAAATGTTTCACAGGAAATAGGCCGTCGACTGAAAAAAGGCGACACGGTGATATTGCGCTCGACAGTGCCGGTTGGGACCTGCCGCAATATCGTCAAGCCGATCCTGGAAAAAGAGTCAGGGTTCAAGGTTGGGAACGAGATCCATCTGGCCTTTGCCCCTGAAAGGACAGTCGAAGGCAAAGCCATCTACGAATTGCACAACCTGCCGCAGATTGTTGGTGGGATCGATAAATGTTGCACAGATAAGGCTGCTATGCTCTTTCAGGAAATAACACCAACTATCCTCAGGACTCGAACGGTTGAAACAGCTGAGATGGTTAAGCTGGTCAATAATTCATTCAGAGACCTGATTTTTGGCTTCTCAAACGAATTATCTATGATCTGTGAGGACTGGGGAATTGATTCTGTTGAGGTGATCAAGGCTGCTAACCATGAATATCCGAGAGATCCCGTGCCCTTGCCAAGTCCAGGGGTGGGTGGTGTTTGCTTGAATAAAGACGCTCATATTTTCGATTACATTGCCAAACAGAAGAACAAACAAGCCTCCATATCTTTGGCAGCTCGCAAAGTAAATAAGAGCTTCCCTGCCTACTTGGCCAAGCGGGTGGATAAATTCATCAAGGATAAAAAATCTGGGTCAAGCAAAGACAAGATAAAGATTTTTGTTATGGGCTTTGCTTTTAAGGGTGAGCCTGAAACTTCGGATATGAGGTATTCTACGACCTTGGATTTCGTTTCTCCTTTGCTAGCCGCCGGCTATGAATTACACGGTTATGATCCTGTTGTCCCTAAAGATGAGATCGAAGAGGTTGGCGTCAAATTTTGTGCGTTGGAGGAGGGGTTCAAGAACGCTGATGTGGTCGCGATCATGAATAACCACTGTTCGTATAAAGACCTGGATATTTTTAACCTGCTTAATCTGGCCCGAAAACCGGTGCTTTTCCTGGATTCATGGCACTTTTTTGAGCCCGCTGAATTTAAGCAGCAAGACGGAGTAGTTTATTCAAATCTGAGCTTGTGATCAATGGAACATATAATTAATAAATTTAGTGTTTTCGTGTTTGATTGGGATGGAACGCTGTTCAACTCCATGCCCATAAAGATCAGGAACCTGGGCGTGGTTTTTTTCAAACACTTTGGCTGCAGCAGGGAAAAAGTGGAGGAGCTTTACCATCAGTACTCAGGCATACCCAGGAGAGAACTGTTTAATAGGATTGCTTTTGATGCCTTGGGCAGAGAGTTGGGGGATCCTGAATTTGATCAGCTGAGCGATGAGTTCACCAGATCAAATCTTAGCGAACTGTCAAGATCCGGACAATTGTTCAACTGGACGGATAATGTTTTAGAATCCCTGAAAAACGCCAATAAACGTACTTTTGTTTCCAGTTCGGCACCGCAAAAGGAGCTTGAATCGATCATAAATAATCTGAAGATCAAAGGTTTTCTTGATGAAGTAATGGGCTCAAAGCCTGATTTTTCAAAGGGTGAGGAACATATCCAATATTTGTTAAGTAAATATGACATTGCCAGGGAAGAGATCATTTTCATTGGTGATGAACTTAATGATGTTAGATTGGCTAAGGCGGCCGGTGTTCAGGTAGGGGTCATTACTAGTTCAAAAAGCAGAGAAGCCTTTTTGCCGCTCGAACCGGATTTCATATTCGATGATCTGAGCGTTCTAGGAGGGGGAAATGGCTGAAATAATCGCTGAAATTTGCCAGAACCATAGGGGTGATCGTGGCCTGCTGAAAGACATGATTTGGACCGCGGCGGAGTCCGGTGCTGACATTGTTAAAGGCCAGATCATATTCTCTGAGGACCTGACCTACAGGGAGCGTTTTGAAGAGGGCAGGCAGGAAGGCGATAAGAAATCAGCTATCAAGCGACCTTATAGGCCGGAATATGAAAGGTTGAGTAAGCTCGATCTGACTGAGGATGATTATCATTTCTTTGTTGAACAAGCTAATAAGGCTAGAGTGCAACCGATGTTCACTATTTTTTCCCGAAAAAGGATCCCTCTGGCGAAGAAGACCGGTGTCAAGTTGATCAAAGTGGCAAGTTATGATTGTGCCAGCTTCCCGTTCTTAAAAGAACTAAAGGACAACTTTGAAAAACTGTATATTTCCACCGGCGCGACCTTCGATGAAGAAATACGGCAGGCAGCTTCGCTTCTGGCAGGTGCTGATTTTGTTTTTCTTCATTGTGTCACGCGTTATCCAACGCCTTTGAGTGAGCTGAACCTGGCTAGACTCGGTTATTTGCGCCAGTTCACTGAATCAGTTGGCTTTAGCGATCATTCCCTGGTCAAACGCGACGCTTTGAAGGCTTCGATCAGCGCGCTGGCTAGCGGGGCCCAGGTCATTGAGCGCCATTTTACGATTTTGGATAAGGCAGAGACTAAGGATGGACCTGTATCCTTGAACCCAGCGGAGCTTAGGGAACTGTCCAATGCTGCTAACCTCCCGCTGCAACAAGTGGAGGAGTTGGCTAAAGAGATACCTGAGTACGCTGCGATGATCGGCAGTGAGAGTCCCGGCTTGTCTGATGAGGAATTACTGAACCGCGACTACTATCGTGGTCGCTTTGCTTCATTTGTTCGGTCTGCGCTGAGAAAACCGATCTATAATTGGGAAGATGATAAGGCAGTATATGAGCAATAGATACGCTGTTATTTTAGCTGGCGGAAAAGGTAAAAGGCTTTGGCCGGTCAGTACGGATGCTTTGCCCAAGCAGTTCCTGAAGCTAGTCGACGATAAGACACTGCTGCAGGCTACGTTCGAAAGGCTTGCTTCATTTATCGATCCGGCTAATATCAGGATATCAGTTCTGGAGGAGTTTAGACCGCTGGTTGAGCAGCAGTTGCCTTCCTTAAATAATGAGGCGATCATCGTTGAACCGGAAGGTCGTAATACCGCGCCAAGCATTGCCCTGGCGGTGATCTTGATTCAAAGACAGGATCCTGACGCAGCGATTGGGATATTCCCTGTAGATCATTATATCCCATCAGAATTTTTAGGGGATTTCCAAAAAGATATTATGACAGCATATGATTTTGCCGCAACTAATGATCAAATAGTGACAATAGGAATGGAAGCGACATCTCCTTCTACAGCTTATGGATATTTAGAATATGAGCCTGGCAAGCAAACCGACAAGATTTACAAAGTTAAAAATTATCTGGAAAAACCTTCGCAGGCTATTGCTGAAAAATTGCTCAATGGAGCAACTTGTTTTTGGAATGGCGGTATTTTCGTTTTTAAGGCCAACGTTTATTTGAAAGCGCTCAAACAGCACCTGTCTGAAACATATCGCGTTTTACACGAGTTACCTCCAGTTTGCTCGAGTGACTATTTTTCGCGCTTAAAGATCAATTACGGGCTGACGGAAAAAGGATCAATAGACCGTGGGCTGATGGAAAAGCTCGATAATGTCCAGGCTGTTAAAGCTGGGTTTAAGCGTGTGGACCTGGGAAACTTTGAAGTTCTTTCAGGGCTTTGGCAGAAGGACAAAGATCAGAACAGGAACTGTGGTAACGCCTTGTTCATTAACAGCAAGGAATGCATATCTTATGCAGATTCAGGCCGGATAATCTTCAATGAGTGTGATGGCATAGTTGTTTTGCAGGCTGGGAATGACATCGTTGTTTGTCCGAGAAATAAGCTTTTAAACTTGGATCAGGTCAAGGAGCTGACTGATGGCAAATAAAAAGCCGATGATCTTAGGGATCATTCCTGCGCGGGGTGGCTCAAAAGGCATCCCCGGCAAGAATACCAGGCTGCTTGGCGGTTTGCCGCTTTTAGCTCATACCATAAATGAAGCTAAGAAGAGTAAATATCTTTCGCAGGTCATATTGTCAACTGATTCTCCTGAGATCGCTGAAGTGGGTAGGCAATTTGGTGCTGCGGTGCCATTTTTAAGGCCGGCTGAACTGGCGACCGATGTTATTTCGGTTGTCCCGGCTCTTCAATATTGTCTCAACAGAATTGAGCAGGATAAAAAACTGAACGCAGACTATGTTGTAATGTTGCAGCCGACGACTCCTTTGCGTCGAGTGAAGGATATTGACGGTGCGATCAAGCTTCTTTTAGATACGATGGCTGACTCTGTTATTTCTGTTTCTCCGGTCATGCAGCATCCTTACTATATGTATTATCTGGATGGGAAAAACAAGGTCAAGCCTCTCCCCGAGGCAAATAAAGCGATAGGGAAGAGAAGGCAGGATTTCCCCGAGGTGTACATCCGTAACGGGGCGGTCTATGCGGCTAAAAGAGATTTTTTTGATAAAACAAAGCGCATTTATGATGATAATTCTGTCGCCTATATTATGCCGGCAGAGAGGGGTATCAACATTGATGAAGAAATAGACTGGAACTTAGCTGAGCATTTTTTGTTCAAGAGGAAAGGAAGCCGTGTATAAACTTTTGTTAGCCGAGCCTAAAAACTATCCTCAGGGAGCTAAGGCGCTTCTGAGCAAGGGTTTTGCGATTGATGAAGATCTCATCTCATATCAGGGCCTGCTTGAGAAAGTTGACCAGTATTTTGGGCTCTTGGTCAGGCTGGATCTGAAGATCGATGCCCCTGTTTTAAATCGAGCAAAAAATCTTAAATTCATTGCCACGCCGACAACTGGAGAAGATCATATTGATGTTGATCTGGCGAGATCTAAGGGAATTAAGGTTATCAGTTTAAAGGGTGAGCGGGACTTTTTGAACAATATTTATCCAACAGCTGAACATACTTTCGGATTATTGTTCTCAGTCATTAGAAAAATACCCTTTGCTTTCAATAATGTCAGACTAGGTGAGTGGCAAAAAGAGCCTTTTATGGGTAGTGAATTACATGGAAAAACATTTGGGATTATTGGCTTGGGCAGATTGGGTTCCATGGTGGCATGCTATGCCCGGGCGTTCGGCATGACGGTTTTAGCCAATGATATTATTCAGTCTCAATCCGATGGTGTTGAAATGGTATCTTTGGAAGAGCTTTTTAAAAGATCAGATATAGTTTCTCTGCATGTAAATTATTCGGACCAAAAAATAAAAATGATCAATGCCGATCATTTTCGGCTGATGAAGGATAATGCCGTGTTCATTAATACTTCACGCGGGCAACTGGTGGATGAAACAGCCTTGTTGGAGTCTCTCGCAAACAAACCTGGTTTTTTCGCAGGTCTGGACGTGATCTTTGATGAAAATGAAGAAGCGCTTAGGAAGCAATCTAAATTGCTCAAATATGCACAAAATGGCTCTAATCTTGTGATTACTCCTCATATTGGAGGCTATACAAGGGAATCGATTGCCAAAACACGCTTGTTCATTGCCAGAAAAATCCTCAGCTCTTTTTCGGGTAAGGAGAAATCGTAGATGTCAAAGCATGGAGATGTGGCCAACTTCGAGAATAATTGGGTAAAGAGGCAGGAGAAACTGGGTAACTGGTTCTGCAAGGCGGAGCCGGAAAATCAGATTCAATTTGCTTTTCAGCAGCATTGGTTTTTTATCCAACAGGTGATCGATATTCCAGCCCAAGGTAAGGTCTTAGAGGTGGGTTGCGGTCGAGGCTCGATATCGTCATTCTTTGCTGAGAACGGTTATCAGGTCAGCCTGCTGGATATTTCAGCCAGCATCATCAAGGACGCGCAGAAAATATTTGAGAATAATGGCCACGCTGAAAAGGCGGAATTTGTTGTTGGTGACGCGAACAAACTGCCATATCCTGATAATGTTTTTGATGTGACTATTAGCATTGGTTTGTTAGAGCATTTTGATAATGTTGACACTGTTATTGCTGAACAGATCCGTGTTCTGAAGCCAGGTGGTGTGTTTATTGCCTATGTCGTCCCGAAAAAATGGAGCATCCAAAACATATTCAATCCATTTAACAGCCTGCTTAAGTTATTGGTAACCCTTGTGGGCCGTAATAGCCAGAAAGGGAACAAAGCCGCGCTGTTCAGGACACGGCATGGATCAGAGTATTATGAGGCAGTCCTACGCAAGATCGGGCAGACCGATGTCCATAGCTCAGGCGTTTACCCGTTCCCGGCGATCTCGCATTCTCCGGATTTTCCATTTAGTTTAATGCCATATCCTTTTGAGAGAATGTTGGTTCTGATATTTAGAGGTTTATCATACCTGCGGAGAAGAAAAAACAAACATGCATGGGCTTGCAGTGAAAAATTGGGCCAGACCTTTTTTGTATGGTGCAGAAAACAATAACATGAGCAAAGGAAAATTATTAATAACAGGTTCTAATGGTTTCTTGGGATCGAATCTTGTCAACCATTTCTTGCAAAATGATTATGAGGTTTACGGTTCAGATCTGCAGCCAGTCTCCCTTCGAGGCACCCAAATATCCTATATTTCCGGTGATTTGACTGATCAAAAATTTGCGAATGAATTGGTTTCCAAGCTTAAGCCCGATTGTGTTATTAATACTGTCGCATTAGTGGACCTCAATATATGCGAGAACGATGCCACAAAAGCTTATCAAATTAATGTTTTAACGGCAAAAAACATTGCTCAGGCCACGGGACAGAAGGGCATTCGTTTGGTGCACATATCCACGGATCATTTTTTTAACGGTAGCAAATCTTATTATTCCGAAGATGATATTCCAAATCCTGTTAATAACTATGGCAAGACAAAGCTTGAGGCAGAAAAGGAATGTTTAAACAATAATCCCAATACGACAGTAATTCGTACTAATTTTTATGGCTGGAGTTCTAACGCACATAAGCTTACTTTTGGTGAATGGTTATATGAGAGCTTATATTACAAAAAGCCCATCAATCTTTTTACTGACTATTACTTTTCTCCCATTGAGGTGACAGCTTTGGCTGAGGCAGTCGAGCTGGTCATGAAGTCTGAGTTCAAAGGTGTGATCAATATTGCTGGGTCTGAGCGTTGCTCAAAATATGAGTTCGGCATGGCCCTGGCAGAAATATTTGGCCTAGACACCAGCACAGTCTCTCCAGCAAAAATGAAACCTGACTCTTTTTCTGTGAGCCGGCAACCAGATCTCTCCTTGTCAACAGAACGGTTTAAGCAAACCTTTAAGAAGCAATTGCCGAGTCTAAGGGCCGGCTTACAAAGGTTTTTGGCTAATAAACCAGGGGAGATAAAAAGGTGATGAAACAAAAAATCGTTATTTTTGAATCACCGACTAACTGGCATAAATGGATAATTAATCTTTATCTGATGCGCGGTTTTAAAATATATATTATTGAGCCATTCCATAATTATCATCATGAAAAGGGTGCGCGCATTCGCTTCTTTCCTAATGCGTTGCCTAGTTATATCATGGATATGATAAATAAAGGCGAGATTTTTCTTTTATCAGCAAGCGAATTAAATGCTAGGGAAATATATCCTATGGCAACAGATCTGGCAGTAAAGAATACTGAAAAAGTCTTTCCAATATACAAAAAGAGCCACCAACGTATTATTGAGTACTTATGCAATGTTCTTAAGTCCCCAATGGCAGCAACTATCTTTCGTAAAAGATTGTGCGATCGATTAGCTGTTTTCTATTCTGTTACTATTTTGTTGACTAAAATCGAGCAAGTAATCCCTCAGGCTTCGATTAGACTATATCCTGAGACCAATTTGCTTTCTTATTTGCATTACAGAAAATTGCTGCTAAAGAGCCAGCAATTGCCTTTTAATTATCATAAGATATGTTTTCCTCTACTTGCGTATATAGCAGGGTTTTTAGAGGGGGTAAAGACTAACCTTATGACCTTAATAAGATTGCTTGCTCAAACATTGGCAAGTGGTTTGTTGGGCGGCTGGAGCAAACGTACTATTAAACAAAAGAAACAGTATCGCTTTGGTATTACTATTATTGGGCCTAATCGCCAATTAAGAGACAACCAGAGAAGGGCAGATTTTATAGTAGACAACAAAAAAATCCGCAGCGAGGAAGTAGTATATTTTCCAGTTGCTCCGCTTGATGAGGCTCAAAAAGATAAATTATCTGAACTAAGGGGAGATATTTTTTATCTAACAAGAACAACAAGAACTTTCAACAATTTCCTATCTTGGGTAAAATTATTATGGCTTTCTTTGCGAGAAGGAGTTTTGAGGAATACAGATGAAATAAATGAGGTGTGCCGAGCATTGGTTGAATATTTCAGGTGGGAAAAAGTTATGAGCAAAATTGAGATCAAACACTTTATAACTCATTGCGATTTTGAAACTGCACATATTGCACGCAATCTTGTATTAAAAAGACATGGGGTACAAACTTGGTATTTTACAGATTCCATGAATTTCGGAAGCAATTTTAAAAATGGGAAGAAAGGATGCGATATGCGTCATCCTTTCTGGAATGATCTTTATTATGATCATCTTATTACCTGGAATGATTATATTGCCAATTATTTGACCAAAGATCATAAATCATTTGATCAAGTGCATGTGGTGGGCTGTATCTGGTCTGATCATATCGATAGTAAGGACGATAAAGAAATAAGTGTTAAAGATAAATTTATTATTGCGGCATATGATTCCACCTATTCAAAAAATGGTATTACCTCTTATGAAGAAGGGATTGCTTTTGCTAAACAACTTTTAAGATTAGTGAGCGATTGTCAGGAAATAATGTTACATTTTAAGGAAAAGAAAAGCCGCTGGATGCACGCCCAGCTTGATCTTGAGTTGGGGCCTGAATTGCTTAAGATTTATCAGGAGATGGAATCACATCCCAGGATTAATATATATGATAATCAAGCAGACGCTTCAAGTCTAATGACGGTTGCTGATCTGATCATTTCTTTTCCTTTTACATCAACTACTTATGAGGCGCTCTGCGCAAATAAAAGGGCTCTTTGGCATGATCCTAACGGCTGCTATAAAAACACTCCCTACGGGCGAATTGGCGGAGTTACTACCCATGGTTATAAAGAATTGAAGGAAAAGGTGCGGGAAATAATGAAAACTGGTCATAATCCTTTGCCGGGTGATGCCTTGCTGATGGATCCTTATTGTGATGGGAAAGCCATTGAAAGGTTCAAAGACTTATTGCTGGCAGATGCAGAGGTAAAGAAATAATGAAAAGAGGCCTGAAAAACATTTGTTTGCTTTTTCACTGTATTGCTGATGACAGCGAGCCCGTCAGAGGACCGCATCCGGAGCTTTTTATTAAGAAAAATGATCTAAGAAAGATGATCGAAGAACTTTTGTCGCGGGGTTATGCTTTTAGTCTTCCTTGGAAAATGCGGCTGGATAAACCAAACTGTGTGGTAACCTTTGATGATGGCTACTTTAATAACACGAAATTCCTTGATCTCAGCAAAGAATATGGAATTCCCTTCATATTATTTTTGAACTCCTATAATATAATTGAAGGCAAGCCTTTTATCTGGGATATCTGGGAAGAGAATTTAAAGAGCGTTTTCCCTTATGCCAGAATCAAAACAAAAGAGCTTTATGCTAAATATGGGCATGAAAAATATTACGACAGTATTAATTCAGATAGCCGTAGGCCTTTTACCTTAACAGAACTGCGTGATTTTGCTGGCCAAGATAATATTCATCTTGGTTTGCATACTCACACTCATCAGCCCCTGGTCAGCAGGTTTGCTGAAGAATGGGAAGCTGAAATTCAGCAAAACAAACAGTTTTTTACTGATCACGGGCTTGATTTTGTAAATGAGCTGAGCTTGCCAACAGGGATTTACACAAGGGACGCAATCACCTGGACTAGGGACAGGTTTCAAAGGATCTACACTATAAATGGCGGGACCTTTTCATCAGGGGCGCAGATTATTGACCGTATTTCCCTAATTTCATGCAAAATGGGCGGTTCTTTGATCGAGCAAATCGATCGAAGTATTGCTCCGGATGTTTTATCAAGAATTAGGAAGCTCAGAAGCCGGCTCAGGAAAATGAAATACGCCTATTTGGGTAGTAAGGATGAGAGAGAATGATCGATCAAGAAAGTAAAGTAATTAATAATTTGAAGGTGAGAGAGGCAAGAAAAGATGATTTAAAGTCGTTGTGGCCTCTTTGCTCCGCATATCTGCCTGATGTCAAAAATTCAAGTTATGAAGAATTTTTAGAATTGTGGGAGCATCGCTGGGGTTCTCCTTTCAGAGATGAAAATGATCCACTGGGTTGGGTCATTGAAAATGAGGCCGGGCAGGTCAAGGGATTCTTGGGCAACATCCCATTAATGTTTCGTTGCGGTGATGATTTAATTAAAAGTTATGCTCCCACAACCTGGGTTGTAAGTCCTGATGCGAGGGGAATGAGCTTGGATTTATTTCGAGCTTTCATGAAATTTGGCAAGGATGCTTATTTGCTGGATACAACAGCTAATCCGATCGCCTGCCGGGTTTGTCAGCGTCTAGGTATGGAAGGTATCAGGGTAAATGGCTATCGGAGAAAATTGATCTGGATTGTTGACGCGGTTAATTATTTGAAATCAAAGCGGGGGACAATTCAAAAGCAGGTTTATAAATATATCTTAAGCGGGCCGGGTTTATATTTACCTGCTTTTTTCCTCAAGATTTACTTGTTTTTTAAAGGAAGTCGGATCAAACATGATGATGCTGCATTTTCTTTCAGGCCGATTGACCGGTTTGGAGCAGACTTTGAAAAATTCTGGGATGATATCAAGCTGGATTTAGGGGTTGTGCAGGAACGAGACGTTAGCTTTATGAATTGGAGGCATTCAAAATTGCCTAGACTAAAGGGAACTGCTTTTCCGTTCGAATGCAAGGACAAAAAGGGAAATATACTTGGATATATAGTTTTGAAATCTAATGGGATTGGTGAGGGGGGCGAGGGCAGATTAATTGTAACTGACGTTCTCTTTAGGAAAGATAGAGATGATGTTTTCAGTTTTATGATAGCTAAGGCATATGAATTTGCTCGAAGGCAGCGCGCAATTTCTCTTGAATTTTTTGGTTTCAACGAGAGGTTGACGAATAAATTATTGCCCTTTAACCCCTTAGTGTACAGAACTCAGAATCTAACGTATTGGTCCAAGATTCCTGAGAAAATCCAACAGGTAAGTAAGTTCTGGGTTTCATGTGTGGATGGGGATTTAAATTTATGAAAAAATTACTGATCATTTTTAATGGTTTATCAGTAAATGATTATCAAGAAATCAATCGCTTTAGCGCGGCTGACGCTGAAATATTGAATCTATCCGACAAAATAGACGACAATTATTCGTTTCAATTGCCTTTTGTCAACCGGCAGTCGTTGCTTTCCAAATACCAGGATAAGGCGATAGAAGACCTGAAGAATTTGATCGGCGAAATCGGCCAAAAAATGATTTATAAAGGAAAGAATATTAAACAGCTCTTAGCTATTCCCACCGGGATCTCAATGTGGTGGTTTAATGCCTTGCAATATAAATTCTCGAATGAATATTTGCTTTGCAGCCGGCTGGTTTTTCTGGAATTGATCAAAGATCTGCTCCAATTAGGCAAATATGAAAAATATCTGATCTATGGCGGAGACCAGGAAACCCTGGCTGCGCTCCGACAGCACTTGCCGGATCCCAGATTGTGTTTTTCGGCGGCAGCCGGCCCTGTGATGAGTGGTGAGGGATTAATTTTGCTTAAAGGAGTTTTTGGATCTTTGTTTTACGCATTATGCATGTTATTCAGTATTCTAAAAATCCGTTTGCTGAATCTTTTTAGAAGAGATCTGGAGAAAAAACCGGATGTATCATTCTTTGCAATCTATCCAGGTTCTTTGATAAAAAAAGGAAACGAGATTAAGGAGCGATATTACGGGGGATTGCCATCTGCACTTCGCAAAAAAGGATTGAGGATTAATTTTGTGTCAATTCTGAGTGATATCGGTAATATAAGGAATTTGTTTAAGCTCAATTATTTGAAAGTTGTTAATCAATACGAGTTTAATGTCATTATTTTGGAATCTCTTCTCTCTTTGGGGAACGTGGCAAGTCAATATCTGGATTATTTAAAAATTGCTTTTAAGTTCTACTTTCTTCCTCACGATGTTAAGAAGGAGCTTTTTGTTGTTAAAGGCAGGGATTATTCTCTCTTATTTAGAAAGACTTTTTTGTCGTCAATTTATGGCTGCGGTAGTTATCGTGCGCTTCTCTTGAGCGAAGCCGCCTATAAATATGCAAAGCAATATAAGCCAAAGCTACTTTTTACCTGTTATGTCATAAATCATGTTGCCCGGGCTGTTAACCATGGGATCAGAAGATATGATCATAAACTTACTATACTAGGTTTGCAGCATGCTTCTTACCCGCGAACTAAGGTCGAGACGCGCTATCATAAAAATGAAATTGACCCGGAACCGGGCGGAAAAGATCAGATAAATTATTCACCCTTTGCCGATTATGAGTTTTTTCAGGGGAAGATCACCAGAGATCTATTCATGACAGCTGGCTTGCCGGAATATCGATCTTTATTATTTGGTTCTCCCAGATTCGATCCATTGTTTAAATATGCAACTATGCAGGCTAATCCAAACACATTGCCTTCTCAGGTCGCTGAAAGTATTCCAGAAGATAAAAGGGTCTTGCTTGTTGCGACCGGTCTTTTTCATCGCGATATTGAACAATTGCTAGATGTGTTATTTAAATCCATTGATGAGGAATGCTTTCTAATATTTAAGCCTCATCCCAATAAGTCAATTGATAAAATGCTTAATCGGTACACACAAAAATATCCACAGATTGAATACGTGATTTGCAATAATAACATTCACGAATTAATTCTCCATTCTGATGTTTTAATTACCAGCCATTCCACGGCCGCAGAAGAGGCTATAGCTATCGGAAAACCGGCGATTTCTGTTCATGCTGGGGCACACATCAATATAAGTGCCCTGGCAAGCATTGGAGTTGACATATGTGCAAGTAACCCCCGGGAATTAAAAGAAAAAATTGCTGAAAGTTTTACTTATGATAAAGATTCTTTTGAGAAGATGAGACAGTATGTAATCAAACAATGTTTTGGTGCTTTTGATGGCAAGGCTACCAAAAGGATTTCTGAATTTGTCTTTAATAAGGTTTGCAAATAAATTAAAAGAGGAGGAAAGATGAAAAATATAAAAAAAAGGTTTTTTGGGTATTGCCGGGCTATTTGTTGTTACTTTTACTCTTTAGTTCAGAGTTTGCGCGGTTTACCAGCTATGACCCCAATAGAGGTAAAAATCATTAAAGATGTTCTTAGCTCATTCAAAAAGGAGAAGATAAGGATTTTAGAGTGGGGGGGTGGACGGAGCACCCTCTATTTTGCTAAATATTTAAGATCGTTAGGAATTGATTTTGAATGGTGCAGCATTGAAAACTCAAAGCAATGGCGTGACGTGGTTCAGGAAAAGCTGGATAAGAATAATTTGGGAGATAAGGTTAAGCTTTTTCTGTTTGAGTTTATTCCATTCTGGATGAAACCGGGATGGGATTTTGGAAATCCTAATCCAAAGGGTTTTGGACCACAGGAAAAGAATGAGAAAGATTATATTTCCTATCCGAGTTCACTCGGTATAAAATTCGATATAATAATAGTTGATGCACGATTCAGAAGGAGATGTCTTATTGAAGCACAGAAAATACTTGCTCCTGAAGGGATAGTTATCCTGCATGATGCACAGAAAGAACATTACCATTCCCCGCTAAATTCATATAAATTTGGGAAGTTTTTTGATAGCGGTTATTTATATAGCCATGGAGTTAGGTCTCGAAATAAAATTTGGATTGGGAGTAAGGAGGATCACAAATGAGCATATTTATAGACCCTTTGTTTGAAAAATACTATGGTCAATTTCCCTTGACCCTTATCGATGTTGGCGCAAGCGGTGGTTTTCCAGATTTATGGAAAAAGGCGTACAAACACTTACAAGTTGTCGGTTTTGAACCTGATGACCGTGAGTTTGCACAATTAATTTCATCCCAAACCAAAGAAGAGGCTCAAAAAATAAGATATTTAAACACAGCACTTTATAAAGAGAAAACATTAATTGAATTTCATTTGGCAAGAAAACAGCAGGTTTCTTCCATGTTTCTTCCTAATCGGGATTTTCTAGATAGTTTCCCTGAATCTGAAAGGTTTGATGTCCTGAAAAGCGTTAATCTGAAAGCCGACACGCTAGACAAGCAACTGGGGGAGCATCGGATTAAAGATGCCGACTTCATTAAATTAGATACCCAGGGGAGTGAGTTATCAATTTTAGAGGGTGCAACAGAAACACTAAACAATCTTGTCTTTGGATTAGAAGTTGAAGTAGAATTTGCGCCAATATACAAAGATGCCCCTCTCTTTTCAGAGGTTGATAACTTTGTTAGAAAGCTTGGATTTCAATTGTTTGATCTGAAATCATATTGGTGGAAAAGAAAAACAGGGAAAAGCTATGGTGGGCCCAAAGGGCAGATTATATTTGCAGATGCACTGTATCTAAAAGATTTTGATGGTTTTTTGTGTAAAATCTCAAGCCAAAAAGAGAATGGTCCTTTTAGAAAATCGAAAGTTTTGAAGGCTATTTCGATTTGTATACTATATGGATATTTGGACTACGCCGTTAGAATAGTTGAGCAAGCAAAGGATACGGGAATTCTAACAAACGGTGAGGTGCAATTGTTTAATAATTATATGAGACAGCATGTTGCTTTCTTGAAAATGCCTAATTTTCCTGGCAAAGGGAAATTAGCAAGTCTATCTTATGTTTTATCCAAGTTCTTTAAGCAGAGTTATCATGGTTGGGCTACTGCTGATAGATGTTTGGGGAATCTAGAATAAAAAATGAATAAAGGAGATGGAAAAGATGAATTTAAAAGCAAAGCTTAAAAAAAGACAGATAACCATTGGTTCCTGGATAACTATCGGCCATCCATCTGTAGCCGAGATTATGGCCGGGACAGGCTTTGATTGGTTAGCTATTGATATGGAACACAGCGCTATTACTCTTGACCAAGCACAAACACTAATCAGTATTATTGAATTAAAAGGAGTCACCCCATTGGTACGAGTGGCGGAAAATAATCCTATACTTATCAAACGTGTTATGGATGCCGGAGCTCATGGGGTAATCGTTCCCATGGTAAACACAAAAGAAGATGCCCTGAAGGCTGTGGCTGCGGTCAAATATCCCCCTCAAGGCAATCGTGGGGTTGGCCTAAGTCGAGCTCATAAGTATAGTCTTGATTTTGAAAGCTATAAAAAATGGAATCAGGCTCAGAGCGTAGTAATTGTCCAGGTGGAACATCATAAATCAGTAGCCAACCTTGAGGAAATAATGGCAGTTTCCGGTGTTGATGGCTTTATCATTGGGCCTTATGACCTATCTGGTTCCTTAGGCTGCCCTGGTGAGTTCCAGAATCCTATGGTTGTCAAAGCTTTTGATGACGTGTTAAAAAAATCAAAAAAGTACAAATATCAAATGGGGATCCACGTCGTTGATCCCAAACCAAAGGTTGTGGCTGAAAAAATTAAACAAGGGTATATATTTATTGGCGTTGGAACAGACTTTTTATTCCTTAATCAGCACTGTCAGGGCTGTTTGAAGGAAATTAAGGAGTTGTATAAAAAACAATGACTGAGAAAAAAATAGTTGTTATTATTCCCGCCAGAATGGGATCAACCCGATATCCGGGCAAGCCAATTGTTGATGTATGTGGCTTATCCATGATTGAACATGTATGGCAGAGAGTTCGATTAAATAAAAGGATCTCGGCAGTTTATATTGCGACTTGTGATCAAGAAATTAAGGATGTGGCAGAAACATTTGGGGCTGAGGTGATCATGACCTCTGATCAGCACACCCGCTGTACAGATAGGGTAGCAGAAGCTTGCCAAAAAATATTGGCTTCAGGAAAGGATTTTGATATTGCGATTAATATTCAAGGTGATGAACCATTATTAAATCCAGCGACGCTAGATTTGCTAATTGATCCATTTATAGCTAAAAAGGACACTGATGTAGTTAATTTAATTGAAGAGCTAAATAATGATGAGGTTGAAAACGATAATAATGTAAAAACTGTAGTGAGTCAGGACAACTTCGCCTTATATTTTTCAAGATTACCAATTCCAACCAGCAAAGATATTAGACATTATAAACAACTAGGTGTTTATGCTTTTTCTAAGAAAGCAATATTAAAGTACGCTGACATGGATGAAACACCATTGGAAATTGCCGAATCTTGTGATATGTTGCGTTTTATAGAAAACGGTATTCCAGTTTTGGCTCCGCTCTCCCCATATGTAACCAAAGGTGTTGATACTCCTGCTGATCACGATAAAGTTAATAAAATAATGGCTCAGGATGAAATTTTCAAAAAGTACCATAAAGGAGGGAATTAATAGTTTTATGAAGAAAAATAGGCTTAAGGTTGGCATTGCTGGTTATGGAGTAGTTGGCAAAAGACGACGTCACTACATTGACCTGCATCTAGACATGATCACAACGGCTGTTTGTGACCAAAAGTTTCCTGAGGCACACAATATGTCTGATGGTATCCGCGCTTATACTAGTTACGAACAATTGCTTGAAGAACCGCTGGATATCCTGTTTGTCAGCCTACCTAACTATTTGGCTGCCGATGTCACAATTGCAGGCTTAAAAAAGGGAATACATGTATTCTGTGAAAAACCGCCTGGTCGTGATGTCTCTGACATCGAGAGGGTAATTGAAGAAGAAAAGAAACATCCCCAATTGCGGTTAAAATATGGTTTCAATCATCGCTATCATGATTCAGTTAGAAAGGCTCTTGAGATTATTAAATCTAAAGAGCTGGGAGAAGTTATCAATCTGCGGGGAGTATATGGCAAGAGTAAAATCATCCCTTTCTCCGGTGGCTGGCGGGCAGAAAGAAAATATTCAGGTGGAGGGATACTCCTAGATCAAGGCATCCATATGGTTGACTTAATGAGACTATTTTGTGGTGATTTTGTTGATGTTAAAAGCTTTGTCTCCAACGATTTCTGGAAGCACGATGTTGAAGATAATGCTTACGTGCTAATGCGGGATAAATCAGGTCGGATTGCTATGCTTCACTCGACAGCTACTCAATGGCAGCATCGTTTTGCCCTGGATATTGCCTTGACTCAAGGGTTTATGGAGTTGCGCGGTATTCTTTCTGGCTCCAAAAGCTATGGCCGGGAAAAACTTATTATCGGCCGACGTAATGAATCAGATGTTGGGTCTACAGGAGAGGAAACAATAACCTTCCTGGAAGATAATTCCTGGCGGGATGAAGTAAATGAGTTTGCCGATGCAATTGTGAATAATATAGACATCACAGAAGGCCGCAGTTCAGACGCGCTGGCTACGATGCAGTTGGTCTATCAAATCTATTACTCTGATCCAGATTGGAAAGCGACCTATCATAAAAAGGAGAAATTGTGATGAATAACTTGGAAAGGCTTTTTAAGGCGTCGGAAAATGTTGAGGCTTATGCAAAAGGATATTTAAAATACTTGTACGAGCTTACATGCCAGCTTGATGTTAAGTCAATTGCTGCCCTGGTAGAAGAATTGGAAATTGCATATAAACAAGAGAATACGGTTTTTGTTATAGGGAATGGGGGGTCTGCAGCAACCGCATCTCATATGGCAAATGATCTAGGGGTGGATATCCTTAAGAAATCAAAATGCCCGCAGGCATTCCGAGCGATGTCTTTGACAGATAATGTTCCGGTAATGTCTGCTATTGCCAATGATGACGGATACGACAATCTTTTTGTAAATCAGCTTAAAATCCATTATCGTCACGGAGACAAGCTTGTGGCTATATCAGCCAGCGGTAATTCTCCTAATGTGGTTGAGGCAGTTGAATGGGTCAAGGGGCGCGGAGGAAAGACCATTGCCTTGGTTGGTTTTGATGGGGGGAAGCTAAAAGAAATTTCCGACATAACCATTCAGGTTAAAACACCCAAAGGGGAATATGGGCCGGTTGAAGATATCCATTTGATTTTAGACCATCTTGTAGCCACCTGGCTGCAGTACCGAATGCAGAGTATCATGAAAGGAGTGGGAAAAAGTGGCGTCAAAGCATAATAAAGTCTTACTGGGGCCGTCAAGCTTTGGAGCGCTGGATCAAGCTCCGCTGGAAAAACTAAAGAACGCCGGTTTTACGGTTATTGATAATCCTTATAAGCGAAGACTTACTAAAGGAGAGCTGCTTAAGCTTCTTCCCGGCATGGTTGGGTTGATTGCCGGCCTGGAGCCTCTGGATCGAGAGGTTTTATCTCAATCTAATTTAAAGATTGTTTCCCGCTGTGGCGCAGGCCTTTCCAATGTTGATCTTGCTGCAGCCGAGGAGCGCGGGATCGCTATTAAATATACACCCACTGCTCCATCAAGTGCGGTTGCAGAATTAACTCTGGGATGTTTGCTGGCGCTTTTGCGGCATATCATCCAGATGGATCAAGCCCTCCACGACAAAAAGTGGGACAAGAAGATTGGCCGGCAATTAAACAACATGCAAGCAGCAGTTATTGGTTTTGGTAATATTGGCCGAAAAGTAGGCAAGCTGCTGCAGGCTTTCGGAGCCAAAGTAATGGCTGTTGACCCTCAGCTTACAGGAACTGTTGAGGGTATTCCACTAGTTGATTTTGAAGAGGCGCTGAAAACCGCGGATGTTGTTTCACTTCACTGCAGCGGAGAAAAATGCCTGCTTGGCAAAAAAGAATTCAGCCTCATAAAAAAAGGAGTATACATATTGAACGCTGCGCGAGGGAGTTTAATTGATGAGCAGGCGCTCAAGCAGGCGCTTGATGATCAAAAGGTGGCTGGAGCCTGGTTGGATACTTTTGAAAAGGAACCTTATCAGGGCGATTTATGCGATTATGCTCAGGTTATCCTAACGCCACATGTTGGTTCATATTCGCTAGAATGCAGGCGCTCCATGGAAATGGAAGCAGCAGATAATCTGATCAATTTTTTTAAAGGAAACAAATGATTAGAGCGATAATTCTGGATTTTGACGGTGTGGTTATTGAATCGGTTGGTCTTAAGACCGAGGTTTTCAAGGTTATGTTTGAGGATCAGCCTGATATCGCTGGGCCCTTTGTGGAATATCATCTGAAAAATAATGGTAAATCAAGGTTTGAGAAATTCGAATGGCTTTATAAGAATGTTCTGAAAAAACCATTAGCTGAAGAAGAAAGGATTGCTTTGGGGAATAAATTTTCGCAGCTTGTTTTTCAAAAAATCCTTAATTGTCCTTATGTGGAAGGGGCAATTGATTTTCTAAAAGAGTTTCATGCTCGATACCCGATTTATATAGCCTCCATTACTCCTCAGAAGGAGCTGGAGGAGATTGTCAAGAAACGCTCTTTGGATATATATTTTAAAGGAGTGATCGGAACAATTGGCCAGAAGGCTGAATTGATCAATCAGATATTTGCCAAGGAAAAAGTTAGGCCAAAAGAGGTCCTTTTTGTCGGTGATACTATGGAGGACTATAATGCAGCGCGGCAAACCGGGGTGAATTTTGTGGCCCGTCTGTGCCAGGAAAAATTTTCAGGGCTTGATGTAAGAAGAGTTAAAAATTTAAAAGAGGTTGGACCAATTCTCAATGAAACATAAAATCGCAATAATAGTCCCGACCAAGGATCATCCTGATGATCTTAGGAAATTATTGATTAGTTTTAGGGGGACCACGCGTAAACCCGATCAAATTATTATCGTTGACGGCAGTGATAAGCCGGTCGAAGAATTAGTTAAAGAATATGCTGATTTACCGGTCGATTATCTCCGCTGTGTCCCGCCTGGTTTAACCAAGCAGAGAAATTTTGGCTTAAGGAATGTGCGTGAAGAGATCACCCTGGTCGGCTATCTGGATGATGATATCGTAGTTGAGCAGGATGCAATCAAAAATTTATTGCTCTTTTGGGAGAATGCCTCAGATAAAGTAGGGGGGACATCTTTTAATATAACCAACAATGCAGAAAATCCTTACAATTGGTTCACCTATATTTTTGGAACAAACCGGGGTAAAAAAGGGGTCATTCTTAAGTCGGGATTCAATGTAATTCTCTATCCGGTTGAAAGAGATACAAAAGTAGAATGGCTCTGCGGCGGCGCAACGGTATGGAGAAAAGAGATTTTAAATAAAATGAAATATGATGAGTGGTTTGCCGGCTGCTCATATATCGAAGATATCGATTATAGTTTTAGGGTAGGGAAAGAGTACGAAATGTATGTGGTTAAAGATGCCCGTATCCAGCATTTCCAAAATCCTATTCCAGCCGAGAAGCAATTGGCTTTTTCCAAAGCAAATGTCATCGGCCGCTATTATTTTATTAGTAAACATCCGTGCTATTTTTCTAAGCCATATTTTTTCTGGGCCGTTTTTGGGCAGACCGCCTATTGTTTAATGAGCGGAGTATTAAAACGGGATCGTGAGCATTTTAATATGTTTTTAGGATGGGTGCATGGTTTGTTTAATCTGTTGATTGGAAAGAGAGAGGGAGTAAACGCTCAAAAATAGCGATGAAGAAACTGTTATTCTATTCAGATTCAAGTAGTTTTGGAGGGGCCGAGACCTATCTGGTGGCCCTAGTTAATGCGCTTACTAAAAAAGGATTTAATGTCTCGCTGATCGCTACCCCATCTTTTTTCAGTAAATTTAAAATAAATAATAGTATTACCATTTACAAAATGATGCTAAGTAAAAGTATTTTTGACCTGGTCCAATTACTTAGGATGCGTAAGATATTAAACGAATTACAACCGGATATCTTACATATTAACTTCGGAACGGTTTATTCTGCGATCCCGCTGCTTCTTTTAAACTTCCCAAAAAGATGTAAAGTCATCGCTTCGGTCCATTCTTATCGTCTTCCCGATTCAAAATATCCGTTAATTGCATTTTTCAGGAAGATGCTGGTTAGATTTATATTGTCAAAGATCGAACGGTTTATCCTAACTTCTGAATATAGTAAAAATGAATTTTGCCGGTTATACGGGATTACAGAAGATAAAGTAGATGTTATCTATAACGGTTTAGCTGATGAGGAAGGGGTGGTGGAAGATAGTGAAATAAGGGGAAAATATCAGATAAAAAGTGATGAAAAGATTGTTGGCCTAGTCAGCCGGCTGGTTAATCTTAAAGGGCTTGAGTGTTTTATTGAGGCCATCGATATTTTAGAAAAAAAAGGGAATCGCGCAAAGTATCTGATCGTAGGTGACGGTTATTTAAGAGATAAATTGCAGAGAAAATCAGCATCGGTATCAAAAAATATAATATTTGTGGGACACATAGAAAATACGGAAAAGTTCATTAAACATTTTGATGTGGGAGTTTTTTGCTCTGAGTCTGAAAATTTTCCATATGTGATATTAGAATATATGCGGGCAGCAATCCCGATTGTTTCGACCAATGTTGGGGGTATCCCGGAGATGGTCCGTCATATGGAAGAGGCGCTATTAGTCCCGAAGAAAATGCCAAATATGATCGCTGATTCAATAAGAAAGATTTTAAATAATAACGAATTAGCAAGGGATCTTTCAGCTCAAGCTCGGCAGAGATACGAAGCGAACTTTAAAGACCATGTAATGATTAGTAAAACAATTGAGGTAATTAATCAATAATGCGCGCAAAGAAATTGTTATTCTATTTATTAATATGTTTGCCTGCCTTAATCGGGGGATTACTCCATAAAATATATTCTTTAACAAAAAAGAATAAAAAAGATAAATATAATAATGTCATTGTTTTCCAGCTTGGCCATCTCGGTGATCTTGTATTAACTGAACCATTATTGAGAAATCTTAAGGAAAACAATAATGCAGGGAAGGTGACCTTGGTAGTTGGATCCTGGAATCATGATTTAGCAAAGAATATTCCAGCGGTAGATGAGGTGCTGATTTTTGATAGTCTACTTTATCGCCGTAGGGATAAGCGTTCATTCGCTAATTTTTTAAAGGACTTATTTGTATTTTTAAGTAAAGTATATGCTGCGAAATATGACTTGGGGATCGATTTAAGGGGCCATATTAACTCGCTTTATTTGCTTTATCTTTCAAATATAAAGAATATTATCGGTTTTAATTATGTTGGGCATGGAATATTTCTTCAGCACAAACGTAAATTAGATGAAAGTCTCTATGAGAAAGATCGCTTATTGTCTATGTTGGATTTGATTAAATATAAACTATTAAATAGCGAATTAAAATACAATCTAAGTGAGGAAAAATGTGTAAAAGCGACAGATTATTTAAAAAGCGAAGGGTATGATAGCAAGGATACGTTGATCGCTGTTTTCCCCGGAGCGCCATATAATCCGCGAAGATGGCCGGCAGAGAGCTATGCCCTGTTAGCAGATAAAATAATTGGTGAGAAGATAGGCCAGGTTATAATTTTAGGTGGGATTCAAGATAAGCCCTCAGTTAAAAAAATGACCAGTTGTATGAAACATAGACCAATTCAATGGATAGGAAATGATATAAATATGTTGGCCGGCTTAATAAAAAAGTGCAATGCATTTGTAGGAAATGATACTGGCCCGATGCATTTAGCGGTTGCCTTGGGAATTCCTACCATAGCTTTGTTTGGACCAGGTAATTGCGACAGGTGGGCGCCGCGAGGTGGTCCGCATATTACTTTTTCAGCCGATGTTCCATGTTCTCCTTGCGATCTAGTTAGTGATATTTGCCCGTCTCCACAAAGGCGTTGTATGGAACAGATTCATCTGACTGAAGTTTTGCGTGCTGTTAAGATTGTCTGTGGTAATAAAAATAATGACTAATTCATAATAGATATATGGCAAACATTTTATTATTAGTATCACTAGTAATGTTTTTATGGGTTCTTTGGCGTAAAAAGATACCTTTAGTATCATTTTATGTGCTTTTCGGCTTGCAATGGGCATTCTATTGGTTATTTCCTTTCGTGATATCGCAGGATATTGTTTCTGTGAAATATATGTTGGTTCCTGAATTACTGTTCAACAAAGAGGTGTCCTTTTATTTCTTTTTATTTAATGCTCTTTCGATGATGATATTCTCGATGGCATATTTGTTCTTTTACAGAACAACAAAATCTCAACAAGAAGAAAAACCCAGTCGAAATATTTACCGCGGCCCTTTGTTCCTAGCTTTATTTCTACTTGGAATATTGCTGATTTGCCTGGGAATAAAGTATCCTTATGTAATTGAACGGGGCACGATGTATTCGGTGATCGGAAACCTTAGGACCATGTTTTCCGGATTATTCATATTTTATATGTTGTGTGACTCTCGCAGATTTAGGGTTTATTTTTTGTTCCTTTTGTTCAGTGTTGCAACGTTTGTTTATGGGAGCAGAATACATCTCATGATTATTGCGTTTCCTTTTTTCTTTTATTATTTTAAAGCTGGAGTGTTCAAGCTAAAGCATGCAGCAATATTTATCCTACTTATAATTCTTTTAATGAGTGGAACAGCTCTGTATAGAAGTGGAGCTGGTGTTGGCCCTGAGCTACTGATGTATCCATTATATGTCGAAAGTGTCTTTGCCTCTTATCCGTTATTTCAAGTGATCGATCTATGGCAAAATTCAGAGATCATTGGATATACATATTTTTTGAACTATATAATGGATCCGCTATTGAATTTTGTTCCTAACCTGATTTACAAATCAAGTGAAGTTGCTAAGGGTATGTATAACGTGCTTGGAGCATGGCGTTATTCACATGGTGGCCGTATCGCGCCTTGGGGCGCATTTTATTATTTGGCGGAAGCATTTATTGCACTTTCGTATTATGGCATTATTCTAGTCAGCTTTTTGTTTGGTATGGCATCGGCACTGATGGAGAACTATAAGAAACATAATGGATTGATATCAAAGTATATGTATTATAATTATATTGGCGTATTTGGCGCAGTATTTGTTAAAAATGAGTTTTTCCTGGTTATTAAATATTTTGTAATGAATTTATTTTTTGTGATCCTGTTTATGTTTGCGATGCAGATATTGATGTCCAGTCAAAAGAGCAAAAAGGGATTGAATGAATAGCCCGCACAGTAGTCTGGGGAACATTTCAGGGGCTATTTTTTGTCCAGAAACTAGAGGGCTTGACCGGATATTGGCTGAAGTGATATTTCGGAAATATTGAAAAAGGAGATAGAATATGAAAGAAATAATAAAGGATTTACTCCCTGAAAAAACATGGAATACGATTAAAAAAATATATTATAAAATTAAAAAGTATCAGTACCTTGTTTTTGGGCGTCCATATACACGGGGTGAAACATCGGGTGCAAAAAATCGTCGCATAAGAGAAGGATTTTTTTTAAAATATTGTCAAGGTAAAGGACTTGATATAGGCTTTGGCGGCGATAAAGTTGTCGATAATTGTCAAGGATGGGATTGGGAACATGGTGATGCACAGTATTTGAAAGGAGTAAAAAACGCATCTTTTGATTTTGTTTATGCTTCTCATACTATCGAACACATGGTCGACCTGGAAATAACTCTGAATAATTGGTGGCGTGTTTTAAGGCCAGGCGGTTATTTGATTTTGTACTTGCCACATAGAGATCTATATGAAAAGAAAAACACCTTGCCATCTCGCTGGAATACGGACCATAAACATTTCTTTTTATTGGATAAGGATGAGAAGCCTGATACTGTTGGGATAGTGCCATTAATAAAAAGAGTTTTGTCAAAGTGTGAAATTGTTTATGCTAAAGTATGTGATTGTGGCCATACTGAAAGAGATCCAAAAAAACATAGTAACGGAGAATATTCCATTGAAATTGTAGCCCAGAAGAAAAACGATTAAAAGCTCAAAAAAATAAAAAGGGACAATTTTATACCTGCTTTTATATTTTACGTGATAAAGAAAGAATATTTATGCGAATAGCAATTGATATAACATCAATCCCTGGTCAGTTGACTGGAGTAGGATTTCACATGCAAAACCTTGTGCATAATTTGGCGGGAATTGATAAAGATAATAAATATTATCTGTTTGTTTCTAGTATTAACAGAAAATACTTTGAAGTGCGGCAGTCAAATTTTAAAGTTATTCCAGTTGTTTTGCCTTCAAAGTGGTTGCGAGTTATTTGGGAGCAAATAGTACTTCCAATTCGTTTGTTATTATTAAAAATAGATATTCTTCATTCACCGCATTATACAACGCCGATGCTTGGTTGGTGGTTTAAACGAGTTGTAACTTTTCCAGATATGACTTTTTTTCTTTTTGCGGATAAACATCAGCGTTTTAAAGTCATATTCTTTCAGTTGATGATGAGAATATCTGCCAGAATATCAACATTGATCCTTAGCATATCTTATTCAACCACAAATGATATTGCAAGGATCCTGAGCGTAGATAAAAAGAAAATTATTACTACGCAATTGGCTGTTTCACGGGCATTCAATCCTAATGTGCCTGCTATAAAAGTTGAAAAAGTTGTTAACAAATATAAGATAAACGGCCGTTATATTCTTTATGTAGGCACTATAGAGCCGCGCAAGAATATATTAAATATGGTCAAGGCGTATTTCTCTTTGCCGGACAGCATAAGGTGTACATATTTGCTTGTAGTTGTTGGGAAAAAAGGGTGGCATTACGAACAGCTGTTCTCATATATATCATCGCTTCCAGATAAAGCAAGTATCCTATTCGCAGGGTATGTCGGCGATGATGATTTGCCAGCTCTCTATAAAGGGGCCTCTCTATTTGTCTATCCTTCATACTATGAGGGCTTTGGCATACCTGTTTTAGAGGCAATCTCTTGTGGTGTGCCGACTATTACCTCAAATATATCATCTATGCCGGAAGTGGTTGGGGATGCGGGGATACTGATTGATCCGGATAATGTGAACGATATCAAACAATCGATGGAAAACATTATTCATGATGATGCTTTATGCCAAAAATATCGTCTTGCAGGTTTGGAGCAGGCAAAAAAATTTTCCTGGGAGAAATGCGCTAGAGAAACAGTTGAAGCGTATAAGTCGATTTAATATGGATCTTTCAATAGTTATTGTTAATTATAACTCTAAGAATTATCTGGATAGATGTTTATCTTCCATTTATGATAAAACAAAAGATTTAGAATTTGAAATAATAGTTGTTGATAATGCTTCAAATGATAACAGCAGGCAACTACTCAAAGAGAAATATCCGCAAGTTAAACTAATTACCAATTCAAAGAATTTAGGCTTTGGCAAAGCTAATAATCAGGGTATTGATGTAGTTCAAGGCAAATACGTTTTGTTGTTGAATAATGATACGGAATTAATAAATAATGCCTTAAAAATTATGTTTGATTTTATTGAGCAGCACCCAGAAGCCGGCCTGGTAACCTGTAAGCTTTTTGAGGGCAATGGCCAGGTTCAAAAAAACTGCCGGTCTTTCCCATTAACGCCTTTTGACACAATGTTTAGCCGGGCTTCTTTGATGACTAAGCTGTTTCCTAATAATTCAATTAGTCAAAGGGTTACTTTATCTGATTGGAATTACGATTCAAGGCGGCAGGTTGACTGGGTGTCTGGTGCCTGCATGTTAATTCGACGTGAAGTTTTGGATAGGGTTGGGGTGTTTGACGATAATTACTTCATGTATTGGGAAGACACTGACCTGTGCAAGCGGATCCGGGATGCCGGTTGGCAGATCTGGTTCTTGCCTGAGCCGCAAATTATGCATTTTACTGGCAAGGGTGGAGGAAAGAGATCTTTAAAACTGAGGCTTTTTATGATGTTCGCCATGCATCGCTCGGCTTATTATTATTTTTTAAAGCACTATTATCATAATATTTTTCACCCCATGGCTGTTTTAACCTTTTGCGGTATGCTGGTCCTTGTCGCGGTCAAAAGCTTTATTGAGTTGGCTAAATCCTTGCCGGAATAAAGACGCGCGCGGCTTGACGAGATCCAGTCCACGCTTGACAAAGAAAAGTCAATAAAGTAATATTTCCGTAAATAATCAATAATGATTATTAGGAGAAATAGATGAAATTCGCTGAATTCAAGCGGAAGGTCAAAAAGAGCCCTCTCTTTGGCGGGGATGTGGCCGAGCTGTTTGCCGCTAACCCGCAGGTGATGCGGAACCAGCTGCTCCGCTGGAAAAAACGCGGCTTGGTCATCGGCCTTCGACGGGGACTTTACGCCTTGAGCCGTGAGGAGAGGGGAACGATCCTTTCCCGTGAATTAATTGCCGCCACTCTGTATCAGCCGTCTTATATCAGCCTGGAAACCGCTTTAAGCTATTACAAGATGATCCCCGAAAGGATTGTTCCCGTTACCTCAGTTACCACCCGCAAGACAAAAATGTTCGAGAACGAGGCAGGGGTCTTCAGCTACCGCAAGCTAAAAACGAGCGCCTATTTCGGTTTCCGGCAGGCGCGCGACGAAGCCGGTTTCCCGTACTTTATCGCCGAACCGGAAAAGGCCTTGCTTGATTACCTTTATTTGAATTTGAGCGCCGTTGGCAGTGATCCGGACAAATATTACCGGAATTCTCTCCGGCTCCAAAACCGCTCGCGCCTTGATAAACGTAAATTGCTGAAATACGCAAAATGTTTCGGCGTCAAAAAACTGACCCGGGCGGCAGAGGGACTGTAATGAAAAATGTGCTTCTGGCGAAACTCACTAGCCTGCAGACGAACGAGGAAAAATATAACGTTACCCGCGAATTTCTTCAGGAACTTGTCCTGCAGATCATTGACCGACAGGGCTATTTTACCCACTTGGCTTTTATTGGCGGCACCGCCCTCAGGCTCCTTTACGATCTGCCGCGCTTTTCTGAAGACCTTGATTTCTGCCTGATAAAAAAAAGCGGTTTCCATTTTAAGAGCCTGCTCAAAACGCTTAAGCGAGAACTCACCCTGAATGGCTTTGAGGTGGAAGAAGCGGCTGCCGGAAAAAATGAAAAGACCGTCCTGGGAGAATTTATCAGGTTCAAGGGGCTCTTGTTCGAGCTGGGACTGACCAGCCATAAGAGCGAAAAGCTCTTTATTAAGCTTGAAATCGACTCCAAACCGCCGGCGGGGTACCGGACCGAGATAGTGATGGTCAATAAAAATTTTCTTTTTAAGGTGCAGACATATGATCTGCCGTCGCTTTTCGCGGCTAAACTGCATGCTTTTCTTTTCCGCAAATATGCCAAGGGACGTGATTATTACGATCTGCTCTGGTTTTTATCCCGCAAAACACAGGTCAATTATAAATTGCTCTCCGCCGCTGCCGCCCAAACCGAAGGGGGCAAAGTTCAGCTTGATTCGTCTTCCTTGAAAGATTTGTTGCTCAATAAGATTGGTCGGACCGATTTTCCCAAGATCGCCAATGACGCCGCGATCTTCTTGAGCCGACGTCAGGAAAGGGAATATCTGACAAAAGAGCATTTTTTGGCGGCGGTTGAAAAAGCTTTTTCCTGACAAAATATTTGCATTTGCCAGATACTAATGGATAATCTATAATAAAGCCAAATGATGTCTTACGCTTTAGTCTTTTTTGCGGCGCTGGTCATAGCCTTATTAGTAACACCCTTGGCCAAATATCTATCCTTTAAACTTAACATCCTGGACCAACCAGGCCATCGCAAAATCCATGCCAAACCGATTCCTTTGCTGGGGGGAGCTGCTATTTTTCTAGCTTTTTCTTTGGGTTTAATTTTCTCAAAATTGCCCTTAAATGAGAGCAGGGGCATAATTCTTATTGGGCTTATTTTTATCCTTTTTGGATTGCTTGACGATGCTGGGATCAAAGTTCGTGCTCGTTATAAAATATGGTCACACCTGGCTTTTTCATTTGGCTTTGTTTATCTTACTGGTATATCATTTAGTTTTTTTCATTATGGGATCATTAATTATATATTAACTGCCTGTTTTATTACTTTTATGACTAATTCCATGAATATGCTTGATGGGATGGATGGTGAAGTATCAGGGATTTCATCTATTGCAGCTTTATTTTTCTTTGTGTTAGCCCTAAATAGTGGGTTGGATGGGGTTGCGCTGTTGGCTTTGGCTTTAGCTGGAGCAACTTTGGGTTTCCTAAAATACAATTTTAACCCAGCTTCTATTTTTTTGGGTGAGGCGGGTTCAACATTCTTAGGTTTTATATTGGCGATCATTAGTTTAAAATTGAGGATTTTTCAGCTTTGGGATGTGGCGCTAACCCTTAATATTTTGCGCCTACAGTTTGTTTCTATTTTAATCCCTTTAATTATTTTAGGCATTCCAATATTTGATACATTTTTTGTGTTTAGCAATCGGTTTTTTCATAAGATTAAGATGAGCACACCGGGCAAAGACCACTCACATCACCGCATTAATTTAATGGGGTTGTCACAGAGGGCCACGGTTTTTGCGCTTTACTGCATCCAAATTATTTTGGGGGCAATTGCTTTGGCCATGGTTGGGGCTGATGTTCAGCAATTCTTGTCGTTACTCTTGATTGTTGGAGTAATTGGCACAGTTGCCTGGGTATTTTTGGTCCGGGTTGATGTTTATCCTTCCTAATTTGCCGCTGGAAGTCATGTCGGATTTGTGATATAATCAATTTAGATCAGGGATTGCTAGTGGAGGAAGCTTTTTTAATGAAAATGTCGCAGTTGCTGGCGCCAACACTGCGCCAGGATCCGTCAGAGGCAGAGGTAGTTTCCCACAAATTATTACTTCGAGCAGGCTTTATCCGCCGCTTAGCAGCTGGAGTCTACACCTACTTACCCCTTGGCTTTAAAGTTCTTAATAAAGTTGTTAATATTATCCGTGAAGAAATGACCCGGGCAGGGGCCCAGGAAGTCTTTATGCCAGTCTTGCTGCCGGCAGAGCTGTGGCAGGAAACAGGGCGCTGGGATATGTACGGCAAAGAGCTTTTCCGCATTAAAGACCGGCATGAGCGTGACTTTTGCTTGGGACCAACGCACGAAGAAGTTATCACTGATCTGGTGCGCAACTCAATTAATTCTTATCGTCAGCTGCCAATTAATTTGTATCAGATTCAAACCAAATTTCGTGATGAGATCCGCCCGCGTTTTGGCTTGATGCGCAGCCGCGAATTCATGATGAAGGATGCTTACAGCTTTCATACCTCTGAAGAATCCTTAGATAAAGAATATCAAAATATGTACGAGACTTACTGCCGTATTTTTGAGCGGCTGGGTCTCAAATATCGTGTAGTTGAAGCTGATTCTGGTTTGATTGGTGGTGGATATTCTCAGGAATTTATGGTTTTAGCTGACACTGGTGAGGAGGAAGTCTTCTACTGTGATAAATGTGATTATGCGGCGAGCAGGGAGTCGGCGGGGGTGGGGGAATATAAAGTTGCGAGTTCCGAGTTGCGGGTTGCCGGGGAGCTTAAGCCGGTAAAAACACCAAAGGTCAAAACAATTGAAGAAGTAGCTCAGTTTCTTAAGGCCAAGCCAGAGCAGATGATTAAGACGTTAATTTATGAAACAGAGGCAGGGCCTGTGGCTGGTTTAGTTAGAGGAGATCATGCTTTAAATGAAGCCAAGTTAAAGAAAATCCTGGGTGTTGAAGATCTAAAATTAGCTTCTGATAAAGTCATTGAAAAAGTTACTAAAGCTCCAGTTGGGTTTGCTGGGCCGGTTAATCTTAAGGGCCTAAAGATTGTTGCAGACACTGCTGTGCCTTTAATCGAAGCTGGCATTACAGGCGCTAACAAGAAAGATTACCATTTAACCGGTGTGAGTTATGGCAAAGACTATAAGGCAGATTTGATTGGCGATATCCGTTTTGCCCTGCGATCAGATACTTGTTCAAAATGCGGCAAAGGAAAGCTGGCAGTTGTGCGCGGTATTGAAGTTGGGCATATTTTTAAACTTGGCAAGAAGTATTCTGCCAAGATGAAGTGCAATTATCTGGATGAAAATAATAAAGAGCAAACCATGATTATGGGCTGCTACGGTATTGGGGTTGGTAGGACTGCCCAGGCAGCAATTGAACAAAACAATGATAAGGACGGCATAATCTGGCCGCTTCCATTAGCGCCTTTTCAAATAGCAGTTGTGCCAGTTAATTCTGATGATGAAGAGCAAATGAAGGTTGCCCAGAAAATATATGATGGGGCTTTGAGCTTGGGACTTGATGTGTTGTTAGATGATCGTAACCAGCGGGCAGGCGTTAAACTAAAAGATATTGATTTAATTGGTATCCCTTATAAAGTAATTATTGGTAAAGCGCTAAAGGATGGCAAAGTGGAGATCAAATCTCGTAAAGATGGCGAGACCACCTTAGTGCTGGTTGATCAAGCTGTGGAGGAGGTAGTGAAAGTTTTGGAAACCCCACATTGAAATGTGGGGAATATTCCCCACATTTCAATGTGGGGTCGCAAAGAACAAAGCATGACAGTTAAGAATAAGCGGATTAAGCTGCAGACTGAGGGGCGGGATCATATTATTGATATTACCCCAAAGGTTAACGAAATAGTTGCTGCTTCAAAAATCAAGGATGGTATTGTTACAATATTTGTTTTTGGCTCAACTGCTTCTGTTACAACTGTAGAGTACGAGCCAGGCTTGATTAAGGACATAAAAACTATTGATGAAAAGCTTGTTCCTTCCAATGTTAGCTATGCTCATGATGAGACCTGGGGTGATGCCAACGGCTATGCGCATTTGCGCGCTTCGCTTTACGGTCCGTCGCTAACTGTGCCAATTGTTGCTGGGGAAATAACCCTGGGCACCTGGCAGCAAATAATTGTGATTGATCATGATAATCGACCGCGGACCAGAGAGGTAATTATTCAAGTGATAGGAGAATAAAACATGTGTGGAATATTTGCGATTTCGGCCAAAGAAAATATCATTGATGACCTGTTTCTGGGGACATTTTATCTGCAGCATCGGGGACAGCAGTACTGCGGCATTTCAACCTATTCCGGAGATACGATTAAAATTAAAACCCATCGTGGCATGGTTCGGGCAACGTTTACCGATGATCTTAAGGGAATGGATGGGACAATGGGCATTGGCCACACATCTTTAAAAGACCGCCAGCCGATCAAGCTTGATTCTAAAATGGGTGAGTTCACCATTTGTTTTGAAGGCAATATTATCAACCGTGAGCAGTTGATTGATGAGCTAAAAAAAGAAGGCCACTCATTTTATACTGATTCAGATATAGAAGTGATTGCGAAACTGATAGCCCTGGGCAATGATTTTGTTGATGGTATTGAGAAGATGGCAGAGAGAATCCGTGGGGCATATGCTTTGGTTATCCTTTCCAGGGGAAAGATTTACGCGGCGCGTGATAAGTATGCTTTTCGGCCGATGATAATTGGCCAGAGGGATGGGGCTATTGTTGTTACATCTGAGTCATGTTCCTTTGTGAACCTTGGTTTTTCTATCTTAAGGGATGTTAAGCCAGGGGAAATCCTGGAAATCTATGATTCCCATATTGAAACTAAAAAAATTATTCCAGCTGAATTTACCCAGTATTGTTCGTTTGAATGGGTTTATACAGCTAACGCTGCTTCGATTATTGACGGTTTATCAGTTGATATTGCCCGCCGCAACCTTGGCTCGGCCTTAGCCAGGCGTTATCCAGTTGGCGCTGACATAGTTGCAGCTGTGCCAAACTCCGGCATCGGCCATGCAATTGGTTATTCGCAGGAATCAAAGATTCCTTTTGATAATGTGTTTATTAAATACGATTATGCCAGCCGCAGTTATACCCAGCCTACTCAGGCAGAGCGCGATCGGGAGGCAAAAATCAAGCTTATTCCTGTGCCAGCAAAAATAAAAGATCGAAGCGTGGTAATTTGTGATGACTCAATTGTGCGCGGCACGCAGATGAAAAATGATCTGGTAGTTAAACTGCGCAATAACGGAGTTAAACATATCCATGCCCGGGTTGCCTGTCCGCCGCTAAAGGCGCCCTGCATGTACGGCGTGGCAACACGTTCAAAAGATGAATTAGCAGCCCACCAAAAATCTATTGAACAGATCAGGGAATATATTGGCGTGGATGGTTTGGCCTATAACACACTTGATGATTTGGGTAAGGCATTGGGCAGGCCATTAGACCAAATCTGTACTTCCTGTTGGACGGATATTTATAAGGTGTAAAAAATGAAAGAGGCCTGCGGCGTATTTGGAATATATAATTATTCAGCTGACTCTCCGGCTTGCCTGCCGGGAGGCATGGCCAAGTCTGTTTATTACGGGCTTTTTGCCCTGCAGCACCGCGGCCAGGAATCTGCCGGCATTGCTGCATCAGACGGCAATGAAATAACCAGCCATAAGGGTATGGGCCTGGTTAACCAGGTTTTTAATGAGGAATCAATCAGCCGGTTAAAGGGGCATATTGCAGTTGGTCATGTGCGTTATTCAACCACAGGTTCTTCAATTATTGAGAATGCCCAGCCCATTGTGATTGATACTAGATATGGCAGAATTGCGCTGGCCCATAACGGTAATTTAATTAACGCAGCCTCACTCAGGCATGATTTAAAGGATAAAGGCATTAGTTTTGTTGGCACTTCTGATTCGGAAATATTGGCGGCAATGATTGCCACATCAAAAAAAGAGAATTTTGAAGAAGCGGTGGTTGATACCTTAAAACATTGTAAAGGCGCATTTTCTTTAGCTTTGATGACCAAAGATAAATTAATTGCTATCAGGGATCCCAACGGCATTCGGCCTCTTTCTATTGGCAAGGTTGAAAAGGGGTATATTGTTTCTTCAGAAACCTGTGCTTTAGATATCCTGGGAGCGGAATTCTTGCGCGATGTGGCAAACGGGGAAATGGTCGTAATTGATAAGGACGGTTTAAGGTCCAGGACCTGGGCCATGGAAGATCGTGAATCTATTTGTGTTTTTGAATATATCTATTTTGCCCGGCCAGATAGTGTGCTGCGCGGCAGAACCGTGTATGAGGCCAGGTTTCAAATGGGTAAATATTTAGCCAAAGAGCATCCAGTTGAGGCGGATATGGTTATGGGCGTGCCGGAATCTGGCGTGCCTGCTGCCATGGGCTATGCGGCGGAATCAAAGATACATTATGAAGAAGGTCTGATCAAAAATCGATATATTGGCAGAACATTTATCCAGCCCAGCCAGGAGATCAGGGATTTAGGCGTGCGCCTTAAACTTAATCCCATCCGTGACGCTGTGCGGGGCAAGAAAGTTATTGTAATTGACGATTCAATTATTCGCGGCACAACCTCAAGAAAAATTGTCAGGTTGATCCGTGAAGCTGGGGCGCGGGAAGTGCATATGCGCATATCTTCACCGCCCAACCTTAATCCCTGCTATTACGGCATTGATACTGCCACCAGGGCGGAATTAATTGCTTCAAATTTGTCCATTGAAGGTATTCGTAAATATATAGAAGCAGATTCTCTGGGTTACTTAAGCTTGAAAAGTCTGGTAAAATCAATCAGTTTGCCAAGCAAAAATCTTTGTCTGGCTTGCTTGAACGGTGAATATCCAGTCAGGATCCCGGAGAGATTGCAAAGTTTAAAATTGTTCTTTAAGTGATGACGGTAATTTGGGATGGGATTACGGTGATATCTCATCACTGTAATCATTGTTTCATCACCGTAATCATCTGAAAAGAGGGGGTGAGTGAAGATGGGAGATTGTTCAGGATATCCAAAGTGTCAGAAGTGTGAAAAAGGTGAATTATTACCGCTGTCTGATTTCTCAAATAATTCTGTTTCAATTCGATATAAAGCCTGGGCTTGTTCAAACCAGGATTGTCGGTTTTTCGTAGCACTACGCGGTGGTAATGTTTATTATGGTACTGCCACAGCTGAACCGGCCAGATAATATTATTAATAATAGTTGGTTGCGGTGAGATTGCTCATCGCAGTCAACTAGTTATTAGAGATTAGAACGTAGAGAGAAGGAGGAAATATGATTACATACAAGCAGGCAGGGGTGGATATTGATGCTGGCAATGAAGTTGTCAAAAGAATAAGAAAATATGCCCAGGGGATAGGTTTCTTTGGCGGATTGTATCCTTTTGGGAAAAAACAATATTTAGTCGGCGCGGCTGATGGTGTTGGCTCCAAACTAAAGATTGCTATTAAAATGAACAAACATGATACCATTGGCCTTGATTTAGTGGCCATGAATGTCAATGATATTGCAGCAACAGGCGCAACGCCCTTGTTCTTTTTGGATTACATTGGCTGCCATAAAGTACGCCCACCGCATATAGAAAAGATAATTAAAGGTATTGCAGCTGGTTGTGAAAAGGCTGGGTGTAGACTTTTGGGGGGAGAAACGGCGGAGCTTCCTGATTTGTATCAGGAAGGTGACTATGACTTGGCCGGGTTTGCCATCGGCGCGCTTGAAAGGAAAAAATTAATTAATGGTTCAACTATAAAAACTGGTGATGCGATTATTGGCTTGGCTTCATCAGGTCTTCATAGCAATGGATACACGCTGGCTCGCAAGGTACTGTTTGACCAGGCTCATATGGATGTAAAGACATACATTGATGAGATTGAGCGGCCCCTGGGGCAAGAGTTGTTGATCCCAACCAAAATTTACTCAGCAATTGTTTTAAAGTTGATTAAAAAGTTTAAGATTAAAGGCGTTGCCCATATCACTGGCGGGGGAATTCCAGAAAACCTGGCCAGGATTCTGCCCAGAAAGAAGCAGGCAGTAATTGATTTAAATTCTTGGCCAGTGCAGTATATTTTTAAACTTATCCAAAGGTTGGGCAAGGTAGACCATGGTGATATGTACAAGACTTTTAATATGGGATTGGGCATGATTATTGTAGTTGATAAGCGACAGGCGGATAAGGTTATGGCTTTTCTCAAAAAGCAGAAAGAGAAAGCCTTTTTAATTGGTGAGGTTGGCAAGGGTAAGGGCGAGGTCATAATCATTTAAAATGATAAAAATTGGTGTATTAATATCAGGTCGAGGATCAAACCTGCAGGCAATCATTGATGCTATCGAGCAGGGTCAAATACCGGCTAAGGTAGCTGTAGTAATTTCTAATAACCCCAAAGCCTATGGCTTAGAACGAGCAAAAAAGCACAATATTGCTACCAAAGTATACGAGCCAAAGAAATTTCCTGATAAAAATATCTACGAGCTGGAAATTGTTAAAACCCTGCGCGCCCACAAGGTTGACCTGGTTTGTTTGGCCGGCTATATGAGGATTGTTGGTCAACCATTGCTCCAAGAATATTTTGGTAAAATGATTAATATTCATCCGGCCTTGCTGCCGTCTTTTCCAGGACTGCATTCACAGAAACAGGCGCTTGATTATGGGGCCAAAGTATCTGGTGTTACTGTCCATTTTGTGGATGAAGGTTGTGACACCGGTCCGATTATTTTGCAGACTGCTGTTCCAGTTATGGTAGATGATACAGAGGAAACTTTGTCAGCTAGGATTTTAGAACAGGAACATAAAATTTATCCTGAGGCAATAAAATTATTTGCTGAGGGGAGATTGAAAATAGAGGGAAGAAAGGTGGAAATCTCCTCTTGACACTCCCATTGATGTGGTATATACTATTGGTATCACCATAGAAGAGGGAGGTAAAGAATAATGTCAAAGGTATTGTCTTTAAAGCTAAAGGAAGGCGTCTTCGAAGAAACAGAAAGCATTCTGCACAAGATTCACAAAACACGTAATAGTTATATTAATGAAGCTGTTGAATTTTACAATAAAGTTTTTAAGCGAAGGATGTTGAAAAACAAGCTTGCTAAAGAATCCAAGATGGTGGCAGAGGATTCGCTAGCTGTTTTGGAAGAATTCGAGGCTTTTGAGGATGAAAATTAAAAAGTTTAATGTTTACTTGGCTGACCTTAATCCTCAGCAAGGAACTGAGACGGGTAAAACTAGGCCAGTGGTGGTTGTTCAAACAGATTTGTTAAATAATATTCATCCAAGTACCGTTGTTTGTCCTGTTACTACAAATGTAGAAACCAAAAGCGAGATATTAAGAATTCACCTAGAAAAAGGTGAAGGAGGACTTCATAAAAAATCTGATATCATGATTGATCAAATTAGAGCCATTGATAATAAAAGATTTATAAAGCACCTAGGCAAAATTAATAAAGAAAATCGAAAGAAATTACTTGAGAATTTAAGAGATATTATTGAAGATTAAATTTATTGTTTTGCATCAATAGAACACAAGCTTTATCCCCAGGCAATTAAATTGTTTGCTCAGGGAAAACTCAAAATAGAAGGGAGAAAAGTGAAGATCAATGGCTAAGCCAAAAAAGAAACCAGCAAAAAGAGCAAAAGTTAAAGAAGTCAAACAAAAACGGTTTGCGCTCCTCTCAGTTTCTGATAAAAAGGGATTGGATAAGTTTGGCAAAGGGCTTCAGGCCTTGGGTTTTAAAATAATATCTTCCGGGGGTACTGCAAAATATTTGAAGAAAGCCGGGGTCAAAGTAGTCGAAGTGTCAGAATTAACCAAATATCCCCATATGCTGGATGGCCGGGTAAAAACCCTTCATCCCATTATTCATGGAGGTATTTTAGCTGACCAGACTAATCCCCGCCACATGAAAGAGCTGGCCAAATATAAAATCAATCCATTTCAAATTGTTGTCTGCAACCTTTATCCATTTGAGCAAACCATTAGCAAGGATGGCTGCACTCAGGAAGATGCGATTGAAAATATTGATATTGGCGGGCCGTGCATGGTGCGTGCTGCTGCCAAAAATAATAAAAGTGTGGCAATTATTGTTGATCCGGATGATTATGAAGATATCATGCAGGAGTTGATTAATAATAATGGTCAATTGTCCCTGGAGGTTAGAGAAAAGTTAGCGCTTAAGGCATTTAAACATACTAAACATTATGATTCAGTGATCACTCATTACCTTGCCTCAAAACTTGAGGGGGAAGAAGAATTCCCTAAAGAAGTTGAAATACTTTTAGAAAAGGTCCAGAGCCTGCGTTACGGTGAAAATCCCCATCAAAAAGCTTGCTTTTATCGAGAAGTAAAAGTTGGCAAGTTTGGTTCAAGGGTTACAGAAGCTAAACAGCTTCATGGGAAGGAATTGTCGTTTAATAATTATGTTGATATGGACGCGGCCTGGTCAGTGGCTAACTCATTTGCAGATACAACAGTAGCCATTATCAAACACACCAATCCTTGTGGTGTGGCCTGTGATGACAGTTTAGTTGACGCGTATGAAAAAGCCCTGGCATGTGATCCAGTCTCAGCCTTTGGCGGAATAGTTGCGGCTAACCGCAGGATAGATGAGCCAACAGCTAAAGAGATTGTTAATCTTTTTGTTGAGGTGGTTATCGCGCCGGGGTATACACCCAAGGCCCTTGAGGTCCTTAAGACGAAAAAGAATGTTCGTATCATGGATATGGGCGAGGAATCAATTGGCAAGCCGTTTAAAGGCATGGATTATAAACGCATCAGCGGCGGATTATTAATTCAGGAGCCGGATCTAGCCCAGCTGTCAGTTAATGAGATTAAAATTCCTACCAAAAAGAAACCAACAGTATCTGAGATGGAAAATCTGTTCTTTGCCTGGGGCGTTGCCAAGCATGTTAAATCAAACACAATTGTGCTGGCCAAAGATTTGCAGGCAGTAGGGGTAGGAGCCGGCCAGATGAGCCGGATTGAAGCTGGGGGATTAGCTGCGCAAAGGGCTGGGGATAGAGTCAAAGATACCGTCTTAGCCTCTGACGCATTTTTTCCTTTTCCAGATGTGGTAGAATTGGCTGGAAAGATTGGGGTAACTGCTATAATCCAACCCGGTGGTTCAAAGCGCGACCAGGAATCAATTGATAAAGCAGACGAACTTGGCATTACCATGGTGTTTACCGGCCGCAGACACTTTAAACATTAAAGGGAGGAAAGAAAATGACAAATGACAAATTAAAAATGACAAATGAAGGATTCGCTTCGCGATATTATAATAATGTGCCGAAGGTCTCGCCCCGAGGCTCGACCCGAGGGGCACACAAACATTTGACATTTGTCATTGGACATTTGACATTATTACTGGTATTAAGTATGTGGCTTTCTGTAGCTAATGCTCAGACCTCAGACGTTGTCCTAACTACTACAGGTGACACAAGTACTGGCAAATTAACCTCCCGTATTGGTGATTTGAGCCTGGGTTATATTAAGGCAGGAACGAGAGAAGTTGCCAACCTTACCTGGCATCCAGATTTTAAGATCGGGCCCTGGGGTATGGGTGCGGATGTTAATGTTGCTTTGGGCGAAGATAAACCAGATGGTTATGAAGAGGTTGTCTTGCGCTATTTGGAATATGATGACGGCAGGCGCGGTTTGCGTTACGGCATTATTGATAACTTGACCTGGGGACATGGTTTATTGATAAAAAATTATTCAACCAGGATTGCCGGGCCTGTTTTGTTGAACAGTCAACAGTTAGCCTTAAAAGGTTATCTTGATATGGACAAGTATGTGATCCGCGGTTTATGGACTAAGTCAGGGATTAATGGTTACCGGGTTGAAGAAAGAATTAATACTATGTTAACCCTTGGTCAAACATATATTACTGACACAAATGGTGTTGCTTTGCCCGGTACGACTGAATCACAAAAAGTAACAGGCGTGGGCCTTGATGCAAGTATACCTCTGCCTTATAACTTTGAAGGTTATGCAGAATGGGCGCACTTAGTTGATCATGGCAGTGGTTTGGGCGCTGGGCTTGGTTGGGGAGCTGATTTGTTTGTGTTAGAGGCTTCATTCTTAGCAGAGTATCGTATGCTGGACAGCAACTTTGTGCCGGGTTATTTTAATGAAGACTACGAGACAAATCCGATTAACCTGACTTCTGCTGAGGCAACAGGCAATGTTAAGAATGGTTATTTAGCCCAGCTTGGCTTAAAAGCCCTGGATATAGCAACCCTAACTGTTGCTTATGAAAATTATAATGACAGTGAATCAGCCTCACTTAACGCGGATTTATTTGCCAGACTGCCTCAGGATCTTGAAGTTACCGGCTACTACAGGCAGCCAAACTTTGTTAACTTCCGTTCACTATCACTTGAGCAGGGCGCTATTATGGGCGGATCGATTGGCTATCCAATAAACCCATATACAAAGATGGTGGTGCATTATAAGAAGGTTTACAATCCTGATTTAGGCGAAGTTGAAGAATCGCAGTACTACGAGCTGAGGATGAGTTTTTAGTGTCGTAATTACGACACTGCGTGATGCCTGCGGTGATGACGGTGATGGGTTCGAATTTTCCTGTATTTACAAAGAAAATATCACTGTAATCATTCCCCATCGCTGTAATCACTCCCCCTGGTAATAACATTGCTTCCCCCCTAATTAAGGAGGAAACAACATGAAGGAATTAATACCAATTGAAAGAATAGAAAACAAGATTTATTTAATTAGAGGGGAAAAAATGATGCTTGATAGGGACCTAGCTGAATTATATCGAGTTGATACGGCACAATTGAAGCGACAAGTTAAGAGGAATGTTGAACGATTTCCCAGAGATTTTATGTTCAAATTGACAGAAAAGGAAGTAGAGCAACTGGTATGCCAAATTGGCATACCATCTAAATCCTATTTTGGTGGTGCGCTGCCATTTGCTTTTACTGAGCATGGCATCTTAATGCTTTCATCTGTCCTAAAAAGTAAAACAGCAATTAGCATAAACATTCAAATTATGCGAATTTTCTTGAGACTGAGAAATCTGCTATCTACTCATAAAAGACTGGCAGAAAAACTAAAAGCACATGAAAAGAGGTTTGTGTTACATGATAGTCAAATAAGTTCAATTTTTAAAATTATTAAAAAATTGATTTATGAGCCAGAAAAACCAAAACGGAAAATTGGATTTTTCCAAATAGAAACGAATAAAAATTTTAAAATATGAGCTAAGGATGAGTTTTTAATTGGGGGAATAGGTAGATAGGTGGATAGGTGGTTAGGATCTGATAATCTTATAGTTGTTGGTCAAATCAATAACTTTGGATGCTTTACCGCTTTTAACTCTGCCAGGGAAGATAAAATCAATTTCCGGCAGGTTAGCTTCCACATCTTTAACAGTCAAAGCAGGTTTTTCTCCAGCTAAATTTGCAGATGTAGCAACAATTGGCCCGCATTCTTTGATTAACTTTAGGATTGTTTTATGATTTGGCATACGCAGGCCAACTTTTGTACTGTTGCCTGTTACAAGTTTTGAAACCTTTTTTGTTTTAGGTACAATAAAAGTATAAGGGCCTGGCCAGTTCTTTTGAGCGATCTTTAAGGCTTTATCAGTAAACTTGCCGAGTTCTCTAGCTTGGTCAATGGTCGCGATTAAAACTTGGAGGGGTTTGTTCCTTGGCCGCTTTTTTAGTTTGAATATCTTTCTAATAGCTTTAGGCTTATTTAACAGCGCGCCGATACCGAATACAGTTTCTGTGGGGAAGGCGATTACTTTGCCGGATTTAAGGAGTTTAACAGCTTGTTTTAATGATTTGTCAGTCATTATTTTATTATAGCACAACATTGATATGTGATATGAGTGATGAGATATGCGCATCTCACATATCTCGTATCGCGTATCTCTAACATGATATAATTAAATAATGTCACAAAATCTTACTAAATGGTTCGCTCTCAACAAAACCCCAGAACTCGGTAACAGGGGCATCAAAAAGCTCTGGGACCACTTTGGCTCAATTGACGCGATTTGGGGAGCGGGGAGGGAGCAGATAGCAGAGATCGGCATATCAGAAAAAATCATTGATTCAATTCTTGAGAACAGAACTCAGATCAACGAAGACGTAACTTTTTCCGATGATATTAAAGTTGCAACCCTTGATGATAAGGATTACCCGAAAAACTTAAAGAATATTTTTGATCCGCCTTCAATTTTATATCATTCCAGTCCCTTGCTGCCCAAAGACGAGAAAGCCATTGCTATTGTTGGCACGCGCCGGGCATCTCATTATGGGATAAAAGTGGCCAAGGACCTCGCCAGGGAGTTATCCGGTCTTGGTTTGACCATTGTTTCAGGTATGGCCTTAGGCATTGACACAGCTGCGCATGAAGGCGCGTTGGAAGCAGGAGGTCGAACAATTGCAGTATTAGGTTGCGGTATTGATGTTTGTTATCCACCTCAAAATAAAGGCTTGATGCAACGAATTAGACAGTCTGGCGCAATCATTTCTGATTTCCCACTAGGAACTGAGCCTGAAGCATGGACTTTTCCGCAAAGAAACAGGATTATTTCTGGTTTATCATTGGGGACAATTGTTATTGAAGGCGGCTATAAGAGTGGGGCAATGATCACTGCTAAGTTAGCCCTTGACCAGGGTAGGGAAGTGTTTGCCATCCCCGGCAATATTGAGTCTGAGCTATCACGTGGGCCGCACTGGCTGATTAAGCAGGGAGCTAAACTAGTTGAGTCTGTTGAGGATGTGCTTGAGGAATTGAATATGATTACGCCCAAGAAAATGTCAAATGACAAATTAAAAATGTCAAATGAAGGTATTAATATTTCGGAGCTATCTGAAGAGGAACAAAAGATAGTTTCTGTTTTGTCACTTGAACCCAGGCATATTGATAGTATCTCAATTGAAACTGAATTTCCCATTCCTCAAGTATCCAGTTTGCTTATGATGCTGGAAATTAAGAAAGTTGTACGCCAGTTGCCTGGGAAGATGTTTCTTCTTAATTAAACGTGGTAAAATATAATTAGAGGTGCATTAATGATGTTGAAAAAATATTTTGTTTTAGGTTTGTTTTTAATTAGTGCTTTTGTTATTGCAGGGTGTAACACTGGTGCCAGTACTGGAAGCACTACACCGACAACAACACCGACAACAAGCACAACAACGACTACTGTTTCTACCTTAACTGGCGGTCGCGAATATTATCCGAATACTGATGGAAATAGTTGGACATATGCAACAACCTCAACAATGACTACTGAAACAGGGACACTCCGCTACACTTTTGATGGGACAACTACAGTTGATTCAATTGTTGTGCAAAAATTTAAACAAGAATCTTTTTCCTCAACAGGTTCCAGTACAGGGGAATCTCTTGATCTGGTTTCTGATGCAGGAGTGTTTTGGTATGGTTCTGTTGAATCTCCTACAACCGAAGCAGTAACAAAATATGTTTTCCCGCTTAAAGTAGGGGAAACTTGGATATCAGAAGGTGCATCGGAAGCAGAAGTTTTGGCTATAGAAACAGTTACTGTTCCAGCAGGAATATATAATAATTGTTTTAAGATATCATTTCCTTCTCCCACCCAGGATATATATGTTTGGTTAGCACCGAATGTGGGGATGGTTAAGCTTTATGTTTATTCTTTGACAACAACAATGGGTGCTACTATGGAATTAACCAGTAAAAATTTCTAGAATTTTTGGTGTCAACCTAACCACCTAACCACCAATCCACCAATCAACCTATCCACCTAGCAATTTTTGTCGTCTTTGTGCTAAAATAACTTTACTATGGTCTTATTCTCAGAAATGTTTATATCTGACATAAAAAATGTACCGGTTGTTGACCGTTTGCAGGAGCCGGTGGGTGAGGTGCGTGATTTTATCCTCACGGTTGGCGATGTTTTTCCTAAAATAACCGGTCTTTTGGTCAAGGTTTATGGCAGCAAAAATGGCTGCAAAGTTATTTTGATGACAGAGATTGATTTGATTGGTAAACAGTTTGTGGCTACGCGCTCAGTTAAAGATAGGATAGTTTTTACTAAATTACGGTCTGATGAACTGTTGCTCCGACGAGATTTACTGGATAAGCAAATTGTTGATACCGAAGGCGCTCGGGTTATCCGGGTAAATGACCTTAAACTGGCTAAAGTTGCCCAGGACGTTCGCTTAATTGCCGCTGATGTTGGTTTTCGCGGGCTTTTGCGCAGGCTGCGTGTTTTACCATTGTTTACTTTTATGTTTAATGTTTTTGGCAAACAGGTGCCGGATATATTGATAGGTTGGGACCATGTTGAACAATTAAAAACAGGCAGGACCCGCGGCATGATAACCGTGCCAAAGAAACATCTTTCAGAAATGCATCCAGCTGATATTGCTAATGTTATTAGCCAGGTGCACTCTGAAGAAAAAACCGCTATTTTTACCTCTTTGTCAGAAAAAACAGCTGCTGAGTCTTTGCATGAGTTGGAGCCTAAAATCCAGGCTTTATTATTGTTAACAATAGATACTAAAAAGGCTTTAGGCGTTATTGAAAAAATGCCCTTGGACGAAGTTGCTGACGTGCTTGGTGATTTGCCAACAGAGAAAGCTGAAGAGTTTATTCGTTTGATGAAGTCAAAGAGGGCTGCAGAAGTGCGAAAATTAATGTCCCATCCAGAGGAAACTGCTGGCGGATTAATGACTACTGAATACATATCTGTTGCCCAGAATATGACTATTCAACAAACTATTGATAATATTCGTGTCATGGCCCCTGGTGCTGAAACCATTTACTATGTTTACGTTAAAGAAGAAACTGGCAAATTAGTTGGTGTTTTGTCAGTTAGGGAACTGATTATTTCTGCTCCGCAAACAATTGTTTCCCAAATAATGGAAAAAGACGTTATTACTGTTGAACCTGAGTTAGATCAACGAAAAGTTGCTGAAGTAATTTCAAAATATAATTTATTGGCTGTGCCTGTTGTTGACAAAGAAAACAGGATATTGGGAATTGTCACAGTTGATGACGTAATTGATTTTATCCTGCCGCCGGTTTCCCGCAGGATCAGGCATATGTTGGGATAATGTGTTATGCGCTTAACTAGATTCTGGATATTCTTAGCAATTCTTGGGCCCGGTGTTATTTCTGCCTTAGCTGGCAATGACGCAGGCGGTATTGCTACTTATTCAATAGTTGGCGCCCGCTTTGGCTACCACATGCTCTGGATGCTTATTCTTGTCGGTATTTCTTTAATTGTTATCCAGGAAATGTGCGCCCGCATGGGTGTTGTTACTGGTAAGGGTTTGTCTGATCTTATCCGTGAAGAATTTGGGCTGCGCTGGACTTTTTTTGCGATGGTGATCCTCTTAATTGCCAACACTGCGGTTACAATATCGGAATTTGCCGGTATTGCTGCTAGTTTAGAAATTTTTGGTATTACCAGGTTTCTTTCTGTGCCTTTAATGGTTGGTCTTATTTGGTTTCTGATGACCAGGGGAAGTTATAAGGGGGTAGAGCGGATATTTTTTGCCATGTGCCTGGTTTATTTCGCTTATATTTTTTCCGGCTTTATGGCCCGACCAGATTGGGGTATTGTTTTTAAGCAGACGGTTACTCCTTCATTTTCTTTTGATATGAATTTTATTCTAATTTCTATTGCTATGATTGGGACAACGGTTACTCCCTGGATGCAGTTTTATCTGCAGTCATCAGTGGTTGAAAAGGGCACTCAAATAAAAGAATATGGGTATCAAAAATGGGATGTAATTATTGGTTCTGTTGTGGCAGTTGTAATTGCCTTTTTTATTATCGTTGCCTGTGCTGCGGTGCTGCATCCCCAGGGAATTATTGTTCATAACGCAAAGGAAGCTGCTATGGCGCTGCGGCCATTTGCTGGCGGCTATGCAACAATCCTTTTTGCTTTAGGTTTATTTGCTTCTTCAACCCTTGGGGCATCAATTCTTCCCTTATCGTCCTCTTATGCGATTTGCGAAGCTTTTGGCTGGGAAAACGGAATAAGTAAAAAGTTTTCTGAAGCGCCGATCTTTTTTGCCTTGTATACTTTCTTGATTGTGATCGGTGGTGCTGTTGTGCTGTTGCCCAATCTTAACCTGATCAATGTAATGGTCTTTTCTCAAGTCACCAACGGAATTCTTTTTCCTTTTATATTAATATTTATGTTGCTGTTAGTGAATAATAAACGTTTGATGGGTGATTATGTTAATTCAAAATTTAATAATTTAGTGGCTGGCTCTACTGCGCTTGTGTTGATATTGTTGACAGTTCTCTTATTATTTGCCACATTTAGTGGTCAACTTAGCTGATCTATGCTAAAATACGCATTCGCGATAATCACTAATCGCGGTGAGATTGCAAAATGAAAGCATTTGATAGAATAAAGAGTAAAATTATTTCTGTTTTAAAGCGTTATGGCGTTTTAAGGGCTGCGGTGTTTGGTTCTTTTGCACGGGGAGAAAACAAGAAGAATAGCGATCTGGATCTTTTAGTAGAGCTGAAAGGCAAAAAAAGCCTGCTTGATCTCGCTGGATTAAAAATTGAATTAGAAGAATTATTGAAAAGAAAAGTTGATCTGCTTACCTATAATTCATTGCATCCTCTTCTTAAAGATAAGATTCTCAAAGAGCAAAAGATTATATTATGAAGAAAGATCCAAAAGTCTTTATTGAGCATATATTGGAGTGTATCGAACGGATAGAAGAATACCTGGCGGGAGTTACTAAAAATAAATTAAGGAAGATCTGGGATAAATTTAAACTTTATTTATGTTTAAAAAGATCTTAATTGCGAATCGCGGTGAGATTTCGTTGCGGATTATCCGAGCGGCCAAGGAGATGGGCATAAAAACGGTAGCTGTCTACTCTGAGGCTGACCGTGAATCCCTCCACGTTAAAGTTGCTGATGAAGCCTACTGTATTGGTCCCGCAGCCCCCAACAAAAGTTATTTAAACATTCCTTCAATCATGAGCGTGGCCGAAGTGGCTGGGGTTGATGCTATCCATCCTGGTTATGGCTTTTTGGCTGAAAACGCCAAGTTTGTTGAGATTTGTGAAGCCAGTAAGATCACTTTTATTGGCCCTCATATAGAAGCAATGCAAAAGATGGGGGATAAAGCAACAGCCAGAAAAACAGTTGCGCGCGTTGGAGTGCCGATCGTCCCTGGTTCTGACGGGATTATCTCTGATGAAGATGAAGCTTTAAGCCTGGCAGAAAAGATTGGTTTTCCCGTAGCTATTAAAGCTACTGCAGGTGGTGGCGGCAGGGGCCTTCGGGTTTGTTGGGAAAAGGAAAAATTTAAAAACTTAATGAGAACCGCCCAGTCAGAAGCGGAGGCTTGTTTTGGCAATGGTGATGTTTATATTGAAAAATATATTGAGGAACCGCGCCACATTGAAGTCCAAATTTTAGCGGATAAACACGGTAATGTTATCCATTTGGGTGAAAGGGATTGCTCAATTCAGCGGCGGCACCAAAAATTGATTGAAGAAAGCCTTTCCCCAGCTATTGATGATCGCACCCGCAGAAAATTAGGCGAGGCAGCTGTTAAAACTGCTAAGTCAGTCAAGTACCATAGCGCAGGAACCATTGAGTTCCTTTTTGATAAACATGGCAAATTCTATTTTATGGAAATGAACACCAGGGTGCAGGTTGAACATCCAGTGACAGAAATGATTACCAATGTTGATATTATTCGCGAGCAGATAGCTATTGCTGCTGATGAAAAGCTCCCTTTCCGTCAGAATGATGTAAAGTTTCAGGGTCATGCGATTGAATGCCGGATTAACGCGGAAAACCATGAAAGAAATTTTATGCCGTCTCCTGGAGAGATAAAAGCTTATCTGGCGCCAGGAGGCCTTGGGGTACGAATTGATAGCCATGCGTATCCTGGCTATATAGTTCAACCGCATTATGATTCATTGGTAGCCAAGATAATTACCTGGGGCAAGGATAGGATGGAAGCAATCAATCGCATGGAGCGTGCCTTGGATGAATATGTAATTGATGGTATCCACACAACTATTCCTTTTCACCTCAAGGTTTTGCGCAATGAAGCCTTTCGCCGCGGCGAAGCCACAACAAAATTCCTTGAAGAGCATTTTGGAACTCCAAGTTAAATGGGTAAACGAAGTACTTCTCGACGGATCGCTATGCAGGCTATTTACCAGGCTGATATTTCTGGTTTTGACATTGAAACAGCCTTGAAAAATATTGTTGAAAGTGAAAAATTTATCCCAGAAACAGTTGAGTTTGCCCGGTATTTGGCTAAAAAGACGTGGGAATCTAGAGAGGATTTAGACCAGGAAATTACTAAGCTGGCAATTGATTGGTCGCTTGACCGCATCAGCAAAGTAGACCGCAGTATCTTAAGATTAGCCCTAAAAGAGTTGAAGTTAAAAGAGACACCTGACTCAGTAATTATAAATGAGGCAATCGAGCTGGCCAAGAAGTATTCTGGTGAAGAAGCTTCGCGTTTTATTAATGGTATTTTAGGTGCTTTTGTTAGAAATAAGCCTGCTGGGACGTAACTTAGCAACCACACATTGAAATGTGTGGAATATCCACTTTTATAACAGAAATTCCCCACAATTTATTGTGGGGTGGCTCTATTTTTTTCTAATGTGCCTACGTTGTTTTAGCCCCAAAAATATGATATCATAATATATTATGTTCACTGGTATTATTGAAGAAATAGGCAAGGTTGTCAGCCTGAACAGAAGCAGTCAGACAGGCAAATTAACCATTGCTGTGTCCAAGGATTTTTCTCCAATTAAAACTGGTGAAAGTATTGCTGTAAACGGCGCTTGTTTAACTGTTACCTCAGTAAAAAGAAACAATATTGAATTTGATCTTTCCTTTGAAACCCTGCAAAAAACCACCCTTCACATGCTTAAACCAGAGGACAAAGTTAATTTAGAAAGGGCTTTGCCGATTGCCGGGCGTTTAGGCGGGCATCTTGTTTCAGGTCATGTTGACGGTATAGGTGAGATCAGGCAAAAGATCAGCCAGAGCAAAGGATTGGAACTGCATATTTCCGTGCCCAGCCAAATCTTGCCTTTTATGGTTTCCAAGGGTTCAATCACCCTGGATGGTATTAGCTTGACGATTGCAGATATTAGAAAATCGCTTTTAGTTATTTATGTCGTACCACACACAGCCAAAGTAACCACCCTTAGCCAAAAGAATATTGGCGACCAGGTTAATATTGAAGTTGATTTATTGTCAAAATATATTGAACGTCATTTACGTCAGGAAGTTAACAAAGGAATTACCGAAGATACCTTGACCCGAGCTGGCTTTTTGCCCATGGGTTGGATTGAGAACTAATGGATAAGATTAAATTTAATTCAATCGAAGAAGCAATAGAAGATATTCGTAACGGCAGGATGCTTGTGGTGGTGGATGACAAAGACAGGGAAAATGAAGGCGATCTGGTCATGGCTGCAGAAAAAGTTACACCTGATGCCATAAATTTTATGATTACTAACGGCCGCGGCCTGGTTTGTGTTCCCATGAGTGAGGAGCGGCTGGATGAACTTTCCCTGCCTCAGATGGTAGAGCACAACCGCGAAGCCATGAAAACTGCTTTTACAATTTCAGTTGATGCTAGCCCTAAGTTTGGCGTTAGCACTGGTATTTCACCGTCCGACAGGGCAAAAACTATTGAGGTTTTAATCAATCCAAAGTCAACTAATGATGATCTGGTTAAACCAGGCCATGTTTTTCCTCTGCGCGTGCAAGCTGGTGGTGTTTTAAAAAGGGCAGGCCACACTGAAGCAGCTGTTGATCTGGCCCGCCTGTCAACGCTTTATCCGGCTGCTGTGATATGTGAGATTATTAACCATGACGGTAATATGGCCCGCACTCCCCAGTTAGTTGACTTTGCCAGGCAGTATAAGTTAAAAATCATTTCCATTGCTGATTTGATTTCTTACCGCAAGAAAAATGAAAAATTGATTAAACGCACATCTTGTGTGAAATTACCAACCAAACATGGCGAATTTATAGCGTACGGATATGAAGACTTGTTAACCGGTGACCATCATGTGGCTTTGGTCAAGGGTAAGATTTCCAAAAATGATAAAGCGCTGGTTCGGGTCCATTCTGAGTGCCTAACCGGTGATGTTTTTGGTTCCAAGCGCTGTGATTGTGGTGAACAACTTGATAAGGCTTTAGAAAAAATTGAATTTTGCGGCCAGGGAGTGCTGCTTTATATGCGCCAGGAGGGCCGGGGCATTGGCCTGGCAGATAAGTTAAGGGCGTATGAAGCACAGGACAGCGGCATGGATACAGTGGAAGCAAATTGTTATCTGGGCTATCCTGCAGACCTGAGAAATTATGGGATCGGCGCCCAGATCCTGGTTGATTTAGGACTTTCAAAAATCAGGCTAATCACAAATAACCCGCGCAAAATTGTGGGGTTAGAAGGTTATGGCTTAGATATTGTTGAACGTATTCCTGTAGAGATTGAGCCAAATAAGTTTAATAAAAAGTATTTGGAAACAAAACGTGAAAAGCTCGGGCACCTTTTAAGTAATGCTCAGGGCAAACCCCTCGACGGAACTCGGGGTAAAGGAGATGGTAATCATGGTAAAAATAATAGAAGGAAATCTGGACGCAAGTAAACTTAAGGTAGGGATCATTGTTTCCCGTTTTAACGACTTGATCTCAAATGGCCTGTTGGCTGGAGCTATCGATTGTCTAAAGCGCCATGGGGCAAAGGAAGCCAGCATTCAGGTTGTTAAATGCCCGGGTTCGTTTGAAATGCCGCTGGTGGCCAAAAAGATTGCCAAGAAATTTGATGCTGTTATCTGTTTGGGCGCGGTTATTCGCGGCGGCACACCGCATTTTGAATACGTGGCAGCTGAAGCAGCCAGGGGAGTGGCCAAGGTATCGCTTGAAACAGGCGTGCCGGTTATTTTTGGGGTATTGACCACTGATAATTTAGAACAGGCTTTGGAAAGAGCTGGGGTTAAGTCTGGTAATAAAGGTTTTGATGCAGCATTGACTGCGATTGAATTAGCAAATTTAAGTGGGGAGTTATAAAAAGTGGCAAGAGTATTGCTGGAAAACATAACTAAAAAGTTTGGTGATGTAACCGCGGTCAAAGATATCAATTTAGAAATTAAGGATCAGGAATTTATGGTCCTGGTCGGACCATCTGGTTGTGGTAAGACAACAACCTTAAGGATGATAGCTGGGCTGGAAGAGATAACTGCAGGAAAGATTTATATTAATGGGGAGTTGATTAATGATGTCCCGCCTAAGGACCGCAATATTGCCATGGTTTTTCAGAATTATGCGCTTTATCCCCACATGAAGGTTTATGACAATATGGCTTTTGGCTTAAAACTCCGCAAAACACCCAAGCGGGAAATAAAAGAACGGGTTGGTGAAGCTGCCGACATTCTTGGTTTATCAGAGCTTTTAGGCCGCTATCCAAAACAGCTTTCTGGCGGCCAGCGGCAGCGTGTAGCGCTTGGCCGGGCGATTGTCAGGCGGCCGGCAGTGTTTTTGATGGATGAGCCATTATCCAACCTTGATGCTAAGCTCAGGGTGCAAATGCGTTCTGAATTACAGCGCATTCATAAGACATTAAAAGCAACTGTTGTTTACGTTACCCACGATCAGGTTGAAGCGATGACCTTGGGTCAGCGTATTTCTGTTATTGTTAATGGAGGACTGCAGCAGGTGGATAATCCTTTAACTGTTTATTCAAAACCAGCCAATCTCTTTGTTGGTGGTTTTATTGGCAGCCCGCCCATGAATTTTGTGAATGGAACTATCAGTAAAAAAGATAATAAGTATACCTTTGAGTGCGAAGGTTTCAAGATGGTAATTCCCGATAGTGTTGCCCATTTGTTAGAAAATTATGTTGGCAAAGAAGTTGTTTTTGGTATTCGACCGGAAGATGTTTGGGATGTGCCGTCATCTGAGTGGATTAAGGAAAAAATTTATTTAGATAGTATTGTTAATTACCGTGAAATCATTGGTGCAGAAACTTATCTCTATATCAATGTTAGCGGGGTTACTCTAGTATCGCGTGTTAATGGCCTTTGTGATGCTTTAACTGGTAGCGAATTTAAAGTCGTCGTAAACTTAAATAAGCTCCATTTCTTTGATCCAGAAAATCAGCAAGCAATTATTTAGTTAGGTGGATAGGTGGATAGGAAAGAAGAACTCCTCATTTTTGAAAAGAGTTCGTGTGGGCGGAAAGCATATTCCCTGCCAGAGTTAGATGTTCCTGAAGAGAAAATTGAAAAATTAATCCCCAAAGAACTGCTGAGACAAGAGTTAGACCTGCCTGAATTATCAGAAGTTGATGTTATTCGGCATTTTACCAGGCTTTCCCAAAAGAATTTTGGGGTGGATACTGGTTTTTATCCTCTAGGCTCCTGCACCATGAAATATAACCCCAAAGTAAATGAAGAAGTGGCTAAGCTTGAGGGATTCACAGATATCCATCCATACCAGCCAGCTGAAGAAGTGCAGGGGATATTAGAACTGCTTTATAATTTTGAGCAGTACTTATGTGCTATCTTTGGCTATGACGCGTTTACTTTTCAACCCGCAGCAGGGGCGCATGGGGAACTGACAGCATTATTAATGATAAAAGCTTATCATGAATCCAACGTCACTCCGTCACTCCGTCACTCCACCACTTCGTCACTTCGTAATAAAATCATTATCCCTGATTCAGCCCATGGCACTAACCCTGCTTCAGTTACTATGGTTGGGTATGAGACCGTAGTGGTTAAATCAAACGGCCGAGGGGATATTGATATTGAGGCGTTAAAAAATGCAGTTGGAGATGATACTGCTGGATTAATGCTAACTAACCCAAATACCTTGGGCTTATTTGATGAACATATTATTGAAATAGCTGATGTAATCCATAAAGCTGGCGGATTGCTTTATTATGATGGCGCTAATGCCAATGCTACGCTTGGCTATTGCCGGCCGGTTGATTTAGGCTTTGATGTGGCGCATTTTAACCTGCACAAGACCTTTTCAACCCCGCATGGGGGTGGAGGGCCTGGGTCAGGGCCTGTTGGTGTCAACAAGAAACTTGAGCCATTTTTACCAGTTCCGAGAGTTGTGAAGAAGGGAAAGAACTTTGAGCTTAGAGCACAGAACTTCGATAAGGCGATTGGTAAAGTGCATTCATTTCATGGCAATATCAATGTAATTGTGAAAGCTTATGCTTATATTCGATCATTGGGCGCAAAAGGCTTAAAAGAAGTTTCTGAAAATGCGGTTTTGAATGCAAATTATGTGATGAATCGATTGAAAGAACACTATTATTTACCATACGATCGAATTTGCCAGCACGAATTTGTTATTTCAGCTAAATGGCAGAAGGAGAAATATGGAGTTAGAGCTTTAGATATTGCTAAACGCTTACTTGATTACGGCTTTCATCCGCCAACGATTTACTTTCCGTTAATAGTTGAAGAAGCCTTAATGATTGAGCCAACTGAGACTGAATCAAAGGACACCCTGGATAATTTTTGTGAAGCAATGATTAAGATTGCTAAGGAATGTGAAATTGATCCTGATTTAGTTAAAACTGCCCCGCATACGACTCCTGTTAGAAGATTGGATGAGGCAAAGGCGGCCAGGAAGTTGAATCTACGCTGGTTAAGAGCTTAATCCTTTCAAAAAGCCTTCAGCAGCACTAACAATTCCTTCATCGAATCCACTCTCTCTCAAAATTCGAATTGCAGCCGTTAGATCGGATTTTCCAATAAATGCCAAAGAAAAGCTTGGCCATAGGTCGGGTTACCTTGCGGCATGGCCCTGCGTGATCTGTGCTTAATCTGAGAAATTTCATTCCAAAAACAAAATATATGGTGTATAATAAACCGTAGAAAAGGGAGGTATATTATGACCAAATTGGAGGTAACCGCGGAATTAATCAAAGAAGAAGATGGTGGGTATACAGTTTATTGTCCCGAGTTAGACATTTATACCCAAGGAGAAAGCGAGAAAGAGGCAATTGCCAATCTTAAAGAAGCAGCGGAGCTTCATATTGAAGAAATTGGGCCTGAGAACCTTAAGCTTCACGAAGTAAAAGAAGAAAAAGTAGAGTTGATGATAGGTGCCTAAACTTCCCACGATCACAGGGAAAGATTTGATTAAAGCTCTGCACATGGTATATTGAGAAAAGCCGGGATATCTGTAGAGCGATTGATTGAACTTTTGTAGGGTTTATAATCCAAATGATCCCCTGGCGATTAATCATAACCCCTAAATCTTCCGGCTTAACCAACATGCAAACCGACCTTAAAATGTTTGCTGATTTCGAAGCTGGGGCTATTGAATCTACTCTACGAATTTATTCTTGGGAGCCGAAGTGTATTACCTATGGTTATGCGCAGAAGATTGAGGGATTGTTAGATGGGGAGATTGAGAGATGGAGTGATGGAGAGATGGGGAGATTGAGAGGCTGGGATATTGTTAAGCGGCCAACAGGAGGAGGAATTGTTTTTCATAACGAGGCAGAGGTAACATATTCTTTAGTTACTGAGATCGATAACCCAAAACTTCCGAAGGGATTGATACCTTCTTACAAAAAATTATCTGAAGCAATTGTTCGTGGTTTGAATAAGCTTAGTATAGGAGCTGAGATTAAAGGGAACTGGGGAAGAAAAGATAAACCCGATTCCCGATTCCCAATTCCCAATTCCCACAATCTATGTTTTGCTTTCCCATCTGAGTACGAAATTGTTGTAGATGCTAAGAAAATTGTCGGCAGCGCGCAAAAGCGCGGTAAGCGAACGCTGCTTCAACAGGGTTCAATCTTTGTCAAAAATATTTCAGAAGACGATTTTTCCCTGTTAAAACAGCCAAACCAGGCGTATAATGCGGTTAGCGTTGAAGAGGTTTTGGGGAGGACAGTTGGTTTTGAGGAGCTAAGTAAGGCTTTAGTTCAGGGATTTAGTGAAACACTTAAAATAAAGTTTAAAACTTAAAGATTAAAAGTTAAAGCCAAAACTTAAAATTAAAAGCTTTAAGTTTTTAGATTTGGTTTTTAGTTTTACACTTTAACTTTTAAGTTTGGAGGTTAAGATGTCAGGTTGGCAAGAAATATTTGAGAAATTAGACAACTACCGCTTTAAAATCCCCAGGACTTTTAAACCAGGGATGCTTACTGATGGCTTAATCTATGCTGATGAAGCTATGATTGACCATATTTATCGCGAAAATGCCCACGTTCAGGTAGCTAATGTTGCTTGTCTTCCTGGCATAGTTGGCAATTCCTTGGCTATGCCGGACATTCATTTTGGTTATGGTTTTCCCATTGGTGGAGTAGCGGCTTTTGATCCAGAAAATGAGGGTATTATTTCTCCTGGCGGGGTTGGGTATGATATAAATTGCTTATCCGCTGATTCCAAGGTTTTGCATGAGTTTGGCTATTCAATGCCGATAAAGGATTTTGAGACAAAATGGCAGCAGGAAAAAATTAAGTGTATCAAACTTAATCCAGGCGAGCCAGTTGATACTGAAATTGTCAGATTCATCAAATTTACGCCCAAGAAAAAGGTTTTCAGGGTAACAACAGCTACTGGCAGGACGATTGTTGCGACTGAAGATCATCCTTTCTATACAGCTAACGGCATGCGGCCGCTTAATGAGGTTGAAGATAAGATAGCTCTTTATCCGTTTGAAGGCGTAGCTTATGAAGAGCCCAGCAATAGGGTTCTTTTAGATAAAAATGATGTTGAGCAGTTTCTTACAAAACGATTAAATAAAACTAAAAAAGGCAATGCTCTTAATCAAATATTAAAAAAGTTAATGGATGATAATCTTTTCCCCTTAAGAGAAAATTCTTTTGTCTTGCCCTATTTAATTAAAATAATTGGGTTTGTTTTTGGGGATGGGTCCCTTGTTTTTTTGAAGGGTAGCAATAAAGCGACTGTTTGGTTTTATGGATTAAAGGAAGATTTAGAAAAGATCAGACAGGACATTAAATTTATTGGGTTTACTCCATCAAAAGTTTACTCAAGAAAAAGAAACTGCCAAATTAAATCTAAATATGGCACAAACAATTTTGTGCATGTTGAGTATAGTTTTAAGGTAACATCAATTGCATTTGCTGCATTACTTCATTTGTTGGGAGTGCCGGCAGGCAATAAAGCCAGTCAGTCTTATACGGTTCCAAGATGGTTGTTCAAAGCTCCTCTCTGGCAAAAGCGGCTGTTTTTAGCTGCTTTATTTGGAGCTGAACTTTCTTCACCATCAACGGTTACTTCCCATGATTATAATTTTTATGCCCCGGTTCTTTCTTTGAATAAGAAACAGGCCTTTATCAGGAATGGCAAAATATTTTTACAAGAGATCAAGAGGTTGCTTCAAGAATTTGGGGTAAAAACACAAAAGATTGTTTATGATAAGCATCAAGGCCACCGCTGGCGCTTGATTATCTCATCCGTGCCCCAAAATCTTATCAATCTGTGGACTAAAGTTGGTTTTGAGTATCACCGAGAAAAGATGTTTTTAGGCTGTGTTGCTGCGCATTATTTGCTATTAAAAGAACTTAAATTAAAGTCCAGAGATTTAATTAGCAAAAGCATTTCGTGTTTAAAGAATGAAGGGTTTGGTAAAAACCGTATTTTTAAGGTGTTCAATAATCATATTAACGAACGTTTTATTGAGCGCTCAATGTATGAAGGCAGAAAAACAAAACCAAGAATTGGCCATGATTTTGTCTTATTTTCTAGATACTTGAATGAAATTATAGCTTCATTAGGTAAGTCTGGAATGGTTTGGGATGAGATCATTTGTAGGGATGAGTGCTCTGAAGATTATGTTTATGATTTTACAGTGTCAAATGATTATCATAACTTTGTAGCTGATAATTTTGTTGTCTCCAACTGCGGCGTTCGTGTTCTACGAACCGACCTTGAGAAAAAAGATATTGAGCCCAAAATAAAAGATATTGTAGCGGCTTTGGCAACAAACGTTCCATCTGGAGTAGGCTCAGAAAGCGATCTCTCATTATCAAAAAAAGACCTGGATAAACTGTTGGTTGAAGGCTCTGCCTGGGCAGTGAAGCATGGCTATGGCACAGGTGATGATATTGAACACACAGAGTCCAGGGGAGCCATGCCAGGGGCTGATCCATCACTTGTTTCATCACGTGCCAAAGAAAGAGGCACTTCTCAGCAAGGCACGCTTGGCTCTGGCAATCACTTCGTAGAAGTCCAATATATTGAAGAGATATACGACGAGAAGATTGCCGCTGCCTGGGGTCTTTTTGTTGGCCAGGTGACGATAATGGTTCACTCAGGCTCCCGCGGTTTTGGCCACCAAGTCTGCACAGACTATATCCAGGTGATGCAAAAAGCCACGCAGAAATACGGGATAAAATTACCAGATCGCCAGCTGTGTTGCGCGCCAGTATCGTCACCTGAGGGCAAAGACTACTTTGGCGCCATGGCTGCAGCAGCCAATTATGCCTGGTGCAACCGACAGATGCTGATGCACTCGACCTGTGAGACATTCGCTCAAGTTATTGGCGGTTCGAGGGCTAAGTTAGGCATTAGTTTGATATATGACGTGGCGCATAATATAGCGAAGATGGAGAGGCACAAGATAGAGGGATGGGGAGATGGAGAGATGGAGAGCAAGGAAAAGGTATTATGTGTGCATCGGAAAGGGGCGACAAGGGCTTTTCCAGCTGGGCATCCTGAATTGTCAGCGGATTATAAAGAGACGGGACAGCCGGTTTTAATCCCTGGTGATATGGGCAGATATTCCTATTTATTAGTTGGCACAGATTTGGCTATGAAGGAGACCTGGGGATCAATTTGTCATGGGGCTGGGAGGCTAATGAGCCGCTCAGAAGCATCTAGAAGATTTACAGCTGGCCAGTTAATTTCTGACTTAGAAAGCAAGGGAATATACGTTCGCTCAGCCAGTAAAAAAGGACTTGTTGAAGAAGCGCCTGGGGCTTACAAGGATGTTCGTGAAGTGGTAGATGTGGTGCATAATTCAGGGTTGGCGAGGAAAGTTGCCAGGATGAAGCCAATGGGAGTTGTGAAGGGGTAAACTTGTTATTCTTTAATAATTATGATAGGGTTTGATAGGAGGTTGAAACCGTGACTTATAATTATACTATAATTTTTGAAGCTGAGGACGAAGGAGGATACCATGCTTTTTGCCCTACACTTCCAGGATGTCATTCTCACGGCAAAGATGTTGAGGAAGCAAGGAAGAATATAAAAGAGGCAATGGAGGCTTATGTTGAAAGTTTAATAAAAGATGGAGAGCCAGTTCCAGAAGAAAAGGATATTTTAATTGGAGAAATGAAATTGGAGTTTTCCTCCGCATGAATCGTTTTCCCGCCGTTACCGCTAAAGAAGTTATCAAGGTTTTAAAACAAGTTGGGTTTTATGAGCATCATCAAAAGGGCAGCCATAAAATTTTCAAAAGAGATTCTGATAAAAAGCGTGTTGTAGTCCCATTTCATAGCGGCAGCACTATTCCCAGGAAAACTTTAAAATCTATTCTCCTAGATGCAGATGTTTCATTAGAAAGATTCAGAGAACTTCTTTAAAAAGTGACATCAGCTAGACTGAGTGGGGTGTAGCTAAAACTTTTTGAGGAATTAACTTCCCTTTGAATCCCTGCTATCCCGGGCAAACGTATATCTAGATGAACTATTCCATTGCGACTGAGTGCTGGGAGTATAGATTGCCCATGAGTTGGGTAGTAGAAATAATGGAAAATGGCATGCAAAATATTGAAATCACTTTCGATTTCGGGAATTAAATTTTCAATAATTGATTTAGGGAGACCAATTGTAGCACAAAACATCCCTGGAGACCTACCAGACAGAGTGGAGACCATTCACCCCCTACCACTAAAACATTATGATATCCAGTCGGTCTTTCGTTAATTTGGATTTTTGACATATCTAAATCAGGCCTTCTACTAAAATCCATTTTTCGAAGTTCTGGGTGGCCTGCGGCTGCATGATGTACTAAAAATCTGCCTGTTTTTTGAATTTGCCTACCATAGTATCTTGCTCGTTCAGCAATTAAACTAGTATTTGTCATTAATAGGCCTGCTTTAAGTGAATCGCACACGAATCTCTTACTGTGTTCGAGAGAATCCACCATGTCCACCAGTCCCTATAATCTTATCATCACATTTCAGTCGAAATTTTACTTTAGCCCCAAAGATTTTTGTGATAAAATGCGGACATGCCAGAACACATGGGTCAAGATCTAAAGGAAGCCATGTTTTATGAAAAGCTGCCTGATAACAAGGTGCAGTGTACACTTTGCCCATGGTTATGCAAAATTGCGCCGGGCAAGGGTGGTTTTTGTGGTGTTAGGGAGAATCGGGATGGCAAGCTCTATACTTTAATTTACGGAAAACTTTCCTCTCTAGCTGCTGATCCGATTGAAAAAAAACCGCTGTTTCATTTTTATCCTGGCAGTAAAGTTTTATCCCTTGGAACTTATGGCTGCAACATGCAGTGTGGCCACTGCCAAAATTGGAATATTTCGCAAGTGACTTTGACTAAAAGCACAAAAACTGGCAAAACTTTTCCATTGGGAGAGGAATTAATCCCAGAATATGTTTCTCCAGAGAAACTGATTGAACTTGCCCAAAAACATAATTGCCAGGGCATTGCCTGGACGTATAATGAGCCAACAATTTGGTTTGAATACGCTTATGATGGGGCAGTTTTAGCTAAGAAGAACGGATTGTATACAGTTTGGGTGACAAATGGATTTATTATGCCGGAAGCCTTAGACAAAATCGGACCACACCTCGATGCTTTTCGTGTTGATGTTAAAGGTTTTAACAAAGATTTTTACTTTAAATTAGCCAAGACAAGAAATTTTCAGCCGGTTTTAGATGCTGCTGAACGCGCTAAAAAGAAATGGAAGATGCACGTTGAAATTATTACTTTAGTCATTCCAACGATGAATGACGATGATAAGCAGCTAAAAGATATTGCTAATTGGATTGTTAAAAATTTAGGTTCAGAAACTCCTTGGCATGTAACCAGGTTTCATCCTTGCCTTGATTTTAGCCATCTACCAGCCACGCCAATTGAAACCCTGGAAAAAGCAGTTAAGATTGGTAAAGAGGCGGGTTTAAAATTTGTCTACGTTGGTAACGTGGCTGGCCATAAGGGTGAGAATACTTATTGTCCAAAATGCCAAAAGCTGCTGATTGAAAGGGTAGGCTATCAAACTGAGATTAAGAATATCGCAGATGGCAAATGCGAATCGTGCGGCCAGAACCTTAATATTAAGTCTTAAATCTTTTTAGCAGTACAAAAAGTAAGGTAGTCCCAAGCGTTAGCCCAAGCAAAATTAAAGCCAATGATAATTTCCAGCCATCAATTGGATGTTCAACCTTGTAGCCGCTCTCAGAAAGAGTAACTGTTTCAGCATGAACATCTAAATCTCCACCATGAACAGGACAAGCACGGTGAAAAATTCCAGTGACTTTTACCCTGTCGCCAATATTATTATAATCCCCGATAAATTGAATATCTTTGACCATTGATTTATCAGTCCAAATACCAATACTGCGAATGCCGTCGCTGATATTAATCCAGGCGTAATCTCCGCGAACCATAACATCACCAATTACTTCACCAATTACCTCTACTTTTTGGTTGTCAAAGGCAGGAGCGTTGTTGACCAATTGGTTGCAGGAAACAGTTAACGCTTGAGCTGATATTGCTAGTTGAAATATTGTAAGAACAGCAATTAAAATTTTCATCTCGACCTTCCTTTCGCCCCGCTAACTCTGGCAATAAAAAGACCAATTAAAATAAAGATTGAAATAAACTCAAGCCTGCCCAGCCACATCTGGATAATATAGGTAACTTTTAAACCAGCCGGCATCGCCGCGTCAGTTATACCTGTTGATAGGCCCACATTAGCTGCGGCTGAAACAGATTCAAAAAGTGCTTCGTTTAAGGGGTAGCCGTAATAGACCCCAATAATTGTGCCAACAAAGTAAGTGATAATGTAGCTAATTAAAATAACAAAAGCGGAGCGCACTAAGCGGTCTTCGAGCAGGATATCTTTGATGTGATGCATCCTGGCCAGCACTATGGCTGTGCCTGGCGACATAATACGCTTAATATCCTGGAGCAAAGTCTTATAAAAAATGCCAAGCCTTAAGGCCTTAATACCACCAGCAGTTGAACAAGCAGAGCCGCCAAAACCCATGGCTAGAATGACCATCAATAGGGCTAGGGCCCCCCATTCATTAGGAAATTGCGGGGCATAGACCGTCATAAATCCCGTGCCGGAATGGGCAGAAATAATTTGATAAAAACCCTTGCGGAAAATTGCCAGCCAGTTGGGATACACAGCTAATTGGGTTAAACCAACCAGAGCGATTACAAATAAGGTAGAAATTGAAATAAATAAAGTGCGAGTTTCGATATTTTTGAAGAACTCCTTAAAATTCCTGCTCCACAAGGCGTAGTGCAGGCTAAAGTTCATGGTGCCAAGCACCATCAGGCCAATGGTGACCAGTTCATAAGGAAAACTGTGATAGTAAAGAATGCTTTGTGACTGCGGGCTAAATCCGCCTGTATCAAAGGCCGCCATAAAAATCCAGATGCCGTGTAAGAGAGCTCGGACAAATGGCATGCCTTCTAAAAAGCCAATTAAAGTTAAAAGCGATGCACCAATGGCTAAATAAATAAAACTGATAAACCAGATAAACCGGGCTGTTTGGATAACATTGGGCAGCACTTTTTCTTCCCTGGCTTCACCAACATACATGCGGTAAGCCCCGGCTGTGCCTTTGACCAAAAAGGTGAGGGCAATCACGACAATGCCCTGGCCGCCCAAAAACATCATCAAATGCCGCCACATGTTGAGAGAAACTGCAGCGTGGTCAAGGTCCTGGATCAGGGCCAACCCAGTAGTAGCAAAACCGCTCATTGCGTCAAAACAAGCATCAAGATAGCTTAAATAATGGCCGGAAAGATGGAGCGGAATTGCGCCCAAAAACATGGCAATCAGCCAGGCCAGGGAAGTCACAGCTAATCCCTGGCTCCAGCTCATATCACGCGTTGATGGAAATATCTTTTGCAGCAGCAGCCCAAGCAGAATTGAAACCAGCATGCTGATTAGAAAGTTTATGGCCTGGTCCCATTCCTGAAAGATTAAGGCTGTAACCAGCGGTATAACAAAAATAAAACCCAAGGCAACAGTTAACCTGCCAATATAGTAGGCAATCGTCCTCAGGTCTTCATTAGTTGGTCTTAAGAGCATATTTTTTATTCAGTTCCAAGCAGGGCCTGGCGCAGTTCATCAGCTTTTTCAATGGTGGAAAGGGCGATAATTGAATCACCTGGCTGAAGCACTGTTTCACCCCGTGGGAAGATCACACGGTCACTGCGGATAATGCTGGCTAAAATTGAATCATTGGGCAATTTTATTTCTTTAATTGATTTCCCGGTTACAGGCGATTTTGGTTTTAAAATAGCTTCAACCAGGGATAACTTGCCGCGCTTTAAAGCCAAGAGGGTAAAGATCTCACCAATTGTTGCTTCTTCTTTAATCAGTTTTGAGATAATTGTTGTGCTGGAAACAGTGTCAATGCCCAGCTGTTGAAAGGTAATTTCGTTCCTGGGATTATTAACCCGAGCAATGACCCGTGGTACGCCAAAGGTATCATGCGCCAGCTGACAAATGATCAAATTATCTTCGTCATCGCCAGTAACAGCTGCCACAACCTGGGCGCGGGCAATGCCGGCGTCTTCCAGTCTAGCAGGGTCGCAGCCATCGCCGCTGATCAAAAGGACTTTTTCAATATCTTCCGCAATCCGGCGGGCGATTTTTTCTTCTTTTTCCACCAGGGCAACATCGTAGCCTTCTTGAGCTAGCCTGCTGGCCAGTGAATTGCCAACCTTACCTCCGCCAACAATTAGTACATACATGGTTATTCTCCTTGCTCTTCTGTTTCTTCTTCTTTTTGGGCAATGTATTCAATTAACCCTAAGTCTTTACCAATAGAAAACTCAAGCTTGGAGGATTCTTTTAAAATTGCGCTGCGAAATATCTGAGCAACAATTGTTGTAGTACTAATTGTGTTAAGGCCAAATTTCTTGTAAATGTCAGCGCGCAGGGGATCGTAAATTCTGGTCAACACCCTGGGAACGTTGTATATTTTTTTGGCAATCTGGCTAACCATAATGTTGGAGTTGTCGCCATTGGTAACCGCTGCCAGGGCGTCAGCGCGCTCAATGCCAGCCCGTTTGAGGATGTCTGGGTCAAAACCAATACCCGTGATAGCAATGCCGTTAAAATCCGTGCCCAGACGCTTAAATGATTCTGCTTTTTTGTCAATGATAACAACATTGTGGCCTTCAGTGGAAAGGATCTGGGCCAATTGCGAGCCAACACGGCCGCAGCCGACTATAATTACATGCATATTAGTGCTCCTTCTTGGGAGGAGTTTTGCTAGAGACACTGGAGGGCTTTAACACGCCTCCAGAAACCACGTATTTTAACGCTTCTTCGATCTTCATATCAAGCAGAATTACTTCCCTGGCTGGGGCAATCACAAGAAAACCAGTTGCAGGGGTAGGTGTGGTTGGAACAAAAACATTGATCATTTTTTCATTAACCCTGGCTTCAATTTCCTGGGCAGCATCAGAAGACACAAAGCCGATTGCATAAAGGCCTTTGCGCGGGTATTCAATCATACATGCGCGCCTGTATTCTTCGGCATTCTTTTGCAGGAATAAAACTTCGTTGATTTGTTTAACAGCAGAGTAGATGCTTTTTACTATTGGCACGCGAAAGAGCAGTTCTTCGCCCAATTTAAAAAGTTGAGCGCCGATAATATAGGTGGCAAAGTAACCAACCAAAAAGATTAATAATATGGTTAAGATAAACCCTAAGCCGGGAATTGGCCGGCCAAGCATTAAGGCGATGAAGTTACCAAGGAAGCTGTCAAGAAAGACGTAGATAAAGTTAAACATTGTGTAGAGCAGCCAAACAGTTACGATAAGGGGCAGCAGTGTAATTAGACCTCGCAGGAAATAACCTGTAATTTTTTGCCAAATATGATTCACAATAAGTCCTCCAATTATTTAATCTCGAGGATTATATCAATTGTAATCCTTTCCCATCACCGAGAAAGGATTATATCATCGAGGTTTGCCATTTTCAACCGTAATATGGTATACTCTGCTGCAAGAAAGTTGGAGGTGACAAAAATGACAAGTGCATATATTTTGATTGAATCGCTGCCGGGTAAGGGAATTGAGCTGCTCAATATTATTAAGGCTATTCAAGGAGTAAAAACTGTCCATTTAGTAACTGGTCCTTATGATGTGATTGCTTTTGTTGAAGCCCCTGACCTTAAGTCTTTGGGTGAGCTTATTGTTAAAAAGATACAGTCATCTGGCTTAGTAGCCAGGACCTTAACCTGTATTACGGTCGAGCAGTAGCGCAGGCTAGGGCATCCGGTTATCCGGATAACCGGGACTAGGGAATCCGGAGATCGGGAGATCCGGGATATAATAATTAATAAAATCCCTGATATCCGGATACCCCCGATCTCCTAGTCCCGGATCATCGGTTGTCCGGCTATCCTTACATCACTGTCGAGATTACGACACCTCTGGTTAACTGCGAACACCTCTGCCTCCGATTGTCTATGACCGACAAATAATAACTTTTTGTTTTTATATCAAGGAAAATTCCGTTTTTCAATAATTGTTGTAAGATATTAGTTTGCCCTGGTAATAAGATTGCTGTATTAAGGGCATCTGGTTATCCGGATATCCGGCTTCGCCCCGAGGGCTTGTGGTCCCGCATGGTCTCCTTCGGACCGACGTCCATCAGGACGAGGTCAGCCCGAGGGGGACTAGGGAATCCGGAGATCGGGAGATCCGGGACATTTATAAAGGAGAGAAATGTAATGGGAACGTTTAGAGATTTATGGATTTGGAGGGAATCACATCAACTGATGTTGGAAATTCATAATATGGCAAGGACTTTGCCTAAAGATGAGCGGTTTAGAAAACGAGATCAGATAGAACGTTCGTCATCTTCTGTTCCAGATAATATTTCAGAAGGCTATACCTCATATTATTTTAATTTGAAAATTAAGGGTATGTATATAGCTAGACAGGAAGCTGGAGAAACACAAAATCATCTTGAAGCATTAACAGGAAAAGGATACATAGAACGAAAAGAAGCTGATGACTGGATAAGTAGATATGAGCGAGTTATGGCTGGCATTAATAGTTACATTAATTTTGTAAATGATAAAAAACAAAATTACAAAAAGAATGGACAAGGGAAGCGTCCCTGATTCCGGAGATCCGGTTATCAAGGGGATATGGGACTAGGGAATCCGGTGATCAGGATATCCGAGACGTTATTTTTATAAAAGTCAGGACAAAGTTAGGGCAAGGTACCGGATCCCCCTGCATAGACCAGGCGGTTAATGGCTGCTAGATAGGCTTTGGCAGAGGCAACAATAATGTCTGTGTCAGCCCCATGACCTACGTAAATGCGGTCTTTATCTTTAATCCTTACTGTAACTTCCCCAAGGGCATCTGTTCCACCAGTAATGGCCTGGATGGAATAATCAACCAGGCTAGACTTAACCTTGGTTAGCTCATCAATTGCTTTATAAACAGCATCAACTGGACCAGAGCCTTTAGCAGTTTTCTTCAATTCTTTACCCTTGTAAATCAGCGTTATGCTGGCAGTTGGTTCAATATTAGTACCTGACTTAATATCTATGTTTTCAATCTTGTAATCTTCTGGCACAACATAAACTTCTTCAGCTACTATAATCTCAAGATCACGCTCAGAAATATCTTTTTTCTTATCAGCTATTTTAAGGAAGCGTTGGTAGGCTTTCTCAAGTGAATCCTTGTCCAGCTCATATCCCATATCTTTTATCTTCTTTTGCAGCGCGTGGCGGCCAGAGTGTTTACCCAGCACGATTTTTGACTCAGTCAGGCCAATATCCTGAGGTTTCATGATCTCATAAGTTTCACGAGCCCGGAGAACCCCGTGCTGGTGAATGCCGGCTTCGTGGGCAAAGGCATTGGCGCCAACAATTGCTTTATTAGGTTGGACCATCATGCCAGTGAGGTTTGAGACCAGGCGGCTGGCTTTATAGATTTCCTGTGTATTGATCTTTGTTTCGCAGTTAAAGAAATCCTTGCGCGTCTTAATTGCCATAACAATTTCTTCCAAAGATGCATTGCCAGCGCGCTCGCCAATACCGTTAATTGTGCATTCCACCTGATTAGCACCAGCCCTGACAGCGGCCAGTGAATTAGCTACAGCCAGACCAAGGTCGTTGTGCACGTGGACACTGATGGCAATATTCTTTTCTTTGATCTGAGGCACGTTCTTAATCACGCCTTCAATTAGCGCACCATATTCCCAGGGTGTAGTATATCCAACTGTGTCTGGAATGTTAACTGTTTGCGCGCCAGCATCAATAACAGCGCCAACAACTTTGTAAAGAAATTCCGGTTCAGACCGGCCGGCGTCTTCTGGTGAAAATTCAACATCAGGGCAAAGCGAGCGGGCAAATTTAACCATTTCAACAGCGACTGCCAGGACCTTGTCTGGTTTCATCCGGAGCTTCTTTTCCATGTGAATAGGGGAAGTGGCGATAAAAGTGTGGATCCTTGGTTTGTCACAGTATTTAACCGCATCCCAGGCGCGCTGGATATCTTCCTTTTTAGTTCGAGCAAGTGAGCAGATCTGCGGGCCTTTTATCTGTTGGGCAATAGCTTTTATTGCATCAAAGTCGCCTTGAGAAGCAATGGCAAACCCAGCTTCAATTACATCAACATTGAGCTTGGCCAGCTGCCTGGCAATCTCCAGTTTTTCTTCAGGATTAAGCGACGCGCCAGGGCACTGTTCGCCGTCTCTGAGAGTTGTATCAAATATTTTGATTGTACGGGTCATTTGGTGGATCCCCTATCTTAAGCCAAGAAATTCTTCAAGGGTTAAACCAGATTGTTTTATTATGCTATATAATGTGCCTTTTCTTATATCTTTGGATCCATGGAAGGGAACAGGAACTATTTTCTTTATTTGAGGATGTTTAAAAACAAGATGTTTACCAGTTTGTTTTCGTTCCACAAAACCAGCTTTTAATAGGATTTTGATTACTTCTTTACCTTTTAAGCTGGGGAGTTTTTGACTCATATTATTATGTTTTAAGCGTATACTGGAACGGCAATTCTCACTTCAATATGTTCTTCGCTTTCTATAGGGATTGGTTCGTTATCTTCTTTTAAGACAGCAATGTAACCTTTAATAGCATCTTTTACCATTTCCACTGCTTCTTCAAAAGTATCTCCTTCGGTCACACAGCCGGGTAGTGATGGAACAGTAACTACATATCCTCCTTCTTCCGCTGGCTCAAAGATGGCAGTATATTTTAGAATTTTTTTCTTTTTTTTCTTTTTCATTTCTTTCACCTCGTTTGGAATTTCAGCATTATTTTGAGCCTATCCCAAGATTGTTATTCTTTATTTTACCTTAAAAATGTTTGTCTTTCAATGAAATTTTCGCCCAAAACGCGCGATATATATGGTAGAGAGCTTATGAGAAACCCAGCTATATCAACATTAAGAGGTTCGCAGGTATTCCGGCTTAGTCAGCAAAGTGGAGCTAAGTCGTTGAAAATGCGTGCAACAAGATTTCATCATCCTCATAGAATAGGCAAACTTTTATTAAATATCGCAAAAGATCCAAACCTTCCTCATAGAAAATATGCCATTCGTGGACTAGCCCAAGCCGCGCCCTACCAGCAAGAAATTGAAAACCTTTTACTTAGGTATGCTTATGATGAAAATCATCCCTATCGTGGAGAGGCAATCAGGGCTTTAGGTTTTTGTGCCATAGCAAAAGATAAAGTTAGAGAATTTCTTTTCACCGTTGCTGGAGACAAAAATCACCCCTGCCAAATAGAGGCGATTAAGGCCCTTGGCAATGCTTCCCCAGAAAATCAAGTGGCAAAAGCTTTCCTCTTTAATATTGGAAAAGACAATACTGACCCTTGTCAAGTTAGTGCTATTGAAGCCCTAATTTATAATAAGGCTGTCAATGAAACAGAAAAAAAAGAGCTGAAGGGCAGCAGTAAATTGCGAGGAACTTCCACTCCCGAAGGCCTTTTCCATGGAGGGGGGGAAGTAATCTTTTTATTAACCGAAGAAGAATTAATTGATCATCCGTTTCTTGATCAGGTCATCGATGCTTACATCTCTGCTGCTGCTCGTTATGGTGGTCATGTGGGAAATAACTCGATGAGATTTATTCAACGAGCTGCCGCACAATATAAAGAAATCAGACAAAAACTTATAGATCGTGCGCGAGGACGGGGAAATTTTTCCCCTGAATCAATGTGGCTCCTGGGCCCTTCTTATGCTCAAGAGATTAAAGAAAAAGATGATCTCTTTGAACTTGCTGCGCGACTCCAAGCCTTTGCAGATCGCCTCCTAACCAGAAACGGTATCCGCATCGATGGATTATTTGAAGGACGACATCGAGGGACTGAAATTGCTGCCAGAGGATTGGATTTTGAACACGTCCGAGAAGCACAACTAGGTGATCCACAAGATGCCATAGATTGGAACGCAACCGCTAGAATGGATAAATTTATGGTAAGAGTAAATCGATCAGCCACTAGCAGGAACATAATGATCGTGATCGATCCAATTGTATTCAACAGCAAGGTTGAAGATGCGAACAAGAAGATCGCTACCCTGGCCGGGATGATCGCTGCGGTTGCTTTAAAAGACGGCGAGCAGGTAGGTCTGGTCGTCGGTGATAATTATTACATTCCGCCAAGCAGAGATAAAGCTCAACTTATTCAGTTTCTAACAGCCGTTTTTAACTCAAATGCTACTCAAGAAAGCGTTCTTTATCCCGTGCTTTCCGATCCGATCATTGGGAAGAATTTTATCCCGGGATCGCGCGTGGTTATGATCTCTGATTTTTCAAATCCAACAGAAGAGATGAAAAGATCGCTCAAGGCTTTGCGTGCCAAAAAGATAGAGGTAACACCAATAGATGTGGGAGACGAAGTTCCGATTTATACCGAACCAGTGGTTGTTATAGGCGGATTAAGAATGAGGGTTAATCGTGACCTGATTGATCTTATGTGCAGACATGCGGCAAAGAAAAGAAGTCAAAGAAATCATGACTTTCTTAAGATGAATAAAGGAAGGAAAACAGATCTGGACAAAGTTGATGCTAATAAAGCTGGCCTTATCAGGACTTGTAAAATGCTTGGGCAACCAGTTGAGGAAAAAGAATTCTCGGGGGAATACACGCTTAAAGGCAGACAGGAAATCGAAGTTAAAGGTAAGCCCGGGCCCCTTAATTTTGACAATCCTAATGAAAGAGCGATTGCACAGTGCGCGGCTATCAGCAGTGTATACGGTTATGAAAATTTTTTCCGACTCTTCCGTGAAGTCCTTGCTGTAGATACGATTGGAGCACCTTTATTTTATATTCAAAATGTGGTTGATCATTTGAAGGATCCAAGCTTTACGTTGCAACGGTTTAAAGAAATATCGCTTATTAGGCTTGGGAGCGCAGTTTACGGTCACCAGGATATGGAAAAAATGTATTGGTCAGCTGGACTTGATAGTTTCAATAAAAGACATCCTTTTGAAGAATGGTTGCCCGGTCTTGAAAATTTCAGATGCCCGTGGACTTATTGGGCCTTTGGCCCTTATGGCAAGTGGGAGTTTGCTGAGTTTCTTGACAAATTAAGAGAAGCCAGCGAAACCGTTAAACCAGGCAGAAGAAGGACTGGCCTTTTATCTCCGGAGGAGAAAATTTATCCTCAAACTTCTGTAGTTGATGCAGAAGAAACTGATAAGAAGGCAGAATTACTGGCAAAAAGCAATGCTCCATTGACGGGAATGAATGCTTATCTTCCCGTAAAATTCGCCCTTACTCATGATCCTAAGACCTGTTCGTACGAAAGTTCGGATAAATTGAAACTTGAGGGTCTTGCGAGGGGCGGCGGAAAAAGGGTGAAGATCGTATTTGAAAAATTTTCGGATGCGTTGGCCAATGTGCTGAGGCCGGTTGGGGCGAAGCTTCGTTCTTTGAGAAAAGGTATTTTGTCGGACAAAAAAGTTGCCAGGGTCGAACTAGCAGGTGGGTCATCTGAATTCATCCGGAAGGTCTTAAAGCTGCCATTGTTCCGTTTTAGAGAGCTTGCTCCGCATCTTTTTGAAGAAAATCTTTATGAAGAAGCAACCAGGCCGACGTTTTCCTGGGAAGAGATCGGCCCTGAAATAAGGGCGAAATGGACGAATCTTTTAAGACATGCTGAAAACATGACGGTGGAACAAGCCATAACTGCTATCCAAAATTTTGTGATCCAGAACTATGAGTATAAGGGTTATAGCGGGCCGGAATTGATTCTTTTTGAGGATTTACGGGAAAGAGCGGAAAAAGGCGAAGCTAGCGGTGTTAACGAATATTTAGGTCTTATTTTAAGTCTAAACGGAGGGAAATGCGCCGAGCTTGCGGAGATCACTTTGGCATTGCTCCGTGCCGCAGGCATTCCCGCAGGAATATTCAATGGTTATGTGGCAAAGGGCAAGAAAATTAGAAACGATGCCCACAGGTGGGCTGGTGTTATCTTAAAGGATCCCGAAGGAAGATTTATTGCTCAGCCGGTTGAAACCGCGGTTAGCATTGTTGGAGAATCTCAAAAGAGACAAATCCAGGAAAAAGCCAAAGAAGCAAGAAAGCAGGCAGAGAAACACAAAGCCCAAGGAGTACCGCCGAATGGCAATGGAAATCTCCTGGAGTTAGAAAGCGCTGTGCTTGGTAAAGAAGTAGCGAATATAAGACATCTAGAAAGGCTCTGGGAGCGGCTCTCTCCTGAAGAACAAAGACTTTTAGGATACTTAATTGAAGATTCGGAGTATATACAATGGGCAGAAGCAAATGACATTCGTTTCGGCACTGATCCTTTAGCACCGCTTGTCAGGAAAAATCTCGGTAAAAGAGCTGAAGATTATCCAAGCTCACCTCCTTACGGATTCCGGCACGCATTATATTATTCAGGCGAACTTTTTGCTTCGATTGCCAGCGAGACAATATTGGAATTTCTTGCCAAGCTTCCGGAGGAAAGCAGGAGCGGGTATGCGGAAAGGTTTATTGAGGCTTTAAAGTCTTGAATTTTCTTGATTTGACGCATTATTACGCACCACTAACAGAAACATCCGAGATCAGTAACGTCGGGGCCCCAACATCCGCAAAGAAACGCAGATCTGATCCAACAGCTTCAACCGCTTTCAACATATCGATTAAATTCCCCGCAATCGTTATTCCGCGCACTGGATGAGTTTTTTCTCCATTTTCGATCATGTATCCCGCAGCGCCGATTGAGAAATCACCGGATATTGGATTAGCAGTGTGGATTCCCATTACCAGTTGAACATAAAGTCCTTTGTTAATTGATTTGATCAGCTCGTCCGGGCTTTGGGAGCCAGCTGGGATATATAAGTTAGTTGTACCAACTGTTGGTTGTCCTTTAAATGAACCCCTAACAGCATTACCGGTTGATTTACTTTTACCCTTATTAGCAGTGTAAGTATTAAAAAGAAAAGTTTTGAGTACCCCGTTATCAATAAGCTTGGTTTCCTGAGTAGGGACACCTTCTGCATCAAAAGGACTTGAATCTAAACCCCCGGGCAGGCGACCGTTGTCTATTATGCTTAAGACATCAGAACTAACTGCTTGACCGAGTTTGTCTGCAAACAATGATTTTCCTTTTTGAACAGCGTCAGAGGATAGGGCGGTTGCCAGGATTCCAAGTATTGAGGTAACTACAAAGGGATCAAGAACTAAAGGAATCTTTTGGCTTGGAATAACTTTGGCTCCAAGCATGTTGACGGCTCTTTGTGCTGCTTCTTGGCCAATTTTGTCAGCGGCTAAATCAATAAATTTCTTAACGTAATCCATACCAACACCCATTTCCATTGTGCCGTCATGGGAGGCAATCATCTGGGCCGAAGCGCCGCATAAATTACTTTTAAACTTACCACTAAAACCATTTGAGTTGACCAGCCAAACTTCAACTTCGCTGTCAGAGTAGGAAACGTTTTGTGTTTTCTTAACTCGTTTGTCTGTTGAGTAAGCAATCTGCTCAATTTGTAAGGCCAGGTTTATTTTGTCTTGGATGGGGATTTTGTTTATTTGTTCATCAAATAAGTCAAGGTGGATGGGTTGATTGGTGGTTTGGTGGATAGGAAGAGCGTTAAACTCATCAATTTCAGCGTTCTTGGCATTATGGATTGCCTGATCAATTGTTTCTTCCAGGATATCTTTGTCTAGATCTGAACTAAAAGCAAAACCCAAACGCTTATCCTTAATCACCCGTATCCCATATCCCATATCTCGTATCTCATCAATCGATTCAACTTTTTGGTTAAGAACATCAATTTGCAGGGTTTTTGAAGAGGAGAGATAGACTTCCGCCTGGTCAACGTTACGTTTGAGGATTTTTTCTAATATCTTATTGGGATTTAATTCGGCATTCGTCATTGGTAATTTATCCTGAGCTCTGTCGAAGGATTCGGCATTATTTACTGCGCCTGCACCGCTGTTATTGCTACCACATTAACAATATCATCAATACTACAACCGCGTGAAAGGTCATTAACAGGTTTAGCTTCGCCTTGGAAGATCGGGCCATAAGCCTTTGCATCTGCCAATCGCTCTGTAAGCTTATAGCCAATGTTGCCCGAGTCTAAATCTGGGAAAATTAAAATATTGGCCTGGCCGCGTACCGGGCTGCCAGGAGCCTTGCGCTGGCTTACACGAGGCACAATTGCTGCATCTAATTGCAGTTCGCCATCAAGGATTAGATTAGGATTTTTTTCTTTAGCAATCTGTGTTGCCTTGATAACCTTATCAACATCAGGATGAACAGCAGAAGTTTTGGTGGAAAAGGACAGCATGGCTACCTTTGGCTCTTTGTTTATTAATTTTTCGTAAGAATCAGCAGTTTGCAAAGCAATATCTGCCAGCTGTTCAGAATTTGGGTTTGGCACAACACCACAGTCAGCAAAAAACAGAAGTCCATCCTCAATTAATGTCCGCTCATTAAAAATCATGACAAAGAAGCTAGAGATGATCAATTGCCCGGGCGCTTTGCCAATGCATTCAACAGTGGCGCGGATGGTATCAGCTGTAAAATGAGTGGCGCCGGATACCATGCCGTCGGCTTCTCCCTGATCAACCATCATGGCGGCAAAGTAGGGGTAGTCGTCTGTTAAAAGGTTGCGCGCTTTTTCAATGGTCATGCCTTTGTGCGCGCGTTTTTCTTTAAGTATCTGAGTAAATTTGTCTAGCTCAGGATGTTGGCGAGGAGTAATAATTGTTGCGCCGGAAATATCAGCGTCATTTTGGTCAGCTATTTTTTTGATTTCATCTTCTTTGCCGATCAAAATTATCTTAGCTAATTTACTTTTGATAATTAATTCAGTAGCTTTCAATATACGGGGATCATCAGCCTCGGGCAGGGCGATTGTTTTGTCTAATCTCTTAGCTTTATTCCAAATTTCTTGTATAAAATCCATTTTTTTAAATCCGAATGATCGAAATCCGAAATCCTAACAATGTTTTCGCCTTCGGCGAATATTTAATATAATATTTTTTCCTTGTTCGGATCTCGGATTTAGGATTTCGGATTTAATAAATATATCATTTCTGTAAAACTTATGCAATTAGAGCCAAAAGTTCCTTTTTACTGCGAATACCTTTTTCTTTTAAGAGGTCAACAAACTTTAGCCAGACTTGATAGGTTAATTCAACATCTCCCATCGCGCGATGGCGGTTTTGCACAGTAAAGCCAAAGTGGCTGGCAACTGTGTGCAGTTTATGGTTCATCAAGTTGGACAACAGGTAACGGGATAATTTGAGTGTGCAAAGGACGCTGTTGTTAATTTCCTTGTTAGTTAATTGTTTATAATGGTGTTTGATAAAACTGAGATCAAAATCCGCGTTATGAGCTATTAAGGTTGCAGCTCCAGCAAAACCAATGAACTTTGGTAGAACTTCTTCGATAGGTGGGGCAGCAGCAACCATGTTATTATCAATGCCTGTAAGGTCAGTAATTTCTGGTGGGATTGGATTCTTAGGTTTAATCAGGCTGCTGAACATGTCAACAACTTCAAGGCCTTTTAGTTTAAGCGCTCCGATTTCGGTAATCTCATTTACAGTAGGGTCAAGGCCGGTTGTTTCAATGTCAAAGACAACGTAATCAAGAGTGTCCAGGGATTCACCACGCGCGCGCGCGAGGAATTTGTACTCTTTGGAAAGATTTTGGAATTGTTTATCTCCAAGTAGGTCACGAATCATTGCTTAATTCTGCAACTTTCTTGTAATAGTCTAGAGCGTTCTTCACTTCCTGCATATCCTGCCAAGTTAACCATTTTGGAGAGCCTTTCTTTTTAACAGGATTACGCAATAGATAGGCAGGGTGAAAAAGGGGCATAACAGAGATTTCTGTGCCAGGTAGCTTGAGCCATTTACCCCTAACTTTTGACATTGGTTCAGTTGAATTTAAAATAGCTTTGCAGGCTGGTGCGCCGGCTAAAAGGATTATTTTGGGTTTAACCAATTTAATCTGGGCTTCAAGATAGGGGCGGCAGGCTTCTTGCTCAGGTCCAAGTGGAGCACGATTGTTTGGTGGTCGGCATTTTACAGTGTTGGCAATATAGATGTCATCCGGTCGTTTGATATCGACTGATTCCAAAATCTTGGTCAAAAGCTGTCCAGCGCGACCGACAAAAGGCAGACCTTGTTCATCTTCGTCAGCTCCCGGTGCCTCGCCAATCAACATTAAATCACAAGGAACAGGGCCATTGCCAAAAACTACTTTATTGCGACCCTTAGAAAGTTCACATTTTTCGCATTTTTGGGCAATATCCTGGACTTGGTCGTAGGAGAGGGACAAAAGGTCTGGCTCTTTTGAGAAAAGGTCCATATTAAGTGAATTTTAGCAAGATTACTGTAAAAATTCAATAGATTTAATTCTGAAATTTATTTAAAAACCTGCCGATAAATAATTGAGGATGTATTATGCCACACGTTTCAATGGCACAAAAAGTTGGTGTCTTATTTCAGAGAAATAGAACAATTAAAGCTTTTCCTCCAAAAGTGATTGATACTCTGGCCAAGGCTGGTATTAGATTTAGTTTTACCAGGGATTTGAGGTTAGATTTAGGCCGACCGGAAAATCACATGGAAGCTCAAGCCACCGCTGGTTTTATGCTGCTTTTTCGCAATGATCCCAGAATTGTTCGTAGGGAAATAGTCAATTTTGAACTGACAGAAAAAGAAGATAAGAAATCACTCCAATATTTACCAGATTGGCAAACGCAGATACATTTGACTAGACTATTTACGCAATCTGGTATTTCTTTGCCTTGTAATCTAGCCAATGATAATACCTTTGAGTATATAAAAAATCCTACATCTCCTTTTTATAGGGTGCTGCAATATAGGAATTTCGCTGACGTTATGAAAGGCAGGAATTTTGGTAATGTTTCAGTGCATCTAGGTTTTGCTGCTGAAGAATGTGACATTGATAGTAGGGATGGGCACAGTGTGCCAAAAACAGCAGTTTTGCGCAGAAAAGCAGTTTTAAGTAAATTTGTAACCACGCTGTTATGGCTTAAGCGCAATTGCGAAGCCTGGGGCTATGCTGGCAAGATTCTGCTTGAAACACTTGATTATCAGGTTGATGCAGTAAATGGACGTCAAGTTTCAGCTTATGAACATGTGACAGATCCTTTATTTCTATTTGATACATTACGGGCAGTTAATGGCATTAGGGGCGAATCCTTTGCTTTATTGCTTGACGCGGCTCATCTATTAATTAGCGCAGAGAATATGGGAATTGGTTATATGGAGTATGTGGATATGATGCTGGACAATCGCGCTGGCTTACTTCAGGAAATGCACGTAGCTGTGCCGCAGCAAACACCAGAGCGCTGGTTAAATAATCATCAACCACTTCATGCCAACCTTGATTTACCTGCTACGGAAAAACTTTTTCATATTATTCAGTTTCTCTTGGAAAAAAGATTAATTGAAGATGGCGGGCCAATTATTATTAACTTTGAAACCCCGGTTGAAACCGTTGACCTTGACGCAATTGTGATGGTGATGTTTTTGAGGGATATGCTGGGGTTTTAGTTGTGTGCGAGGCGTAATTTAGCCTATCGCGAATCACTCCAATAACCAAGTCTCTAATAGCTCTAATAAACTCAAATTATCGCTTATTATTATTTAAAAATCTGGCTCCAATCAAATAGTAAATACGTGATCATTAGCGCTAATTGGCGTATTCGAGAAACTGGTTATTGGCGTAATAAGTGATAGGCCAAATTAGCGAGAGATTAGTGATAACTATAGCCACCTACACCTTCTTCCCTATAATTTCCGCTTGGCAATTTCATTAAAATATGTAATAATAAATTTAATTAATTATAGGGGGCAATAAAATTATGAAAAATTGGAAGATTATTTGGTTTGTGGGTTTGTTAACAATTAGTTTAGTAAGTGCTGGAATGATGAGCGGGTGTGAGGACAGTTTGACTTTTATAACAACTAGCACAGCTGCGCCCATAACAGTTCCCACGACAACCACTACCACCACAACTACGACTACAACTACTACTGCGCCGACGACTACTACAACCACTACTCCTGCGCCGACTACTACTACAACCACTACCACTACTACTACAACGACCACCACGACAACAACCACAAATACCACCATACCAAATGATATAAACGGTGATGGGTATGCAGATGTAATCGTGGGGGTGGAGGATGCGGATGGCGGTGGAACAAATAAGGGTGAAGTCCATATATTTTTTGGAAATGATGACAACAATCCGGATGTAATCCTTACCGGAGAAGCAGATAATAATTACTTCGGCAACGCGGTAGCTTTAGCCGGTGATGTGAATGATGATGGATATGCTGACGTGATTGTAGGGGCACCTTATGCGGGCGGAGGGAAAGGGAAAGCGTATATATATTTTGGCGGAGCGTCTATGAATAGTGTGGCTGATGTTGTTATTTCCGCCGAAGCTGATAATGGTCATCTTGGCGTGGCTGTTTCTTGCGCTGGAGATGTGAATGGTGATGGATATTATGACGTGATTGTTGGAGATTATGGTGCGGATATTGGAGCAACTAATGCTGGAGCAGCTTTCATTTTCTATGGTGGGGCTTCGATGGACAGTGTCATTGATCTTTCAAATGTAAGTGCTGACGTTTCAATTTTAGGCGGGGAAGCAAATAAATATTTGGGCATATCAGTTTCTTATGCCGGGGATGTTAATAAAGACGGATATCATGATGTTATAGTTGGGATTGATTCTGATGCAGGTGGGACAGATAGAGGCGAAGCTTATATTTATTTTGGCGGATCTTCAATGGATAACGTTCCGGATGCGCTTATAACCGGAGAAACAGACAATGCTGAGTTAGGCTATTCGGTTTCTACGGCTGGAGATGTGAATGGAGATGGATACGCGGATGTAATAGTTGGAGCTCCTTCCGCGAACAATGGAAATGCGTATATATTTTACGGCGGCACTTCCATGAATAATACCGCGGATGTAACGCTTAGTGGCGGAGGAGATAATGATGATTTCGGGGAATCGGTTTCCGGAGCTGGAGATGTGAATGGAGATGGATATGCGGATGTGATTGTTGGGGATCTGTATGCTTCCGGAGGGGGCGGTATGTATATTTATTTTGGCGGAGCCACAATGGACAATACCGCAGATGTTTCTAAAACTGGAGGCGGGGAGTTTGGAACTTCGGTTTCCGGGGCCGGGGATGTGAACGGGGATGGATATGCGGATGTGATTGTAGGGGATGCCTATGGAGCCGGGGGTGGAACAGATAGGGGCGAAGCCTACATATTCTATGGCGCTAGTGGAACTTCAATGGATAATACTGCGGATGTGACTTTTAGTGGAGTAGCTGATAACGATTATTTTGGAGAGGCTGTCGCTGGAGGCAAATAGGCGTATTCATATCATAATTACCGCGCCTGCGGTAAATATGTTAGAAAAACATCGCCAAAGTGAGCTGTTACAGTAAGTTTTCGCACTGGAACTGCTGGAAAAGGATTTGGCAGGCCCATTAAGTCAGCTGTAAAATATAACAAGACCGAGTCATAGGGATTCCCCAGAGCAAGTAATCCCGCAAGTTTATCTCTCTCCGGCTGTGAGGCAAGGATAGCTGCTGTACTTACTAGACTAAGTTGTCGAGCTGTTCCAGGATCATTAATAAATGGAGGTCTGACCGGAGAAAACATTAATCTGGGGTCACGGAAAACAGAGCCTTTTAATTTCTGCAGCAGATAATCATACATCATGGCATAGGCATAAGTCGGCTTTTCGAAAATTGTCCTTAAAAGAGCCTTATTATCTTCTAAATCCGCTTCTGATAAAAATTCTTCAAAATGCCCCCTTGACAACCACTATCTAAAGTATAAGAATTATACAGTTATAAGCAGGAGGAGATAATAAATGAATAATTTGAAGATTGCGGGTTTCATTGGTTTCTTGGTAATTGGTTTAATTGGTGTTGGAATGATGAGCGGATGTGAGGACAGTTTGACTTTTATAACAACTAGTACGGCTACGCCTATTACAGTTTCAACAACTACAACTACTACTACTACTACCACGACTACAACAACAACTACTATTCCGGACGAAACAGCTCCAACAGGAAGTATCTCTATCAATTCAGATGCTCCAAGCACAGAATCAAAGTCAGTAACCCTTTCGCTATCTGCTACAGATGAAATTGGGGTGGTAGCGTATAATTTATCTGAATCTTCTACCGAGGTTTCTGCGTCTGATGCCGGCTGGGTAAGCATTACCCCCACTACCAATTATAGTGCTGATGTGCCTTATACCTTAAGCAGTGGAGGAGGGACAAAGGAAGTTTTTGCCTGGTTTAAAGATGCAAAAGGAAATGTGTCGGGTTCAGTAAGCGATTCCATATTTTTAGCCTATGTGTACAAGATTTGGGATGTAGTCTACGATAGCGGAAATAATGATATTTCGAATGCGATAGCCGTAAATGGGGTTGGGAATGTATATGTAACCGGGTATTCAGGTCCGTACATGGGGGATATTGATTATACTACTATCAAATATGACTCAGATGGGAATGAGACCTGGATTGTAACCTATGAAGGCGGAAATATTGATCAAGCGTATGGGATAGCGGTAAACGGATCTGGAAATGTATATGTTACCGGCGCTAGCAATGATGGTTCAGACAATAATTACACTACCATCAAATATGACTCAGATGGGAATGAGACCTGGATTGCAACCTATGAAGGCGGAAATATTGATGAAGCGTATGAGATAGCGGTAGACGGATCTGGAAATGTATATGTAACCGGGATTAGTCATGATGGTTCAGACAGGAATTACACTACCATCAAATATGATTCAGGTGGGAGTGAGACCTGGATTGCAACCTACGAGGGCGGGAATCAGGATTATGCATATGGGATAGCGGTAGACGGACCTGGAAATGTATATGTAACCGGGGCTAGCTATGATGGTGGAGACTATAATTACACTACCATCAAATATGACTCAGATGGGAATGAGACCTGGATTGCAACCTATGAAGGCGGAAATAATGATTTAGCGTTTGGGATAGCGGTAAACGGATCTGGAAATGTATATGTAACCGGGTATAGCAATGATGGTTCAGGCAATAATTACACTACCATCAAATATGACTCAGCTGGGAATGAGACCTGGATTGCAACCTACGATAGCGGAAATAATGATATTTCGAATGCGATAGCCGTAGACGGATCTGGAAATGTATATGTAACCGGCTTCAGTCAGATTGGTTCAGACAATGATTACTATACCATCAAATATGACTCAGATGGGAATGAGACTTGGGCTATAGCCAACGATAGCGGTAAACCTGATTCAGCGCGCGGCATAGCCGTAGACGGATCTGGAAATGTATATGTAACCGGTTATTATGAAGTTAGCGGAGGTGGTGGTCCAGGTACAGTCAATAATTTTAATACCATTAAGTATGGGCAGAATTAGAGCGGTATAAGAGAGTTTGGCCTAACGGCTTTGTCCCGAAGGGCAATCAGGCGCGCGTCACTCCCCAAAGAAGAAGGTTTTTGGGGCATAGTTTCAAAGATAGTTGAGAAAGACTATTTTATAAAGTGAGTAGATTCGTCTTTGTTTTTGAATTGGATTTCGAAAAGATTAAAAATATCTTTGCGGCCTAAAACATTGTAGGCTACATCATCATTATTGGCGATTGCCACATCTATTTCTATTTCATGTTTTCCGATACGTAAGTTCATTTTGTGAATATATGCAGTTATTTCTTCTTTCCCAATCCCTTCAAATTGAATTGGTTTTCCTTTTTCTACGTTATGTCCAAATAACTCACCAAAACTTCTTGTTATTATGCTGATGTCTGCGCCTGAATCTACAAGCATCGTTATCGCCCTCCAAACATTGTTTTTGTCTCTGATGTGAATCTCAGCAACAGGACGCTTAACTTTTCCGAAAGATGAGGCCGCTTCTCGCCATTGGAATTTAATCATAGAAGGAGGCATTCTTTAGTGGGAACGATATCCATGAAGGGTTCATTGTCAGGGTATATTTTTTTTGATTCGTTATAAGCTTCAATTGCTGTATTACCAGCAGAGACGTGTTTATTAACTACAGCAATGAATTTACCTTTATATTTTTGCTGCAATTTATGCATGTTTTTATTCAACCATTCAAAATCTTTATGTTTTCTTTTTTCTTCGGGAATCATATGATAATTTTAGTACATTTGTAGCACAATTTGCAAGAGATTCGCAAAACGCTCACCAAAACACGCCCTTTATAGGGAAAAGCAAGGGGGCTGAAGATAATCAGAATATCAGGGTATCAGAAAGACCTGCCTGCATACCTCCGGCATGTAAACCGGCAGGCCCGCCGCGGCGGGCAGGCAGGGATAAACAGAAAATCAGGGGTCAGAAAAGCAGGGAGAGAAACAGAAAAAATCTATGATTTTCATTCTGATGCCTGTTTCTCTGATATCTGATCCTCTCCTTCTGTTTTCTGATACTCTGTTTTTCTCCCCAAAACGCCACCGCCCAACGCTAATTGCTTCAAAATAAGATTTCCTGTAAGATCACAGGATCAGCTCACACAGCCAAATAATTTTTTTCCACAAAGCTAAGATCAGGCAAATCGATTACCCGATGCTTAATGTTAATACCCAAGACCCTGGCTGCCCTTTTGCCGGTTGAAGAACCACCATCCAAAGCCAGCTTGATGCCCCAGGTCTGGTTATAGCACCGGCCAAAGTGCAAATGCCCGAAAAGCAGGAGGTCGACCCTGTTCTCGACAACTTTTTTTAACTTCTTTTTATCTTTTAAGTGATGAAAAGGAAGATAATTAAAAGGGTGATGGTGCAGATAAACCACTTTTGTTTTATTTTTTATCTCAGGGTCTGCCAGGGTCCTGTCCAGCCGGGCCAGCTGGGCTGCTCCAAGCTCTCCGTCAGCAAAAAAGCGGTCATACCAGTGGAGCTCTCCGGCGTTTGAATCCAGGCCAATAAAAGCAGCATCATTAATAATATCAATTTGAGGGAATTCTTTGATCCGGGGCAGGAATAATTTTCTAAAATTCTCCGCGTTCTTGCCTGAGTTGATCAAGCCGGTGCCATAATCATGATTCCCCGGGCAGATCAGAACGGTAAAACCAGCGTCTTCCAGCTTTTTGACCAGCTTTGAGGCTGCAGCCAGGTTTTTGTCCCGTCTTCCCTGCTCAACAATATCTCCGGTAATAATAATGACGCTTTTTTCCGGGTCTTCATCTTTAATGATCTTTTCAATAACTATTGACGCCCTGGATCCGCATCTCCAATAACCAATATGTAGATCGCTTAAATGGATGATTTTATTTTTCACTTGAAGAATGATTATAGCATGGGGAGAGAGAATGAAAAAGCAAGAGTCTTCGAGAAAATCAGAATATCAGAGTATCAGAAAGAGATAAACAGAAAATCAGGGGTCAGAAAAGCAGGGAGAGAAACAGAGAAATAAAAATCTCTGTTTTTCTCCTCAAAACACGCCCTTTATAGAAAAAAGTACCTCGACAGAGCTCGGTACAAGCACCTCGATGCCGAGCAACGTCGAGGCACTCGGGGCAAGCAAGCTTCTGCTGAATATTGACAGAAAAAGACGAGGAAGTAATTTTAATAGGAAATTAAGAAGAAGCCAAGCGCATGGATCTATTATAGAGGTTCTTTGGGCTCGCCTTAAAAGGATCAACCATCATCCTCATGATCTGTTGCAGTTTTAAGGCGCAGGAAGAGGGGATAGAAGAATCAGTTTCCAGCACAGCCAGCAATTCCTTTGCTCTCAAAAGACAAGATTTCAATTCCTTGCCGCCGCCATTCTTTGACAGGCTTTCAGCCCGGGAGAATTCAGAAGCCGCCATCATCAGAAGCTTTTTCCAACCGTATTTTAGAAGGTCTTTCCTTTTTAAATTTTTATGATACATCATAGCTCAAAATAATGCTCCATTATTTCTCTGACCCTTTCTCTGATAGACTTTTCTTGTATAAGCTGCGAAGGATTTCCTTGCCTGGGACGAATATTCATTAAAGCTGAGTGCTCCAACCGTTGTCCTTTCTTTTTATGAGGAAAATAGTTTGCTCCCCAGACATCCTTTTGTTGGGAGCCATGTTTCAATAATATTTGTTCCGCATCTGCATGTAAAGAACATCCCGCAGCGACTTTTTCCTCTTTAATGTCAACCGCAACTTTTATCATATCTTCTATGAATTTGTCAGTTAATTCTTTGATCTGTTTTTGTGTAAGCGGAGCATTAAGTATTCGTGGCCAGGACATTATGTGTCACATTATATATAAATATTTAATATTATGCAATCATAAGCAATTCTATAATTCGTCATTCGCCTGCCTGCCCGCCGCGGCGGGCCTGCCGGTTTCACCCTGACCTCGTCCTGATGGACTTCGGTCCGAAGGAGGGTTCCCTCGGACTGAGTCCCTCCAGGGCAAAGCCTCGGGACGAAGTCAACCCGAAGGGTTTACCCGCCGGAGGCGGGCAGGCAGGCTGCGAGGTCAATTAGAAGTTCTTACTCGTCAATTCATAAGTAGTGTAATCTGTGGTAAATGGCGGAACAACAATTGATACTCCGTGATGATATTTTACTGGGCCAGCATCCTCTGAAAACCAGTATGTATAATAATCAGTTGCTCCCATCTCCATAATAGTAATCCGATACGTAAATATTGTACACATGTATAGGGGAAAAGCAAGGCCCCAAAACCACGCTGAAGACGAATGACGAATTATTGTGTCCGCTTGACTCGATGGAATGAATGTTTTATTATTGCCCCATGAACACAAAAATTAGCAAGCCATCCGATCTTGCACGTTACATTGACCACACAAATCTGAAACCCGGCGCTAGCAAAGAAGAAATCATAAAATTATGTGAAGAAGCCAAAAAATATCATTTCTTTTCTGTTTGTGTCAGGCCAAATGTAGTTGAACTAGCCAGAGATTTGCTAGAGGGAAGCTCAATAAAGGTTTGTGCCGTTGTTGGCTTTCCAAAAGAAAATGCCACTCCTGAAAATTGTCATTTTGGCTCAATGCCTACAGCAAAAAAGCTCTTGGATGTTGAAGAGGCGCTTGAGGATGGCGCTGACGAGCTTGATATGGTGATTAATCTTGATGCTTTGAAGAAGAGTGATTACAAGACAGTTGAAAATGACATTGCTGATATTAAAAAAGCTGTTGGAGATAAACTATTAAAAGTCATTATTGAGGCTAGGGTGCTGGATGATAAGCAAAAAGTAAAAGCCTGCCAGCTAGCGCAAAAAGCTGGAGCTGATTTTGTTAAGACTTCTACTGGTTTTGTTAAAGACAAAGATGGCAAGACCATGGGCGCAACCATTGAAGATGTTAAGTTGATGAGGAACACAGTTGGCCCCAATATTGGTGTAAAAGCTTCTGGCGGCATAGGAGACTTTGAAAAGGCCAAAGCAATGATTGAGGCTGGGGCGAGTAGATTAGGTTGTTCGGCTTCGGTTACAATAGTAGGTGAAAAATAATGGCCGAAAATGATAAGAACAATCATAACAATACATTAGAAACCACTTGGAAATGGTTTGAATTCCATGCAAATCAAAGATTTTCTGCTTTTTATTACTTTTTGATTATTATTGGTGCTCTTTCCTTTGGTTATATTCAAAGCATAGGAGGGGGCGAACAGTTACAAGTTTTAGCTCCTTTTTTAAGTTTTTTGGGCGTTCTAGTTTCTTTTGCGTTTTATTTTTTGGAAATTCGTAATGTCGAGTTGGTGAATATTGGTCGGCAAGCTCTGAGGAGATTAACGTTCAATCCCGCCTGTGTGGATTATTCGTATTTTAGTGATGATGACATATGTGTTAAAGATAAATTCACTGAGGATGAAATTAAAGCACATAAACTGGATAAAAAACAGGCGTTAAAAGATGCTCTTGGTGGAGGTTCTAGCACAAAGCATTATCAAGAATCATTTACAAAACATGAATTTTGGTTGCGTTTAATTTACGTAGCAGCTGGCTTTGTTTCGATAATTGCATTTTTCCACTCTTTGGAATGGTTCCATTCACAAACATTTTTCAATCTTTTTTTATTGGTTTTTGTTAATATTCTTTCAATAAATTTGTTTTCTAACCGGGGTGTTTTGTCTCCCTGGAAAAGAGGAGCAACTATATTCCAGAAAGATTTGCCACCTTTGTTTTCTTTTGTTTTGATAGCCGTTATTTTTCTTATTAGTCTTGTGATTGTTTTTTGGAGAGAGGGCTTATACATTTTAATTCATGGATTATAAGAGTTAAACTTTTAGCACTTCATAATTCGCGATTTGCTTATGCTATAATACCCCCACCAAACCATTCCTCAAACCCTTCGACTCCCCACCCAAAAATTAAGGGGGGTTAAATCCGAAATTCGAATTCCTCAAATCCCAGATGTTTCGAATTTAGAATTTCGTGCTTCGATATTGTTTCGGGTTTCGTGCTTCGGATTTGTCGCCTATGCTTTGGGCGGGTTCGTCATGATCGCCTGAAGGAGGCCGCGACTCTCCGCAACCGGGCTAATTTTTGCCTGCTTTTTTCTGAAATTCCCCAAAAAAAGTGACGATAATATATTAAGGATGGAATAGACACATATATGAAAGTTGTTACAAGAAGAATATTTCTACGATTCTCTGCAGCCACTGCCGCTACCTTAGGCGGCGGAGTGGCTTGGTTTCTACTATCTCGGGATCGGTCAATCTGGAAAAAGACCGCATTGAGACATGAAGGCCAGGTAGCCAAACCTTTTTGGCTCTGGTCAAGAAAAATGGATAATTGGGAATACTTCCTCATAAACAAATCCCGCCCTACCGAGAGTCAAACCGGAAACATCAGAGAGTTTTATCGCGGCATGGAAGGTGTACTTAAAGGTTACATAAGTTCCTTAAATGGTTTGCAGGTATATGATAAACAAAACTTGGAGATTTCCAGAAATGGAAAAACCTGGCATGGATCTCAATCGGTTGCTGAATTGAAAGTCATTTTCATATTCCTTCCAAAAGATTCATATAAACCTGGTGATCCATCGCGTCAATTTATAAACTTTGAGGCGGAAGCTGTGCATGAGATCGGGCATATAGTTTTCTGGCGCGTTATATCACCTGCTGAAAGAAACCAGATCCGTTCTATTTTTGATTCTTTGAAACGCCAAAATTTTGATTTCAGGCTGTTACAAGACGCTGCATATGTTAATAATATATTAGTTAAATTGGGTGCTGCTTCCTGCGATCGTCTCTCATCTGGAGGTCATCCTTGGGATAACCCGAGTGAGTTTTTTGCCAGTGTGTTTACAAACACATTATTATTTCGTGAGTTATTTGAAAGGGTAATCAATAATACAGACAATCCTCTTGATCCAAGTGCTGTTCAATCCATCCACAAGGCAATACAGATTATTTTGACTCGATTATAAGGATTTCCTGCTATTCGTCATTCGCCTGCCTGCCGGCAGGCAGGTAATTAGGCATTCGTCATTAAAAAATTAACCTTACCCCATCCCCCGAATATCCATCTTAATATCCACGATTGCTTTTGCAGCGTCTTCCATAGCAGGGAAGATTTTAACTGAAACATCGAAACGGAAGTCAGCTGAGCCGCCGGTAGCATCACTAGTTGTTCTGTAACCGTCAAAACTGTTTCGTTTGACGCCATTCAACGCCAACAGCCGCAAAGCACCAATAATCGCGCTTTCCAGCGTTGCGTCCGGCTCCAGGGCTCTGTTGATAAACGATAAATTAATGTTTATCTTCTCAACTCCCTTAAGCTTTAACGCGCTACGTACGGCATGAGGAACATCAATATTGGCGAAATTTTCGCCAGTCGCTAAATTGATATGAATTTTGCCTGTTTTTAATAAAACCTTTTTAATAAGGTACGCAAAATGACTAAGCCCTGTCATCATGTTGCTCTTGCGCCTGGCCACCTGAACAGTCCTTGCGCCAAAAAGCATCGCGGATTGTACTCCTAACATAATTGTTTACCTCCTTGAATCTATAGTGTATTATCAAGTTAAAATAATAAAAATTTCATTATTTCTAAACGCTATGCTATAATTTCAATCATGCAAGTAAAACTCTTCGACACAAGAGAAACAATGACGAATTACGAATTCCTAATGACTAATGTATGTGTGCCTTCGGCACGTTATTATAATAATGTCGCGAAGCGACACAATCATTCGTCATTCGTAATTAGGCATTCGGCATTTATAAGTTAAAGGATAGAAATGCAAGTCAAATTATTCGACACAACTTTAAGAGACGGCGCTCAAACTGAGGGAATTTCCTTTAGTTTGGAGGACAAATTAAAAATCGCTAAACTTCTTGATGAACTTGGGATCCACTATATTGAAGGTGGTTGGCCAGGCTCTAATCCAAAAGATATTGAATTCTTTAAAGCAATTAAAGATATAAAGTTAAAGAATGCGAAAATTGTTGCCTTTTCTTCAACCAGAAGGCCCAATGTAAAGGTTGAAGATGACAAAAATATTGCCACACTTTTAGCAGCAGAGACTCCAGCTGTAGCTATCTTTGGTAAAACCTGGGATTTTCATGTAACAGACGCGCTTAAAACAACTCTCGATGAAAACTTGGCTATGATCAAAGATACAATTTCCTATGCTAAAAAAGCTAAAAAAGAGGTTTGCTTTGATGCTGAACATTTCTTTGATGGTTACAAAGCCAATAAAAACTACGCTTTAAAAGTATTAAAAACAGCAGAAGAGGCTGGGGCAGATGTTTTGTGCCTTTGTGATACGAATGGCGGCACTTTGGCCTACGAAGTTGAAGAGATAGTTGCTGAAATTAAAAAGAAGTTTAAAAAACCACTTGGTATTCACGCTCACAATGATTCAGAATGCGGCGTTTCAGTTTCTATCACAGCTGTTAATTCCGGCTGCACCCAAGTTCAGGGTACAATGAATGGATATGGCGAGCGTTGTGGTAATGCAAATCTTGTTTCAATCATCCCAATCTTAAAGCTTAAGATGGGAATAGACTGTATTTCTGAAAAACAATTAAAGCGCGTAACTGAAGTTTCACGCCACATTGCGGAGATTGCCAACCTGCCGCTGGCAGCCCATCAACCGTTCACTGGAAGATCCGCTTTCTCGCATAAAGGCGGCATCCATGTTTCTGCTGTAATTAAAAATCCTGGAACTTACGAACATATTAAACCAGAATTAGTTGGTAATGAACGACGCGTAACTGTTTCAGAACTTTCTGGTGTCAGCAATCTTTTGGTAAAGGCAAAACAGTATAAAGTTGATCTTAAAAAGGAATCGCCTGAAGTTAAGCAGTTAATTAAAATTTTAAAAGACATGGAGCATCAAGGATACTCATTTGAAGAAGGTGAGGCATCTTTTGAGTTGTTGGTTAAAAGGACTCTTGGATTAGTTAAGCCATCATTTGAACTGGAAGATTTTCTAATTGAAACGCATAAGCATGGAAAGGATAATCCTGTTGTAACAGCGCATATAAAATTGAAGATAGGCGATAAGAGATATGAGGCAGAGGGAACAGGGGACGGGCCAATTAATGCGATAGACAATTCTCTTCGTAATGTTTTGGAAAATATTTATCCTGAAATTAAATCAGTTAAACTAACTGATTATAAAGTCCGCGTGCTGGATTCTGAAGCCGGCACTGCAGCCAAAGTCCGCGTTATTGTAGAATCCTCTGATGAAACAGGATCCTGGGGAACTGTTGGGGTTTCAACTAATGTTATTGAGGCATCATGGTTGGCGTTGGTTGATTCGATTGAATATAAGTTGATGTTGAAGACCAAATAGCTTTCTAAGCTTCTACTTTGGGCGGTGTAGGAATAGGCGTATCTTCTGTTGTACTACTATTATCGCTTAAAAGTGCAGGTTGGGCGCCAAAAACTTCCGCGCCAGGTTGAGGGGGCGCTTCTCTAACTGCATCCGGGCTTTTTTGAGCGGTTCTTTCTTGAATGAGTAAAGCATCATTATATTGCATGAGTTTTCTTGTGATCGTATCTACTCTAAAGGGATCCTTTGCTTCTAAAAATCTTAATAGTGTTGTTCTGTGTTTTTTATTTCTCCCTGCTAATAGTTTAGCAATTTCATCGGTTGTTAATTTTTTGAGCATGCCGATTAGTTGGCGATTGGTTTTGAAAATCAATTCGGCACGTAATTTCTCTTTAGGCCTCTCCTTAACCGTCTCATAAATAAGGAATGACAGAACTCCTACTGGACCCAGAGCTGCTATCGCTAGAGCTAAAGTGCCCAAAGTAAATGCTCCTATCCCATATAAAAGTGTTCCAGCGAATAGCCCAACACCGAATGGAATACAAAAGAGCGCCGGAAGAGACCGTGGTAATTCTTGTTGAAAAGTGCGATAGGCAGCATAATATATTTCCATTAATTCATCCATGGTTTTTGCTTGTTCAAAGAGCGTACCCTTGAGCAGCCTTGGGTTTATTGGAAATTCATGTTGTGCTTTGGGTTCCTTAGCTAATACTACCTGTAGTCTAGGTTTTGTGCGAATAGGGGCAGATTTGTCTGTTTTAGCCGGGATGCCTAGACTCATGTTTAGATATCTCTTGCTGTCCTTTGGGCCAATACCACTTAGCTCAAATTGGAGAGTCATTTTATCAGATAGGTCAACTAGTTTATGAGAACCAGGTTTAATTTTTTCGTTTCCCACTGAAAGTCCTTTGTCAGGGTGTAAATTTGCTATTTGAAATTGGTTTCCATCAATATGAGAGATCATTACCTGTTCTGAAATGATTCCTCTATCTTTTATTCTAATATCACATTCAGGCGAGCGTCCAATCATGACTGAACCTTCTTTGGGAATATAAATTTTTGTGTTGTTTAGATGAAAGATGCCGGCGATATTATTTCCTACTGGCGATTTCAGATCTTTTCTAACTAAAACCTTAACTTTGTCACCAGCGGACAGACGCATTTGGTGGCTTTTAAAACCTAATCTGGGTATTATTCTTGAAAATATTGCCATTTTTCCTCACTAAATTTATTAATTGTTTTCTCTAAATAGATATCACCATTTTGGGGAGGAAATTTCAGTTTTTTTGGATATTATTGAGGCTAACTGTTAGGCGCTAATGGTCTCCATGGAATTTTCACAACGCGTACTCTGGGAGACAATTGACTTAAATCTTTGGAAACGCGATCCTTGACTCCCTTAGGATATTCCTTTGGTCTTCCGATTTTGGCATCCAGTAGGTCCAACACTTTATCTGCTATATCCAGATCAACATTGCTGTAAATGCGCTGGAGCAGGGCAATGGCGATTGAAATCTGGTGGGGATTAAATATTTTAGATAATATTTTCTCTGCAATCTCCTCTTCGGGTCTGTCCAATTGCTTGACATAAGCGTCCAGCTCTTTCAGCTCATGTCCGGTAACCTTGAAAACTGTAAAACCTCCACCTCCAAGTTTCTTTGGAATTCTTTTAAAAACCTCCGGGGTCATTACTCTCAAGGCGATAAATTTTGCGAAAGAAGCAAGGGGTGTTCTCGGATGTTGAGGAAACTTATTATACACTCCCGCCCAGGCCCATGGAACAACCCGTCTGGTTAAATTAGAAATTTTTGGCATATTTATCCCTCCTGGTATTTTTCGGAGGGAGTTTGGGGAAATTTCAGTTAATTTGAGAAGAAAGAAGGGGAAATTAGTCTATCTCACAACAACTGTATAAGGAAGATGGAATTTTTTGTAGACGTTGTCTATAAAAGCATTAGTTTCATCAACTAGGTCTTGGTAAGGTTCATTTTTTGCCTCGCTGGCATGAATCTTGATGGATAATTTCTTCAATGCAATAAATGTCATTGTCCAGGCAAAAACCTGATGTTCATTTAAACATGAGTTACCGGTTACACAAATCTTCCCTTTTAGAAATTTAGTCATATGTCCATTAAAATGACTTATAAATTGATTGGCGAAATGAACTTTTATCTGGTCATCAAGGGGGGCATGAGGGTCGGAATTAAAATCAGCAAGGAAATAGCCAAATAAATTATCTCCGAAGTATTTTTCCCATTCAGTGGTTTGTTCTTTAATCCTGGGTAAAAATTCTTGCGTCAGCTGTATATTCCATTCGTAGCAGGATAATGATCCTATTTTAACTGTGCAGGAGTGTAATGCTTTTACCTGAGCGATTGTAAAAAATCTTATTTGTTGTGTGCGCGCTTCCTGTAAAGGCTTAACTTCACGCGGTTTAAATGTTCTTTGTCCTCTTATAGGGACTATAGCTGTCATTCTATTTTACCTCTCTATATATTATCGATAGATTTAAGTGGAAATTTCAGATAACTTTCCCATATCCCATTTTCCACTTCTCATACTTTAGGCGGCGAATTGATAAATTCTTCATATGTGCAAACTTTTTTCGCGATTAAATTAAACTGCTCTTGACCAATCACTCCGAGGTCTTTGGCTTCTGCTAAAAGCGCTAAAAAGTCAGTCAATTCTCTTTTTCCAGGCACAAAATATTTGAGGTGCATAGGCGATTTGATGCGTCTTTTACAACTTTCATGATCCTTGCGCAGGACAACATAAAAAGGCCCGCCTGATGTTAATTTTCCTCGAGGAATTACTTCATTGTTGCCATAGAAAATATCGCCACTCAAAGCAATTGCCAGTAGGTTGAACATAAATTCTGTGCTATGGGCATCATAATTTTTGCCTACTCGAAAAAGGCGTGCTTTTAATTCAACATTTTGCTCAACTATTCTGACAGCAACTTTGGAGCTGATGATAGTGCCAAATCTTGATCTGTCTTCAATGCTCAATTTTCCATCAACAATATTTATTGTTAAATGAGTACCTGAGATACTGCCTGGTAAACCGTGTTGATCATTGCGGCCAAGTCTAAATACTTGCCCAGGTTTGATTTCCAATAAATCTGGCCTCTCTGTGGTTCTTAAAAAAAGATAAAATCTACCGTTGGAACTACGCAGCAGTAAGTGATCGTAATGAAATTCCTGACCTAAAATAAGCATCCTTGATTCACCTTTGGGAATTTCCAGAGTAATGGTTTGCTTATAAAATGGGATCAATTCACATTTAGGCAGTTTTTGTTCGATCAAGCCCACAGCTCGATCAATTTGGCCGGTAGACATCAAGGCAACGATATGATCGTTGATTTCGTCCGCTGGGATAGCAAGTCTCTGGCCGGTTGCTGCCCGAGTTCTTCGACCAAAAGACATAACCTGTCTTAGGCCGCGAACTATTGTACTGCCTAGTTTTGTTACCATAAATGTTCCTATGTTAGATAATTATCGGTAGGTAATATCAAAAATTGCAGGTTTTGAGGAGATTATTTAACTTCATTGCCAGGTGTACCTCGCGCGTGCATAAAAATTCAGTTTGTTCAAGTTTTCATTTATGTTATAATCAAAACCAATGAGAAATTTGCCTGATACTGCCAAAATTAATAAACAGAACCACCTGGAAATAGGGGGTTGTGACACCCTTGATCTGGTCAAAGAATTTGGCACACCGCTATTTGTCATGGATGAGGCTACTATACGTAACCGCTGCAAATCTTATATAAATTCTTTCCGTAAATATCATTCAAATACAGACGTTGCCTTTGCCTGCAAAGCCCTGTGTACTGCGGGAATTTTAAAAGTGGTTGCTTCAGAAGGTTTAGGCTTAGATGTTTCTTCAGGCGGAGAGATTTACACCGCGCTAAAAAGCGGCTGTGACCCCAAAAAATTCTATTTTCACGGCAATAACAAAACTAAAGCAGAATTGAAAATGGCCCTGGAGGCTGGTGTTGGCCAAATTATGGTTGATACGCTCCAGGAAATTAAAAACTTGGACGAAGTTACCCAGGCAACTGGGCTGCGGGCAAACGTTATGCTGCGGATTAACCCTGGCATTGAAGCCCATACACATGAGTATATTAAAACAGGGACAATCGACTCAAAATTTGGCGTGCCGCAGAATGAAATAGATGATGCTGTTAAAGCAGTTCAGGACAAAAAACTTTTATCATTAGTTGGTTTGCATGCCCATATTGGCTCGCAAATATTTGACGTAAAACCATTTGAAGACGAATTAAAGCTTTTGCTTGGGCTGGTAGAAAAATATGAATTAGAACAAGTTAGTTTAGGCGGGGGATTTGGTATTTCTTATCTGTCTTCAGATGAACCACCGCAAATTGAGGCTGTAGCTGAAAGAATAACAAAGGCTCTTAAAGGGAAAGACAATATTAAACTTATCCTGGAACCCGGCCGTTCAATTGTCGGCACCGCAGGCATTACTTTGTATACGATTGGTGCGATTAAAGATATACCCGGCATCAGAAAATATATTCTGGTTGACGGCGGTATGGCGGACAACCCGCGGCCGATCCTTTATCAGGCAAAATATGACGCTAAAATCGCTAATAAAGCCAATGATAAACCAGGTGAAAAGGTTACAGTTGCCGGCAGGTTTTGTGAATCAGGGGATATATTAATCCGGGATATTAAATTGCCCAAAATTGAGGTTGGGGATATTTTAGCAGTCCTTTGTACCGGAGCATACGGCTATTCCATGGCGTCTAATTATAATCGCGTAGGCCGACCAGCCATGGTTTTAGTAAATGACCGCAATGCAACATTGATTGTGAAGCGAGAAACCTACGACGATCTAATCGCTAATGACGTAATATTATGATTCCTTTATCAGTAACATTACCATTCGGCATAATTTTTCGGTTGATTGATATTGTTGACATAATTATTGTCAGCGTCTTGATTTATTATGTTTTGCTCTGGCTGCGCGGCACCCGCGCTGTACCCTTAATCCGCGGTGTTGTTTTAGTTCTGCTTATTTATTTAGCCGGCCGCGCTTTAGGCCTTTATACGATCAACTGGTTGTTTGAAAAGTTTGTCGCGGTTATTGCTGTTATGTTAGTTGTTCTCTTTCAACCAGAACTCCGGCGCACGCTGGAACGCTTTGGCCGCGGTCGACTGCTTGGTTCGCTTGGCTTTGCGCCGGCGCCGCATGGCAGTTTTTATGTGCGGCACGTTGTGCGGGCAGTGGAGCAGTTGTCTGAAAGTAAAATTGGCGGCTTGATTGTGCTTGAGAGAATGACTGGTTTAACTGAATACCTCGAATCAGGCGTTCGTCTTGATGCCATGCTTTCTGCGGAACTTTTGCTTTCAATTTTTAATCAGAAATCGCCGCTGCATGACGGCGCAGTTGTAGTTCAGGGTGATAGAATTCTGGCAGCCAGCTGTTTGCTGCCGCTTTCAGAAAGCCGGTTATTGGATAAGCGGCTGGGCACCAGGCATCGGGCTGCGGTTGGAATTTCAGAACTGACCGACGCTTTAATTATTGTTGTATCTGATAAGACCGGCATTATTTCTTTAGCTGAAAACGGCTTCTTATCGCGTTATTTGACCAAGGACCAGCTTGAGGAAAAACTCTTCTCTCTTTATAAAGTTGAAAAGGTCAAAACAGAGCACTTTCCCCACAATATTAAATCCTGGCGGCCATGGAAAAGATAACCACAGCTAAAATTCAAGGATCAAGCAAAATTTCAATGTTAACTGCCTACGATTATCCTTTTGCCAGGATTTTAGATAATGCTGGAGTTGACATTATTTTAGTCGGTGATTCCCTGGGCAATGTAGCGCTTGGCTATCGCAATACTTTGCCGGTCACATTAGAGGAGATGATTATTCACACGCGTGCTGTTGCCCGTGGAGTAGAGCAGGCCATGGTGGTAGCTGACATGCCTTTTGGCTCTTTTCAGGAAAGTTCTGATCAAACGTTGTCAAACGCGATAAAATTAATCAAAGCAGGGGCAGAAGCAGTTAAAATTGAGGGAGTTGAATATCTGCCAGCAATTAAAAAGATCATTAAGGCGGGAATTCCTGTTATGGGACATGTTGGTTTTACACCACAATCAGTTAATCAGTTAGGTGGATATCATAAACAGGGTAAGACAAAAATCTCAGCTCAAAAGATTGTTAAAGAGGCTAAAGCCCTGGAAAAAGCTGGTTGTTTTGCTATTGTTTTAGAAATGATACCAGATGATTTGGCAAAAAAAATTAGTAAGAGTTTAAAAATACCAACAATTGGCATTGGCGCAGGAAAACATTGCAGGGGACAGGTTTTAGTAACCAGCGATTTGGTTGGCTTAAGCGAATGGTCACCCAGCTTTGCCAAACCTAAGGTAAACTTAAGAAACATAATTAGTAAAGCAGTTAAGGATTTTATTAGAGAATGAAGAATAATCTTGCCCCCGTAGCTCAGATGGATACCCGCCCGCCACGCAAGCCGAGCGGCGTCCGTCTGCTGAGTAGAGCGAAGAGGCCACGGCTTGCGAGGCGTT
>SDBU01000083.1_pt1 | contig 120104 bp, 102 predicted proteins | sample 2277071 | NCBI WGS metagenome assembly SDBU01 (sample SAMN10397929, study PRJNA504765) | marine sediment metagenome | isolation source: marine sediment core GS08_GC12, 126 cmbsf | place: Arctic Ocean: Gakkel Ridge, Loki's castle | collected 2008
AAACGGTTCTGGTTAGCCACGGATAACTCAATAAGCATAAATGGAAACGAATTTTCGTAATTAGATTCATAACCTTGTTTTAGCGTACTTTTACCTTTTCAAGTTGAACTTATTAGGGTGTTTAAAATGGCTCCCTGCCTAAAGCATGCAGGGATTCGGACAAGCTACTGGTTCCCTGCCTAAAGCATGCAGGGACTCGCTGCTGATACGAAAACTTGCCCAGCACCAAATTACGGCAGCAGCCTATTTGGTGCGGGACTATACGTGCGGTTCTCCGCTAATCTGCCATTTCTATGGCGGTTCCCTTCGACAGGCTCAGGACAGGTTACGTTTGTTTTCTGGTAAACATACATATATATTAACAGAACACCAAAACAACAGACAAGGAAAAAATAAAAAAATTTACCGCAGAGATCGCGGAGTTTAACGGTTTGATGGTTGGACGGAAAAGCAACAAATAAAAAACAAGTAAGAAAAGGCACGAAGAAATAGTTAATCGCGGATTACTCGAATTTACGCGGATTTTTTTTGACAGTATCTATCGTTGTATTATATACTTACGGTATGGCTTCTATTTCAAAGTCCAAATTGACTCGGGTTTATGCTGATACATCCGTATTTGGAGGAATGTTTGATGAGGAGTTTGAAACAGCCAGTAAAGTGCTTTTTGACGCTATCAAAAAAGGATCATTTAAGCTGATTACCTCTGAACTGGTGCGTGAAGAGATACAAGCTGGACCCCAAAAAGTCGTCGATATTTTTGAAGAATATCTTGTCATTGCAGAAATTGCAGAGATAACCGATAGCGCCCTGCAATTACAACAATCATACGTTCAGGCAGGCATAGTTTTTGCACAATACGCTACAGATGCTATGCACGTAGCGTTGGCAACAGTTTCAAATGCCGACCTGATAGTAAGCTGGAATTTCAAACATATAGTGAATTTCCAAAAGATCCCGTTATATAACGCCGTTAATACCTTACAGAGGTTTGAAAAAATCGCGATACATTCGCCATTAGAGGTGATAGAAAGTGAAGACTAAAACTTTTGATTGTGTTGAAATGAAACGACGGGGAGCAGAATTAGTACAAAAACAGCTTGAAGGAAAGTCACTTGCTCAACAATTAGAATACTGGCAAAAGGGAACTGACGAACTGAAAAAACTTCAAAAGCGAAAAAAGGGCAAAAATTGAACTTTTTTTGGCCGTAAATTCTAACTTCTAAATTTCCCCCTGCCCCACTATTGCTCTTCCATCCATTGGTTTGCCGTGATAGCAAAGTCGAGGAAGTTTACTATTCGGTCTTTGTTGATATCTGAAGGCATGTAGACTCTCAGGTAGGGGTAGGTCTGGTTCTCGCCTATATCCCATATGTTGATGAAATCCCAATTGGCATCGGTAAACGTGCTTCTTGTCTGCATTTGTGCGGTGGGTAGGCCTTCCACATTGTTAACGTCGCCATCGTTTAAACCAATACTTTCAGTTACGCCGTGGGTTTGCGTGTCGGTGTCCCAGAAGCTGTTGTTAGATATGCATCCTTGACTATTCAACCCCACCAAGCCACCGACATCACTAACACCATTAACATCACCGATAGAATAGCAGTTCGAGATACTCCCATTATTATACCCCACCAGACCACCGACATGTGAATATCCTTGAACAGCACTTGTAGAATAGCTAATGAGTATGTACCCCAAGTACCTGCCGGGCACGACCGGCCGTAATATGCCGTTTTGCCCCACCAGGCCGCCGACATCATAATCACCACTAACATAGCCAGTAGAATAGCAGTTCGAGACAGTGCCATAACAATTTTCTCCCACGAGGCCGCCGACACGTGAATTTCCTTGAACAGCACCTGTAGAATAGCTATTGTGTATGTACCCAGGGTCAGTGCCGGGGTAGCCCCCCGAGTGTGCGCCGTTTCTCCCCACCAGACCGCCGACTTCGTGACTACCGCTTACATCACCTGTCGCAGAGCAGTTCGACACAATACCACAATTTACCCCCACCAGACCGCCGGCATCATTGCCATTGACATCGCTGATAGAACAGCAGTTCGAAACATCGCCGATTATGACAAGACCCACCAATCCGCCGACATATTGGTCCCCAGAAACGCTGCCGGTAGAGTAGCTGTTGTATATGTAGCCAACCTTTGCTGAAAGCGTGGGAAAATAGACCACGAAACCATTTATTCCTACCAGGCCGCCGACTTGCCAATCACCGCTTATATCGCCCGTATAATAGCAGTTCGACACAATGCCAAAATTTCCCCCCACCAGGCCGCCGACCCTATATTCCCCGCTGACAAAGCCGCCTTCAAGGCCCAAGTTCATGACTTCGCCCCCATCGATACAGCCGAACAGACCCAGATAATCGTTACCGGCTCCGCCGTCATCAATAGTCAGGTTTATTATCTTATGGTCGTTTCCGTCAAAGATACCGGTATACTTAGTGCCTTGGAATGGCCAAGCACTATTCACATCCCAAGCAATAACAGCCCTCTCATACACCATCCCAGCCAGATTGACATCTGTCTCAAGTCTGGTATGGTCATCCCAGTAATTGGCATCAGCAGCAAAGTCATTGAAGTCCTCCAATGATTGGATCAACCAGGGCTCTTCCTGTGTTCCTGAGCCATCCAAAGCCACAGCAGTATTTACGACAAAGCTGCCCATTACCAAACAGCAGATAACAAAAAATATAGTGATTTTCCCCAACAGATTTGAAATCCTCGCTATAACCATTTTTTCTGCCTCCAGTTCCCCAATATTTCACTTTTAAGCCGATTATCGCCAAAAAACACGGCCCATACTCTCTCAAAGAAGCTGAAACCTACAGTATCACATTCCAGCACTTTTGTCAAACCAAAAAAGTTCAAAAATGGATTGAGTAAATGCATACATTGGTGGATGAGAGGGTAAAGACGTCTGGGTCCCTGCCATATAAATGATTAATGATAACTGATAAATGATTAATTATTGGGATTGCCGCGTCGGCCTTCGGCCTCCTCGCAATGACATTTTATTTTGGATCCCTGCCTACTGGGTCCCTGCCTACAACATGCAGGGATTCGGACTGGTGGGGAATAGCATAAATAAATCAAATATCAAAATGAAAAATGCAAAAATACAATGTAAAAATGAAAAATGAAAAATGAGATTGCCGCGCTGCGCTCGCAATGACTTGAAGGAATATCGAATATCGAACAAGGAATGTCGAATGTCGAAGTAAAGGGGGGATTGGTCTGGTATCCGGGCGGAGGGTGCGTTAGAATACCCTGATATAACCAGATACGAGGATCGGTCATGAGAAAATACATTACTAAGAAATCAATGATATCCGCTTCGCTTGTTCTGTTAATCCTCCATGTCTTCTGTCCAGCCGGTCAAGCCGTGCTGAGAGGAGGGTGTTCAAAGGTAAATATCACTCCTCCACTGGGGATCCCACTTATCGGCTCCAAAGGTCAGCCGAGTGATGATATACTCGACGAACTCTATGCCAAAGCGCTGGTCCTTAATGATGGGAACACTACCATAGCAATCGTTTCTGCCGACTTGTTGTACACGCCATTGGAAGAAATTACCAATCCAGTACGAGAAACTATTAAAGAAAAAACCGGAATCCCCGAACAGAATGTTCTTATCTGTGCCACGCATACTCATTCCGGGCCGGAAGTTTTCACGAGATCCAAACTTGGGCCTGATAAAGAGGTTCCCGCTTCCAAGATTGACCAGAACTATCTGCAGACATTAATAAGAAAGATGGCAGATACGGTGGTTATTGCTCATAAGAATATGCAGGAAGTAAAGATAGGGGCGGCAAAAGGCCACATTCCTGAAATCGTCTATAATAGAAGGCCAAAGACCCCCGACGGTTCGGTGAGAATGGCGTTTACTCTCGGCCCCGAAGTCATTGCAACCCAAAAAATCAAACACGGCCCTGACGGTTCCGTGCAAGTCACATTTGACTATACGCACGAGGAAGCTCAGCTGGATTTCGGCCCCATTGATCCTGACGTTTGCGTGCTCAGAGTGGAAGATATGAACGGCGGAATCGTCGGTTCCGTTGTCAATTTTGGCTGCCATCCTGTTTGTATATATCCGTATTTGAGCACGGCGATATCGGCCGATTATCCCGCATATAGTACGAAGGTTGTGGAACAGATGGAGGGAGGAATTTGCCTTTTTACACTCGGCTTAGCCGGGAATACAGTTCCGGTCGTAAGAGGAATAAAGCCTCGTGAGAAAATCGGTAAAGCATTAGGGGGTGAAGCGCTTAGAAGACTGCAGATGGTTAGTGCTGCCGGAAGTGACACATTAAAGGCGCTTAAAAAAGAAATTAAATTTCCCACAAAGAAGGCTCCTTCGTCAAATGGGACAGCAGACGATAATAAAACCATAGACTATGTAACAACTGAGATACAGGTCCTCAGACTGGGTGACATTTACATTTTGGGGCTGCCCGGAGAAATACTGGTAGAAGTAGGTTTGGAGATAAAGAAAAGAGCAGAATTGGAAAATCTTTTTATTGTTACAGTGAGCAATGACACAATTGGCTATGTCTGCCACAGCCAAGCCTATGACGAGGGAGGGTACGAACCTGGTTCAGGGACCAATCTGGCAAAAGGAGCTGGAGAGATTATGATAAAGGAGGCCCTAAAGCTCATTGGCCAGATCAAATAAAGCAACTCGTGCTTCGTAGCGAAGTAGATTTGCTACTTCGCAGAGTAGCAATAGGCTTCTTTTCAAATTGCTGTATAGACTTTATAGCTACGCCAGCTTATCTCTATTCTCATAGATTTTCAAAATGGCATCCGCTATGTCATCCATATCCCTTTTGGTTCCGAGAAGCATGTTCTGAGTGAACCACACGGCTTCTTTGCAGAGCTGGTCGTTTTCAGGATAGTGCAGCTCCCGGCGGTATTTAGCCAGTCTGGCCTTCGAAAAACTTCTCTTAAAGTTCCTGGAATTTAAAGCCGCTTCCACTACGCCATCTTTATATTGGGGGCCATATCCGCCGCTGCAAGGAATGCCTTCCGCTTTCAGGGCAGAGAGAAATTTGCTTCGAGGAATGTCGTTAAAGTGCTCTTTTTTATAGCGGAACGGATACAGATGATATGCCGCCCTGGTCACGCCATCATAAAATTTGGCGGGGAGAATACCGGGAATGTCTTTGATTCTCGAGGTCAAATAATCGGCGTTCTCGGTACGCTTTTGAGCATCTTTTTCCAGCCTTTTTATCTGCGAAAGCAGAATAGCAGCCTGGTATTCAGTCATTCTGCGATTGGTCCCGATGATGGGATAACCGCTTGTTGCTTTTACACTTCCGAACGGTCTGCCGCAGTTATGATAAGAGAAACATCTGTCCATTATTTTTTCATCATTACCAATAACGGCGCCACCTTCACCGCAGGGCAGGTGCTTGGAGTTCTGGAAGCTAAAGCAGCCCAGGTCACCGAGCGTTCCGCACTTTTTACCCCTCCATTCCGCCAGCCAGGCCTGACAGGCATCTTCTATGACTACAAGGTTGTGCTTTTTCGCAATGGCATTAATCTTATCCATATTCGCCGGCAGCCCCAGGATATGAACCGGTAAAATCGCCCTGGTATTTTTGTTGATTCTCTCTTCAATTTTATCCGGATTTATCTGGAACGTTTCGGGATCGGTATCGACAAAGACCGGCAAAGCGCAGGAACCAAAGACCACATTATACGTGGCAATGAATGTATAAGGGGAGACAATGACCTCGTCGCCAACGCCTACACCAAGTACGTGCAACGCAGTCAGCAGAGCATTCGTACCATTTACCGTGCAAACGCAGCGCTTGGCTCCCATTAATTTAGCGTACTGTTCTTCGAATTTTGAAACCGTATTCCCTCTGCCCCTGAACCATTTCCCGCTTCGAAGTATCGACAGAACAGGCTCCTCAGCCGATTTGTCCCAAACCGGCCAACCAGGAAAGGATTTAGTTCTAACAGGTTTACCGCCAAGGATTGCCGGTTTACCCGCCTTTTTGCTTACATTTCCATAGGCCGGAATTGCCCCTGATGCAGCCGCCGCGAGAGAAGCTGCCGACGCTGCATTTAGAAATTCCCGCCTGTTTAAATCTTTTTTATTCATTTCCATTCCCTTTCAAAATCCTCAGCTATTTCTCTTATGTCTTTCGCAAAATACATAAATCCATAGCAAACTGCCCCACTTCAACCGGAATACCGTACTGTTCCGTTCTTGCCAACGACATAGCCCCACTTCTTAATATATTCGGCGCCCGGTAGAAACTCGTCGTTTGTTCGCTTTAGTTTTTTTGATAACACAGCTTCCATTTTTCTCTGCAATTCGCCATGCTCACTCTTACCGCAAAGGTTATTAAGCTGATATGGGTCTTTTTTGTTGTCATAAAGCAGCCAGGGCCCATTCAGGTCGCGTACATAAGTATATTGACTTGTACGTATACCGCGATATTCCCTGCCGCCTCTCGCCCTTGTCCACTGGCCAAAGGGTGACTGACAGCTAATCAGCGCAGCGTTGTCCTTCTGTTTCCGGCTTCCTCTTATAACATTGGAGAAATCGGCCCCTTCAACAGTGCCGGGTATCTCGATACCGCTTAATCCGAGCAGTGTCGGCATAATGTCCGATGTGTTAATCGGCATATCAACTGTTTTGCCTTTCATTCCGAGTACAGCAGGGTAGCGCAACAAAAACGGAACCAGGATGGACTCATCCCACGGCTGTTGCTTTTTCTGCCCGCCCTGCGAGTAAAGCATGTCCCCATGGTCAGACGTAAAGACAAGTATGGTATCATTTTCAAGGCCCGCTTCTTTAAGTGTCTGAAGGATATCTGCGATGCAGTCATCGAGGGCGGCGATATGAGCATAGTAACCGGCAAGGGCCTTTCTCGCTTGAGCCTCGAACTTTTTCGGGACATTAGGCCGTAATTTGATTTGCGCTTCACTATATTGTTTTCTATACTTCTGGGGCGCGGTGTGGTAAGGCGCATGAGGCGGACCCCACGAAAGAAAAAGAGCGAAAGGTTTGCCGCCGGCGTGCCCGCGAATGTAACGCTGAGTTTCACGGGTCTGGGCAATCGCGTCATAGCCCTGCCATTTGAGTTTTACGTTCGCATCTGTATAATAGAAAGAGTTATTGTAGTTGTGTGTACAGCCGAACGCCTTCCAGAATTTAAAGCCCTGCCTTCTTTCTTTCGGAATAAACGCGATTCTATCGCGTCCGTCTAAATGCCATTTGCCGATATAGCCGGTTTCATAACCAGCATTGTTATAAACCTGAGCAATGGAAACGGCATCAGTATTAAGAAGCACGTCATTTAGAAAAACACCGTGCGTGAGCGGATATCGGCCGGTCAGCAGGCTCGCGCGATAGGGACAACACACCGGACAGCCGGACACAGCATTGCTGAAATTGATGCTTTCGGCGGCGAGTTTGTCAAGGCTTGGCGTCCTAACCTGCGTATTCCCTGCATAGCCCACTGCCTGCGCGCGCCACTGGTCAGCTAAGATAAAGACCAGATTCGGCCTTCGAGGGATGTCCTTCCTGCCCGAACGCGCCGCCCAGGACAATTTCGGACCAATTGTAACCGAAGCGGCCCCAATTGCAGTACGCTGTAAAAACTGCCTTCTTCCAATACGGTCTTTCTTCATCGAACACTCCACGCAAAGACGCTACAGCTCTCTGCGAGATGCAGACAAAACTCAGAAATCAATTGCCTATCTAAATAACTTCAGGAACTAACACCGGCGGCTGCTATACCAATTCCTTAAGATGCTTGATACTTTTCTCGGCCTGTTCGATAGTGCCGCACTCGACGCTCAAAACAATATCACGCGGAGCAGAAGTGCACACCTCGATTACTTTTTTCCAGTCTATCACGCCATCGCCGCAGGCACAGCCGGCGGGAGTGCCGGTGACCTTGCCGCGTTCGTCCTCGGATTGCTGTATCGAAATATCTTTGGCGTGGAGATGTACTAAATTATCTTTGATACTCTGAAGCCACTTAATCGGGTCGTGACCGCTGAGGTAACTGTTGCCGGTGTCGAAGTTGATACCGATAGCCGGAGAATTAACAAGCTGATAAATCTTTTCCAGACCTTCAGGACTCTTGCTGTACTGCTGGTGCGGCTCAATGCCAATCATAACGCCGCGGCCCTCAGCGACCGCCGCCGCTTCGGTCAGCACATACTTCATCAATACGTGGTCTTCCTCCTCCGTGGTCCAGGCAGGTTTCGGGCCTTCGTCGCTGTTGACACACGGCGCACCACATTCAGCCGCGAAGCGAATCGCCTGCTTAAGGTAGTTTACGCTGATATCCGGCTTGCACATAGGAGTGTGCGACGACAATCCCGAAAGTTTGACGCCGGCCTTTTCACAGGCGCGCTTGACCTGCAACGGGTCGTCCAGCATCGAAATAGTCGCATAGTAGCCCGCTTCACTCATCAACTCACGTCCCCAGTGAACCCACGGCTCAACATATTCATATCCGAGCTCCGCCGCCTTTTCTATGCCGGCTTCAAACGACATATCGGCGTGTCGTACAAATTCAAGATTGACTCCAATGTAAACATTTGCCATTTCAAAACCTGCCTTTCATAAGTAAAAAATCAGTTTTATAAGTGCCACGGACTGCGCATCGCACGTTTCAGCATCCTGTTCGCCTCATCGCTATTGAGGAAACGTTCTTTCTTAGGATCCCATTTGAGTTTTTGTTCAAGACGAATCGTAATATCGCTAATCTGGCATATTATGTCCCCCTGGACGGCATCATCAACGTTAGATATCGTCTCAGCCCGGGTTTTCACGCAGTCCAGCAGGTTCCTCACATGGTTTCCGCTCTTAACAAGCTGAATCTCGTTCGGCCCAAACTCCGTCGAGAGCAGCTCCTTCGGATGAGCGGTGAGTCCTCCACGGTTTACCTGGACCCAGCCGTCGGTTCCTTCGAAGGCGGTGCCGTGACTTTGTATCTTGCCGTAGCGCTTCGTCCATTCTTCTCGGCAGGGCCAGCCCGTAAAGTTCATCGTTACACCGCTGTCATACTTGCACACAACCTTCCAGTTCCTGGCCGTATCGCAAACACCGTCCGATGAAGGCCAAACACCCTTGCCTTCAATCTCCACTGGTGTCTTAACCTTGTCACCGCCGCCCCAAATCGCAATGTCCACAGGATGGATACCCCAGCCGGCGATAAATCCAAGCGCATAATCTGAAATAAACCACCACCGACTGTTCGAGCAGCGATTCTTTGTGTAAGGCACATAGGGAGCCGGCCCAAGCCACATATTGTAATCAATCCCGTCCGGCTCAGGCACCGGCTTAAGGTCCCCGCCGGAAGAACTGCCGGGAGACCATACATTAATGGTGTGCAGCTTTCCTATCCGCTCGTTCAAGGCCAGCTCGCACGCAAAACGGAAATTCCTGTCCGACCGCTGCTGCGTCCCGAACTGAAATTTTCTGCCATAGCGGTGCACAGCTTCGCGCATCGCCTGGTCCTGGGACACAGACAAACCCATTGGTTTTTCCATGTAGACATCTTTTCCTGACCGAACCGCCGCCAGGGACGTCAGCACATGCCAGTGGTCCGTCGTCGCCACAAGGACAACATCAATATCATCGCGCGCCACCAGCTCGCGAAAGTCCTCGTACATCACGCACCCGGTATCCTGATAGTGCTTATTAACAAGGTCTCGCACCGCCTCGCGCCTCTGCTTCTTCAAGTCGCATATCGCCACAACGCGTGCGTCCCTCTGCCCCAGGAAGTTACGCATCACGCCAGTACCCCGCTGCCCTACACCGATACAACCCACAATGATCCGATTGCTCGCAGCAACATTTCCGGCGTTACCCAGCGCCGAAGATGGAACAAAATACGGAAAACCCACCGCGGCTGCGGACAGACCCGCCGCCCCTGTCAAAAACCGGCGACGTGATATCATCTTCTTTTTTTCCATACGTTTTCCTCCTGTCTATCTTTTACAAGTACCTTCTTTTGAATATTCTTACCTTTTAGTATTACGCTTCTTATAGACGCCAGGGACTGCGCATCGGCTGTTTCAGCATCCGGTTTGCGTGGTCATCGTCAACAAATCGCTCTTTTTCAGGATTCCATTTCAACGGCCGGCCAAGCCGGTATGCCATATTACCTAAGTGACAAACGGTTATCGAGCGGCATCCTATCTCTTCGTCGCAAACTGTCTTGCTGCGTGTGCGGACACATTCCAGGAAATTACCCTGGTGGCTCCTGCTCTCATAAAGGTTTATCTCCTGTGGTTTGATTTTTTGCCTTGCGAGAGTCTCCGGCCAGGTGCGTAAATATCCCCGATTAACCTCGATTTTTCCTTCGGTGCCCGTAAACAAAACACCGTTGGCGTTATCGCGAGTCATAATGACACCATTAGAGTAGCGGTAAGTAAGTACCTTGAAGTCCTTCCCATCAGGCGGGATAACTTCAACCGGGCCGCTGCCGTCCATACCCAAACCCCATTGAGCGATATCGAAGTGGTGCGGCCCCCAATTCGTCATCTCACTACCGCCGTAATCCCAATATCCCATCCAGCCGTGTCTCAACAGGCCCGGATGGAATGGCCTCCATGGCGCCGGACCCAGCCACATCTCCCAATCGATATAATCCGGCACAGGCTCAGCAGGCAGGTCACATTCACGGGCAGGGCCGCCAACACCAATCGTTACCGATTTAACCTGTCCAATGTAACCGTTGCGAACCAGCTCACAGGCAAAGCGAAAATTCCTGTCGGAACGCTGCTGCGTACCCATTTGATATACACGACCATAACGCTTAACGGCGTCGGCCATGGCCCCGGCCTCACCGATAGTAATAGACATCGGCTTTTCACAGTAAATATCCTTGCCGGCCCCGGCAGCAGCGATATTTATTATGGCATTGGAGTGCGACGGCGTGGCAGTTACTACCGCGTCGATATCATCACGCGTCAAAAGCTCTCGATAATCTTTGTAGGCGGCACAATCCTTATTGCCATAGTATTTGTTGGCGATGTCACGAGCTTGATTCAGCCACCTGTCATCGACATCACAGACCGCAACCATCTGAACTTCGGCACTGCCCATAAAACCTCCGGGCTCAACCCAACCCAAATTCGGGACCGTACCACCGCGCCAACCCATGTGGGCCGTTCCCTGGTTACCCATTCCAATGCAGGCCACTACAATTCGATTATTTGCGGCAGCGCGACCGGCCTTACCCAGAGCCGAAGACGAAACCAAATACGGGAAACCAAGCACTCCCACAGCCGTACCGGCAGCCCGTTTCAAAAACCGCCGTCGATTAATTCGGCTTTGGCCCACAACAAGAACTCCCTTCTCCAATCACTAAACGAGTTCAATAATCAGTTCTACAACCGCCAGGGACTGCGCATCGGCCTTGTTAACATCCGGGTTGCCCTGGCATCGTTAATAAACTCTTCCTTTTCAGGATTCCATTTCAGCTTACGTCCCAGTCGCATTGCGATTTCACTGAGCTGACATAGTGTATCCGAACGGACCGCCACCTCAACCGGAGCGACCGTTCTGGCCCGGCTCTTAACACAGTCCAGGAAATTTTGCTGGTGATGATTGCTTACCGGGAGATGAACTTCGTCCGGGCCAATCGGCTTTTCCAAAAGCGACTTCGGATTAGCATCCGGCTTGCCGCCCAGATGCTCTTCCTTGACGAACACCCAGCCGTTGGTTCCCTCAAAACGCACGCCAAGCGGATTCCTTTTCCCGTCGGTAAAATTCATTGTCACTCCGTTGGCAAACTTAAGATTGACATCCCAGCCGGTCGCGTTGTTGCATGTCCCTTCCCGCGGATACTCACCGATACCCTCCACCTCCAAAGGCCCCGTAAGGTCCGTCCCGTTGCCCCACGTCGCAATATCAATCGTATGAATACCACAACCGGCAATCCATCCAAGAGAATAATTACTGATATGCCACCAGTGACTGTTGCTCACCCGTTTCGGATGATAGGGTGCCCACGGCGCAGGCCCAAGCCATAAATCGTAATCGATCGAACCAGGAACCAGCATCGCCGGAAAGTTCTCGCTGGCTATGCTGTACCTCGAAGCCACTGTGATTTTTTTGATTTTACCTACTCGGCCGCTGCGAACCATCTCACAGGCAAAACGAGAATTTCGACTCGACCGCTCCTGCGTACCGAACTGAAACACCCGGCCATACCGATTAACCTCCCGGCGGAGTACCTGTCCTTCCTCAACGCTCATCCCTAACGGCTTCTCGCAATATACATCCTTGCCCGACCGCACGGACCACAAAGCGTGCAGCACGTGCCAATGGTCTGTAGAAGCAACCACAACCGCGTCTATATCGCTGCGTTCGCAAAGTTGGCGGAAATCATTGTACCCGGTGCACACCTTCCTGCCGTAGTGCTTATCCACTGTTTCACATGCTCTGTCTCTATTTGGCTTTTTAACGTCGCACACTGCCACTATCTGTGCATCTTTGAGGTGCATAAAATTCCGCAGCAACGCCCCTCCTCGGCCGCCTGTGCCGATAAAGCCCATCACAATCCGATTGCTCGCAGCTACATTGTCTGCCTTACCCAGTGCCGAGGACGAAATTATATATGGAAAACCTATCGCCCCCACAGCAGCACATGTAGCTTTTTTCAACAAATCCCGACGCGTAATATCTTTATACTGCTGCATAACTCATCCCCTTTCCATAGAATGCTTTATCTGCATCTGTATCTGCCTGACGAAAGTACTAAAATGGACTGTTGATTGTAACTAAAACAAAAGTCGCCGTCAAAAGAAAAAGGGGGAAACCGCACCCTGCTCGGCTTATGCTGTCTCGTTTAGTTTAATCATATTTTTGGCTGTTTCAAGGACCCTCTTTTGCAGTGCCTTTGGTGCGATGACCTGGACCTGGTCGCCATAACCGAGAATCCACCAGCTTATCTCACCCAGCCCATCAACGCGAAACTCCACGGTGGCGGAGCCATCACCGTTGCGAGTTACCTTTTGTGTGCTGTGCCACTGCACCTCGGTGACATTATTAGCTACCTTGGGCAGGAACCGCAGCTTGACATCGTAGATTCTGCCTTCCGGTATCATTGACCATGCCTTACCCAAGTAGTCATTTAAATCGAAATGCTCTCCGCTGAGGTAACATTTTTCCGTGACTTCCAGCTCCCTGATACGGTTGAGCTTAAAGGTACGGATACTCTCGTGCATACTCGAAAAGCCCACAACATACCACGCCCGCTGGTTGAACAACAAATGATAAGGATCCAAGTCTAATTCAATAATTTCACTCTCGAAAAGCGAATGGTAACGAATATGCACCTTATGTTTTTTCGTTATAGCCTTTTGCAACTGTGCGAAGGTCGTATCCAGCGATTTCGTAGGCGCCTGGGCACCGGGCCTGGCGGAGACATTCTGCAGGGCTTTATTACAATATTGTCTGATCTTGGCAGGCAGATTGTTTTCGATTTTAAGAGCCGCAAGCAGAGCTGAATTCTTAAATGGCAACTGCATTTGATTACTTGCCTTGTGTACCAGCAAGAGCAAACTCAGGGCCTCCTGCAGGTTCAAATCTATCGGCGGCAGGAAAAACTCAGGCTCAATGGTATAACCGCCGGTCTTCGCGTCGTAGTGATACGGAACACCGATAGCCCGCAGTTCTTTCAAATCACGAAAGACCGTTCGTCGGCTCGTCCCGAATATTTTAGACAAATCACTAACGGCATAGCTCTTTCCCGCCTGCAATGTCGTCAAAATTTTCACAACTCTACCAATCCTACTGGATTTCATAGCCTGGCTCCTTGACTTAACCCCTCAGGGTTTAAGTCTATTTCCTCCCCTACCGCTTAACCGCCCAATATAATTGTGATTATACAGTCAATATGACGGTGGTGTCAAAATTTTAGCTTGGTATTTCGGAGACACGAAACCGGGTCCCAATCCGAGACAACGGTTATTTCGTGTGTGGCGATTCCTGCGCAGCGATGTCTCTCGATTAGTATTGAGACTTCAAATGGCTGATTATTCTGGTATACTTAACTTTTCTTGTAACTACAGCCTTATAGTTAGATACGGAAAGAACCTATGTCGTTACCTGTAGTAGCAATAATTGGTCGGCCGAATGTGGGCAAGAGCAGTCTCTTTAACGCGCTGGCCGGCGCGATGATAAGTATAGTCGAGCCGACCGCCGGGGTCACAAGGGACCGGGTCAGTACCTTCGTCGAAAGAGACGATAGGTACTTCGAGCTTATCGATACCGGCGGATACGGAGTAGTAGACAGTGACCAGTTAAGCGAGCATATCGAGCAGCAAATCCACCAGGCGATTGAATCGGCGCAGCTTATCCTGTTTATGGTCGATATTCGCGATGGCGTTGTGCCGCTGGACGAAAAAATAGCCCGGCTCCTGCGCAAAAACGAGCTTGACGTTATCGGCGTTGCCAACAAAGCGGACAATGCGAAAATGTTCCCGGCTGCGGGTGAATTTTCAAAACTCGGGTTCGGCGAATTTCTTTGCATCTCAGTGAAGAACAATCTTAACAAAGCTGTGTTGCTCGATAGGGTCTTTGAGAAGATCGAGCATCTCGAGTCGGCTAAACCGGCGGAGCCTGTTATGAAGATTGCGATAGTCGGTAAGCGAAACACCGGCAAGAGCACGCTTGTCAATGCTATGGTGGGTTCCGAGAGGGTCATCGTCAGCGAGACGCCGGGTACCACCAGAGACGCCGTGGACGTGCGGTTTGAAAAAGACGGCAAAACCATCATTGTTATTGACACTGCGGGGATAAGGAAAAAGAGCAAAATAGCCAACAGCATTGAGTTTTACAGCTACGTCCGTGCGACACAGTCTATCCGCCGGGCTGATGTCGTACTGCTTCTGATAGACGCGCAGCTGGCGGTTTCACAGGTCGATAAAAAATTAGCGAGATTCATTGCCGAAGAATATAGGAGCTGCATAATAGTCATCAACAAGTGGGACCTGGCCAAAGACTCGGCTGCGACCAGTGACTATGAAGAGTATTTGACAAAGCTGCTGCCGGGATTAAAATACGCGCCAATAGCTTTTACCACTGCAACCGAGGCAAAAAACGTCCAGAGCGTTTTGGATTTGGCGGCTGAGATCTTCAAGCAGACAACCACGTGGATACCCACTGCCAAATTGAACAAGGCGTTTGAGTCCATAAAGGCAGAGCGGACTGGGGCAAGCAAAAGCAGGGCCGGCTGGCCGAAGATTTACTATGCCACGCAAATCGCTGTCAATCCGTTTACGATATTAATGTTCGTGAACAAGCCGGAGCTTTTTGAGGAAAATTATATGCGGTTTATTAAAGGCAGGCTGCAATCAATACTGCCTGTAGGTGAGGTGCCGATAAGACTGCTGGCCCACTCACACAGGAAATAAGCCCTTATTCACAAGGAAAGATTGGAATGGATACGCTTTTACTGATGCTGATTTGCGGCGGTGGGTATTTAGTAGCTTATTACACTTATGGGCGATTTCTTGCCAAAAAGATATTCAGACTCAACAAAGATGCACGCGTTCCATCGGTGGAACTGCGGGACGGGGTCGATTATGTCCCCGCCCGTAAAGGCATAATCTTCGGACATCACTTCACATCGATAGCAGGTACGGGGCCAATCGTTGGGCCAGCGATAGGAATCATCTGGGGGTGGCTGCCCGCCATCCTGTGGGTGTTACTCGGCTCCATCCTTATGGGTGCTGTGCACGATTTCGGAGCGCTGGTAGTATCAATGCGAAACGAGGGCAAAAGCATCTCAGAAGTAGCCGCCAAGTATATCAATATACGCGTGCGATTTATATTCTTTGCCATTGTATTTTTGAGCTTGCTAATTGTGATCGCCATATTCGGCGTTGTGATTGCGGCGGTCTTCACGCGGTTTCCAGAATCGATTTTGCCGGTCTGGCTTGAGATCCCGATAGCTATCGCGCTTGGCTGGGCAGTTTATAAAAAAAGTGCCAATGTAATACTTTCAACAATTGTGGCTGTGGCGACAATGTATCTAACTGTCGGGTTGGGGGCGTATATCGAGAGCGTCAGGCCAGGTCTGCTTGCGCTGCCGGAGTGGTCGTGGCTGCCGCCGGCAACGGGTTTGTGGGTGATAATTTTGTTAATCTACGCCTGGGTGGCTTCGACGCTGCCGGTAACCACGCTTTTGCAGCCGAGGGATTACATTAACGCCTGGCAGCTCTTTATTGCTATGGCTCTTCTGGTCGGCGGAACGGTGGCAGCGTCATTAAGGGGCAATCTCCCTCTCGCAGCACCCTGCATCAATCCGTCGCCGCCGACAAATGTCCCGCCGATATGGCCGTTTATGTTTGTCATAATCGCCTGCGGCGCCATCAGCGGCTTCCATTCCCTTGTGGCCTCCGGCACAAGCGCCAAACAAGTAGCAAAGGAGCCAGACAGTTTGTTTGTCGGATACGGCTCAATGCTGTTGGAAGGCTTCCTGGCGGTACTGGTTATTATCTGCGTCGCAGCCGGGGTAGCAATGGCCCTAAAACTCGACAACGGAACAATCCTGACCGGAAAGGCTGCCTGGCAACACTACTATAGTACCTGGATAGGGGCCAAAGGACTGTCTGACAAGATAGCCCCTGTGGTTATCGGCGCAGCCAATATAATGGGTGCACTCGGGCTGCCCAAGGTGGTCGGAATTGCACTTATGGGCGTGTTCGTCGCATCGTTTGCCGGCACAACCCTCGATACCTCGGTTCGAATCCAGCGCTATGTAATAAGTGAACTGGCAACCGATTTGCGAATCCCCCATTTGGCCAACAGATGGGCAGCGACCACTTTCGCTGTGCTTACCGCAGCGGGATTGGCCTTCGCCACCGGCGCGAGTGGCCGCGGCGCAATGATACTTTGGCCTCTGTTCGGAAGCTCAAATCAACTTCTGGCAGCCCTGGCACTGCTGGTGATAACGATTTATCTAAAACGCAAGGGCGGATTGAAATTTGTGGTTACCGCAGTGCCGTGTCTGATTATGTTAGTGATTACAAACTGGGCGATGGTCAAAAACGAAATGAATTTTATCGCCGACAAAAATTGGCTTCTTGTTACAATCGGGGCGGGGATATTCGCACTGGCATTGTGGATGACAGTTGAGGCAGTGATAGCATTCCTCAATCTACCCCACCAGGCGGAGTCTCAGCAGAAGATATAGGAGTCAGCTTAAATCGAGCTATAACCGGCTGCTGATTTAGCTTGATTTCGCCCTTGCGGACAAACTCTTCGGGGAAGTTGTAAACGACTTCTCTTTTTAATTGTTCCTCCTTGGTGTTTTTATCATTATCAAGAATATACAGTGTCATGTGGGGGATTGGTTGTAGCTTATAGGCCCGTTCTGCCTCAGGAGTTGCCTTGATAGCAATAGGAAGCAGTACTGCATCGGAATTGGTTAGCTCAGGTTTGTAGTTGTTCAGCAGGTTCAGACTTAAGGCGATGCTGAGCGTTGGTGCCGTTATGGTGTAGTTACTAAGGCGGTCTGGTTCCGGCGGCATTGTAATTCTCACGAGCTTGGGGGCATCTCTGGTTTGGCCGGCTGCCAGCCTAATGTAAGGTCTTTCGTCGATGGGCGAGATTCTTGCCTGCTCTATTTCCCTAAGTGTCAACAAAACTTCTGCAATGCGCTTTTCGGCGCCCCAATCCTCCGGCACAAGCATTTCCACCTGCGGCTGCTCAACGATTGCTTCGCTTATCAGATTTTGGTCCTCATCTACACACTGTACATCCAACCGCCTGCTAACAAGTCCAACAACCTTGACGGAGAGCACCTCCGGCTTGCAGGATTCGACTTTGAGGCCAAGCCTTTTTATCTCATTATCTTTCTGCAAGAATGGCAGCAGGGGTAGAGGATAGGTGCCAGGTTCATTCATTTTTTCTTTTGCAGCATCAAAGTCAATTTCCAGCCCCTCCTCCTCTTCTAATTTCCTCCTTATCTCACCAATTTTTTGCAGGGGACCTTTAAGAACCATTTCCTCAATAGTAATCGACGGTGCATCGTCGAAACTCACCCAAAGTTTGGGATTAGACTTGACAATCCTAATCGTAGCATTTGAAACGGGCAATTTTTCATCCAAAGCCAGGTCCGCCCAGACCCAGATTAAGATTGTTATGAATACAACAACTGCTATTTTGCCGTATTTGGGCTTTCTTATCATTTTGATTTGCTGATACTATGCAAAATCCTTATGGCCCTGGCCAGCCTCTTTACTGTGATGCCTCGCCAGAAGCTTCTCGACAATTGGTACATACTCGGCCAATGTGCTGGCCAACTGCTTTCTTAGCTGAGACTCGCTTATGTTTCGGGTCAACTTTCCCTTCTCGGCAAGCGTAATAACACCGGTTTCCTCACTTACTACCAAACAGACAGCGTCCGAACCTGCCGTTATGCCTATAGCGGCCCGGTGCCGGGAACCGAGTTCAACGCCGTCAATACTGCCGGCTTCGGCCAAAGGCAACTGCACCCTGGCGGCAACTACTCTATCGCCTCGTATTATAACGGCCATATCGTGAAGTGCAGTACCGGGGTGAAAAATAGTCTTGAGAAGCTCAGCCGTAACTCTGGCATCGACTCGAACGCCGGCTTCTATAAACTCGCCTAACGCTACCCGCTTCTCAATAACAATGATAGCTCCGGTTCGGGCGGCGGAAAGTTCAGTTACGGCGGTGACCATTTCTTCCACGGTTTTTACTAACTGCCGTGACGAACTTGCCCAAAACCTGGGCTGGCCTATTCGTATAAGTGCTCTTCGAACTTCCGGCTGAAATGCTGCGACAGCAATGACCAAAACACCAATTAAAAAGCCCCTATAAAGATACTCCAGGCGTTCGAATCTGAGATGCTCGGCTACCAAGTTTAAAATGAGTACGCCGGCTATGAGAATGAATATTACGCTGCGGAATAACCTTTCTCCGCGAGTACCTTCGAGGAAGTCCACAACCCAGTAAACAACAAGGCCGATAAGAAACAACTCGATAACAACACGCCACCATTCATACCCTGCCACCCGGTAGAAATAATCCAGGAGCGTTTCCACAAATCAAATCCTTTTTACAAGTGCACAGGAACACAAGGGAGCCTATGATTTATACACTCATAATTTGTGCCCTTGTGCTCTACGTATCAGGGTATCCTTTTAGTAGGGTATCCTTTTAGTAAGGTATCCTTTTATCAGTGAGCTTGCTTGGCTTATCCAAGAGCAAAACCCTGTCTATGTCTGCCATCATCTCCTGCTGATTAATACGAAGAACGCGTTTGTGCCTTCTATGCCCTTCAGCCACGGTCTCGCCCGGCTGCTGGAAAGAACAGCCGAAGGGTAAAAAGACCAAAGTACACAAGAAGACAAGCAAAATCACTTTACAGACAAAAAAAGAAGTATTTTTCATCACTTTTCCCTTCTTATAAAAATCTAACAAGCCAGCTATGCTTCTCATACAATCGCTTTTGTACCGGTTATCCGGCACATTCACTATTTGAGCAGCAAAAACCCACCGTTATCAATCACTTTATTATAGCAGCTACTAACCAGGCTGTCAACTCTAATCGCGTGAAAAAAGCTTCTTCGTTAGTCCGAGAATATTTGCTAAAATCCAAATTTACTTGATTCTTTACAACCAAAATGATAACAATTGTTAGTTCGAACAGACAGGAGGAAATAAAAAATGGAAAATAATCGACGGGAATTTATTAAGATGGCGGCCACCGGCGTTGTGGCGGCGGCACTGCCCGTGTATGCACGGCAACCAAAAAAAGAGGAAAAGAAGGGCAAATCCGGGGCACAGACGATTCTGCCACGCTGGCGGGGATTCAACCTGCTGGATATGTTCACAATGCGAAGCAAAGGTGATTTCCGGGAAGATGACTTCCGGTGGATGCGAGATTTGGGCTTTGACTTCGTTCGTTTTCCGATGTGCTATCGGCTGTGGATAAAAGACGGCGATGACTACAAAATCCACGAGCCCATGCTCGAAAAGCTCGACCGAGCTGTTCAGCTTGCCGGTAAATACGGCCTCCACGTCAGTCTGAACTTTCACCGCGGCCCGGGCTATTCGGTCAACAGGGAATTCAAAGAACCGCATAACCTCTGGAAAGATGCCGAGCCGCTCAAGGCGTTCTGCTTCCACTGGCAGATGCTGGCAAAACGTTATCGTGGGATTTCAAAGGATAAACTCAGCTTCGATTTGATCAATGAGCCACCATCTATCGGTAATCGTATGAGCCGAGCCGACCACGAGCGCGTAGTCCGCATGGCGTTTGCAGCCATCCGCAAGATAAATCCCGACCGCATCGTCGTAGCTGATGGTATGAGCTGGGGCAATGAGCCGGCGCCGGAGTTAGCCGACCTTGGCATCGCCCAGAGTACACGGGCGTATCAACCAATGTTCATAAGTCACTACAAGGCATCCTGGGTCAACAGTAAGAATTATCCCGAGCCGGCCTGGCCCGGCCACGGCTGGGACCGCAAACGCTTGGAGCAGCATTACCAGAAATGGGTCGACCTTGCGAAAAAAGGCGTGGGTGTACACTGCGGTGAAGGCGGTACTTATAACAAAACCCCGCACAAAGTGGTTCTGGCCTGGCTGCGTGACGTCCTGGAAATCCTTACCAGCAATGGGATTGGCCTGGCGCTTTGGAACTTCCGTGGGTCATTCGGTATTATTGATTCCGGCCGAAAAGATGTGGAATACGAGGACTTCCACGGCCATAAGCTCGACCGCAAGCTGCTGGAACTGCTGCAGGAGTTCAAATAGTTACGCATCCGGACTGGTAGCTGATGATTGAGAATCTTCATCCCCATATTGGAATACATCTTCTATCGGCATACCAAAAGTGCGGGCTAATTTAAAGGCCAGAGGCAGCGAAGGTGCGTACTTGCCGGCTTCGATGGCGATGATTGTCTGGCGGGTAACGCCTGTCTTGTCGGCCAATTGCTGCTGGGTCATCTCACCGTTGTCAAAACGCAGCCGGCGAATCTGGTTGCTTAATTTATTACTGCCCATCTTCTTCCTCCAGTGCGCATTGAATTAAAATCGCCATGGAATGAACGAACTGGGCGGCGAATAAGGTACTAATAAATATCAAAGGCAGATAATAAACCTTTATGATATTTTGCCCGCCAAGAACGAAAAATGGAATGATACAGATACAGGCTAAAAATATCGTTAAACCCATAGCTGCAAATGAAAACGCGCGCCTGTTAATCATCTTCTCGCGTTCGTCGAAATCCGCTTCGTAACTTTTTTTGCGATAAAGGATATAGACTAAAGGGGCGGTTATACATGCGACTACGAAAAATACAAGGATATAATCGACACCTTTTGCGTTCCTCCATGTAAGAAAGAGCAAGCATGGCATTGAAATAATCATACAAACCGTTACCATGCCAAGATTGAACCATGCAGATTTTTGCAATTTGCTCATGATTTTTCTCCTTTACTTGTCCGGCCGTACTGAACTAAAATCGCCACTGAACATAAAATTTTCATAAACAGAGCTCCTCCAACAGCCATCAGCGGCAAGGTTATCGTCGGAACAGAACTCTTTGGCCCCATCCCCATGAAAATATGCACTGCAAAACTGGATACAAAAAAAACGATCCAGAAGATTGTATAGGCAAACGATACTGCTCTTTTGACAATAAATTTGTCACGCTCATCACAGACAACCTTGTTCTGGCCCTGTGGCTTCTTAAACAGAAAGGGTTTCAGCCTCAAAAGTGCCAAGATCACAATAAACCACAATCCGATTGTTGAATAACCTCTAATGTGAATTTCTATCGCGATCGCTGTTGTGGTAATAAGTATCGTTGCAGTTATTACGATTAAATTAAACCACGCTAATTTCTGGTATCTATTCATGATTTTTCCTTTTTCGCCTGTAACCTATTTTTGCTTAAGTAAAGCATACTATACATAATGTAAAGGAAACCATACTTTATGTCAAGTATGTTTTACATATTTTTGCGAAAAATTTTGAAAAATTTGCCTTTTTTGGGGTGGAAATTTCGTAACTCCTTTGGCAATAAGTTGTTACTCTAAGTCAGGAAGTAATGTATTTTTCGTAAATTTAGGCAGAAACGGTGTTTTTGGCGCTTGTACCTGTATGTACTTGAGCAATTGGTTGGCTTGAATGTTAAAGTAATAGGCGGAAGAATCTGCTGCTCAAATTTGCCGGATATTTCCGATATATACCTCTATATGACAGTAGTCGATTTACAAACAAAACAGTGCCCATTTTGCGCCGAGACGATTCAGGCTCAGGCCATCAAGTGCCGGTTCTGCGATGAGTTTCTTAACAGCAAGAAAGCCAGAGCCGTAGAAGCCGATTCTGAGCCGAATTCGCAGTTATCCGAAGATGACGAAACTGATGATACAATCCTGTTCGCAGCCAACCCGTCTCTGCTGGGGATGGCGCCGGCGATGGTCAAGGGTATGTTCTTTCTTGTTGCGGCAGGTCTTTTGATAAAACTGCCTCTCGAAATCATGGTTGAAAACCTGCTGAGTTTGAACCTTACCGACAATCAGGCGTTGGCGTTCGGTCAGTACAGGGTTATTGCAGGTATTGGGCTTGCCACACTTGTTGTGCTGATACTTGTCATAAAAATGGTCAAGCTCAAGATGATCTATTATGAAGTTAGCGCCGATAGGATTGAGTGGGAACGGGGTATCTTCGACAGAAAAGTAGACAATCTGGATATGTTCAGAGTGATCGATCTGAATATGCGCAGAACCGTGTTCGACGTTATTCTTGGGATAGGCACCGTGGGTTTGATAACAACCGACAAGACGGATCCTGAGTTCGTCTTCGAAAAGATGAAAAGGCCTCGCGACCTGTACGACATTATCAAAAAAGCCAGCCTGGAAGCGGATAAACAAAACCGAGTCATACACATGGAGTAATGAGTCGGCAGGAACTTTAGATTAGCGGCTTTTGCATTCGGTCAGTGCCGCTTGTTCGTGTTTTAGCAACTTTGCTTTTAACTCTGTTCCTCCGGCAGCGCTGAAGCCGCCGATTTTGCCATCGCTGCGAACTACGCGGTGGCAGGGAATAATCAAAGGGAGCGGATTTTTGGCAAGTGCGCCGCCCACGGCTCTGGCAGCGGGGGGTCGGCCTGTTTCTTTCGCCAATCCGGAATAGCTTATCGTCCGGCCAAATTCAATATTTCTGCAGGCAGTCAACACCGAACTAATAAAAGAACTGAATCCGTCCAGAACGACAGGGGTATCTGTAAAATTTATGACGGCACCTTCAAAATAAGTGTTTATCTGCTCCTGAAGCGGCCTAAACAAGCTTTTGTCGAATTGAGCAGCCGGCATTTTTTTTAAAAGCAGAGATTTGATTTTTTCACGTTTAGGCCCGGGTAGTTGAGTTCGACAAAGAGCATATTCGGTGCCGACAAGGCCGAAATAACCCCATTTGGTCTTAAAAACCGTATATTTTATCGCTTTTTGCATTTTTTACTCATAATTCGCTGGCGAAATATTATCTAAATGTGCCAAATTCATTGACACAAGAGCAATATTCTGTTAAATATAGTGGTTTTTATAAAAAATAGCCAATGACGGTTTGCAACAAAGGAAGTTAAAAACGTAAAACGAAAAAGTAGAAACCATAACTTAAAATTCAAACTGATTTACTTTTTGAGTCCTATCCTCTGGTTTTGCACTTTCAGCTTTAAGTTTTTAGCTATTTTGATTTATGTCTCTTGAAGAACTAAGAATACGAATAGACGAACTCGACCACCAACTCGTAAAACTGTTGAACGAGCGAGCACGTGTTGTGGTCGAGATAGGAAAGCTGAAGAATAAATCCGGCAAGGCGGTATATGCACCGGACCGCGAAAAAGAGGTATTAGCTAAGATTGCCGAGGCCAATAAGGGCCCACTTCCGAACAAGTGCATAGTGGCCATTTGGCGCGAGTTGATGAGTGGCTCTTTCGTACTGGAGAGGCCACTGCGAATCGGCTATCTCGGTCCCGGAGGCAGCTTCAGTCACACTGCGTCGATGCTCAAATTCGGCCAGAGCGTTGAATATGAGCCGCTGGCAGACATCACAAGTATCTTCGATGAAGTCAGCAAGGGGCATTGCGATTTGGGCCTTGCACCGATAGAGAATACAACCGGCGGCGGCGTAATAGAAACCCTCGATGCCCTGATAGATTCAGATGTGAAAATCTGCGCTGAGGTTCTAATGGCGATTCACCATAATCTTTTAGGCAATTGCCCACTGGATGAGATTGGGAAGATTTACTCAAAGCCGGAAGTATTCGCCCAGTGCCGTAACTGGTTAAGCGCCACCTTTAAAGAGGCGCAGACTGTTCCGGTTGCTTCCACTGCCAAGGCGGCACAATTGGCCTCAGAAGAAAAGAACGCCGCAGCGATTGGCTCCAAAGTCGCAGCGGAATTGTATGGGCTAAGAATTATTTGCGAAAACATCGAGGATATTGCTAATAATGTGACAAGATTTCTGGTAATCAGCCAGGAAGATTCAAGGCCGACCGGCGAAGACAAAACCGCTATACTGTTTAGCACCGCTCATAAGGCCGGTGCCCTGGCCGATGTGCTCGAGGTTTTCAAACGATACAATATCAATCTGACAAATATAGAGTCCAGGCCCAGCAAGAAAAGGCAGTGGGAATACTATTTCTTCATGGATTTTGTGGGACACAGGACGGAGAAACATGTTAAAAAGGGACTGGAAGAAACCCGTAAGCATTGCCTGCAGCTTTCGATATTAGGCAGTTTCCCGAGGGCAACAGAATTACTTTAATCGCGGCTCTCGGCGCGTAAACCAAGTGACGAGACATGAGCACCGGATTACGAATTTAGGAAAGTTTTTATGAGAAAGCCATTTGTGGCCGGCAACTGGAAGATGAATACGGACAGTCAGAGCAGTGTAAGTCTGGCTGAAGGTATTGCTTCCGGGGCTTCTGAAATAGCTGACCAGAGCGTTAGCGTGGCGGTCTTCCCACCTTTTATTTACCTGCCATCCGTGTTCAAGGCCCTTAGTGCATCGAACATTGCGGTCGGCGCGCAGGATTTTTACTTTGAGCCGGACGGCGCTTTCACCGGCGAAATAAGTGTGTCGATGTTAAAGGATATTGGCTGTACTTTTGCCTTGTGCGGCCATTCGGAGCGTCGGCACGTTATCGGTGAGAGAGACGAGTTAATAAATAAAAAAGTTGCCGCTACCATTTCCGGCGGCCTTTTGCCGATATTATGCGTGGGCGAGCTGCTCGACGAGCGCAAAGCATCACAAACAAACGAGGTAGTGACCCGACAGGTAAAAAATGGTCTGGCCGGCTTAAATGCCGAGAAAATCTCTGCGGTAACCATAGCCTATGAACCAGTCTGGGCTATCGGGACAGGCCTGACAGCAACACCGCAGCAGGCGCAAGAAGCGCACGAGCTCGTGCGAAAGTTGCTTGCCGAAATGTATGATGCCGAATTAGCTGAGGAAATTCGCATTCTTTATGGCGGCTCGGCAAAGCCCGACAATGCAGCAGAGTTGATGGCCCAGCAGGATGTAGACGGTCTGCTGGTCGGTGGGGCAAGTTTAAATGCAGACGATTTTTTATCAATAATCCAGGCGGCAGTGTAATTGACAATTGAAAGGGGAATGAATATGACTGTTTTTCCATTGTTAGCAGTATCTTTTATTATGAAGGTCGTTGCTGCCCTTTTTCTTATTTGCGCCGTGTCACTGATTCTAATCATTTTAGTTCAAAAAGGCAAAGGCGGCGGCTTAAGTGGGGCGTTCGGCGGAGGTATGGCAAGCGGGATTTTGGGTTCCAAAACCGGCGACTTCCTGACCTGGGTTACAATAGTGCTGGTAGGTGTATTTCTTACTCTTGCGGTGGTGATGGCCAAATTCTACAAACCATCTATCGGCGATTTTGGCGAGGGTACACCACCGCCGACTACTGTTCCTACTTCGCCGCCGCGAACTCCGGGGCTGCCATCGCCGATTGGCGAGACCGGGACCCCGCTGGGCGGTGAGAGTACCGATGCAAATTCGCCCGGCATAAGGTGAAAATTTTCATAAGCGTTCTATAATAATGGGAACCGCATTTTGCCCGCCGGTGGGTGGGCAAAGCAGGAACCCTGCCGAATGCGCAGCTGAATTAGTTTGAAAGTGTTGTAGCTATGATAAGCAGCATGACCGGATACGGAGATGCGGAAGGCCAACTCAATGGCGTGACCTACACGGTGGAAATAAAGACGGTCAACAACCGATATTTAAAGGCCAATATAAAACTGCCGGAGACAGTAGCGTTTCTGGAAGAAGCTATTGAAAAGCTTCTGCGAAGAAATTTGTCACGCGGGACAGTAAATTATGTGCTTCGGCTCAAGAACGCACCGGCGAATGTGCTCTTTGATATAGACGAGCCGGCTTTACAGACCCTTATGGAAAGATTGAGCCGGATTGCCTCTTCGGCTAATATAAATTGCCCGATTGATATTGGCGGCTTGCTTAACCTGCCGGGGATATTAGAGCCGGCATCGCCGGACGAAGAAATAGCCGAACAAATCAAGAAGACAGTCTTGGAAATCAGTCAAGAAGCAATCGAGAAGCTCAAACAAATGCGTGCCGCCGAAGGAACTGCCCTTGAAGCTGATTTGAAAAAACACTGTAGTGCTATAAAGCAGGACATTGAGCGAATATGCGCTCGGAGTGCGGTTGTCCTGACAAGATATGCAGATAAACTAAAGAAAAGAGTGAATGAACTGCTCGCGGGTGCAAAACTGAAGCTGGATGAAGAAACGCTTGCCAGAGAAGTAGCTGTTTTCGCCGAGAGGTCGGATATATCTGAGGAGATTGCCCGGCTGGATTCGCACCTGCAGCAACTCCTGGATGGCTGTGAGGCAAATGGCCAGGCCGGGCGCAGGTTGGACTTCATCAGTCAGGAAATGCTCAGAGAAGCTAACACCATCGCCAGCAAGGCTTCTGATACCGAGATTACCAATTGCGTAGTCGATATAAAATGCCGGATAGACCGGATTAAAGAACAGGTCCAGAATGTAGAGTGACAGAGTGATATCTCGCACTGCGTATATTCTTGGCATAAACATTACCTGTAACAGACAACGAAAATATGAACGAGACAAAGGGCAGATATGGCAAAGTGGTGATAGTGAGCGGCCCATCCGGTGTTGGCAAGAGCACTATCTGTAAAGAGGTGTCTAAACGGCTAAATAATGTTTATCTTAGTGTCTCGGTTACTACGCGGCCGAGGAGTCAAGCTGAAACTGACGGCCAGGACTATTTGTTTATATCGGAGAACGAGTTTCAGCAGCGCATCAACAAGGGCTTGCTGCTGGAATATGCCGAGGTCTTCGGCCATCTGTACGGGACGCCAAAGGACAAGGTAGAGGAAGTGCTGCGGAGCGGCCACAGCGCTATTTTGGAAATCGACGTTCAAGGTGCGAAACAGGTCAAGCGCATATACAAAGATGCGGTGATGATTTTTATTTTCCCGCCGAATCAAAGGGAATTGGCAGAGCGTATGAAACTCAGGGGCAGAGAAGACGTGCAAAGTGCCGAAGAAAGATTGGAAGGGGCAAGCGGAGAAATCGCAGCCGCCTGGCAATATTATAAACACATGGTTATAAACGACGATTTGAAGCAGGCAGTAGGCGAGGTAGTAGAAATTATCCAGCAAAATTAAGGTAAAGTAGTTAAAAAGTTTGTACTTAATCTTTAAGTAAACCGGAGAAAAAAATAATGATAGAGGAGCTTAAGAGCACCAACTTAATCAACAAAGTTGGGGGCAGATTCAAATTAACGGCGCTGGTTCAAAAACGTCTGCACGAGCTGGTACAAGGTGCCCGGCCCCTGATTGAAGACACCGAAGGTAAAACAATGCTGGAAATTGTTATCCAGGAAATTCTGCAGGACAAAATCGCCGCCGAGACCAAAGACAGCGAAAGCAATAAGCCGGATGAAGAAAAAGATTAACAACGTATTGAAAAGATAACTAAGAAAACCAAACACCAATAGTGAAACGTGAAGTGATATATGGGGCAGGCTTCACGAGATACGCAACTGCGCGGCCAATGAAATCGAATTAACAATGCCTGCAAGAAAAACAAATCGAAAAATTAAAAAATTGAATATTCTGCTGGGCGTCAGCGGTGGAATCGCTGCATATAAGGTGGTCGATTTGGCCAGTAAGCTGACCGCCGCTGGTGCCGGAGTGAAGACGGTAATGACGGAGGCTGCCTGCGAGCTGGTTGGGCCCAAAAGTTTCGAGGCGGTTACCGGCTCAACGGTTTTTACAAGTCTGTGGGATACGCCGGGAGAATATGAAATCGACCATATAGCCCTGGTTGACTGGGCTGATATTGCTGTAATAGCACCTGCAACGGCGAATATTATAGGCAAAATTGCAAACGGCATCTGCGATGATTTGCTTAGTACTCTGCTCTGCGCGGCTTCGCCCCTGATTCAATCAGGGGCGATACTTCTGGCCCCGGCAATGAACAACAACATGTGGAACAATCCTGCCGTTCAGCGAAATATCAAGACGGTAAAACAGATGGGTTTTCAGCTAATAGGCCCGGAAACCGGACGACTTGCCTGCGGCACAGAAGGTATCGGCAGAATGTCGGAGCCAAAGGATATTTTAGAGGCGATTGAAAAAATCGCATCCAAAACCAAACGCAAGAAATAATAAATCCTTCAACAAAATGCATCTTTTAATCACAGCAGGTGGTACACGGGAATATATAGACCCGGTCCGCTTCATCGCTAATGCCAGCAGCGGCAGGATGGGTTATGCCCTCGCCCGCGCAGCTCAAAAAGCCGGCCACAAAGTGACGCTTATAACAACGCCGGTCGCCCAGCAGCCACCAAGGGTAGCGAAAATCGTCAAGGTTGAAACCGCGGCCCAGTTGTTCAAAACAGTGCAACAGCACTTTAGTCGATGCGATTGCCTGATTATGGCTGCGGCGGTGGCTGATTACACGCCCGTCCAGCCAGCTAAAAACAAAATCAAAAAGACCGGCAAATCCTTGACCATCAAATTAAAACCCACAACCGACATTCTGAAATGGGCGGGAAAGCATAAAAAAGTAAGAAATAGGCACAAAGGCACAGAGGCACAAAGGGACAGAGGAAAAAAAGGGAAAAGACAAATTGTGGTGGGCTTTGCGTTGGAAGATAAAGCGCTGCGAAAACGGGCGGAGCAGAAATTAAAAGACAAAAATCTTGATATGATAATCGCCAACACGCCCGCCGCAATCGGAACTGAAATAGCTTCCTTCCAGATAGGAAGGCCTGGCCGCAAATGGCTAAAACTTGCGCCAGAAACTAAAGTAAAAGTCGCTAAAAAAATCATTTCACTGGCAGAGGAGCTAATTACCGGCAATTGACCAAAGAAGAATTAAACCTGTGCAAAATATAAGAGTTTGCCATCGCAATTTCATCTTGCCAAAACAGGTCATCGCAACAGCCACCAAGGAGCCCAAAGCACCCACGAACGCCAGGCTGCTTAAGACCGGCACCAGGATAGCTGCCGCCCCGTCTCCGTAGGTAATTGTGCCTCTTGCCATATGGCCAAACCACTTAAAGGCAAAGTATGCTGCGGCCAACCAAACGCAAACAGCCGGCAGACAAAGAATAAGCCGCAAGCCTGTATTCATATCACCTTGTTTATTTGCAATAGTTGTTTCCATAAGGAACATCCAAATTGCAACGTGAAAATTAGTCCTTGTCTTTTATTCCAAGGTCGTCTTTTGTTAACAAGCTCTCGAATTTGTAGCCGGCCTGGGTGATGTTTTCTTCGGCCCCCTGTTTGCGATCGATAACACAGACAATTTTTTTAACGGTGGCACCGGCCTCGGTGATTACTTTAGCTGCTTCGCAGACCTGTCCACCAGTGGTGGCGATGTCCTCTACCAAAAGGACTACGTCGCCGGGCTTCAAGAGGCCCTCGACTAACTTGCCCGTGCCGTAACCTTTTTTGCTGTTTCGGACGATTATCCAGTTTTTTCCGGTTTCCATAGCGGTCGCCGCCGCAAGAGCTACGCCGCCCAATTCAGCACCGGCTATCAAAGTAACCTCATCAGTAATATATCTGGCAAATTCTTCGCCGAGGGCTTTGAGTATGTCCGGGCAGGTCTCGAAGAGGTATTTGTCGAGATAGTACTTACTTTTCTTTCCGCTGCGGAGGGTAAAGTCACCTTCGAGGTATGCAGTTTCTTTTATTCGCTTTATTAGTTCTTCTCTTGTCATTGTCTCATATCTCTTTTGTTAATACTCGAATTTGCACTTCAACGACCAGCCATCACCAAGCTCATACTTTAAGCTCCACAGTTCTCTTGAGGTTCTTACGGTACCTTCTGCAGATGGGTGCTATGATAGTACGCAAGAATTCATCGACCTGCTGCGGCGCTCGGCCGATGTAGTTCTTCGGATTCAATACTTTCTCAAAATCGACTTTTCTAAAGGCGATGTCCGCTTTGAGCCGGTTAATTAAATTATTGGGTCTGCCGAATTGTTTCACCTGTGCAGCGGCGGCATGTGAGTACAGTCTTATTCTTTCGTGCAGCTCCTGACGGTTTCCGCCGGCCTTGACACCGGCCATCAGGATATTTTCTGTGGCCATAAATGGCAGCTCCGCGTCGACGTGCGCCGCTATCACCTTCGGATAGACGACAAGCCCATCAAGAACATTGGCGAGGATTTCGAGAATCCCGTCAACGGCCAAAAACGCTTCAGGAATAACGACTCTTCTATTGGCTGAATCATCGAGCGTCCTTTCAAACCACTGCTCAGAAGCTGTCATAGCAGGGCTGGTAGCCAGGCTCAAGACCAATCTGCTAAGGGCAGTCACTCTTTCTGAACGCATCGGATTTCTTTTATAAGCCATTGCCGAAGAGCCAACCTGCGATTTTTCAAACGGCTCTTCAATCTCTTTTAGATTTGCGAGCAAACGAAGGTCGTTACACAGCTTGTGAGCAGATTGCGCAACTGATGCAAGGCAGTTTACCACCAGGGTATCGACTTTTCGCTGGTATGTCTGGCCGGTGACAGCGCAGGTTCTTTTGAAGCCGAACGCCGCGGCAACAGCTTTGTCAAGCTGTTTGACTTTGCTGTGTTTGCCTTCAAAAAGCGCCAGGAAAGAGGCCTGTGTACCGGTAGTGCCTTTGACACCTCTAAATAGCAGTGTTTCAAGTCGATGCTCAATTTCCTGCAAATCCGTCACGAACTCGTAGCACCACATTGTTGCCCTTTTGCCGACGGTAGTCAGCTGGGCAGGCTGAAAATGCGTGTAGCCCAGTGTCGGAAGGTCACGATGCTTCTTTGCGAATTTTCCTAATAGATTTATCACCGCGGCCAACTTGCCGGCCGTGATCTGCAGCGCTTCTCGTATAATTATCAGGTCAGCGTTGTCGCCTACAAAACAACTGGTGGCACCGAGGTGAATAATCGGTGCAGCTTTTGGCGCCACATCAGCAAAGGTATGGATGTGAGCGACAACATCGTGGCGAAATCTCTTTTCGTAAACGGCGGCTTTCTTGAAATTAATATCATCGAGGCGCCTGGCCATCTGGTTTATCTGGCCCTGTTTTATAGGCAGGCCGAGCTTTTTCTGCGCCTTTGCCAGCTCAAGCCAGAGCCTTCGCCACGTGCTGAACTTCTTCTGGGCCCCGAAAAGCTCAGCCATTTCAGCCGAAGCATTTCTCTCAACAAGAGGACTTACATAACTTTGGTTCTTTGAATCTTTTGCCATTTTTGCTCTCTTTAAAAGTTTACTTAGCTGCGATTCTTTCCTGCCTTTTGGCCAATAGCTGCTCAATCTCGTCAATATCTTCCCGGCTTAAATCCCAGTTTGAGGCATCAAAAGTCTCGGCAATCTGCTCCGGTCTTCTTGCACCCACAATAGCGGCGGTAACCTCAGGCCGGCGAAGGACCCAGCAAATAGCCAGCTGGGCCAATGTCCTGCCGTTGCGTTCTGCGATGGGCCGAAGCTCACCAACAAACTGCAGCGTAGGGGTGAACTGCGGCTCGAGAAAATCGGGACTCTTTCTTCGATGGTCGTCCAAAGACAAAGCCTCAAGACGCTCCGGACTAAATTTACCTGTTAGCAAACCGCGCTGCATGGGGCTGTATGCAACAACACCGATATTATTTTCTGCACAATAGCTCAACAGTTCATCTTCGACCTCACGATGGAGCATACTGTAAGGCGGCTGAAGCGAGGCGACAGGCGCAATTTTCTGGATGCGTTTTATTTGTTCGACATCATAATTCGATACGCCGATATACCGCACCTTGCCCTCTTCTGCGAGTTTTGCCATTTCCTCCCAGCCCTTTTCGATATCTTCATCCGGTTGCGGCCAGTGCATCTGGTATAGGTCTATCACATCGACTCCGAGTTTTTTCAGGCTTGTATGGCATTCTTCTCGAATGCTCTTGGCTTCGAGGCAGGGGATCCTCTGGTTCTGCTCGCTCCACAGCAGCCCGCACTTGGTTGCGATAAGTGGTTTTTGACTTGTTTGCTCGAGGGCTTTGCCAACAAGCTCCTCGGAATGACCCAGACCATAGATTGGGGCCGTATCTATCCAGTTGATTCCCTTCTCCAGCGCTGTTAGGACTGCACCAATTGCCTCATCATCATCTTGCGGCCCCCAGCCATATAGCCACGGGCCGCCCATTGCCCAGGTGCCTAACCCTACAGTCGTTAGCTCCAAATCCGTATAACCTAATTTCCTCACTTGCATAATCAAGCTCCCAAAAATTCGGGCCTTCGCCCCGTTAGAAGTTGCCATCTTACTTGGGCTCCCACTTCTAACGGGGTTCACACAATAGCATATAGTGAAAAAAGAAAAATGAAAAACGAAAAAGTGAGGATTTCAACAGTTTTTAGCCTGTTGCGTTGAAAAACTTCGTTCTCTCCTTCTGCCGATATTTCACAACTGAGACAATATACGTTCCATCAACCTTTGTCTTAAACTCAACAACATTCTCTTCGGGGATGGTGGTCTTAACTGACTTGCCATCACATTCGACCTTGACGGGCACATCGGCGCGGATTCTGCATTTGGAACCCAGTTTCGAACGGACTACAGCGCCGGCGAGTTTGCCATCCTTCCATGCAACGTCTACTTCGAAGCCGCCACGGGCACATAGGCCCTTGACATGTCCGGTCGGCCAGACCGTTGGCAAGGCAGGCAGCAGGTGAATTTCGCCGGCGTGACTTTGCAGCAACATCTCGACAATGCCGGCCGTGCCGCCAAAATTGCCATCAATCTGGAATGGCGGGCAACTATCGAACATGTTCGGCAGAGTGCTGCCGGAGATTAACCCGGCAAGCATTTTGTAGGCGTGGTCTCCGTCCAGCAATCGTGCCCAGAAGTTAACTTTCCATGCCTTGCTCCAGCCGGTACCGCCGTCACCACGGTGCGTGAGCGTGACGCGGCAGGCCTCGGCCAGTTTAGGGCTTTTTAGCGGGGTGACCTCGCAGCCCGGATGCAGCGCGTACAAGTGTGAGATATGCCGGTGCTGGTTTTTAGGATTGTCTTTGTCCTGGAGCCACTCCTGAAGCTGGCCATGCTGTCCAATCTGATTGGGTGCAATCCGGCTTCGCAGCTCGGTAAGCTTTCGGCGAAAATCATCATCGATACCGAGGATTTTAGCAGCTTCGATGCAATTGGTAAACAGCTCGCGGATGATTTGATGGTCCATAGAGGGGCCTGCAACCAACCCACCCTGCTCAGGGGAGTTGGAGGGCGTGCTGATGAGCCAGCCGGTCTCCGGGTCCTCGATGAGAAAATCGACGAAAAATAGTGCCGCTCCCTTCATCACCGGGTACGCCCGCTCAGCAAGAAACTCCTTATCGCCGGTGAACTGGTAATGCTCCCAGATGTGCCGAGTAAGCCATGCCCCGCCGGTTACCCATATACCGTGGTTTGAATTGTTAATGGGTGCCGTGCCCCGCCACAGGTCAGTGTTGTGGTGGAATACCCACCCCCGGCAGCCATAATGCACTTTCGCGGTCTTTCGCCCGGAAATAACGAGGTCGTCAAGCATATCGAACAGAGGTTCGTGACACTCTGAGATGTTGCACACCTCGGCCGGCCAGTAGTTCATCTCCGTGTTGATGTTAGTCGTCCACTTGCTTTCCCACGGCGGCCTTATTTTGTCGTTCCAGATACCCTGGAGGTTGGCCGGCTGGGAGCCGGGCCGGGAACTGCAAATCAGCAAATAGCGACCAAACTGAAAATACAGGGCCGCCAACTGCGGATCATTGCTTTTACCAAACGTCCTTATCCGCTCGTCGGTCGGCCGGTTGGCTGCGTCCGTGGTGCCCAGGTTAAGCTCTACGCGGCGGAACAGGCGACGATGGTCAGCAACGTGCGCCTTATGTAAAGTATCGTAGCTCTTGCCGGCAACCGATTTCATCACCTTATCGCAGCGTGCCGTCGGGTCTGCGCTGACGTCCTTAAAGCTCCTGAAGCTGGTGGCGGCCGCTAACAACAGCGTCGCCGCATCGGCTCCTTTTACCTCAACGCCCTCGTTGGTGACCTCAACTTTGCCACCATCGGTCGAGACGAGCAGTCGCGCCTCAAACTGCAGACAACTTCCCTCCTTACCCGAAGGATGACCGTCCGGACGCATTTGCCCTCGCAGCGCCAACTGTGTCTTGTCAACGATGACGGTCGAAGTGTCCGGCTGAGGACTCCTCATTTTCGCTGTAAAATTCACATGGCTGTCCCTATCGGCGGTGATACGCACAACGATCACCTGGTCGACGGCGCTGGAGAAGACTTCGCGGGTGAACTTCACGCCATCAATAGTGTAAGTAACGCGAGCAACCGCGGTATCCAAATCGAGCTCACGACGATAATCGCTGGATTTGTGCGCATTTGGGAAGTGCAAATGCAGGTCGCCGAACGGCTGATATGCGTGCTGGCGGAGCGGCACGCTCATCATGTGCTTCATCGCCAGCGCCTCGGCTTCGCGTTGCTTGCCCTCGAAAAGCAGCTTGCGGACAACCGGCAGATAGTCAGCCGCGCCGGGATGAGAATAATCATGTGGCTTGCCGGTCCAGAGTGTGTCCTCATTGAACTGCAAACGCTCATCTTCGATGCCGCCGAAGACCATCGCCCCAAGACGTCCATTTCCAATGGGCAGTGCTTCGGTCCATTGTTTTGCAGGTTGACGGTACGATAGGCGGGAGGCAGTTTTGGGAATTTCGGAATTCTCAAATGCGCCCCCGGCAATCACAAAGGGAGCTGCAATCAAAACAACCGTCAAAAGGCCCAAGAGGGTCTTTTTATCGCTCGTGAATTTTCTTATTTTACAAGTTCCTTCCATATTGATGGCAATAATACACAAAAAACGCAAATCTTAACACTTAAAACTGCGGAATTGGGCTCCCAATTTTGCCGGGTTCCCATCTCACAAAAAGTCGCATAATGGGAGTATTTCAATAGTTTTTCGCTTTTGGCTTTTTGTTTCACGCTTTTTTGGGACTTTTCCGCCCAGGGAGGAACCCTGTTTTGCAAGCCAGCCAAGGATAAGCAGAACAAAACCTCAAATTTCATGCAACAGGCATTTTGCTTATTGCTGAATTATTCATATATTTTAAATACGAACGGCATATCCATGGGCGATAAACGCCATAAAGCATAGAGGATTCGTTTCTGCACCTGTACTCGCGTTACCACAGGTGCGAGTAAAAGAGAGATGGGGGTTGATATGAACGAAGTCGTGATGCTGCGCGGAGCCGAGCCGAGGGAAATCTTAGAAACTGCAATTGAAGAAAAAATACCAGCCATTATGACCTATTTGTCCAAGAACAAATGGCACGTTACGAAGGTGCTGCTGACCAATCTTGGAGCCAATAGACTAAGTACCGAGATATGGCCAAAGGAAAAACCGCATCCGATAAATATACGCGTTAACCAGCCGGTCGGCATATCGCTCAAGTACGGATACGGCAAGTTTGTTTTTGACACAACCGTGGTAAGTCTTGAGCTCTCACAAGCTCCAGACCGCCAGGGGCAGAGCGGAACGATAGTGCTGGCGGTGCCGAACCGGATTGAGATAGTCCAAAGAAGAAGCTACTTCCGTGTTGACGTGCCCAAATCGCTGAAAGTAAATGTGCTGCTGTGGCATCGTGGACTGAATCGTGTCCCGGAACCCATCTCCTGGAACCTGGACAAGCGAGAAGACAACAGCAATCAGGCAAGCAACAAGAGACAAGATTATTACAAGGGCAAGCTCGTTGACATTTCTGCCGGCGGTGCACAGATTGCAGTTGATACTGCACAAAAACCGGACCTCAGGAAAGGCCAGTTTATCGGGCTCACGTTTACGCCTATGCCTTATGAAAAGCCGTTGATACTCGATGCCCAGATTAGAAGCATCCTGCCAACAGCAGACGACAAAAACATCTGCCTTGGTATACAGATTGTCGGATTGGAAGCAAGCCCCGAGGGCAGGGGCGTTCTGCAACGACTGTGCAACGTTGTCGAGCATTATTTCCAGATAAGCCAATCCGGCGCCAAACAGCAGGAAATGAAGGGCGCCCCAAACGTGAAAGTGGGCATTTCGGAAACCCGGTAGATACGCACTGTGTAAACAGAGGCAAACAAATCGATTTGCATCTCGCATCCCGCTTCACACCCGGCCAGATACGCTTTAGTCACCGGGGTTAGACTGCTTTTCGGATTCCTATTCTGTGACTCGTCCGAGGGCAGGCAAAATGGGTTCTCTCTTACGGATTACTTTGTAATAAAACCATTTCACAAAGCTGCTTGCTGCAAAACCACAGAAAATCAATACCAAGGCCGCCTGTCTGCTCCAGATAACAAAAAGCAGGAACAACAGCACCCTGATAAGATGTGTGAAAGGCTTTTTGCCCTTTATATACTGATTCAGGATATGGGGATATCGAATCCTGCTAACCATCAATACCGCCACTCCCAGAACCAAAAACGGCAGGGCATAGATAACAGCGCTTTCGCAAAAGCCAAGATACGCCGGAGTGTCACTACCTGAGAGTTCCGGCAGTATTATTTCCTGATGGAATATTATCAGGCTGACTACCACCCCTGCCGCAGCGGGAGTCGGCAGGCCTACAAAACTCATATGTGCAGACTCGTCCTCCTCGTTTTCCACATTGAACCTGGCCAATCGAATGGCTGCACAGCTTATATACGCCGCCGCTGCCAGCCATACGAAACGCTGCAGGAAGCTTGCAAAAGTGACGCTGGGTTGTGCAAAGCCGGCTAATTTGTACTCTTGTAAAACTTCCAACATCAAAAAAGCCGGCGCCACACCGAAGCTGATAATATCACAGAGGCTGTCAAGCTGACCTCCGAAGCTGGAAGTGCTCTTGTTCATTCGTGCGAGCCTTCCGTCGAGCATATCGGCAATCATTGCCAGCAGGACCATATAGCCGGCCATTGCAAATGCGCCTCTGCTGGCAAGAATGATGGCCGCGAAACCACATACACCGTTGAGAATTGTTATCAGCGAGGGCAGGACCGTAACGTACTTCAGCCTTTGCTTTCTCACCCGCCGTAACAAACTCTCTTTGGCAGCTTTGGTTTTTAATCTGGCCATAACTGGCTCCCACGAAGGGGGATCTATTCGTACCTTACAAGAGGTGTCAGCCCTGCTTTGACTTTATCGCCTATTTGGACCAGACACTTCGCGTTTTCACAAACAGGCACATATAATTCCGTCCTTGAGCCGAATTTTATCATCCCGAATTTCTCACCGCCAGTCAAAACCTGGCCCTCGCTTACATCACTGACAATTCGTCGGGCGATTGCCCCGCTGATTTGCCGCACAATCAGCCTTTGTTGCGGGCTGTCAGTCCTGATTAAGTCCAGATTATTGGACTCATTAATCCGCCCGGATTGCGGATTTGCGGCGTTTTTGTATTTGCCCCTTCTATAGGTGATTTTCTCGACTTTTGCGTTGCACGGAGCACGGTTAATATGGGTACTGAAAATACTCAAAAATATTCCGATACGCAGCGCAGCTCCGCCAATAAAGTTATCTTCCTCTACAATCTCAATATCAGTTACCCGGCCATCAGCCGGCGCCAACAGCAGATTTTTATCAGAAGGCGGCCTTCGGTAAGGGTCACGAAAGAACGTCAAAATCCATATTAAAACAACAGCCAAGAGGGCTTCTACCGAAAGAACAACCCAAGGCGGCAATCCGCCCCAGGCGGACCCTGCCAGCGGACAAACAACCATCGCCACAAGCACAATCACCGGAAAAATGACTACCTGCGGCCAGCCATATTTAGTCAATGGAATTCTCATAATCAAATATGATAATCTCCATCCAGCGGACAATCAAGACCGTTGGAGACTTTTTCCCTGGTGCTCAAACGATGTCAATAAAAAAAGGCCGACCTGAGAGGTATCGGCCTTTCGGAGGAGGGTGATGACATGAGAGTAACAGGTTATCAGATGACCTGATTCCCTGACCTTGTGTTCCTATAATATATAGACGCAAAGCAGCCCAAAAAGTTTCGGAGTTTTTTGTAAAATTTTGGTAAAATCACGTAAAAACGCCGATTCTGGGGTCCCCTTCAGACAAAAAGGCCGACCCAACAGGGTCGGCCAATTGAAGGAGTATCATGCAGGAATTCAAAAACCACTTACACTCACAGGGCTCTTTATCCCCACACTACCCTGCGAGGGTGACTTCGGACTCCTGCTTCTTTCAATAGTAGGCATAACAGAACCCACAAAGTCACAAAATTTTCTGTAAAATTTGTATGAAACTCCGTAAAAATGGCGATTCTGGGTTTCCCTCCAGAAAAAAAGGCCGACCCAAACGGATCGGCCAATTGAAGGAGTATCATGCAGGAAATCACATGCCACCTACACTGACAGGATAGTCCCTTTTACAAAACTACCGTGTGAGGGCGGCCTCGAACTCCTGCTTCTACACTTACATAGACGTAATAGAACCCTAAAAGTTACAAGGTTTTTTGTAAAATTTGTGTAAAACTTCCTAAAATCGCCGTTTTCAGCACAAAAAACCGAGCTAAACCAGCTTGGCCTCCAGATTATTCAAACCACACATTTATTCATTTCCCTTTGGCAGATTCTCCGGATCAAAAATCCCCTCAGGAAATTCCGGATCTGTATCAAGAAAGATGGGATTGGCCCCGATTCTTTTTGGATACCATTGTCCGGCATCTGTTTGTCCAAATTCAGTAACTTCTCGACCCCACTGCGTCTTTTCCTCGGGAATCCTGTTGGGATCAACTCCCTCAAGCCATGATTTGTACCTTTGCCAGGGTGCATTTCGTAAGTAATGCTCTACAAACACCTGACATATATAATCGCGTTGGGGATTGAGGTACCACAGACTTTTGCAGGGTAGTGTCACCGAGCCTTTGTATACTTGACCCTGCCAGAGACGTTGCAGGCAAATCAACTTGTTTCGTTTTGAGTACTCGTCCTCGATAACTGTAATCGGCGGCTCTCCAGGGACTCCGAGGCTCAGCCTGTGTAGCGGCCAACCCCAACGGCCAAGTTCAGAAAGCAGATAATCCCTTTCGGGATCAAGCACTGGAGGGTTAGCACTCCACCTTTTTGTTTTTAAATCGCGTGTGACCTTATATCTGTACTCGTTGTCATAGAGCCATATAATTCTGCAGCCGCTGTACTCGCCCTGGGTCCACCACTTAAGCTGTGAATCAAAAGTATTTCCCATCTGAGCAGAGTATTTTGGCCAGTTATCAAGGTACTCCAGCCAATCAAAAACCTGGTATTGCTCGGATCTCTGAAGCCTTCCATCGGTATAAACTCGGTTGACTTGATCAATTACATCTGCGCCGATTCGCTCGATATGATGGTAGTTCATTCTTACCGCAATATATCGCGACGGCGCATTCCGGCGGTACGCCTTGTAAGTGTTGAATATCTCTTCGGCCTCCGGCTTCGTGCGGTCATCAATGATAGCAGCCGACCTTGGTGCCCCAAGTTCATAGATATCTGCCGGCCCGTCATCAGGATAATCAAAAGTCATTTCACCAAACACAATTACATTGCCATCAGGTTTATACCCTCTAAGCTTCAACGTCATCATTAAGTGGGTGTCGCTGTCTACCACAAAGAGGTACTCCTCAACGCCCAAATCTCCCTTCGGAACTCTAACTGTATGTATTTCAACATCTCTTCCGTCATATTCGTCGTTCTTACGCGTTACCTGGGTTCCTTCGTGTTCACTCAGTACTTCTACCATCTTTTCCAGCGATTCCCATGGCGACTCCGCTCCCAACGCGAATTTTCTATCTCGAATGCTGTAAATAGTTATTTGCTCTGTACATGGGTCGTACGCGTACGCCACTTGCCTGCTATAATCATCGAAAGTCAGTTTGCCATTCTGTTCTTTGCTCGCTTCAACCTTTGACGTGTACGACCACCAATGCTGGCTTTGCTCTTTGTGGTCTCCTCGATGATCCTGGAAAAAAACATGTTCCCAGGGCATTTTCTTCATGTTCTCCATAACCTTCCCTAATGCGACACTTGAAACATCAATCGAGCTACCCAACCAGGTTACAACAATCGTTACTGCAATAATTATCACGGCTGCGGCAGCGAGTTTCATAAAAGGACTCTTAATAATTCTCCTGACCAACTTATTATTAATTCTGTTGGATTCGCAAAATGTGGCAGTGTCAATGCGGCCCATTACATTCCTGGCAATCGAGTCATCAGTGCCTATTGCCTGGCCTAACTCTTCCAATTTTTCTTCGATGATTTCTTTGTCAGTCATTATTCCGACCTCTCTAATATATTTCGCAGGCGTTTGTGTGCCCGCGAAAGCTGCTTAGTTACTGTGCCGACGTTTCGGCTGAGTATCTCAGCAACATCTTTAACGCTGTGGCCGGCAAAATATCGAAGCATTACAACCTGTTCTTCCCCTTTAGGCAGCTTTACAACAGCAGATAAAAGCCTCTGTTTTTCCTCATCAAGCTGACCGTCTGGATTGTGAGTAGTCGCTGGAACAACTGATTCCAAACCAGCTTCATCTCGTTTTCGGCGCGCCCAATCAAGTGCACGTCGCCGAGTGATTTTCATCAGCCAGGCCCCGAAGGCCGCCGGCTTTCGCAATCCGGGCAGTTTCTCATAAGCAGTTACGAATGCATCCTGTGATACGTCCGAAGCCAAATGATAATCGCCCAAAACGTCCAGTGCCACCGCACGAACCGGACGCTCGTAACGATTGACAAGCATCGCAAAAGCCTGCCTGTTGCCACCTAAAACAGCGTTTACTAATTCAGCATCTGACTGCACCTTGCAAGGTCTCCACATTGAAATCGAAGCGCTTCTACTATTAAGAGCGAATCGAAAGCAAAAATGCGACAAGAAAAATATCTTTTTTCAAGATATAATATTGACGGCACTTGCTCAACTAAGCCCCAATGGAAAATTCCTCACGGCAGACTATCAGTCTTGACGGGGGCAGGAAAACTCTGTAATCTTGGCAAAAATGACCGATGATGAATATCGAATAACGAATTTCGAATAAGAAACAAGGAAAGGATGTAAGATGTTCACAACGATTATTGACGTAATGGCAAGGGAAATACTCGATTCCCGCGGCAACCCTACGGTTGAAGTTGATGTGCTGCTTGACGATGGCTCATTCGGCAGGGCGGCTGTACCATCCGGAGCCAGCACCGGCGCCTACGAAGCAATAGAGCTTCGCGACACAAAGGCAAAACGCTATATGGGCAAAGGCGTTACCGGGGCCGTCAAAAACGTAAACGAAGTCATCGGGCCCGAAGTTGTAGGTATAGACGCCACGCAGCAGGAAGAGCTCGACAGTCTAATGATTGAGCTGGACGGCACAGCTAACAAAGGCAAGCTCGGTGCCAATGCAATATTGGGCGTCTCGTTAGCGACGGCAAAGGCGGCGGCGGATTCAGCCGGCTTGCCTCTTTACCGTTATTTAGGCGGCTGCAACGCAAATATCCTGCCCGTGCCGATGATGAATATTCTAAACGGAGGAAAACACTCGGACAACAATGTCGACTTCCAGGAATTTATGATTATGCCGATAGGTGCAAAAAATTTCCCGCAGGCATTGCAGATGGGAGCCGAAGTCTTCCATACGCTCAAGAGCGTGCTGACCAAAAAAGGATATGCCACATCGGTCGGTGACGAAGGCGGCTTTGCCCCAATGCTCAAAAGCAACGAGGAAGCCCTGGAAGTCATTATGGACGCCATCAAAAAAGCCGGTTACAAAACAGGTAAGGACATTGCCATTGCACTGGATCCTGCTGCAACCGAAATGTTCGACAGCAAAACAAAGAGCTACAAGTTTTTCAAATCCAGCCCGAAGAAAAAAATCTCCTGCGATGCCTTGATTTCGCACTGGGCAAAATGGGTGAACAAGTATCCTATCATTTCTATCGAAGACGGATTGGCCGAGGATGACTGGACCGGCTGGAGCAAACTTACCAAAAAGCTCGGCGGTAAAATCCAGCTGGTCGGCGACGATTTGTTCGTAACCAATACCAAACGCCTCGCAAAAGGTATCAAGTTGAATAGCGCCAACTCGATATTGATAAAGCTCAATCAGATAGGCACGCTTACAGAGACATTCGAGGCCATCAATATGGCCCGCGCAGCAGGCTGGACAGCCGTCATCAGCCACCGAAGCGGCGAGACCGAAGACAGCACAATCGCCGACCTGGCTGTTGCCACAGGCGTCGGCCAAATAAAAACCGGCTCACTTTGCCGAACAGACAGAATCTGCAAGTACAATCAACTGCTCAGAATAAGTGAAGACCTTGGCTCAGCCGCACAGTATGGCTCGTTTCTTTTTAAATGATGAATTGGTTGGGTAGTTGCTGGTCGTTAGTAAAGGAAAAAGTACAAGTTAAAACAAAACACTTAAAACCGAAGCTGCATAATGATATTGGGTCATGTTTGTATTTGCCACAGTGGCGAAACCGCAAAGTGGAGGTTTTTGTTAAATATTCTATTTATAGTATTGAACGGGCATATTTGATGAAATCCTTTTTCCTGCTTCCAATTCGCCCATTTTTTCCGATGTAGCTGTCATTATAGAAATAACCGCTTCCAATCAGCCAAAAAACTTTGTCCGCATTGTATGGGGATACATTGGCGTTACTCGATAGACGAACGATTGCCTTAAATAATTGGTAGTCATCACGCTTGTCATTACACAGTTCCAAAGCCGTGAAAATGTCTCGAAGATGAACATCCGGTTTTGGAAAATTAACATATCCCAGTCCCTTAAGAAAATCGCACGAAAGAGCAAATCCAAAACCCTCAATCTCATGACTCAGGAGCATTGGGAGACTTGCACGAGCTCTGGCGTCTCGGCGAAAGAAATCAACCCATTTGAAGAAATCTTCAACCGATTTGAATTGTTCCACAAATGAGGCGGCTGAAAGAATTGTCTGGCAATAGCGGGGCCAAATGCTACGGGGTGTTCTGCGAATTTGGCCTCTTGGCTTTAGTTGTTCCAAAATCTGCTTAAGAACTAATTCCCAGTCGTCATTGTATTTGGTCAATACATTATGTGGGTCAAAGCCACTTAAAACTGGCAACAGTTTATCAACACCGCCAATTGAACGTCCTATTACCCCCGCCTTCATATTCGCATTCTGGGCGGATTCAAGAATACGATAGTATAATTCATTTTTTGTTGTCGGCTTTGGGCCGAGTGAAAGCGGGTCGAGATATTTTTCAATAAGGCTTGTCGTAACTCCAGCAATATTGAGACTCGGGAGATATGCTTTTGCTAATTCGTAGGCTTTTCGGTCAATCTGACTTATATACTTCATATTCCTTATATCCAATACATATTTGATAACAGAATTGCAGTTTATTCTTTACAGGTTATAGGCGATTGGTGAAATGGTATCAACTGAAAAGAGTCACACCTTTGATGGTTTATACAACTTTATATTTGACACTGATTAACATTAGATTTACACTTTATTATATGGGAATAGCTGAAATAATAGACAAGCAACGCGACCAGATACTTGCCCTTGCGGCAAAGTATGGTGCGTTTAACGTCAGAGTGTTTGGTTCTGTTGCACGAGGTGAAGCTGATTCTAAAAGTGATGTTGATTTTCTGGTCGATTTGGAAGATGGCCGAAGTCTTTTTGACCTCGGCGGATTGCTTATGGACCTGCAAAAACTATTAGGGCGAAATGTTGACGTGGTTACTACCGCAGGTCTGCGACCCCGCATTAAGGGGTATGTACTTAAGGAAGCGATACCTCTATGAGAAATAACAGAGAAAGACTTCTCGATATCGAAGAAGCCATAGAAAATATCAAAAAATACTCTGTTAAAGGCAGACGAACTTTCGAAAAAGAGGAATTGGTTCAAAACTGGATTATACATCATTTACAAATCATCGGCGAAGCTGCCGCAAAGATTTCTGATGATTTTCAGCAACAGCATCCTGACATACCTTGGCTCAAAATTATCGGAATGCGTAATATTCTTGTGCATGACTATTTCCGTATCGATGTTAATGCGGTCTGGTCCGTTGTGGAAAATGATATTCCTCAGCTCGAACAACAAATTGAATCATTTTTGAAGGAATAAAATATCAGACTTTCAGGGAAATTCATTTTTACAAACAGAATCTGCAAGTACAATCAACTGCTCAGAATAAGTGAAGACCTTGGCTCAGCCGCACAATACGCCGGTAGTTTCGTCGTGCGTCGTGCGTGATGCGTCGTGCGAAAAGAAATACACAATACGCACTACGAAATACGCAATACGCAATACGATATACGCAATACGAAAATGCGAAGGCAAAATATCATCCGAGTGTTCTTGTTTGTTGTCTTTTTCAGCATCGGCGCAGCAGCACTGAGCGGTTCTATCCTCTTTGCTGATTTGCTTCGATACTATAACAACAGAGAGCTGCTGAAAGCAGAGAAGGAATTATCAAATCGGCTCAGGTCCCTGAACGCCGACTACGATGCACTGCTGCAGCAGTTAAGAGACGACCCCAATCTTATCAAGCGCATCGCCCTTGTTACGCTCGGCAAAGAAGCTGACGACGCAGACACTATTTACCCAAAAGCAACAGCCGAGCAATTAGCCGCCGCCAGAAAAGCCCTGACAGAAGAGACGGGCGGAGAGCCTGCTGACGCGACACTACCGAAGTGGCTTACCCGCTGTAGAGAACCCCGCCGACGAACAATGCTTTTTTTTGCAGGCGCCGGTTTAATTCTTATTTCGTTTATATGTTTCGGACCGGCCAAAGAGATAAGCCGGGAAAAAGCCAAAAGTTAAAGGCACAAAACAGGTTGCGAGTTGCCTGCTAAGCCGTCACCGGCGGCGTCTTTACGCCTTCTGCATTTGGGCTGCTAAGGCCACCCTAAAGATAGCACCGGTCGGCTTGGCTGTGATGATTTCTACGAAGCCTTTGTGTGCCTGGGCGAATTTCTTCACGAGCGCAAGACCCAGTCCCGTTCCCGTGGTTTCACGCGTAGCTTCTGACCCGGTTCGGTAGAACTGCTCAAAAACCTTATGTCTTAATCGATGAGGCACGCCGGGGCCATGGTCTTCAACTTCGAGTAAAATGAACCGGCTGTTGCTTCTGGTTCGGACCATAATAATCTTGTCCTTCGCATTACGTGCATACTTGATTGCGTTGTCGAGCAGATTAACCACGATCTGTGTAACTGCATCCGGATCAAAAGTCCTTTGTCCAAGTTTCCCGAGTTCTGTTTTTATCGAAAAGCCGTTCTGCCTCGCATAGGGCCTCATCATTTCAACAACGTCCGCAATACACTCATTCATATCGCCTAAACTGAACGTATATATTTTCCGGCCCTTTTGGATGCGCGAAAAGTCAAGCACGTTCTCAATAAGTCTGCTCAATCGCTCGCTTTCCTGCCGCATACTCCCGTAATATTCGGCCAGCTTGTCCTTTGATTTGACCCAGTTCTTCTCAAGCATCTCCGAGTACATTCGTATTGAAGTAAGTGGAGTCCTGAGCTCGTGCGAGACAGCGGATATAAAATCATCCTTTTTCTGTGCTAATTTGAGCTGCGCTCGCGCACTTAGCCATAAACTGGAAAGCGCCAGCGTTACCGCTAAAAGCACTATCGAAATAATACCGAAATACGAGTGTCGGAGCTCACTTGTTTGTCTGCCAATCCAGGCAGGATCAGTTTCTATAAGGTTTAATACTAAATCCCCAAAGCCAAAATCCAGTATCGCAGTGTAGGCAACATTTCCATTTTCAGTTGTCGCGTAAGCGGCTTTTTCGCCTTTAGTCTGAGGTAATTCAAAGCTCATACGCTTTCGCGTAGATACGGCTTGAGCTGCGGACTTGTTAACCTCTTCGATTAACTTCTTTTCGTTTAGCTGAAAACCCTGCAGAAATTGCCTGTCTTCGATTTGTACGTTTCTGACTAAAAACACCTGCCCGCCAAATATGGATTCCTCAGCGTTCCCGCCGCCGGTAACTATCGTCTCAAAGCCTCCTATCCTGACCTGCACTGTATCACTTTGATCTTGCCCCCCGGGCGGCAACTGTATACCAGCGGACTGTTCCGCCATCTGCGCCACTTGAGCTACCTGCGGTTGGTACTCTACCTGATTCTGCTCCTCCGGTTGCGTTAAACCCATTCGCTCATTCTGTTGCCTTCTCCGGGAATCTGCCACTTGCTGCTGCAAATCCGGGTTTGCAATAACATTGTCTATAAATAGCTGACGCTGCTGCTTGATAACCTGAGTCTTTTGTCCCTGTGACCGTAGGCTCTCGATGGGCAGAGCCTTTCCCTGTCTGCTTCTCAATCCTTCGCTCTTCCTGCCTTTGCTTTTCTGAACGTTACCTTTGGCCGCCTGTTCTTCATCATAGGTTTCCGATGCAATCTTTTTCAAACCATTGACTTCGGGGCTGGCGGTTATTTTCAATGAAGCCGACGTCACACCCTTTAGCACAGGAAGAAGATTTCTCTCTATGTTTCCGCGGTTAGACCCCACTTGAGCAAACAATTTTATATTTTCAACCGATGGTCCTTCTCTTTGCACTATGTCATCATTTGGCGTATTGAGAGTGCCGTTCGACTCGATTTGGAAGTTGCCGTAGGCGAATGCGTTGTACAGACTTCCCGCCAGCGGAGAACGCAATAAAGTCATCTGCTGCTCTTGATTGAGCGCGACGTTATCCGGTACATAGTAATAATTATAATCGGTATAAGGGCGGTCCTGTTCGGTCTGCATGAATTCATCGAGTTTGCGTTTGACGTCCTGCCTGATTTGTTCGGCCACTTCGGCGAAGTCACCCCGGCGCTCCCCCCTCAGGCCCTCTGCCCATTTTTCAACAGCGTGGTATCCCAGTACTGAGAGACCACACAAGGCAGAAATAATTATCACCGATAATATAATAAGTCGCCTGTACATTTTTTAAGTTGTCCTGCTATAGTTAATTTTCACCTCGTTAGAAGTCGACGTCTTACTTCTAACGGGGTTCATACTTATAGCCGGCGCCGCGAACGGTTTTGATAATCTGCGGCTCGGCCGAGTTCTTCTCGATTTTGCTGCGCAGTTTCGCGATGTGCATATCTGTGGTTCTGGTGCCTAATTCACTCATATCCTCGTTCCAAACCGCCTTGTAGAGTTCTTCCCTGCTGATGACCCGGTTCGGATTCGCGGCAAAATACTGTATGATTGCCGCTTCACGTTTGCTGATTTCCATTTCCTCATCGCCGCGTTTCACTTTCAGCGCTGCAATATCAACATCAAAGTCCGCAAACTTAAAAGCCTGCCCGACAGCCCGCCCCGGATCCGTCCGCCGCAGCACCGCCTTTATCCGGGCCAGCAGCTCTTCGAGCGAAAATGGCTTGGCGATATAATCATCGGCTCCGAGATTCAGACCGTTTACTTTTTCTTTTTCCTGACCCTTGGCCGTCAGCATAATGACTGGAGTTTGCATGCCTTCTCGACGCCATCTTGTACATAGCTGTTCACCGCTGATTTTCGGCAGCATCAGGTCAAGCAAAATCAAATCAAACCGTTTCTCAGCCACAACCCGCTGCGCTTCGAGACCGTCTACAGCCTCACTAACACCAAAGCCGTGAAACTCCAGAAAATCTCTAAGGCCCGAGCGGATTTTCTGCTCATCTTCAACTACTAATATGTGCGCTTTTTGTTCCATATATCACCTACTTATATTATAGACCAAATCCGGGCCGAAGGTTTGTAAATACTTTGTAAAAAAGCTCACGTCCTATTTTACATCCATTTTACTCAACTCTCAACCGCCTATGTCGTATTATTTATATAGTTAGAGAACCAGTTTATGAAACCTTATTTGAGAGGAATCAGAAATGAAAAAGAAGACACAAACCCTCATAGTAGCCACTGCCATAATTGTCTTGGCAATGGCGGCCATCGTTTTTGTCGAACCGGTACAGGCACAAATGCGCCACATAACGATAAGACCTCCGGCGTCGAATGTCATTGTCCCACAGTGCCGGGCGCGGGCATTCACTCCGGACCGACGCGGAACTATTGAGATAACAGAAATCAGCGTGCTAATTGATATTCTCGAGAGCACAGCAACTACAACGATAGAGATTCGGCTGCACAACAGAAGCAATCGACGTCAGGAAGCTGAGCTAATTGTCCCCGTGCCGGACGGGGCCGTTGTACGCGGCTTTGCTTATGATGGGCCCGGTGGCCTAATAACGGCGGAAGTGCTTCCCAAGGATGAGGCGAGAAGAATATACCAGCAGTTGGTTGCGAAAATTCGTGACCCGGCGCTGGTGGAGTTCATCGGCTACAATCTTATCCGCTCAAGTGTCTTTCCCGTTGAAGCCAGAGGCAAACAAAGGATACGTCTGACATACGAGCATCTTCTTGAAGTTGACGGCAATCGCGTGGATTATGTGCTGCCAAGGACCGAATCATTGAAGTATACCGTACCGTGGAAAATTACAGCAAACATCAAGACCAAGCGACCGATATCGACTGTATATTCGCCGAGCCATAAGCTCAAAATAAAACGAATCAGTAACAAACAGATGTCTGTTAAAATCGCTGCTGACGCCGCCAAAGAGCCCGGTCCGTTCCGGCTGTCATACTTGCTTCAGGAGAACGGCGTGACCGCTTCAATGTTCGCCTATCCGGACAAAAAGGTCGGCGGAGGATATTTTCTCTTACTTGCCGGCCTGCCTGCCGAAACGCCAAAGACCGCCGACACCCCCGCGATTATGCGGGAAGTAACGCTGGTAATCGACCGCTCCGGGAGCATGAGAAACGAAAAGATCAAGCAGGTCAAGGAAGCCGCACTGCAAATTATCGCCGGGCTCAAAAATGGTGAAGCGTTTAATATCATCATTTATAACAGCACAGTCCAGAAGTTCTCGAACAAACCGGTCATAAAAAGCAACGATACCGAAGAAGCAGCCAGGGCATACATCGAAGGCCTCACCGCGACCGGCGGGACCAACATACACGATGCGCTCGTCGAGGCACTTGGCCAGGAGCCAATCGATGAAATGCTGCCGATTGTTTTGTTCCTGACCGATGGCCTGCCCACCGTGGGAAACACATCAGAAATCGCCATTCGCAACGTCGTCATGAAATCGAATCCCCACAATCGGCGGGTATTTACCTTCGGCGTCGGCTTTGATGTCAACGCTGCGCTGCTGGAAAAGATTGCAGCCGAGTCACGGGCAAGGGCCGAATTCGTCCTGCCAAAAGAAGACATCGAGGCAAAGATAGGCAAGGTGTTCGGACAACTCACAGGCCCAATCCTCGCCGATACACAATTGCAGGTAGTAAAAAGAAACGGCGAGCCTGCAATCGGACGGACCCGTGACATCCTGCCTCAGAAGCTGCCGGACCTTTTTGAAGGCGACCAAATCGTCCTGCTCGGCCAGTACGTCGGCACAAAACCGATTACTTTCAAAATCAGCGGCAACTATCTCGGCAAAAAACGGCAGTTCAAGTTCAAATTCAAGTTTGACAAGGCAAACGTCCGTAACGGCTTTGTCCCCAGGCTCTGGGCAAGCAGAAAAATCGCAGAGCTTATTGATGCGGTTCGCCAAATGGGGGCCGACCCGGGCAAATCCACAAAAGATCCAAAAGTCAAGGAACTCGTCGATGAGATTGTTCGCCTCTCAACAGAGTTCGGCATATTGACCGAGTACACTGCATTTCTCGCACGCGAGGGAACCGAGCTAAGCAACAGAGATGAGGTATTAAGCGAGGCGTCAAGAATGCTTGAGAGTCGGGCGATGCGTGGCCGCTTCGGTATAAGCGGGGTCAATCAGAGCTTTAATCTGATTCGGCAAAAAGACCAGACAACCTTGAACGTGCGAAATGCCTTCTACGATCCACAGATGAACCGCGTCTCGATAGCCAACGTCCAGCAGATTAACGATCGGGCGTATTACCACAGGGGAAACCGCTGGGTCGACAGCAGACTTGTCAACGAAGAAGACAAAGTCAAGCCCACGAAGATAATCGAGTTCGGCTCAAAAGAGTTCATGGAGATTGCTGAAAAATTAGCGATGGAAAATCGTCAGGGAAGTATCGCTTTTGCCGGAGATATCCTTCTGCTGGTGGACGGCGAGCCGATCCTCATCAGGAACCGGACAGATACGACTGCGAACGAGTAAACGGAAATCCTTGTTAATGTTAACCTTTTTAATACGAAAGGAGATTTTGAAATGATTAGAACAGAAAAAAGTACAGTAATTTTGCTGAGCGTTTTAACTCTGTGCCTCTTGGTGGAAAGCTATGCTCTGGCAAATGGTGGGCCGTTTGTCATCAAGTATCCAAACGGTGACCCGGCCGCCAAAGGTGTTCTTGCGCGTCTTGACCCGGACCTAAAGCCTGCCCGAGAAACCCGCCTTCGTGTAATCAAGGAAGACCTGAAAGTAACATTTGGCAAGGACAGACCATTTGGCAGGGCGGTCAAAAGCGTTGACGGACCACCCCTGGCCCATGTTTCTGCCGAGTACACAATCGAAAATCCCACCAACAAGGAGATAGAAGTGGACTTTGGCTTTCCAATCCTTCGCGGCATCTACATTAATCCAAGTTGGATGATGCCCAAGCCCAATGTCAATGTCGTCTTGAACACCAAGCATGTGAAATCCACAATCATCTCGAACTCAGCTATCTACGGAATTATCCGGCAGCGAGCGAGGGAAGTCATCGAAAAGGCAATAGCCGATGACATCACACTCAAAGAACTTGTCACCTCTGTTCGCAGCGCAAACAGTGAAACGCTCAAAACCGGGCGCAAAGCGCTCCTCTCACACTTGGTAGATACAATGAAGTGGAACAAGCGCGATGCTACATTGATGGTTGAGTACGCAAGTCTTGACTTTGGCAAGATCAAAAGCCACCCACCAGATCGGCCGAGGTGGTGGGGAGGCTATATAGAACTTCGTGAGCTTATGAACGCCAACCTCGGCCCATTGTCGGCGATCGGGGAACAGAAAACCACGCAGTTCTTCGCACAAATCGCTTCCCGCTTCGACCCCGAGGCCGCCGCTGCCTACGAGGCCATCTTCACGGCCTGGGGAGGAGATGTACGCGAGCGCTCTGTCGACCTCAAAACAGGCAAGGTCAGACCTCGCGAAGTCACGGTCGGTCCCAGGACATTAGGCAAACAGCCCTCGCCCTTCACAAGCTCTTTCGACCCGACCATCTATGCACGTGTAGCATACCTCGACCCAAAGGCCAACATTAGTGAATCAGAAAAGACATCCTGCAAAGCGATTTTGAAAAACCTGCCTGTAGTATTTACTTTCGCTCCCATGAACATCCTGCATTACAATGTAAAGTTCCCAGCTAAATCGACCCAGACACTCACGGTCAGCTATAGCCAGTATGCTTATTCAGACACCCGTTCTCCATCCAGCTATCAGCTCGCATACGTTTTACATCCGGCTTCGTTGTGGAAGGATTTCGGCCCAATTAACCTCGAGGTCGCCGTGCCTGAGGGTATCGGCTTCCGCGCATCCGTACCGTGCGATAACGGCGGAGTCAAAAAAGGAGGGATTAGTCCACATAATCCCCAGAACGGTCGATTCAACATCTATAAAGCAGAAATCAAGCAAAAAACCGGAGAGCTTTATCTGGCCGTGGAAGCAGACGGGTGGAAGCAGAGCAAGACGCAGGTAGCAGCCAACAACTTAAAGAGCGTGGTGCAGGGTGTAGTTCAAAAGTTAATAAAGTAAGAAGGGTGTAATGATATGGCAGAGAACATTAGCCGAAGACAATTTCTGTCCGCCGCATTGCATCTCGGAGCAGCACTGGGAGGCGCAAATCTCGTCGGGCGGTGTTTGGCCTCTGCGCCTCCAGCTCATACACAGCGCAAGCTCATCGTGGTTCTCTTCGGCGGAGGTACCCGTTCGAGCGAATCGATAGACGACCCCACTCACCGCTATATTCCCCGCCTCTGGAACGAGATGATACCACAGGCGGCTCTATTTACCAACATGCGAGTGGCGCATAAGGTAGTCCATCCCAACAGTGCCGGCTCGATTATGACCGGACACTGGGAGTGGGATGATATCGACTGGACCAGACCGGTTGCCCACCCGACTATCTTCGAGATATGCCGCAAGGCCCTCAGTACGCCGGATACATCTGCGTGGGCATTTGTCTATGCTTCAATACTCGCCAAAACAGGAGAGAGCCTCGCACCGGGCTATGGAAAGGCCTACGTTGCTAACGTGGTCGAGCCGCCAACCATTCCCCGCACAACAGCGGAGGAGATGGACCGACTAATGCAGCAGGCGGCATCGCTTGGCTCAGCCGATGCCGAAGCAAAGGCCGCTTCGGCCTGTGCAAGACTTGCTCGCCAAACAAGCTGCATCTCGGTCGACGGGCTGCGCTCGAAAGAGGCCCGTTCTTTCCTCGATGCCGAGTACACAAAATGGAAAGCAGGTTCCAACAGCACAAGCCACGATGCATTCCTGACCGACCGGGCCATCGCCTGCATGCGCACGTTCGCCCCGGATGTGATGGCTGTAGATTTTGGTGAGATAGATTGTGCGCACTACGGCTCGTGGTCGCGATACGTCGAAGCAATCCGCCGCACCGACGAACTGACCTGGCGGCTGTGGCGGGCAGCGGAAGAAATCGAGCAATACCGGGGACAGACGCTTATGCTGATACTACCCGACCACGGGCGAGAACTCGACCGGCCCGGCCACTGGGGCTTCATTCATCACAGCAACTTCTACACCAACGAAGGTGCGGACGAGGGATGCCGCAGGGTATGGATGATTGCTCTGGGTCCGGGCGTCAAGGCCGGCCGCCGAATCGACAAACCTGTGCCGATTACAGCGGCAGCGGCCACGGGACTTGAGTACATGGGTCTTGAGGCATCGACCGGTGCCGAAGGCTCAGTTTTGGACCTTATCACGTAGCAGAGATATAGCCTAACAATTTGAAGTGGAAATAGTACTTTTTTTGAAAGGAACAAAAGATGAAAAAGAAAACACAAGTCCTCGTATTAGCGGTTGTGGTAATCGCTCTTGCGCCTACGGCAGCCTTTGCGGATGCGCAAACAGTAAGCGGGGCAATCTCAAAGGTAACGGTTTACCGCGGCCAGGCCCTGGTGACACGCACCCTCAATGTTGATTTGCCGGCTGGCACCTCTGAGCTAATCGTCACAGACCTGCCGGCCAAAATCGTTTCCGAAAGCATTTATGCGCAGACTTCGGGCGACATCAAGGTGCTCAGCGTAAGGTTTCGGGAGAAAGCGGTCAGGGAAGATACGCGGGAAGAAGTCAAAAAGCTTGATGCCCGGATTGAGGATGTAAAACACAAACTTAAATACGCTGAGAGCAAGAATAAGCATCGTGAACGGCAGTGGGAGATGTTCGCGAAGCTTAAAGACTTTACCATTACGGCAGCTAAAAGTGACCTTAATAGGGGTTTGTTAGCTTTTGAGCCTATTGAAAGCCTTACCAGCCTCATAGAAGAAAAGGGCCTTGAGTATCATAAGCAGTTTTTGGAGCTCGATGACGAAATTGCCCAATTGAAAAAGGAGCTGGAGCTTCTCACTCGCAAACGCAAAGAACTCGACGCCGGTCGTTCTCGAACCGAGCGTGAAGCGGTTCTGTACGTAAGTAATACAGCCAAGAAAAAGGCCGCTATTGAATTAAGCTATCTTGTTAACGGAGCTAATTGGAATCCACAGTACAACCTGCGGGCCAATCCCGAAAAGTCAGATGTTCTAATTGAATACAATGCGGTGGTCAACCAGACCAGCGGCGAAAATTGGAGTAGTGTTGCCTTGAGCCTTTCCACGGCCGAGCCTACTATGGTCTCCGCACCGCCGGTCCTTGACCCGATGCTCGTGAGCCTTTCTGCTCCTGTACCAACCCGACAAGCCGAACAACAGCGCTTTGTGCAGATCGAGAACCTTCGACAGCAGTTACAATCACGCAAATTCAACATTAAAAAGGGTATAGCTGCCAATCCAGAACTTAATGAACTGGCAATATCCAACCAGAGTTTTGTCCTTCAGGCCAGCAGTCAACAGGTGAAAGAGTTCCAAAAGCAGTTGGCTGTTGTCGCTCGTAAAGAGGGTGTCAGCGTAACATATAATTTGCCCGGCAAGCTCAGCCTGCCCAGCCGAAGCGACCAGCAGCTCGTTACTATCGCTTCTGTATCGGCCAAAGCTGATTTCACGCTCATTGCCACACCTTTACTTACTGATTATGTCTACCTGCAAGCCGAGCTGCTCAACAAGAGCGAAACGATTCTATTGCCCGGCCAGGCCAGTGTGTTCCGCAATGGTGAATTCGTCGGCAACAGCCAGTTACCGCTTGTTACTATCGGCGAGAAACTGACCGCCGGCTTCGGCATAGATTCTCAGGTCCAGGTAACCCGCGAGCTTGAAGAGAAGAAGACACGAATTCAGGGCGGAAACCGCATCGACACGTATCATTACCGTATTGCACTGAGTAACTACAAAAATACCGCGGTCGAACTGCAATTGCTCGACCGTTTGGGATACACAGAAGATTCATCCATCAAGATAGAGCTCGTGAAAACCGAGCCCCAATTAAGCAAAGACAACGAGTACCTGCGCACCGCCCGCAAGAAGGGCATTTTACGCTGGGACCTGAATCTACCTCCTAATACCGTCGACGAGAACGCAACTATTGTAAAATACAGCTTTACGATGGAGTACGATAAGAACATGCAAATCCAGGCCCGCCGTAAATAGGCCGACTATGAGGTGAACAGAGGCATCTTCCCGCAGCACAGCCGGACACTTTGCTGCGGGATTTTTTTTACGGTATTAGGCCCCACTGGCAGGGGTTAAATCTACGTAATAATATGACCAGCACTGGCAATGTGCTTTTTTCTGAAAAAAGATTGTGAACGTATGATTTATAGTGTAAGCTACAGCGGTATTTTTGGGATTTGAAGGTTCGAATTTTTAGTACTTTTAGTATTTTGACACAGAGGTTCATTATGAAAGTAAATTTTAACAGAGCGGCACTTTCCGAGGCTTTGGGTCTGCTGACATCCGTGGTGCCAAGCCGAACACCCAAGCCAATACTGCGCTGCGTCCAAATCACGACCGGCGAGAAAGAGGCCCGGATTTGCGCTACAGACCTTGAGATTGGAATCAACTGCCTTATTCATGAGGTCCAGGTTGAAGAGGCCGGCGAGGTGGTTGTCCCGGCGGACCGTCTGGCTGCCATCGTGCGGGAAAGTGTTGACGAGGTCCTGTCAATGGAGGCCGCCGAAGGGACCTGCGAGATACGAGGGGCCGACAGCCACTTCACAATTTATGGTCAGGAGCCGGGCCAGTACCCCACCGTCCCGGGCTTCGATGGTGACGCCAACATGGAGATTGCTCTGAGTAACCTCCAAGCAGGTAGTGACCAGTGTTTGTTTGCCACAGCCAGGGAAAGCAGCCGCTATGCCATTAACGGCGTGCTGTGGGAGATTAAGGGTAAGAAGCTGATGTTAGTTGCCACCGATGGCAGAAGACTGGCACGCTGCAGGGTTAACCTGGCTTCGGCCCCGGACGAAAAAATGGCGGCAACAAAGATAATAGTACCTGGCAAAACAATGTCTCTGCTGGATAAAATCGGCTCCACAGACAAGGACAAAGTTGCAGTCAAACTCGTCGATAACCAGATACTTTTTAGCTGTGCCGACGTGGTGATAAGTTCGAATCTTGTCGAAGGCAACTTCCCGAAGTATGAAGATATAGTCCCGACCGATTACGACAAGAAACTGACGCTGTCGACTGAGGCGGTACTGAGCGCGGTTCGCCGCTCTGCACTGTTGACCAGTGAGGAATCGAGGGGGATAAAACTGTCGATAGAAAAGAATAAGATGGTATTTTCCGGCAGGGCGCCGGAGACCGGCGATGCGCAAGTCGAGATGCCGGTCGATTACAAGGGCGAGCCGATTGAGATTGGCTTTAATCCACAATTTCTTATAGACGTCCTGCGGGTCATAAAAACGCCGGAATTCGAATTGGAATTAGGACAACAGGACAGGCCCGGCCTGATAAAAAGCGGGGCAGATTTCCTATATGTCCTGATGCCGATTAACCTGGGATAAACCCGCACCAATTGAACGCAGGCTCACCCCGTAAGTTAGCCGTTGGTCTTACGGGGCTCACGCCTGATTGGTGAGGGGCGCAGTTTTGCCTTTTTCGTTTTATGATAAATGAAGACGAACAACTACGTGGCGCTGTGAAGTGGCAAAGAAAACGACACCTGGACAGAACAGTCAGGTTAGGTGACGTCGCCAAAGAGCTCATGGATAACCGTATTTCGCCGCAGCAAGCCAGGTTTGCTCCAATAGCTGAACTCTGGAACCAGCTGCTGCCGGACGAACTTCGCCGGCACTGCAAAATCGCCGGCATTTCCGGCGGCCAGTTGAAAGTGCTGGTAGACTCGCCGTCATATATGTACGAGTTGCGATTATGCGGTTCAGATCTCCTTGGAGAACTGCAGCGGCAATGTCCGCGGGCCCATATAAAAAATATTCAGTTTGTCGTCGGTTCACTGAACCCGGATTAGTGTATTTGGAAATTCGAAGGTAAAAAGACAAGAGCGAAGAATTTTTGTTTCTCCGGTTCCACTTTATCCGATATAGCCAATAAGAGAAATGAAGGACCACAAGTACGACGCAAGTAACATAAAGATACTGGGGGGCATAGAGGCGGTGCGCAAACGGCCGGATATGTACATCGGCGACCGTGGAAGCGGAGGTCTGCACCATTTGGTCTATGAGGTCCTGGACAACTCCATCGATGAAGCATTGGCTGGATTCTGCGAAAAGGTAACCGTGCGCATCCACGCCGACGGCAGTTGTACAGTCGAGGATAACGGCCGAGGCATACCGGTCGAAATGCACAAAGAGGCCAAAAAAAGTGCGCTGGAGGTGGTGCTAACGACACTGCACGCCGGCGGCAAGTTCGACAGTAACAGTTACAAAGTGGCCGGCGGTCTGCACGGCATAGGCGTCAGCGTTACCAATGCCCTCAGTGAATGGCTCGAAGCTGATGTCTATAGAAACGGAAAGCACTACCATTTTGAGTGCGTTAGAGGCACAGCAAAGGGACGCGTGAAGGAAATCGGCAAGGCCGACAAACGCGGCACAAGAATATCGTTCAAACCGGATGAGCAGATTTTCGGCGATGCAGAGTTTGAATACGATACGCTCTTAAAACGAATACGTGAGATGGCCTATTTGAATGCCGGCCTGCAGATTACATTCAGAGACGATAGAGTAAATAAAAAAGAAATTTTCAAATTTGAGGACGGCATTAAGGCCTTCGTCAAGCACCTCAATGAGGGCAAAGAAACACTTCACCAGAATGTCATATATTTAGCCAGAGAAGACACAGAAGCGATGCTGAGCTGCGAAGTGGCTATGCAGTACAACGATGGCTATACTGAAAATATCCTGGTCTTCGCCAACAATATCCGTAATATCGACGGCGGCACACACCTCTCGGGCTTCAAAACGGCCCTGACCCGCACAATGAATTATTACGCCAAAAACAATAACCTGTTAAAGAACGGCCAGGTCACAACCGGCGACGACCTGCGGGAGGGACTAACTGCGGTTGTGGCGGTAAAACTCGCCGACCCCCACTTTGAGGCCCAGACGAAAGTTCGGCTGACCAATCCGGAAGTGGGCGGTTTCGTAGAGACCACCGTTAATGAACAGCTCGGCCACTTCCTGGAAGAGCATCCTCCCGAAGCAAAACGCATCTTGAACAAGGCCATCCAGGCCGCTGCGGCAAGAGAAGCCGCCAGAAAAGCACGTGAGCTGACCAGGCGAAAGGGCGCGCTGAGTACATCCAACCTGCCCGGCAAATTGTGGGACTGTGCCAGCAAGGAAAAGGAAACGACAGAAATCTTTATCGTGGAAGGTAACTCGGCGGGCGGTTCGGCAAAGGCCGGAAGAGACAGAAACATCCAGGCAATCCTGCCCTTGAAAGGAAAAATCCTCAATGTCGAAAAGGCCCGCCTGGAAAAAATGTTAGCACACGACGAAATCCGAACCATCATAAGCGCTCTGGGAACCGGCATCGGCACCGACGAGTTCGATTTAAGCAAGTGCAGATATGGCAAGATAATATTGATGACGGACGCCGACATCGATGGTGCCCATATTAGAACGCTGCTGCTGACGTTTTTCTTCAGGCAAATGCAGCAGTTGTTTCTGGCTGATATGATTTATATCGCCCAGCCGCCTCTCTATGAAATTAAGCTTAAAGGCAAAAAGAAATCTGAATATCTCCTCAGCGAAAATCAAATGCACAAAAGGATGATTGCTCGCGGCCTGGAAGGCACAGAGCTCGTTATCACAGATGGGAAAAAAGCCAAGAAGGTTAAAAAGTCCACATCCAGCGGATCTGCCGCCTCTAAGCGAACGAGCTCACCGGTACGAAAGCTGGGGGACAAAGAGCTCTCAGCCCTTGTAAAGAGCCTCGCCGAAGTCGAACGCATCATAGCGGTTTTGAGCAGACGCGGAATTAAGTTTGCCGACTTCGTGCAGGCCTATTACGACCCGCCCAGGGGCGGACTTCCACGCTTTCGCATCTGTGTCGAAGGCCGGGAGGAGATTTGTTACGAAGTCGACGAGTACGAAAAGCGGGTCGACGAGCTCAAAGAGCGTACCAGGGCTTCGGGTTTGGACGAGGAGGAAGAATCAATTGCCGCCGAGGAGCTTCACGAGGTAGCGAGGATCAATGAGATAAACAAAACGCTCAAAAAGCAGTTCGGGCTGGACTTAAAAGATTTCCTTCTAAAAGCGGCCAGGTCCGTCTCCGGCGAAGCGCTGCCGACCAAGTTCCAGCTCATCAACGGCCAGGACAGCTACGACATTGCCTCGCTTGGCGATATCTGCGCCGGCATAAGGCAGATTGGAGGCAAAGGAACGGAGATAAAACGCTTCAAAGGTCTTGGCGAGATGAACGCCGACCAACTGTGGGATACGACTATGAATCCTGCCACAAGGACTTTGCTGAGCGTAAAGATCGAGGATGCCGGCGAAGCCGATAGACTCTTTAGTATTCTGATGGGCAGTGACGTGGAAAAACGCCGAAACTTCATCCGCGACCACGCCCTCGAAGTCCAGAATCTCGACGTGTAATAGTTCTGAGTTATGAGTTCATAGTTCATAGACTACGAACCACGAACAATGAACCATGAACTTCCATTACTCGCTGCCGACCATCTGTAAGCTGGCCAAGGCAACGAACTTGTCATCCGCTAATTCAAAAACTCCGTCAAGACCGGTCACTGTAAAGATACCTCTGGTCGCGGGGGCAACGCTGCAAAAAACAAGCCGATGTCCGCAGTCGCCCGTCAGCTTGCGCAACTTCAGCAGCTTTGAGAGGCTCGAAGAGGTGACAATATCCACGCTGGAAAAATCAACTACCAGGTCACAGTCGCCTCTATCTCGCATGATTTCGGTAACGGCTTTGAGCTCATCGCCCATTTCCGGTTCCTGGGGCAGGTCCACAAGAACAATATTCTCCGACCAATTCTGAATTCCCATTCTATATCTCCTTATGTTAATCAATACTTCCTTTGCGAATTCGAAATATTTTATCGGCATAAATTCAGAACAGGTTAAACAAAAAAAACATACGGTGCTTCGACTGCCGAAAAAGCACACAAAACTGCTCTATTAGTTGCCTGCAATTTAATCAATAATACTATTATTGGACAAACAAGGTTGCCGGCACAAAAGAGGGCTACTGCTTCAAATGCGACCCTCGCCCCGTTAGAAATTGGGTTCGTTTGGGTTCGTTTTGGGTTCGTTTTCACCAAGTGTCCAATTGGTTTTATTTTCATAATCCTTTGTTAATACATTATTTACGTTCATTTTGGCTTTCGGCAAATTGGGTTCGTTTTGCATAATTAAGGTAATAATTGGTTGGCAAGCTGGGCTGGATAGGCGGTTTGTTCATCGACGCCGTTGGAATTTTCCAGCTTTGACATGAGACGCAGTCTATAAAGCTCGAATGTCGTTTTGTAGAGGCTGTTCTCAATTCGGCGTTCATACATCAGGAGGCGGTCGAGCACCCTTGAATTCGAGAAATCCTTTATAGCCATACGACCAAGGGCCAGATCGGCAGCCGGGGCGGTCTGCGATTGGTCGCGGCCTTTGAAAAGCAGGGATTGGGTGAGTTTAGTTAACGGGCTGGATGTATTACGTGCGATCAGGGCATCGATGGTCTGGTTCTGGATGCGGTCGACCCGTATTAACCGCCATGAAAGAATGACAATGCGTTCTGCCAACATGGATTCCATAGGGCTGTCGGGGACCAGCTCGCTTAGTATGCGGTCTCGTTCCAGACAGAAATCGGCCTGGTTTTCTGAGCTGATTACGGTCTGATGGGCAAAAAGGCCGTGTTTGACGGAGTTCTTTGAGGCTGCGGCCTTGCCTTCGCAAGTGCATGGGCCGGTCGATTTTTGGGCGTTTAGGCGGTTTGCAAGGATTTGTGCTTGGGTAGACATGATAAGTTCTCCAAATTTACGATTGACGATGGACGATTGACGATTCACTAACGATTAAATTTGACTTGGACCTGCTGGCCCCCGGACCGTGCTGCGCTGCAGCTAACGACATGCAAACTGAAATGTCATCTTCGCCTACTCCGCCAAACGAACGGCGGACAAGTGGCGGTTTACGTTTGCCTTCTGGTAAACATATAGGTATTTTAACATATTATCAAACAATAGTCAACAAAAAAATGACAAAAAAATAATTTTTTTTGGCCCGAGCGTTTCCTGTTGAAATACGAACTCTATCCCCTATAATCTCCCTAAAGTGTGTGGAATTCCTTGCGTTGATGGGAAATGTGGGTTTTGGGTAGTTGTGTTTTGAAATAGTAATATGAATTAAAAACATATCATTGTCATTTTTAAGAGATAAAGGTTGTATCAATGGCCTTCTCACCAATACCCGAAGAGTCTAAGAATCAAATAAATAAGGCAGGGCAAATCCTTGTGAAAGACAATCCAACCAAGGAAGAACTTATTTGGGCACGAGATTTAGCTGATAGATGGCGTGCTTGCCATGCATATCCTATCAATACTTTTAATTCCACTTTACGAGATAAGCTTAGGGATGACTCAGATCATATTGTCGCCCAGCGTCTTAAACGAATGCCAACTATTATTGACAAGCTAAAACGATATCCTACGATGCAACTTACGACCATGCAAGACATCGGTGGTCTTCGCGCAGTTTTAGGGTCAGTTTATGATGTTTACATGCTCGCGGAGGAGTACCGAAAAAATACTCGATTTAAACATGAACTTATTGATGAGAAGGACTATATTCACAAATCGAGAAGTGAAGATGGCTATAGAAGTCTACATTTGATTTACAAGTACAAAAACAAGCGTAATCCCGCTTATGACGGCTTAAGACTAGAACTACAAATACGCACAAAACTACAGCACACTTGGGCGACCGCCGTAGAAACCATGGGCACCTTTCTCGGACAAGCATTAAAATCCCGGCAGGGTGACCAAGAATGGCTCGACTTCTTCGCGATTACTTCCTCAGCTTTTGCATATATGGAAAATAGTAATCCCGTTCCACGATTCAAAGACTTGTCCCAAGAAGAAACCTTTTCGGCTGTTGCGAAGGCCGAGGCCAATATCGATGCATTAGACAAAATGAGAGGTTTCTCTGTCGCTGTTAATCAGATAGTGAAGGGCCGGGGTAAAGGAAAAAGTTGGTCTTATCATTTGATCATTTTGAACTCGTTACAAAAAACAGTTCAACTTATACCTTATGATCGTGAAAGTTTTAAAGAGGCAATGATTGTTTATTCAAGAGTTGAAGCAGAAGCTGCTAAAGGTAAAAAGATAGAACCGGTTCTTGTATCTGCTGGACCTATTGACGAACTCCGTAAAGCATATCCCAACTTCTTTCTTGATATTCGTGACTTTATGCGTATTGTGCATGAAATCGTTAACAAACGGAAAAAATAGTTTATGAAAGTTGAAGTAAGAGATTGGACGAGTATTGAAGAAGTGTCCGCGTGTGCAAACAAATTTCACACTCTACCCGGCTACTCTATTTTTTAGATTTGGAGCGGAGGCCGTATCGGGCACACTTTATGGATATACTTCCAGTATTTAATCATAACACGTTCAAGTTTTTTCCAATCGTGTTTTTCATGAGCAAAATAAGCACCCCAAAAAGCAACCCATGTAGTATAGATAGCAACGTCAAGGTGCAAAATACCATAACGTTTTAGATGTTCTCGAAATAAATAATAGGCTACAAGAAAAGGCTTATTGTGTCGTTCGGATTTGTACCAACCTATTTTGTATTTAATTCCTGCTGTATCTGAGCCTAAACATTCACTTGCTAACACAAAACTGTTTAGGGTGTTATTATAACTAATTCTTTCCTCGTCAGTGTTCCCCGATTTTTGGGCTTTTGCTGCAAGATCTGCATTACGGTAGGCCTCTAAGACAAACTCTGACGCCTTTTTAGCAGCCTCTGGATTGTAACCAAGTGCTACTATCATTTCTCGCGCATTTTTTTTAAGATTATCCCAGTCCTTTAAATCATGCAACCGAAACATCTCTCGATGATGCCGAGCTACGGTCTCGGGATTAAATTCTTTAGGATCAAATTCAAGCAATTCTTCTTTGTTGCAAGGCCTTAAGTCCTTAACCTTGGTTTTGTCTAAACGCAGCATTATGATGTTCCCAAAGGCTTCTGCCGGTCTTGTACAAGCCTCACAATCCAATATATTATAATTAGTGGCGTTACAATTCCAATAAGAATCATAAAATATAGATTTTGCCAGTACCCCAGAGACACAACGAACCAGTATATTAAAAGTATCCCAGTTTCGATGATCAGGGGCCATCTAAGTTTTTTCCGGGCTGCCATGAGGCCTCGTATAAAGATAACATACCAGCCTACTACTATCAATGCCGTTCCTATAGCCATCACAGCAAATAGCCTTGTTATAAGTTCTGTATTAACTGGTTTAACAATGCATAGAAGCTTCGCCACATCAGCAATTTGACCATTTCTTTCTATAGCATCTATTTCTCCAAAACGTAGTCCAAAAAGAAAAAGACCTGATGCAACAACAGAGAAAGTTATCAAAGCAAATAAAACTGTCCTCGAACCCTTCTTTTTAGGATCTTCCATATTTTCTATGCTATCACAGACAAACTTAAGGCAAGCACCCATAACAGCAAGATAAATCGCGAGGACTTGTAAGAACGCCATGAAGTAACTTCTGTGTACTTCCAGCAATTGTGTATATTGTAATCGCCGCGTATTCATTAAAGAAGTTTCTTTGGGGGTATCTTTTCCAATATTATTTCTATCTTCTTCATGCTCATTGAGTTCGTTATTTATTGACTTCTCTTCCGCCTTGTGTTCAGAATTAGACGCTTTGTTTTCCACAGGCTCTATTCCATAGACGTAGGAGGGAGTCGTCCAAAATATCAACACCACAAAAAACAACGCATATTTTTTCATTTTCTCACCTAATATCATTGCAGACAATAATAATTTTACAGCACCACCATTACTGAATTGCTAGCTTATCCTTCGCCGGATTTATTTACCGCTATAACGTGATATTCGAACTCTTCTTTTTCCGAATGGTCGAATAAAGCCAGACAATAATCTTATAAAGTAAACAACCTCAGCGGAAAGGTCAACTCTTTCCTATCTCATATTTCGCTGCACTCTTCACGATGTCCTAATCACTCATTTAGGTAAGTAAAATACCACAAAAGAAGCCAAAAGGCGACCCAAAAATTCGCGTAATCAGCGTTAATCTGCGCAATCCTCAGCACTGCCATTTCAACCGGCAAATCGACCGTCATTATGAATTATAATTTTCTATCGAGTTTTCGGTAGCTGATACCCTCTGCGATATGTTCAGGCGCGATTTGCTCAACGCCGGACAGGTCCGCTATCGTGCGGGCAACCTTGCAGATTTTATCGTGAGCACGGGCAGAAAGGCCGAATTCGGTCATCGCCTGCTTCAGCATCATCTCACTGGCCGAATCCAGAGGGCAGAATTTCTCAACCTGCTTGTGCGTCATCCTTGCGTTGGTAAAACCGCTCTTGCTGGCGAATCTCTTCGTCTGAGTTTCTCTTGCCCTGCCGACGTCCTGTCTCATTTCAGCCGAGCCGAGCTGGCCCTTTCTGGAACGCAGTCTGCTGAAACTTATCGGTGGAACTTCGATATGAATATCAATCCTGTCCACCAACGGGCCGGATATCTTCGAGAGATATCGTTCGATTTGGCCGGGTGTACACTTACACGCTCTCGCATCGGTGCCGAAGTAGCCGCACGGACAGGGATTCATCGCTGCAACGAGCATAAATTGGGCGGGAAAGCGGATAGTGCCCTTGGTACGCGAGATGGTAATAAAGCCATCCTCCAACGGCTGGCGAATCATCTCCAAAACGTGCCTGGGGAATTCAACAAATTCATCGAGGAACAATATCCCGAAATGAGCCAGTGATAATTCTCCCGGTCTCGGTGTCGTTCCGCCGCCTACCAGGGCCGGGCCGCTCGCCGAGTGGTGCGGCATTCGCACAGGGCGCGTAGCCAGCAACGCCCTGTTTTTACCCAGCAAACCCACCGAGGAGTACACACAGGTGGTTTCGAGCGATTCTTCCAGGCTCAAAGGCGGCAGGATGGTCGCCAGCCTCTGTGCCAGCATTGTCTTGCCCGCTCCGGGCGGGCCAATCATCATTATATTGTGGCCGCCGGCGGCGGCGACGGTCAGTGCACGCTTAACGCTTTCCTGACCCTTAACATCCGCGAAATCGACGTCGTAACTGGATGCGCCGCCGAAAAGCTCCTCGATATCGACGGAGGTCGTTTCCAGCGGCAATTGTCCGGAAAGAAAGCCGGCCGCCTGAGCAAGCGAGCCGACTCCATACACCTCAATATCCTGAACGACGGCAGCCTCTCTGGAGTTGTCCAGAGGGACAATCATCCGGCTGAAACCATTTGCTGCGGCGGTCATAGCCATACTCAAAACGCCGTTTACGGTTCTGACCCTGCCGTCCAGGGCCAGCTCGCCGACGATTATGAAATCTTTGATGACCGTACTGACGAAAGTGCCCTGGCCCATCAGCATTCCCAAAGCAATAGGCAAATCGAAAGCCGGGCCTGCCTTTTTCACGTCGGCGGGGGCCAGATTTACCAGCGACTGGGTTTTGGGATACTTGTAGCCGCAGTTAATAATTGCGCTTTTGACCCTCTCGACGCTCTCCTTGACGGCGGTATCCGGCAGGCCTACGATGAGAGACTTTTCAAATCCGCCGCGAGCAACATCAACTTCAACTTCGCAGATTATACCGGCGATTCCTTCAAGCGTAACGCTGTGCAGTCTCGCTAACATTATCGGTTTCCCCCATTCTTAGTTTTCAAAACTGCTTTTTAATACCCCCACTGCTTCGTTTCGCCAAGTCCCTCGGTTTGCTTCCCAAGAAGCAGAGGGGCAGCCAAAACGGTGAGGGCTGACTTTTAGCCACTCCTATATTTCTGCCAGTAGTCCGGCAATAATTCCTTCACTTTGGCCTCGATTTCCTGGTCACTGATGGCAGTCAGACGGCCATGTTCATCATACTGGTCGATGACCCAGCGTGCAAGCTTGTGCATTTTAATTTTGTTGATTCTGCCCTCGCCCTTGAGGCCGAAAAACTCGTTGACCCAGTGTACCAGGCCGTCTGTGCCGCTTTTGTCCGTGATGGCGACGCGAGGCGGTCGGCCGAGCAGTTTCTCGGTATCGAAAATATTGTATATCTGCTCGTCCCGCCGGAGCCCGTCTGCGTGGATTCCGGCCCGTGTAGTATTGAACGCCTTGCCTACAAACGGATAATTATCCGGAATCGGCAGACCAATGGACCGCATATAGTCGGCCAACTCGGTAATCACCATCGTATCAATCCCGCACAGGTCACCTTTTAGCGAGATATATTCGAAAATCGCGCTCTCAAGAGGCGGATTTCCCGTGCGTTCGCCGAAGCCAAACAATGTGGTGTTGACAAAACCGCAGCCATAAAGCCATGCAGTTGCAGCATTGGCATGTACTTTATGGAAATCATTATGCCCATGCCATTCAAGGCGGTCGCTGGGCACACCACACTCTTGGTTCAGCTTGTAGATAAGTTTCGGAACACTTCTGGGCAGCTCCGCACCCGGATAGCTGATTCCAAAACCCATAGTATCACACAAACGAATCTTGGCGGAAAGCTCCTCCGGCACCTGGCTGCTCATTTCCATCAGCCGGTCAATGAACGGAAGGACAAAACCCTCGATATCGGCACGGGTCAAATCTTCGAGGTGACAGCGTGGACGAACGCCTGCCTCGAAGGCGGCATTGACTACCTCACAATAACGATCCATGCATTCGGCACGGCTGCGAAATTTCAGCTTATGGAATATGTGGTAATCCGAGCAGCTTGTCAGTATGCCGGTCTCCTTCAAACCGGCCTCACGAACCAGACGAAAGTCACCTTTGATGGCACGAATCCAGCCGGTACACTCAGGATATTTATGGCCCAGCGCCCGGCAGCGGTCAAGCGTTTCACGGTCGTTCTTTGTATACAGGAAAAACTCCGTCTGCCGAATCACGCCGTTGGGCCCGCCCAGACGCGAAAGCAGGTCGTAGATGTGGACCATCTGGTCAATGGTATAAGGCGGACGGGCCTGTTGGCCATCGCGGAAAGTCGTGTCGGTAATCAAAATGTCCCTGTCTTTAACAGCCGCAAAGTCAAACTCAACCGCCTTACCGTCAATGTATTCAACCACGGGGCTTCCAAAACGTATCAGCGGCGGCAAACTGTACGGATAAGTATCCGCAAGCAGGTTCGGTTCATTTGCATCCACCAGAGGATGCTGTTTTTTTGTTTTGTCCATTCTTAATCCTTTTGTTACAGCATTAGTAACTACTGTTGAACATCAACGCCCTGTTGTTTGCAGACCTCGGTAATGAACTCGACCGCTTTGCCGACCGTTTCTATCGAAAGCGCTGCGTCTTCGTCCATCTCGATACCGAACTCTTCTTCAAACATAGCTACAAGCTCCACCGACTGCACACTTTCAGCTCCAAGGTCCACGGTGAAACTATGCTCCGGCTTGATTTCGTCCGGGTCAAGCTTCAAAATCCGGGCGGTTGCCGCTTTAACACGTTCTTCTATTGTTGCCATTGATTCATTTCCTCTTTGTTTTTATCGAGTTAACATTGCTCTTCGGCCCTTTTTAATGGCCCTATCTCTCATCGGTGCCGTCATTTCAAATATGGCATCCCACATAGCCTGCTCGGCCTCGGACCATTGGCAATTTCGCCGGCCCATCGCCGTTCCGGCCGTTTCATACAATTTCCCTTTGCCAAACCCTTTTGTCACGATACCTTCAAGGAACCACGCAAACGACGGTATAAACTTCGGCAGCGGCTTACCCGTGGCCATTATAAGTGCCATCGCCCCGACATAGGAGCCGGTATTCAACAGCGTCCCAATTGACGTCTTAACATGGTCTCCGATAAGAGAGCCGACTTTCGTTGAGCCTGTATTGATTGCCCGCCGTCCATCCAGCATTACCGAGACAGTGGAATAGTCGTTCTTCAGGTCGCTGTTGGCGGTAAGCGCCCCGAGATTGACCCATTCGCCAACATAAGCGTGTCCTAAAAAACCATCGTGATATTTATTCGAATACCCATGGATAATCGACTCTTCCACCTCACCACCGACCCGGCAGAATGGCCCGATTGAATTACCCTCGCGGCACTTCGCACCGAACAGCACCGATTCTTTCCCGATGTAGCAAGGCCCCTCAATCCGGCTGAAAGGATATATCTCCGCGTCCTGGTCTATATAGACCGGGCCGCCGTCAGCGTCGATGACCACCATCGGATGCACCGTCGCGCCTGGGGCGATATAGACGTCCTTCTTGTTGCCACGAATGGCGCTCGGCTCTTCCACTTTCCCCTCAATGCCGTTTCGTCCCGCTGCTGCAAAGTCAGCCGTTATCTGCTCTGCATTGGCCAAGATTAAATCCCAGATGTACTGCCACGTCGGCAGTGCGGACCTGACATTCGGCAGCTTTGCCTTTGCCGACGCCATAAACTGACCAATTTCGTCTGTCGCCAGCTTGGCCAGATCAGCTTTGGCAACGCGGGCATACAGCACATTGCCTTGTTCATCCAGGCCGACCTCACTGGGACCATTGGCCGCCACGTCAAAGCTGTCCGCCTTAATCCGAGGGTCGACAATAAACAGGTCATCACCTTCCAGAACGGACGAATCGTTGACCGGGCTCTCTACCTTCGCTCGATATGCGACCGTCATATAATCAGGCACGAAATAGGCCACGCTGCCGGCGCCTACCTTGGCGATGAGTTTTTCGCCGAGTGAACTGAATCCGCATCGAAGCTCCCATAGCGGACGACTCAATGCCAGGGGATAAAAATTCCCTCTGACCTCATCAGGGCTGTCAACCAGAATCAACCGCATAAAAAAAAGTCCCTTTTACTCTATTTTGAAAACCAGCTCGTCAAGCTTACTTAACCCACTCAACGAAGATGTCCAACTAAACACATAGTCCCATACCCTCCACAACACTTACTCAGTGCAATTAGCCACCTTCAGAGAGAAGCAAGATTCTACTATAAGGATGCCAGGCATGTCAACCTGAAAAGGCATTTCCCGCATAATCAGCCAACAGGAGCGATATTTTCAATCCGATCTTGCCTGGCTTTCCTTATACCTTAGATTCACAAAAGGTTCTTATAGCAACTACACCCGGCCTGCCCCATCACTTGCTAAATGTTTTAAACATATAATCAGTACTAACTGCCAAAAAACATTTACCCGAGGGATTACGATATCACAGAGGCTAAGTTTTGTTTTGAAAAGGACTTAGAGTATGTAAAAAAAATTAAAAAATATTGGCTTTCTCACAATTATCTCATCTTTGCTTTGCTAATATTGTCGTAATCAAAGCTGACGAATGTCAGGCAGCCTGACCATGGTGGCAGGTTGTAAAATCGTGGGAACTTTTTTAATAAGGAGATTCAAAATGCAAGGCAAATGGTGGAAATTGATTTGTGTGGTGCTGCTTGTGGGCTTAATCGTCGGCGTGGCGACATTCGCAGGCAGGCACGACAAGGCGAACGCAGATGAAGCCGAATTCGCCGTGGCTGCGGATGGTACCCTCCTAAAAGTAGAGGCCACGTTAGACGACGATGACGAAGGCGATGACGACGACGAAGACGACGACGATGAAGACGACGACGATGAAGATGACGACGATGAAGATGACGACGATGAAGATGACGACGACGATGACGATGATTAAACGCAGGAAAAATAAGTGACATATGAGGTTCCAGAAGTTAGAATAGGCACCGCTGAGTGATAAAGTGCTATTGTTCAGCGGTGTTTTTTTGTAAGTGTTAAAATGCGAATACTGCTTATAGAAGACTATCGGCCTTTGCAAAAATCGCTCGCCAAGGGACTGCGCGAAGCAGGCTTTGCCGCGGATGTCACAGGTGATGGCGAGGAGGGACTATGGTACGCAACCGGCAACGACTATGACGTGATTATTCTCGACCTGATGTTACCCGGCATGGACGGCCTCGCAATTCTCAAGAGCCTCAGGGCTAAAGGCCGACAGAGTCATGTATTGATCCTGACTGCTAAAGATACTTTGCAAGACCGTATAACCGGCTTAGACAATGGTGCCGATGATTACTTAGTCAAGCCCTTTGAATTCACGGAGTTGCTGGCCCGTGTTCGGGCTTTAGTGCGTCGCAGTTACCAGAAGAAGAACCCTCAAATTAAGATTAAGGACCTGCGGATTGACCTGACGACACAGAGAGTTTGGCGCGGCAGGCAAGAGATTGCGCTCACGTCCAGGGAATACGCGCTTTTGGAATACCTGGCAATGCGGGCCGGCCAAACAGTCTCACGTACGGATATATGGTAACACGTCTATGAGTTCAAATCCGCCGCATCGAGCAATGTAGTAGACGTTTATATCGGCTACCTGCGAAAGAAGATCGAACGACCAGGCAAGCCTCCGCTCATCCATACAGTCCGAGGGCGCGGCTATCTCTTAGGAGGCCAGCCATGACGACTTCGCTGCGAACTCGTTTAATCCTCGGAATAGTTGGCGGTATGGTGCTGCTGCTGACCGTTTTCAGCCTGACAGTCTACATACTAATTCAACGGGCATTAGTTAATCAGTTTGATTCGGCACTTCTCTCTACAGCCCAGGTATTGGCCGCCTCAGTTGAAATAGACGCCAATAACATCGACCTGGAAGATGTACAACAAATGCCCGAGTTTAACGATCCGAAAAACCAGACATACTACCAGATCTGGGATCAGGACGGAGCAATTGCGGCGAGGTCTCCACTATTGGGAACAGACGACCTGCCGCGACTTGAAACAACCCTTGGAACTCCCTTTTTAAAAGCATTTAACACAAGAAATGATCCGCCGCAACGTGCCGTTTGTCTGAAGTTTCTGCCAAGAATTGAGACCACAGAGCAAGAAACACATGAACAGGCAGCCAATGACAAAATACTGACCTTAACTGTGGCTCGCGGCGCCGGCGGTTTGTACAACCAACTGAGCCTGCTCCGGTGGCTTCTGTTCGTGGCCTCAGCCGTCGCAATTGCTCTTTCGGTTCTGATAGCTGCCTTTATTGTCCGCCGGGGTCTTAGACCACTGCACTCCATCGCATCCGAGATTGCGGCCGTCAGGGAAGATGACCTCGCGACTCGTATTGAAACCGCTTCAGTACCGGCTGAGATTCTGCCGATTAAAAACCGCCTCAATGACCTTTTATCCCGACTTGAAGAAGCTTTCAAGCGAGAGAGACGCTTTACCGCCGACGTCGCCCATGAGCTGCGAACACCTTTGGCGGGGATACGCTCTACAATCGAAGTAACTTTGACGCGCAACCGGGACATAAATGAGTATCAGACCGTGCTTTCAGAGTGTCTGGCAATCCTTAAAAACATGCAGACTATGGTCAATAACCTGTTGATGCTCGCCCGGCTGGATGCTCAACAAATCAGCCTCCAAAGCGAACAGATTCGACTCGCCGAACTGGTGAATTCCTGTTGGCGACCGCTCTCAGACAAGGCAATCGATCACGAAATCACCTTCGACAATCGTATTGACTCTGAAATCACCTTTGAATCAGATCGCCATAACCTCTCCATCATTCTATCGAACGTACTTGAGAACGCTGTAGAATACGCCGATGAGGGAGGACAAATCCGGACAACAGGCCGTCAAGCCGATGGCTCCGTAGAAATCACTGTTTCTAACACAGGCTGCCAGCTTAATAAGGAGCAAGCCGCACATGTATTTGACTGCTTCTGGCGGGGCGATTCATCGCGTAAGGATGCAGGCGTTCACTGTGGCTTGGGTTTGGCTTTGGTAGAAAGAATCATTAAAGCATTAGGCGGCAGTACTACCGCAAAGGTAGAAAACGAAGGAATATTCAAAATACGCCTGACCCTGCCCGCCAAGTGAGAACAACGCGCTGTCCAATACAAACCGAAACGATAGATTTAAGTTACAGTCTTTCTGGTTGGCCGGTTAGGCTTATCAGCCTGACTGTGTCACCTTAGACATGAGTCATATTTGTTCCGGTCAGTTCCTATCAACTTCAAGGCGGATTCCGGCATATCGCAGGTTCGGATTATCGTCAGCAATGCCAAAAAGGTCAATAAAATCAGCAGGTTCTGAGCCGCCACGGGGGGTATTTGTAAAAAACGTTCGGAATGGATGTTTCAGGTCGATACGGACAAATTTCGGCATGGATTGGCCCGGAAGGATTCGGCCGATATAGTTTCCAAAAGTCCTTTCGGCTCCATCGGTGTATGTCCCGGCCGTGATAACCCAGAGAGCGCCTTTGCTGCTAATATGGAAACGACCATAGGAAGGCTCCAGTCCCTTCGAATCTTGCGGAGTTTCGGCCAGAGTTTTCCTCGATAGGACTTTTCCGCCTTTGACTACTACATATTCCAGAAGGGCTGTCATGGCTTGCCCGGGAAAATATTTATCTCGAATAAATGAGTAGTGGTGAGGCCGTTTAAGATAAAGAAGGTGAGTCGCCCCAGCTTCGTCGATGTAAAGGTCAAGATTCTGAATGTGGCCGGCGGTCTTTTCCACCGTGTCGATCTCAATTGGAGCAACGAAGTCACTGGTCCGGATATCCGGCGTGAAAGTGTAAAACAAACGCCGGAATACATAATCCCACTTGCGCTTGAGTTTCTCGAATTTGAGCTTTTGCCATTCCTCGACCGGCTCAACGATATCGCCAATAGCCATAACAGCCGCTGCCCGGTTTCGCAGGGCAACCTGTGGATAGCAGGAGCGTATGGCGAACTTGATTTTCCCCTTCTGATGCCATTTACCTTTACTATCGCAGTAGGAAACAAACTGTTCACCCGTTTGCGCATTGATATTAAGCAAAAGCAGTTCGCCTTTTGCGCCGTCGGCGGCAAAGCCCCGGTATGAATGGTCGGTAAAATACGTTCCGTCAGCCCAGACCGGTTGGTGTGTTTTCGCAGCACCAGTAAGGGCATTAGGATTGAATTCAAGCACTAACGGCCGGCAGCGACCATATTTAACGCCGGGCGGCTCGACGGAAGGATTCACCGATAGAAAAACCGCTCCTTTTTGAAATATTCCAATAGGACAAGGTTCACGCTGCCGGTACTCTCTTTCACTTTGAGCGATTTTCCAGCCATTTACCGACCGATGCCATAGCTGCCATCTGGTGTTACAAAGCAAAGGAACATCTTTTCCCGTTTCGATGACTGACAGGTATACATCGTTTCCCTGCCGGGCAATAACCGTGGAACCATAGCACCATAAAGGGCCTGCACCATTATTGGCAGGCATGTATTTGGTGACGACTTCCTCAGCCTCGACTACAATCCTGACACCATTTATCGCCGACTCTGCCTTCCCTGCTTGTGCCACGGGCTTCCAGCCCGTGCCAACACGGCCAGGATGGCCGTGCCACACCGCTGAATAAGAAAACAGCCAAGCGACAACTACACACACCAAGAGAACAATTTTAGACTTGCATTTCATAACCTTTGCTCCTCCGAGGTTATTTTGGGGGTATTTTAATGTAAAGGTCACGCTTGATTTTGCCGGTCGAGGTTTTTTGAAATTCGTCTATTCTTATTTCCAGATGCTGTGAAGACACTTTCTCGTAGCCGGATAACTGCCGGCTTTGCTGCTGACATTCGTTGATATTTTGCCAGACGAGTTTTTTAAGAGCCTTCGGTTGTTTTACTAAATCAGAATAGGAAAGATTAGTATCGGTCTGTATTACCTCCCATGCCAGCCGGACAATCGCCCGGATGGCTTCCTCCGTCCGCTCGGCTGAATCCTTCTGCAATCCGGGAACCACTAATACCTCCTCTACATATTCAGCTTGAGAAAGCACAGATTCGACAAGTTCCGGATTCACATTTTTACCGCCCGGCAGCACAATCAGATATTTCTTTCTGCCGGTAATATAAAGGCAGCCATCCCCGTCCAGGCAGCCCAAATCGCCGGTATGCAGCCAGCGGATACCTTCATCGTCCGTCCTGACAACCGCACTGGTCGCTTCGGGGTTTTTATAGTAGCCCTTCATAATACAAGGGCCGCCAAGGACAATTTCTCCTTTTTCACCGGCCCGAAGCATTTCGTTATCTTCGTTGACAATCTTTACCAGCAAGGTCGAAATAGGCCTGCCTACAGAGCCTAATTTTCGCCGGTCGGCGTTAAAGCCGTAAACCGGCGAGTTTTCCGTAGTGCCATAGCCCTCGCGCAGTTGCAGACCTCTCCTCCAGAATACTTCCAGCACCCACATGGGGACCGGAGCTGCCCCGGAGATGAAAAACCGAAGATTCTCCCAGCCCAGTTTTTTGACAATCCTCTTTCCGACCAGTTTCGGAAAACATCTATCAAGAAACCTGACAATGCCGAGAGGCATCCCTTTCGGGAGAACGCTTTTTTCTTTCTGCCTGCTTAGCTCTTCTTCAATTCTCCTGGCAATAACGGCGAAAAGTGCAGGTATCCCCACAAAGATAGTTATGCCTTTTTCTCTTATTAACTGGGCGATTTGGCGATATTTATCGGTGTAAACATTCGTTGCTCCAACCCAAAGCGGCAGCAGTTTACCAACGGTAAGGCCGAAAGAATGATGAGGCGGGGTAACGTGACCCAGTTTGTCCTCGCTGGTTATTTTCACTATCTCCAAAGTGCCCTGGATATTGGTGATGAGATTCGTATGAGTCAGCTCAACTTCCCGCGGGTCAGCGGTAGTGCCTGAAGTACACAGAATGACTGCGGTGTCATCAGATTTTATTTCAGTCTGGATGTCATTGAGCAATTCATCCGCCGCGGCATCATCAAAGTCGATTTTTTCGTGTGCCGTCATTTCAATCAGACCCAGACCCCGGCTGCAGGCATACTCTTTCAATTGCTTTCGGGAATCGGCATCTTGATAATCATCAGCCATAACAATCAGACGTGCGTCTGTGGAAGCGAGGTGTTTCTTTACGCCTTCTACCGGCCTTTCGGGGTCAATCAGTACCGGCACAGCACCGGCAAGTATAATTCCCCAAAGAGCTACATCCCAATCCGCACGGTTCTTGCCCAATATCGCTACTTTGTCCCCTACGCGGATATCCCCGGCTTGAATGAGCCATAGTGCGAAGTCCTGTGCCCTTGTTTTCAACTGGCCAAAGGTGAGAGCCTCCTGCCGCTGGGTCCTGACTATTTCCAGGCATGGCTTATCCAATTCCGCCCGCAGCAGGGACTGGCTAAAAAACTCTATTAAGGTTTGGAACACAAGCTCAGTTTCCATGTTCTGCGCCAAAGAAAACGATATGGGCTCACAAGCCCAAAAACTGAATGGCAAGTCCGCAAAGAAGGATGGTTGCCCCGGCTATAGCATGTGTGTAACGCTGCAGCCGGTTCAGTGGAACAAAACTCACTCCGGCCCTGGCAAGAAGAACCACACCGAGCATGGTACCAAGCGTAACTACACCAAACACGCACGTCACCACCATCAGGCCGAAGAAACTGTTCTTTGCAGCCGGATACATCAGGATGGGAATCAAAGGTTCACAAGGACCAAAAACGAAAATGACAAACAGTGCCCACGGTGCAACGCTCGCCCTGGCTTTGCCGTTGTGAACGTGAGTGTGCTCCCGATGATGATCGTGAGTGTGTGTGTGCGCTGCCTCGCTCGTGTGAGTGTGACTGTGCACGTGAGGCTGGTTCCGGTAAGCCCGCCGCAGTCCCCACACCAAATACACCAGCCCGAACGCGATTAGCAGCCACGCTGCAAGGTTACCACGAAAGCCCTCCACAAACTCCAGCTTATTGACTGCTATGCCAACCGATACGCCTATCAGGCCAAGAACAACCGAACTTCCTATATGCCCAAGACCGCACAAGACGGTTATCAATGTCGTTTTCAATCTCGACCATTTTCGCGCCCATGACATCATGACAAAGGGCAGATAATGGTCCGGCCCCAAAATTGTGTGTAAGAAACCTATGGAAGCAGCGGTGATAATAAGAGCATTCAGTTCCGCTGTCATAATTAATTCCTCAAAAAAAGTCGAAAGAACAATCAAACTTTGCGCATAAAAATACTATATTTTTGCTACTACATCAAGAAAATAATTGACAGAAAAATACAAATTTACTAAATAGGCTCATTTGGCAATAAATACGCAGCTTTCGAGGAAATTATATGGCATCATCAGAAAAAGTACTCATCACAGAATTAAACGATAAGGCCGAATACCAAAGAATTCTGGAGGGCCAGCCACAAACCTTTGGAATGCGCTCGGGCAGAGTATACATCCAGCCAGGCCAAAGCTGTGGCCGGCACAGCACGAAAAATCACGAGGAATTGCTTGTTTTTCTTTCCGGCCGGGGATTACTGCTAATCGGCGAACAAGACTCTCATAACGTCGGCGAAGGGATAGTATGCTATATCCCGCCGTATACGGACCACGATGTGAAAAATACCGGCACCGAACCGCTTATATACATTTATTGTGTCGCCCCTGCAAATTCAGAATCAGGCAAGTAGAAATCAGAAAAGCCGGGCAAATAGAAATTTCTGAGGATCGCAAGCTAAATTTCTGCTCATTTTACAGACTTTTTTCATAATGCCGTCGACGAGCTCACCAGGGCTGATATCGGCCTTGGCGAGGCTAAAAATGCAGAATTAAGCAGGAAAAACAAAAAAAATGAAAAATTTTCAAAAAATTCTGAAAAAAAGCTTGCAAAAACCATTTTGAGGTTTATAATAAGAGTTGAACTATATAGGTCTTTTCTTCTTATAAGTCTTGGTTTAGTGAGACCGGTTGATTTTTTATAAGTTTGCAGTATATTTTTAAATTTAAAACCGTCTCACAGAGGCTGGAATCGTGAGGTTCCAGCCTTTCTTTATGCGCTTTGCCCGCGCCTAATCTATCCGCAGCAAACCGATAGACCATCCCACTGCGGCCATGGGCACACCCCGGCAGAAAAGCAGCTCTACTATAAAAAAAATTGTCTAAATATTTTTAAATTTTAGTATTGCAAAGAACTCAGATATGAGTTATAATGCGCTTGCCAAGGTATAGCACAATTAATGAAATTGCCGCAAAAAATACGAAATTAGCGGAACAGAAGTCTTGTTGTGCGCATCCTGTAGATGACAACGAAACTTTGGCAACAAGAAAGGAGTATCACTATGATGTACAAACGAAGAGGCTTCACATTAATAGAGCTTTTGGTGGTAATTGCCATTATTGCGTTATTAATGTCGATACTGATGCCGGCACTGAATAGGGCCAGGGAGCTGGGCAGGCGCACGGTTTGTATGGGCAATCTGAAGCAATTGGCGCTTGCGTGGGTTATGTATGCAGACGAAAACCGTGGCGACCTTGTTGACGGCAGGGCAGGTGCGGATGACGGAGGCAATCCTGCCATTGTCACTGGCTGGGTAGGCCCGATACCGCTCGACAACAATGGCAACCCTACAGGAAACAAGCGGTCACAAATAGTGAATATCAAAGAGGGAACACTATGGGAGTATGCCAAGAACCCAAAGGTTTTCAAATGCCCGGCCGGTCAGGTTAAACATATGGTGACCTACGCCATGGTCGATGCCATGAATGGCGTGGCCCAGACCAATACTAAAGCAGACCAGGTATGGTGCAACAACAGGGGCGACCTTTCCAAGACAAACGACAGAATCGTTTTTATTGACATAGGCAAGGTCAGGGACAGTAGTTATCACGTTTATTATCAGGAGAAAGGTCTGGGGAAATGGGGAAACTCGCCCCCGGTCCGACACCGTGACGGCGCTACCGTCAGCTATGCAGACGCCCACAGCATATACTGGAAGTGGAAAGGTCTCCAAGACACAATAGTTTTTGGCAGGAATGGCGATGAAGATGTTGCGCCTACAAGCGATGAGGGCTGGATGGATTTAGAAAAGATGCAGAGGGCCGTGTACGGCAAGTTATATTCACCATAATGTATATGAGTACGGTTTTCTGCGTTATTGATTTTTATTTGGCTGGGCCCGTTAGCCCCGTTAGAAGTAAGTCGGGATTTTTAACGGGGTCAGATTCGGAAAGTGTCACAGCTTCGGGCTGGACTTCTAACGGGGTTAGAAGTAAAACGCGTTAGTGGCCTTTCCCGCCAATGGCGGTGGTCTCTAACGGGGCTGGTCAGTGAGACACAAGTAGTCAGAAAGGAGTATCATGAATAAACAAAGAGGATTTACCTTAATAGAGCTTCTGGTAGTAATTGCCATTATTGCGTTATTATTGGCGTTATTGATGCCGGCACTGGAGAGGGCCAGGGCGCATGCCAGACGCGCGGTTTGTACCGCCAATCTCAGGGACTTGGTAATTGCATGGCAGATATACGCCGATGATAACGATGGCAAGCTTGTCAACGGCCGGCCAAGCGTCAATCCTAACGGCACACCAAGCGCGAGTGCCACCGATCCAGAGCAAGACGATAACCATACAACCGCAGATGGCAGGGTCGAGACACCCTGGGCACTGGGGATAAAGCTCGACGGCAACGGCGACCCCGATCTCAACGTATCCAAGTTCGACCGTGAAAGAACCATCAAAGACGGAGCACTATGGCCGAATAACAAGAACATAAAAGCTTACAGGTGCCCGGGCGGCAAGGCCACACACCTGCGGACCTACTCTATCGCTTGTTCCCTGAATGGTGACAAAAGTCCAGTTACAGGTGTCTCTGGTGCGAGTATGCTGCGCGTTAAGAACAGGTCGCTTGTTCGCAGGCCACACGACAGAATCGTTTCTATTTGTGAAGGCTGGGTGAACAACCTCAGTTTCAGAGTTGAGTACAGCAATCCGGGAGCAGCATGGATAGACCCGCCTCCGGTGCGACACAGCGAGGGCATGGCCTTTGTCTTTGCAGATGGCCACAGCGGATTCTGGAAGTGGAAAGGAACTGGAACGGACGGAACGGTAGAAGCCGGAAAGAAACGCCGAAGTCCGTATACGCCTGTGTCCGCTGATGACTGGTCGGACTTGAGGGATATACGGATAGCCATTTGGGGGAAAATACCGAACTGATTATAAGCACGGCGCTGCGTGGTCATTGATTTTATCCGGCTCAACACCGCAATGCGGGCGGTTAAGGAAAAAAGGAGTGTCATAAAGAAGGAGTGTCATCATGAGCAAAAAAAGAGGCTTTACCTTAATTGAACTGTTGGTGGTAATTGCCATTATCGCGCTATTGATGGCGTTATTGATGCCGGCGCTGGAGCGGGCCAGAGAGCAGGCCAAGCGGATAATTTGTCTTAACAATATGCACCAGTTGACGCTCGCGTGGATGATGTACGCAGAGGATAACGAAGGCAGAATCGTGAACGGTGCGAACGGTATATATCGTTCAAACGAGCTGCCCTGGGTAGGCAAGACCTGGCATAATCAGTACCAACAAGGTTTGCATTTAACCCCGGAGGAACAAAAAGCAGAAATTAAAAGAGGAGCGTTGTGGGAATATGTCAAGACCATGAGAATTTACAGGTGCCCGACCGGTCTGGCAGGAGAGCTGTGCACGTATGCCGGAATGGATGGTGTCAATGGCCATAACAAGGGGAGGGCCGGAACTAAATTAGGGGTGCACTGTGTTGAAAATATGGATGAGGTTCGCAGGCCCCACTCCAAAATCGTCTTTATAGATGAAGGCTATGGGACACCGGACAGCTTCGCTGTTAATTTTACTACAGCCTTATGGTGGGACGACCCACCCGTCAGGCACGGCGATGGGACCGCCCAGTCTTTCGCTGACGGGCACAGCGATTGGAGGAAGTGGAGAGGTGCCTGGACGGTAGAATATGGCCTGGCCACTATCGGCATTCACCCTCAAAACCACTATGCGCCGGGTAGCACTTGGTCGGGTGGGCCGACCTTTCCGCCAGACAGCGACGCAGACTGGGATGATCTATACTGGATACAAAAGGGCTGCTGGGGCGAATTATACGTACCGTAATCACCGCCGCAGTATAATTTTCTATAATTATTGATTTTCATTTGTCCGGCCAGTTAGAAGTCCGCATTGAGGTCTTACCGTCTTCTGTGCGGGCTTATCTTTAACCGGGCCGGGTAACAAAACATAGCCGCAAAGATTAGCAATAACAAAGGAGTTATTGTGAATAAGCGGAATATTTTTACTGCGTTAGAAACAAGTTCCAATCGGAAAAGGGGGAAATTTCCAACCGGGTTTACTTTAATAGAGCTTCTTGTGGTAATCGCCATTATTGCGCTGTTGATGGCGATGTTAATGCCGGCGCTGGAGCGGGCCAGAGAGCAGGGCCAGCGTATCGTGTGTCTTAACAATATGCGTCAGTTGACGCTTGCATGGCTTTTGTACGCAGATGATAACGATGGCATGCTTGTCAACGGCGCAACAGGCTTTAGCGATGTCGGGCCTCCTCAGATATCCTGGGGCGACCACACAGGTGAGCTGGCCTGGGTCGACGCGTACAGCACCATAAGCCAAGAAGAACAGATCCAGGGGATAAAAGACGGAGCCTTATGGCCTTACGTTAAGAACATCAAAATCTACAGGTGCCCGACCGGCATGATCAGAGAAAACGGGGTCGTAGAGGCGCTGACTTACTCGATAATGTTCTCTATGAACGCTGTTTGCCATACCGAAGTCCAGGGGGTAACCGGCGCACACGTTAAAAGCCTGAGCGAGATTCTTCACCCGCCACCGTCTTACAGACTCGTTTTTATCGACGAGGGCTGTATGACTCCGGATGCTTACGCTGTTAATTATAGTATACCGGAATGGTGGGACGACCCTCCCGTCCGACACGGCGATGGGGTCACCCTCTCTTTCGCAGACGGACACTGCGAGTACTGGAAGTGGGAGGCTTCCGAAACAATAAAGCACGGCAGAGAAGCGATAATTGGCTACCCCGCCACCTGGACACCCATCACATCCGAGGGCAAACGCGACCTTTACAGGATGCAAAAAGGCTGCTGGGGCGGAGTGAATTACGTACCTACTTTTTAACAAGGATGCCTTTTTTGCTTACAGTTTTTTTGCCCGGGCCGGGTAGATAATCCTAATCAAATCTCTTCTCAGCCTGAAAGCAACCAACAGAAGAGAAAAGAGCTTTTTAATTGTGCGGCTTTGCGTTTATTAAGGCAGCCAAAAGGATATGTCTTAACCTGTCTACCGTGAGACCGTTAAGGTAATCTTCATTAAAATCCAGCTTAAATCTGCCTTTGAAAGTTCTGATTCGTCTCTTAAGCTCGCCCCTGTCCAGGACCGCGATTGAAGTTGTCTCTTTGTCAAAATATTTCGAAGCCATTGACCTCATCTCCTAAAAACTATCCGGCACCCATCCCCGCCGACAAGTTTATCCGTGCGAAAGCAGAGGCGATTTGCGGCAACTCGAGTCACCTGCCGTAAGTTGGATTCGCCTTATTAACATCGTCCCCGGCATTGGGCCACTTTTGCCGGAATCTCTACTGCGGGGCCCCATCGCAGTTTAAATGCCCGAATCCGCTTTTTATTGGGCTAAATTTTTTTGCTATTTAGCTAAACGTCTGATAACGTTCCGGTTATGAAGACAGATAAGCTCCAATATCACTTGCCGCCGGAACTGATTGCCCAGCAGCCAGGCGATACTCGAAGCAGCTCGCGACTGCTGGTTCTCAGCCGTATAAACGGCGATACCTTAGACAGCCAATTTGACAGGCTCGGTGATTTTATATCGCCCGGTGACTGCCTTGTGCTTAACGATACAAAAGTATTGCAGGCCCGCTTTTTCGGCCAGCGCAGCACCGGAGGCAAACTCGAAGGCCTGTTTCTGGACGAAAGCGAAACCGGCATCTGGCAGGTTCTGTTAAAAACCGCCCGGAAAGTAAAAGCCGGCGATGTGGTCTATCTAAAAGACAAGGCAAAGAAGGATTTTTGCAGGGCTGTAGTGCTCGACAAAATAGACGATGGCATATGCCGGCTGAAGATAGAAACGGATGCCCGCCAGTGGCGGGTCGAAACTATCCTTGATAAAATCGGCTTTGCCCCTTTGCCGCCGTATATCAAACGAGACTTGCCCGCCCGAGGCGGGCGAGATTTGGCGGTGGCGGCAATTGACAAACTGCGGTATCAAACGGTTTATGCAAAAACCCCCGGGGCGGTAGCAGCACCGACAGCCGGGCTGCATTTTACAAAACCGCTAATCGAGCGATTACAACAGGCCGGTATAAATTTCGCATATATAACACTGCACGTAGGAGCAGGGACATTCAAGCCGATAACCGCAGAAAATCTCGAAGACCACCAAATGCATCAGGAACGATTCAGCATCGACGAAGAAAATGCCCGCATAATAAATGCAGCAAAAGAAAAGGGGGGCCGAATAATCGCTGTCGGAACAACCTCTACACGAGCTCTTGAGACCGTAGCGGCCAATTCACGAATCGAAGCTAACAGTAGTGAAACGACGCTTTTCATCAAGCCCGGCTATAAATTCAAGATAGTTGACGCGATGATAACGAATTTTCATCTGCCCAAATCCTCGCTACTAGCACTGGTAGCGGCCTTTGCAGGGCTCGACAATATCCTTACCGCTTACAGACACGCCATCGAGCAGCGCTACCGTTTTTATTCCTACGGCGATGCCATGCTGATAATCTGATGGACCTTACTTATACATTTCATCAAAATAACGTTGGGCGCTAACAACGGCGTCTCTCATCATATCTTCAGCCTTGGCGGTTTCTCGCTTACTGAGCGTTTTCAGCAAGCCCGTCGTATCTAATTCTCGCGCCGCTTTTTCGCACGCCTCCCAGCTCAATACGCTTCTTACAACTCTGTCGATTCCCTGCTCTACAGTATCGTAAGCACGCGTCTGCATATCGTGGCCTTTCCACCGGCTAAAGCCGGCCTGCTGGATAAGACCCGCAATGGCGATATTCATACCGTTGACTCTTGCCCCATGGTCTATATCGTACTTGCCCGGCCCACCGAGAATAATGCCATCGTTATATCCCTGGCTGTTCAAGTGCATATGCACCATCGCATCGTTATCCAGCTCTTCAACCGTATCTGCCACGTGGTCAAGGCCTATCATTTCCGAATGCCCAAATTCCTTGTTTACACCTTTTTTGTCTCTCGAAATCCCAAATTCCTCCTCAATTTTCCTCCAGAAAAGTATCGCGCTCGCCACGGTCGGGATAAGCATAGCCGGATGCCCTTCGTTCGGCTTCGGCTCAAACCCTATAAACAGGCTCCCGCCCTTCTCCTGCTCATATTTACATAAACCGGCAATGCTTTCCTTCAGGTTCTGATACATCTGCCAGATACCAATGGTCGCAATGTCATAACCGAACGAGCCGTTCCATATTATAAAAGCTGGTGCTTTGCCCTCATCAGGGTGCCACGCCTTCTTCAAAGTCCCGTACGCCAGGTCGACCGTCCTCGTCCCTAACTCCTCAGCCGCCTTCCTCTCTGCCGCATCCAGAGACGCGACCCCGCCGTATCCAAAGTGACAGTGTGCCCCCGGCGTTATCATCGCCAGGTATAATCCACAATCCACCAGCGCATCAGCCACCGCCGCAGCATTATTATCATCGACCTCGGCATCGTAATGCATCTCGATTCCAAGCTCGACGTTGTCAGGCAGCCGTGGAGAAACCTTGTCTTTCACCAGCTTAATCATCTCCGGCGTCCCGAAATCCGGCCCCCATTCCGGCCGCATATCACCGGGCACAAATCCGCCCTTGCCCGGATTAAATGTCCATCTGCATATACTGTGCAAAGATTTCTCTGACATTTTTATCTACTCCTTTTCAATTCATGTTTCAAAACATCTTCCCATTTATCATACGCTTTTTGATAAATGGAAGCTAATTTTTCATTCGGCTCGATGGTCTTAACGGGTTTCAGGCCCGCAAAGGCGTCCTCCTGGCTCTTATAGATACCCGCACCAATACCGGCTCCCCTTGCGGCACCTTGTGAGCCATCCGTATTGTATAATTCCACTACTGATTGTGTAACCGTCGCAAAGGCTTCGCCGAACAACGGGCTAAGAAACATATTCGCATGGCCTGCCCGTACTTTTTGTGCCTGCACGCCGGCCTGACGCATTATTCCAAGACCGTAATTCAACGCAAAGACAATGCCCTCCTGTGCCGCCCTTAGTAGATGCGCCCTGCTATGCGTATTAAAGTTCAGGCCGTGGATGGACGCACCGATATTCTTATTTTCCAGTGTCCTTTCAGCCCCATTGCCGTAAGGCAATATTACAAGTCCATCACATCCCACTTCAACCTGCCCGGCCAACTCATTCATCTCGTCGTAGTCGATTGTGCCGGCCGCATTGTGTTTCAGCCAACTGTTTAATATCCCCGTCCCATTGAGACACAAAAGTACGCCGTACCTTGGCTTTTCAGCAGAGTAATTGACATGAACAAAAGTATTCACTCGCGATTTACTGTCGTAATCGCCACTATCACTGATACCATAAACCACGCCGGAAGTCCCCGCCGTAGCTGCTATTTCTCCCGGATTCAAAACATTCAGAGACAACGCGTTGTTCGGCTGGTCACCAGCTCTATATGATATCTTCGTGCCGGCCTTCAATCCCAATTCATCAGCCGCTTCTTTTGTCAGCTCACCCTGAACAGAAAAGGTCGGCACAACTTCCGCAATCAAGTCCCTGCTAATCCCATAGCAATCCAGTAATAAATCAGCAAGGCCGTGCTGCTGAAAATCCCACATTATCCCCTCGGAAAGACCCGACGGAGTTGTCTTTATCTCGCCCGTCATCTTCATAGCAATATAATCGCCCGGCAGCATTATCTTATGAATCTTAGAATAAACGTCCGGCTCGTTCTCCATGACCCACTTTAGTTTCGAGGCCGTGAAATTGCCCGGCAGGTTAAGCAGCCTCTCAAGGCACTTTTCTTCCCCGATATCCGCCGCCGCTTTTTCGCCAACCGATACCGCCCTGCTGTCGCACCAGATTATGGAAGGTCTGAGCACCTCTTTGTTTTTATCCACAGCCACCAAACCATGCATCTGGTAGGAAATCCCAATCGCGCGAGCATCAGCCATACTGCAACTTGTGCTCTTTTGCACTTGTGCATTTACGCTCTTTGTGGCCTTTACGACGTGTTCCCACCACACTACAGGCTGCTGTTCCGCCCAACCGAGCTTTTGGGCGATAATGTTCAGCTCTTTGTCCGGCGAAGTCGCTGTAGCCAATATCTTACCCGTTTCAGCTTCCATCAACGTCGCTTTTATCGACGAGCTTCCGACATCATACCCTAACAATAAAGCCATTCACGTATCTCCTTTTCTATCCGGTATTTAGAGCCTATCCAAATAACCCGCTCTATTGCGGCCGGCTGCAAAGCCCGATGCCTGCGTTGTCAGCCAAAAACGTTCTCAACGTGGAGAAAACCACTTCTGGCGAGCATTTTTGGCCTGCCGCCTTGGCTTGGAACTCCGCCATAGGCGGACAAGTTTTCGCTCGGCCTCATAACGGCCCGGTTATTCGGATAAGCTCTTAATCTTGTCCCAGGACATCTTCCGTAATAATTTCCATCCTGTTCCGGCGTGAAACCACCCAAATTATAACCATTCCAGCTAAACCTACAAGATTTGTTTGATAAGTTCGAGCTGCAAGACCAAAGGAGCAACCTAAGGCCTACTTTAATTGACCGAACAGTATGATCCGGCCAAAACCATTGATCTTGATACAGATATGCGACTGAAACGGTCCGCGCTCGGAATACACTTTTAAAAAAGATGAAATATTTGTTGTTTATTACCGATAATAATGATAATGATATGGTATAATTGATATTTTATTGGAATGATTGTTTACAAGAGCGTTGAAACAGCAGAACCAACGTCCAAGGAAAACGACTTTGATAATCACCACTATCGTCATTTCTTTTACTCTGCCAACCTTTGTTAAAAAAGGTGCTTTATGTATGCAGGTAGTATGCCAACCCTGAAAATTGGGAATTTGGAAATCAGTCCGCCTATAATACAAGGCGGGATGGGCGTCAGAGTATCAAGAGCAAATCTTGCCGCTGCAGTCGCAAATGAAGGATGTGCAGGAGTCATTGCAAGTGCTGGTATAGGCAAGTACGAGAGCTCTACGAAGCGTGATTTAAGTAAAGTAAATGCCGATGCGTTAAGATATGAAATCCGAAAAGCACGGAGTATGACCGGCGGAGTAATCGGCGTCAATGTTATGGTTGCCCTTTCCGATTATGACACTCTTGCCAGAACCTTAGTTGATGAAAAGGTGGACATGATAATATCCGGTGCGGGGCTGCCCTTAAGTCTGCCAAAATATCTGAATGGAAATGATATCAAATTGATTCCGATTGTTTCTTCAGCCAGGGCATTAAGAATCATTTGTAAAAAATGGAAGGCGAATTTCGATAAAATACCCGATGCGATCATTATTGAGGGCGTAAAAGCGGGCGGCCATTTAGGATATCCTTATCAGAATGTAGTAGACAATACGACATCCACACTCGAGCACACACTCCAGGAAGTTCTGGAAATTGCCAACACGTTTAATCCGAAAATCCCTGTCATTGCTGCCGGGGGAATTTTCGATGGAAAGGACATGGCTTATTTCCTCAGATTAGGGGCTTCTGGAGTACAAATGGCAACACGCTTTGTCTGCACAGTTGAATGTGATGTCCACGACAACTTCAAGCAGGCTTATATAAACGCCCGGGCCGAGGATATAACAATCATAAAAAGTCCCATAGGCTTGCCGGGAAGAGTCATAAGCAACAGCTTCGTAGAAGAAATCAAGCAGGGCAGGACTGTCCCCTTCAAATGTAAATATCATTGTATTAGGACGTGCGAGCCCGACAAAGTACCGTACTGTATAGCTGAAGTTTTGGCAAAGGCGGCAGAGGGAAATCTGGATGAATCTTTTGCCTTCGCCGGTTCAAATGCCTGGCGGTGTAATGAAATCATACCCGTCAAATTACTTGTTAATAAATTGGTTGAGGAATATAAGGCAGAACAGTGCGAAGATCCAATATCATCAGGAGCTGTGGAACAGGGTTTTTAGGGTTAAAAGTTTAAGAAGGAAATGTAAATGAATTTCTATGTGGGGAATTCGGGTCCATAGAATAATTCTGATTACGCTGCAAAAGTGATGGCCACTGGCCGAGTTGCTCCACTATTTTCTTGACAATAGAAGAATTTATTGCTATAGTTTTTATAGGTTGTTCAGGAGTATTCTTGCATCCCTCGAAGTATACCCCTCAATAAGAATGATGATGGAATCTTTATTTGCAGGCCTTTTGGGTCTAAGGAGAACATTGTGAGTATAGGTACAGTAAAATGGTTCAATTCAAGAAAGGGGTTTGGTTTTATTACCCCGGATGATGGCGGAGATGATTTCTTTGTCCACCACTCAGAAATTAAGACGACGGGCTATGCGTCCCTCGATGAAGGTCAGAAGGTCGAATTCGAGGTCGGGCAAGGCGAAAAAGGTCCATGTGCGACCAACGTAAAGCCTGTCTAATCAAACAACAAGGCTTGAAAGAATCGAAAGGCCCTGCCAAACAGCAGGGCCTTTTTGCATCATATTGTATGCCCTCCTTCGACGAGGAATCAAGTTCAGTTATGCTGTGAAAAACGGTGTATCTCTGCCCGATGTACTATCCTTTTGTATCGCTCCAAAAGGATAACCAATCGCAGCTCACGTCTTAACTACCAAAGACCAACTGTCGATTTCCACAGCCCTTTCATTCATACCGCCACTTGACTATCCACGGGTCTTTTGTTCGCTTCTGAAATGCCCTTAGTTGCTCTTTCAGTTCGCCAAGTATCTTGGCGTATTTTGGATTATCAGCCAGATTCTTAACTTCATGCGGGTCGTCTTCCGAGCACAGGACGTATAAAAAATTTTGCGGATACTACCAATTTTCTTCTAATAATCAATGATTCTCCGGCGATTTCACGTAAGTAGTGCTTGTATTAACGGGAATAAGCCGTTTGCAGAGCAAAGCCTCTGGACAAAAGGCTGCTGATTTGGTAGAATGTTATAAATAACCAACTGGTTGCCATAGTATTGGCCACAGGAGGAAAATGAAACGCTATTTGACCATTTTTGTTTTACTCTGCACTATCAGCACTGTGCACGGGGCACGTTTTAGCTATTACGCGGGTGGACTTCGTGCTTACTACGATGTCTATGCCTGGAATGACTCTTCCCTCGATGCCTGGAGCGGGGCAGACGACGATATAACTTATGCTTCTGTTACAAAAACAGCGTCCGTTTTTCAAGCAAACGGTTTTGCACGTAATATTATCTGGAGCGACATCAGCAATAATTCTATTTGCATACGATCCCACTCTATCGCCGATGGTTCGGCAGTTTACAGCTATTGTTATGGACGCGGCAGCGGTTTCGGCGGAACCGAATACTTTCAAAACTCTCAAAACTACTACGGGATATTCTATAAAATTATGCCGGACGCAAACGAGCAGGTCGGTGACGATGTAATGGTTTATTATAATGACTTTGTAAGCATTTCTGAGACTATGGGGACTAACTACGTCCGCATCGGGGGGCCGGGGACTATGAACCATATAGCAATCACACGCGGTCAGCTTCCGCCTGTATCGACGGAGCCGGTCAGGGAAAATGAGGTATTGAGATTTCCCAATGTTGAGGTACCAAATAGCGGTAACAGCGATTGGTTTAGTGGCATACATGCTTTTCCCGCACAAATTGGCGATGTAATTGGTATTTTCGCAGAGAATTCTACAAAGGTTGAAGGTTGGGGTCCCCTGGCCGGGTATATAGACAGCACATTCACGATGATTCTTACCGTAAGACCCGTCCTGTTAGGCGATTTAGACTATGATGATGACGTGGACCTTTTTGATTTGGCAATACTTGCCAACAACTGGCTTGTAGACATCGGCTTTGACCAGCCCCTCGACACAACACCACCAGACCCTGACCCGATGCAATGGGCTTCGCCCGCTGATGAACCTCATGAAATTGAATGCAGCCCCTATTACTGTGCCACGATGAAAGCAGAAGTAGCTACAGACCCAAGTGGAGGGGTACAGTATGAATTTCAATGCAGTGAGAGCGGCTTCAGCAGCAGCTGGCAAGACAGTCCCACATACACTGTCACGATAGGTGGAAGCGGATTTAACTACACTTTTAAAGTCAGGGCACGTGATAAACACGGCAATGAGACCGACTGGTCTAGTGCAGTGCCAATGAATTAATAACTATCGTATCAGGCGCAAACTAAACGGTCAGAAGGGGGAGAGGTTCCTCACTTCACTCAAAATCACGATTGCAGCACCAAAAATCCAACACTGAAGATTCAACTATGAATTAAGGCAGCGCATATAATTTTTTTGATATTTCATTTCTCCCGCGTTATACTCCGAACACGTCCGCAAAGTGCACGAACAACCACTTTTTAAGAGCAAGGAGCTGAAAATGAAAAGAATAGTCTGGGTTAATCTTGTTTTAGCAGTCACGGCGATAATTGTGTTCGGCTGTGAAAAGAAAGGAACAGAAACTTCACACGGAACGAAAGCTGAGGAGCAACAAGTAATGAAAGAATCATTCGGCAAAACACCCGATGGGCAGCAGGTTGATTTGTACACCATGACAAATACTAACGGTATTACAGCAAAAATTACCAACTACGGGGCGATTTTGGTTTCATTAGAGGTGCCGGACAAGAGCGGCAAGTTAGCTGACATTACCCTTGGCTACGATACACTTGACGGATATATCCCCAGACATCCCTATTTCGGAGCTACCGTCGGTCGATATGCTAACCGTATCGGTGGGGCCAGGTTCAAGCTCAACGATGTCGAGTACAAACTTGCAGCCAACAATGGGCCTAACCATCTGCACGGCGGCATCAAGGGATTCGACAAAGTTGTGTGGAAGGCCGAAGAGGTAACAGCCGAAAGCGGCAGGGCACTGGTGAAGTTGAGCTATCTGAGTCAAGACGGCGAAGAAGGATATCCCGGCAATCTGGCGTGCACCGTTACCTATACTTTGACAAAAGACGATGAATTGAAGATTAGCTATGAGGCTAAGACGGATAAGACTACGATACTAAATCTGACGAACCACAGCTATTGGAATCTGGCCGGGCAGGGCGACGGCGATATTCTTGGTCATGAGCTTATGCTAAACGCCGATAAGTACACCCCCGTAGACGAAGGCCTTATACCAACAGGTGAAATCAAAAGCGTTAAAGATTCACCAATGGATTTTACCAGGCCAACGACAATCGGCTCTCGAATCGGCCAGGTCGGGAGCGGTTATGACCATAACTACGTGCTCAACAGCGGCGGGGGTACGCTTGCTCTGTGTGCAAGAGTTTATGAGCCCACCAGTGGACGTGTAATGGAAATCTACACTACCGAGCCGGGAGTTCAGTTCTATACCGGAAATTTCTTAGACGGTTCCATAACCGGCAAATCCGGCAAGGTGTACAAGAAGCACTATGGATTTTGTCTGGAGACGCAACACTTTCCGGATTCACCAAATAAACCGGACTTCCCCTCTGTTGTTCTAAAGCCCGGTGATAAGTACACGACAGTTACCGTACACAGGTTTTCTACCAGGTAAATGTGAAGTTGAAGATTTAGGCGACCACTTTCCCGGGACAATTCAAAGCTTGGGCCCGCCGAAGGCGGGTTCAGGCCAGGTAGAGCTCGTCCTTTGGCTTTACTTCAGGTATCTGATGCAGCTTTGCCTTGACGTCATCTTTTTCCAATGCAAAGCCGGGAGCGATTTCGATTGTGCCGTCGACCGAACCGTCCGGCTTCCTGGGGACAGTAATACCGGCTGATTCCAGCCAACCGGCGGCACGGTCAACCATCATCTGCTTTGCCTTGCCGACACTATCAACACCTGTTTTATTCTTGACCGGTGCGAACTCCTCGCTTCGCTTCGTTTCCAAAATGACCGACTTCGAAGCCCTCGGTATAGCATCAAAAATGAAGGTTTCCAACTTCACGCCGTTTGGCTCGGCGGATTCCACATAACGTCCCTGCTCGTCGATACAGGGAATTTTTTTGACGGCCCTATGCAGAGGCAGAGAAATACACTCGGCGTTCAATTTTTCAACAAAGCTCACACTAATAATATGAATGGCAATACTGCCGAGATGAAAGACAAGAGAGCCATCGGGATTTTTCTTCTCCGCCAGCTTATCCGGAAAATCGCTATATTCGATGACGGTTACCTTGCCATCGACCAAACAGAAGTTGCCGACCTTTTCCTTTGGCCCCGCTTTTATCAGTGCCTTTGAGGACATCTCGGCCTTATCGAGTGCGTGCAGACCAATAAAGAGCGGGTCAAAAATATTTACCAGGGGATTATCTACCTGCCAGTAGCTTATGAACTCTACGCCGCGTTTTTTCATATCGTCGATAGCGCCGCTTTTGCAAAGCGCCTTCAGGCTCCCGCCATGGCCGTCGGGCGAGCAGGCTATATTGGCCTTGTCGGCCAGCAGGATTTTGCCGTCGAAACTAAAATTCGGCAATGTACCCTGCTGAAATATAAAGACGTCGCTCTCTCTCAGGCCGTAATAGTTATTCGAGCGAAAAATTTCTGTGGTCTCGGCATAATTCAAAGGACTGGTCATAATATACCAGGGACAAGCGGTCTGATATTTTTCCGAAACTGCTGTGATGAACTCGGCAAAGATTTGAAACGGCGTTTTGTTTTTAACAGGGCTTATGGGGTAATTGCCCTTCGGGCCGTCGAATCCGAGCCGGGTTGCCTGGCCGCCTGCCACGACCAGGGCGGCAACTTTGCCAGCCGATATCAGCTCTTTGCCCAATTCGACGGCTTTTTCATACTTACTCTTTTGCTCTTCATCGGCTGGAGAACAGCCGTAGGACCAAGCAGGGGCTAAATCGGCGCCTATTTGAGTAGAAACAGGGGGTTTGACGAAGTTGGCTACCCAGTCGTCAATTTTCGCCAAATCCAACTGCTGGACTTGTGCAAGCAGATTCCGCCTTTCGGCTGCATTCAGTTGCTCCCAAAATGCCAGAAGGTGGCTCTGATTGTGCTTTCTTAGCAATTTTTTTGTGTTCTCAAAAGTTTTTTTGATAATCACACCTGCGATTCCAAGCCAAAAAAAGTAATTTTAAGCAAATTGTAAAAAAATTCAACAATTTTGGCGAATTTGCCGAAATTTTATTTGACACCGAATGTACGTTGTGTTAATATGGGACTCATAGACAGGTAGGTTTAAAAACCTTATTATAACTTGAACCGCCATTATACTTGTTCTCTTTTTCATATCCTTAACCTGCCTGCCAAAAGACGTTATTTATCAAGGGTGATTAACATTACTATGCTGAGAGTAGCTCTAAATAGAGAACCAATATATGAGCTTTAATGAAAAAATTCAATTTCTTGGATTTGAGCCAACCGTTTTTAGGCTAAAAAATAAATGAAGGAGATTCGCAAAAAACAGGATTTTTTACGTACCCACGTGGCAGTTTTCAACTGCATTTATCTATTAAATCAGTAAACTAAAAAATATAACTAAAGCGTGTCTAAGAACGGTTGCGTTTGCGAATCTCGAAAAAAGTAAAGGAGACAAAAAATGAACAGAAAAAGAAAAGGTTTTACTTTGGTTGAGCTGTTGGTCGTGATTGCGATCATAGCTCTGCTGATGGGCATCTTGATGCCTGCTCTGGCCAGGGTGAGGCAAATCGCCTTTCGAATGGTCTGCGGGTCGAACCTGTCCGGTATCGGCAGAGCAATGCTGATCTATGCCCTCGATTACGAAGACAACTTTCCGCGTGCAGGTTATACAGGGACCCCTTGGCGTGATCAGGTCATGAGCTGGAGTGCTGCGGATCGATCTACTGCTTATGGTCCTCCCGGTAACAGCCAGGCAACCGTCTCGGCCAGCCTCTATCTCTTGGTAAAGTTTGCCGAGGTAACGCCCAAGTCATTTGTCTGCAAGGGTGAGTCGACTATTAAGGCCTTCAAAGCCTCTGATTACCAAGCTCAATCAGCTATCACAAACATAGAGGATGAGCAGGCCTGGGATTTCGGCCCTACCAATTCGGGTCTTAATTATTTTCCCACCAACCATTGCAGCTACTCTTACCATATGCCCTATAACCTGCGTTTTCTCAGTGTCGCATCAAGCGAACCCGGCATGGCAGTAGCAGCCGACCGGAATCCATGGTTAGATGGTGATCCTGACAATACAAACGGCTTCGAGTGGAACAACCAATCGAAGACGGGACCACCAGACGACATAAAAAGGTACCAGAGAGGAAACGCCGTGCCCCACCAAAGGGAAGGACAAAACGTATTGTTTATGGACCACCACGTGTACTTTGAAAAGCAATCTTTCTGCGGCATTGACGAAGACAACATTTATACATATAATCCGGCAACCCCGCCAGACATACAGCGAGGCCAAGAGATTACGTGTGATAGTGGTGTTTATGATATTACGTGGCCCAAGTTTGTAAAAGATTCGTTCTTGGTAAATGAGTGCACCGATACTGGTAGTGTAACAACACCACCAGCAACAGACCCAAAAGGATGGGAATGTTTCCCTGCTGATACTCGCGTCTGGATCAATGGCGCACTTGTGCAAATCTCAAGAGTTGCCGCAGGACAGAACGTCGGCAAGCCTGACGGTGCCGCAGTAGCACTATGCGTAGAGAAACCAGCCTCCTTAAAGCAGATTGAAAGGGTCCAGGAGCACGAGGGGACGTTCGAATGTTACGATATAGTGCTCGAAAGCGGGAATCGTATCAGTGTTGCAAGTTCACACCTCTTTCTCGTTGATTCTGGCCAATGGATCCGAGTACAGAATTTGAGAAGCGGCTCAAAACTGCAATCATTGAAGAGCCCAATTAGCATCAAGAGTATTGTAAAGAGAGCAATGCCTTTTGTGGGTAAGGTCTACAACCTGAAGGTTAAAGGTGGAGAGCGGTATTTCGTAGGCAAAGATGGTGTGATTGTACGTGATTGGTGAGAAATCGCGTTAATAGGTGTTTTACCTGCTCGTACAACACCTTTTTGGCCTTGTTTACAGGCGGCCTTGTGCGATTGAGCACAAGGCCGCTTTTTTATCTTCCTTTTTTGTCATTCGACAATTCAAGCAGGTCTTAACAAGTCCTGAAATGCTGAGAAACCAGATTTGTCTTTAGCCGGCATTTGTGTTAGATTGTATGCTTCGATTTTTCAGGGAGTATAAAATTGGGACAGACACTTGTTTACAAGATACTTTCCGAGCATCTGGTAGACGGCAATCTCGCCGCCGGCCGGCAGATTGGTATTCGGATTGACCAGACGCTGACGCAGGATGCCACCGGAACAACAGCGTTCCTGCTTTTTGAATCAATGGGTACCGGCAGAGTTAAAACCGACTTGTCGGTCAGCTATGTTGACCACAATATAGCCGGCTTTGGGCCGGAAAACCACAACGACCATTTGTATCTGCAAACAATCGCCGCCAAATCAGGCGTCTATCATTCGCGCCCCGGCAATGGTATATGCCATCAGGTCCATCTGGAGCGATTCGGCAGGCCCGGTGCGACACTCCTGGGAAGCGATTCGCACACGCCTACCTGCGGCGCACTCGGCATGCTTGCCATCGGGGCCGGCGGGCTGGATGTGGCTGCGGCCATGGCTGGAGGACCTTTCTATCTTACCTGTCCGAAAATCCTCGGCGTCAAACTCACCGGCCAACTGGGCAACTGGGTTTCAGCCAAGGACATTATCCTTAAATTGCTCAGCCGGCTCTCGACAAAAGGCAATGTTGGTTGGGTGGCCGAATACTTCGGACATGGCGCCTCGGAGCTGACTGTCCCGCAGCGGGCAACGATAACCAATATGGGAGCTGAGCTGGGCGTAACTACGAGCATTTTCGCCGGCGATGAGCAAACCAGAAGATTCCTCGCCGCTCAGAAGCGAGAAAAAGACTATTCCGCCTGTGCCGGATTAGCCGCCGACCCGGATGCCGAATATGACCGTATCATCGAAATAAATCTGTCGGAACTTGAGCCGATGGCAGCCTGCCCATCTTCACCTGATAACGTTAAAACCATAAGGGAAATCGCCGGCGCTCAAACGAGACAGGTCATAATCGGCAGCTGCACAAACTCGGGCTTTGCAGACTTAATGATGGTTGCACAAGTCCTCAAGGGCAGGCGTATAAACAATATGGTCGAATTTGCAATCGTACCGGGCAGTAGAGAAGTTTTGAACATGCTGTCAGAGGCCGGAACGCTGGGTGATATGCTTTCAGCCGGCGCCCGCGTCCTGGAATGCGGCTGCGGGCCTTGTATCGGCCAGGGGCTTTCGCCAGCCGATGAAGCGGTAAGTCTGCGCACGTTCAACAGGAATTTTGCCGGCCGAAGCGGAACAGCCAACGATCAGGTTTATCTGGTCAGCCCGGAGACAGCGGTCGCCTCGGCCCTGACCGGAGAAATTACCGACCCGCGCGATTTGCCGAAAATCCTCGGCATAGAATACCCAAAAATAGAACTGCCGGCCGAATTTATCATCAATGACAACATGATAGAGCCGCCTTTAAGTGAAAAAGAGGCAGCAAAAGTGACGGTTTGCCGTGGGCCTACGATTGTGGTGCCGGAAATGCCGCCGTCCCTGCCGGAAAAACTACAGGGACAAGTCCTGATTAAATGCGCCGACAAAATAACCACCGACCACATTATGCCGGCCGGGCCTTACTTGAAACTGCGCTCGAATGTACCCGAATACGCAAAGGTCGTCTTCAACTGCTTCAATGAAAAGGGCAAGCCGACATTTGCCCAAAGCAGCCTTGAGTTAAAGAAACGAGGAGTTGCCGGTATAATTGTGGCAGGCGAAAGTTATGGCCAGGGCTCGTCAAGAGAGCATGCCGCGCTTTGCCCGATGTATCTGGGCGTACGGGCGGTACTCGCAAAGAGTATTGAGCGAATCCACAAAGCCAATTTGATTAATTTCTGCATTGTCCCGATAGAATTCGTTGAGCAGGATGATTATGACAAAATCAAACCTGGCGACGACCTGCAAATCGAGAATTTACTCGAAGCGATAAAAGACCTTGATGAAGTTAAGATTGCAAACAAGACTGCTTCAGTTGAATTTGTCGGCAAATTGTTTCTCTCTGCCAGAGATAGAGAAATCTTACTCTCAGACGGACTTCTGAATTACACCTGCAAAAAGGCCAATGAGTGAAAAAACGATAACTATTTTCGGTACTGGCAGGGCCAAGCCTGGGGGCACGGCCTATACCCTGGCCTACAGCATAGGCAAGCTATTGGCCCTTGCCGGCTTTACTATCGCCAACGGCGGATATGGCGGAACCATGCTGGCTGCAGCAAAAGGGGCAGCCGAGGCCGGCGGTAAAATTATTGGCGTTACCTGCTCTGCCTTCAAGGGCAGCAAAGCTAACAAATATATCAGCCGGGAAATTGTTACCGATTCACTCGACGAACGGCTTGATACGTTGATGAAACTCGGGCAGGCGTACATTGTCCTGCCCGGCGGAACAGGAACCCTGCTGGAACTGGCAAAGGTCTGGGAATTAAAAAACAAAGGCTTTCCGGACACTGATAAACCGATTATACTTGTAGGCGGTTTTTGGCTGCCCCTGCTCGATTTGATTGCATCTGACGACCCCGACAGCAGCCGATACATAAAACACGTAGATGAACCCGAGCAGGTCGTAGAATCGATTATTGACTCCTAACATGGGCAAGAAAATCACAATTTCGAGCTTAGCACTTTTTATCAGCGCTGCAGCAATAGCATCAGGATTCCGCTCATCGAAACCCCGCCAAATGCTGCTGCGGGACGGCTTTGTACTAACGGGCGTCGATGGCAAATTAGCTATCCACGACAGCAATGAAAATAGTCGAGAATCTACCTATGACAGATGGTCCTTTGAATTTGATTCAAATGTGAGCGATGGCAGAGGCCTTATAAAAGCCGGTACGAAATTAGAACTGCTGCCGTCATCGGTTCTGGAAAGGATGATAGCCGACGCCAACAACGGCTCTAATGCAAGCCCCGTTAGAAGTAAGACGTCGGAAACAACTACCATACCATCGAAGCAGATTTCTAACGGGGCAAGTTACAGGCTTTGGGGCAGAGTCACCCGATACAGGGGCAAAAACTTTATATTCCCAACTTATTTTCTGCCCCTTGCCAAAACAAAGGAACAGCCATCGTCAACATCACAAAAATCGCCACAGCAGGAAAACCGGCCGAAAATCAATGAGCCGAACGATGTATTAACCATACCGAAAGAGTTAATAGATAAATTGTCGGATAGAAAGAAAAGGATTGACCACAGAACACGCGAACAAAACAGCGACAAAAATGGAGCCGAATCCCCCGATAAGACAAAATCGGAACTAAAGCAGGATTTTATCTTGGCCGACAGAAGCGGTTTTATCCGCGAGTCGGGACAGGAAACACAAAAGACGTGGCGCCAGGTCAGCTTTGTTCCTGATGCCATTGGCCGTACGGAAGCAAAGACGTCACTTCGACTGCTGCCCTGCCAGGCACTGGAACTGGCCCAGCGTAAGCAGTCGGCTGCACCGGAGGCGCTGCGGTTCAAAATAGCAGGGATTGTAACTAAGTATAAAGGCAAAGATTATCTGCTCCTCCAGCGCACAACACGTCTCTACAGTCATGGAAACTTCCCGGGATAGGAGAACACTGTGACCAACAAACTCGACAAAATCCTGATCTCTGAAAACCAGCCCAATTTCGCTTATAAATTGGGACAACTTCGTGGCTCAATGCTGCATGGCGCGACATTTGACCCTAATGAAGATGAATTCAAGAACGTAAGCAAAATTATTTGGGAAGTCACAGAACATGGTGATGACGCACTGAGGAAATTTACAAAAGACTATGACCATGTAGATATACAACCGGAGGAATTCCAGATTTCGAAAGAGGAATTGGAACAAGCCCACGGCGCAATTGACAAAGAACTTTTGAAATCTCTCCGGCAGGCGATTGAAAACGTAAGAAAGTATCAAAAGGAAATCTTCACCGGTGGCAAAGAGCATCCTGGAATAAAATACAAACTTATAGAACCAGTTGGTATTTGTGTGCCCGGTGCTTCGGCTCCGCTGCCCTCCACAGTAATAATGACAGCCGTACCTGCTCAGGTAGCGTCTGTTAAGGAAATTGCCGTTGTCTCTCCGCCAAGATACAAGGGCAGTATCCACCCGACCATTTTGGCCGTTTGCTACGAACTTGGAATTGATGAGGTTTATCGCATTGGCGGAGCCCAGGCGGTAGCGGCTTTAGCCTTGGGCACAGAGATTATCCCCAAAGTCAATAAGATTGTCGGGCCGGGCAACAAATGGGTACAAACGGCTAAACAGCAAGTTTCTGCTCTGGTTGGAATTGATTCTATTGCCGGGCCCAGTGAAGTGCTGATAATTGCAAATGAAAAAGCAAATCCCCCCTGGGTCGCCGCCGATATGCTAAGTCAGGCCGAGCACGACCCCGGTGGTGCCGTTGTGGTTACAGATTCTCAAGAGCTTGCGGAAAAAGTTCTCGCAGAGCTCAAGAATATGGTAAAAAAACTGGATCGGGCAAAACAGGCAATCAAGTGCTTAATAGAATTTGGAAAGATTGCTGTATTTGAGAATATGGATGATGCGATTGAATGTGCAAATGAGTTTGCCCCCGAACATTTAGAAATCCAGTGCGGAGACCAAAGCAGGGAAATCGCTGACAGAATCGAAAACGCCGGTGCGATTTTCATCGGCGATTATTCACCGGTAGCCGTTGGCGACTATTGGGCCGGACCAAGCCATACCTTGCCAACAGGTGGTAACGCAATGTTTTCCAGTGCACTCACTGCCAACGACTTTATCAAGTCGACAAGTATTATCGAATATGACAAAAAGCAATTGGCAGAAAGTGCCGAGGATATTATTCGCCTGGCCGAAGCTGAAGGCCTCGACGCCCACGCAAAGAGCATAAAAATCCGACAGCAGAATTAAGAATCAGCTTCCTTCCAGTTGAGTTTTTCCTGATTCCGCCAGTAAAATCTGCCCAGAAGATGAGCGGCGACAAATACCAGATAGACACTTGCATAACGAACAATAAATGCCAAATATCCTGAATCGCCCCCCTTCTGCCCGAGCACACTAATCAGCAATATCGCCGCAACAATCAGCAAAACAAACCCACAGTACTGACGGAATGTATTCGAAATTGAGCTGTAGAGCAGCCGAGGATTAAGGCCGACAGGAGAATCCAGCACGACTACGGCCAGTAACGCCATCGGAAAGAAGAAAACCGCATATATCAATAACAGCCAGAAAATCACGTCAGCTCTTTTGACAAACAATACGTAAAAAACAAAAGGCATAAAGAAAACTCCAAAACAACCAATTATGTTCACCATCTGCCAGAACATATCGACCGCGCCGGGAACATCTCCTCTAACATTTGGCGCGCGCAAACCTCCTTCGGCACTGTCGCGGACACATTCGGCAAAGTACCAATACATAAACAAAAAGACAATGACCTTTATAATTAAAGCTATAAGCCCAAATAAGCAAGAAAGCTGGATAATCATGATTTTCTGCAGAAAATCCATTAGCTCCGGCACTCCAATAATAATCGCAAGATTAACCAGGCCCCAAAAGCTCATAGGATACAGGAATATGTCGATAAAGAACGGCAGCTTCCGTTCGCCGACAGTTTCGGTTTCATCTGTGGCCGACGTTTCAAGGGATCTTTGCGATTCTTCAGGACCTTTTTCAGGCACGCTGTCCTGACTGCTTAGCTGATTTGCAGCTGCATCCTCCGGTGGAATATCAAAAAGAGCCAAGTCGAAGCCCGAATATTTTGTTCCACCCTTCGAGTCGCTAAAATTACTTTGGTCGGCAACCGGCTCTGCGTCTTCTGCCTTCGGGATAGCAATGATATTGCCACACTTGGGGCATTTGACATTTTTGCCCGCATAGCTCACAGGCACAGTGATTTTATGCCCGCAGTTTGTGCAATGAAACTTAATCATAGAGTCTCCGCCGGCTCCATTTGCTTGTCTCCGACGCTTGGAAGTCAGGCTAAGTAATTATCCCTTTGCCAGTTTTTCTGTTATTATCTCTTTTGCTCTGGCCAGGGCGTCTTTGATTTTCTCCGGCTTCTTTCCGCCGGCCTGGGCCATTTGCGGCCTTCCGCCGCCCCCGCCATCGACTATCGGCGCTATCGCCTTGACCACATCGCCCGCCTTCAGTCCCTTCTTGACTAAATCATCGGTGAATCCGGCTAACAGTGTCACCTTACCGTCATCATCAAATCCCAGAACAACAGCGGCAGATTTCGCCTTCTTTTTGAGCATATCGATAGCTTCTCTGGCCCGCTCGACCGACGTTGTTTCGAGCCGACCAATGATTACAGAAGTGCCGTCGATTTTTTCGCATTTTTCCAGCAATTTTTTTGCCTCGGCCTTTGCATCAGAACCTGCTCGTCCCGCGCCCGACTTGAGCTTTTTTGCAAGTTTCTTATTTTCCTTTATCAGCTTGTCGACACGCTCGACCAAAAACTCGGCGCTGGTCTTAAGCATAACCGAAAGCTTGTCAACAATCTCGCCCCGTTCTTCGAGATATTTGGTGAGCCCCGCTCCGGTCAGTGCGGTAATCCTGCGGACGCCGGCGGAGATGCTCTCTTCCTTGATTATCTTGAAGCCACCTATTTGTCCCGTATTATCGCAGTGCGTCCCGCCGCAGAATTCTCGCGAAAACGCTTCTTCAATCAGTTTCTCGTTTGCCGCACCAATAGCCACCACCCTGACCTCGCTTCCATACTTCTCGCCAAAAAGCGCCATGGCCCCCAGTTTTTCCGCCTCCGCTCTCGGCATCACTACGCAAGTCAAAGGCAAATCTTCCGTGATTTTCTCCCTCACTAAATCCTCAACCTTTTTTATCTGCTCATCTGTCAAGGCCTTGGGACAGGTAAAGTCAAACCTCAAATAGTCCGGCCCAACAAGACTGCCCTGCTGCACTACTGATTTGCCCATCACCTGTTGAAGCGCCCACTGCAGCAGATGAGTGGCGGTATGGTTTTTCTTTATCGAATCCCTTCCCTCTCGACTGACGATTGCCTTTACCTTTTCGCCAGCACTAAATGAGCCTTCGGCTACATGGCCTTGGTGAATAACACAGTTGGCTATCTTTGTCGTACTTTCAACGATAAACTTTCCGTTCTCCGATTTGATAATACCACAGTCACCAACCTGCCCACCCGCCTCGGCGTAGAAACAGGTTTTGTCAAGGATGATGCCCGTTTTAGTATCTGTTCTGATTTGATCTGGTCTTTTGAGGCCTCTGGGGTCAATTGTACCTACTATTGTACCATCACACTGACTATCTCGATATTTGCAAAAATCATCCGTCGTCGGCAATTCGGCAGCAGCTATATTTACCATCTGCATAATATTCTTTTGGGCTGCCCTTGCACGCTCTCTTTGCTCTTCCATCAATTTGTTAAATTCAGTGGTATCGACTTTGAGGCTGCGTTCTTCAGCCATAAGCTCGGTCAAATCAAGCGGAAAGCCATACGTATCATAAAGCTGGAAGGCATCTTGGCCATTGATAATTTTGTTTTTTGATTTCTGCGCCCGCTTGGCAGCAGTGTTAAAGATTTCTATACCTCTATCGAGCGTCCTGCCAAAGCTTTCCTCCTCTGATTCGACCACCGTAGAGACATAGTCGGTCCTTGCTTTTATTTCGACAAACGCATCACCCAAACAGTCAACAACTACCGGCACGAGTTTATACATAAACGGCTCGTGCATCCCCAGCTCTCTGCCAAACCTCGAAGCCCTCCGAAGTATCCGACGAATCACATAGCCCCTGCCCTCATTCGACGGTGTCGCCCCATCGGTTATCGCAAAGGTTAGTGACCGAATATGGTCGGAAATGACCCTGAAAGCATTGTCGATATTGTTGTTCAGCTCGGATGTATATTTGTGGCCGGTTATCTCAGTGATACCTTCGACTATGGGCATAAACAAATCGGTATCATAATTGCTCTTTTTTTTCTGCAGCACTGCTGCAATTCTTTCCAGGCCGGCACCGGTATCGATGTATTTGGCACCCAACTCAACGTGTTTACCGTCCTTGGTACGGTTATATTGTATAAAAACCAGATTCCAGAGTTCGATGAACCGGCTGCAGCCGTTGTTGACGGCGCATTTGTGGCCGCCGACACCTTTTTTATCGCACATCTCAGGCCCGAGGTCGATATGTATTTCACTGCATGGACCACAGGGACCGATATCGCCCATCTCCCAGAAATTATCTTTCTTGCCGAAAGCTAAAACCCGCTCAGCATGTATCGAAGTCACCTTCGTCCACAGCCTGGCGGCCTCATCGTCTCTGGGCAGGCCGTCGGCGTCGTACCCGGAAAAAACCGTCGCCCACAAGCTCTCCGGCGCAATGCCCCAAACCTTTGTAAGAAGCTCCCAGGCCCATTCGATTGCCTCAGCCTTGAAGTAATCATCGAAAGACCAGTTGCCTAACATCTCGAAAAAAGTGTGGTGATACGTGTCTTTGCCCACTTCCTCAAGGTCGTTGTGCTTGCCGCTTACCCGCAGACATTTTTGGCTGTTGACCGCCCGGGGACACTTCGGGGGCACCAGGCCCAAAAAAATGTCCTTGAACTGGTTCATCCCCGCGTTGGCAAAAAGCAAGGTCTCGTCACCAATAGGCACTATGGGCGAGCTGGGGACAAACTCGTGCCCCTTGTCCTTGAAAAAATCTATAAAGCCGCTTCTGATTTGCTCTGCGCTTAACATTTCACCTCTCGTCTTGCGTCTCTGGCTTTAACTCTTTGGCAACGAGGATTTTTTCTTTTATCTCATCGCACAAATCTTTATTTTCCGCTAAATACTTCTTGGCGTTCTCTCTTCCCTGCCCGAGTCGGATGTCCCCGTAGTTTAACCAGGCACCGCTCTTTTCCACACAACCGCAATCAACTCCCAAATCAAGCAAGTCGCCTTCGTAGCTGATCCCGTGGTCGAACATAAGATCGAATTCCGCTTCACGGAAAGGCGGTGCGATTTTATTCTTTACCACTCTGGCCCTGACCCTGCTGCCCACCGCGATACCGCCGTCCTTAATAGTTGCCAGCCGTCTTACGTCTATTCGGATTGTGCTGTAAAACTTCAGCGCCCTTCCGCCGGGAGTGGTTTCAGGATTGCCAAACATCACGCCGATTTTCATACGTATTTGATTTATGAACAGAAGGACGGTTTTGCTCTTGCCGATGACAGCGGTAAGCTTTCTCATCGCCTGGCTCATTAATCTTGCCTGCAGTCCGACGTGCCTGTCACCCATCTGGCCTTCGATCTCTATTGCCGGCGTAAGTGCCGCCACCGAATCAACAACTATAATATCGATGGAATTGGACCTTATCAACATCTCCACAATTTCGAGCGCCTGTTCACCGGTGTCGGGCTGGCTGACCAGCAGGCTGCTTACATCGACACCCAGTTTTTTGGCCCAGCTTGTGTCGAGTACGTGTTCGGCGTCGATGAACGCCGCTACGCCGCCTCCACGTTGGGCGCTTGCAATGACATGAAGCGCCAGGGTAGTCTTGCCCGATGCCTCCGGCCCGAACAGCTCTGTGACCCTGCCGCGCGGGACACCCACACCGCCGAGAGCTATGTCAAGCGATAGTGACCCGGTCAGTATGCCCGCGACTTTGGCGTACTTGTGTTCATCCATTTGCATAATCGCGCCCTGACCGTATTGCTTCTCAATCTGCGCAATCACACGCTGCAACGCGGTTTCCTTGCCGCTTGTTTGCGGCCTCAAATTCTCTACCTTACCTTTGTCTGTTTGCGACGTCTTTGTCTTTGCCATTTTACAACCTCCTATCTCATAAAAATTAAAAACTTAAACTAAAAGCTAAAAACCACAGTTTAAAATTCAAAACTTATCAATTCTCTTTAAGGGCTAAGATACTTTAAACCAAACATATTTTGTAACCGTTCAGGGGTATAAATTGCCTCTCTGTGTCATTGCGAGGCCTTTTTCAAAGGCCGTGGCAATCTCAAACGCTCAAAAATAGAGATTGCTTTGTCGCTTTGCTCCTCGCAATGACGAAAAACGGCCAAAATTCAACATATTACCCCGTGAACGGTTACCATATTTTCTATTTCTCCGGAAAGTCTAACAAAAATACTGATATTCTCTGCCTTTTAATTTACTTTCAAATTTTGTCTTTTGGTTTTGCATTTTTAGCTTTAAGTTTTTCACTTTACTGCAGTTTATTTTCACTCAGCACGGTATAAATAGGTCCGGCAGGCGTCAACTCGCTCTGGTAAACCAGGACCGAATCGGCCGACATAATCCCGACCTTAAAATCCTTGTACTGCTCAACTATCTGCACTAACTTGAAACCTGCTTTGGGGTTCCTTACCCTGCATAGCGTCAGATGGCCTGAAAAGGCCCTCTTCTCCGCCGGCCAACCAGCCGAAGCCAACTGCTGCTCAAGGTCCTTTTGCAATTCTAACAGATTCTCGCGCCCCTCGCCCGTGCCAACCCATAAAACTCTGGCGCTTCGACCGCCGAAATGGCCTACCGATTCTATCCCCAGCTCAAAGCTGTTATGTCTGTCCGCAACCTCCTTGACTATATTACAGATATCAACGACCTGCTCATCTTTGATCTCACCCAGAAACTTCAACGTCAGGTGAACGTTCTCCGGGTTCACCCACTTGACGTCGCTTCTCTTAACATCAACTTTGCTCTGAAGCTGCTGCTGCAAATCGCCCAGGGCCGACCTGTTATTCTCGTTAATATCTATCGCTATAAAACATCGCATCTTGCCACACCCTGCCTAAAAACCTGTTACTTCCCGCAAAATCTCCAACCTGCCGTCGATATCATCTTTACTTATCGACGTCAGGCCCTTCAGTGAAAAATCGGCAATTGTAAACGAGGCAACCACCGTGCCATAAGCAACTGCCGTCTTTAACGAGGCAAAATCTGTCTTGCCTGCCTGCGCCAGATAGCCCATAAAGCCCCCTGCAAAGCTGTCCCCCGCCCCCGTCGGGTCTTTGACTTCGCCGGCTGGATAGGCCGGCAAAATAAATCGCTCCCCACCTGCTCTGCACACCATCGAACCCGATTCACCCTTCTTGATTATCACAACTCCAGGCCCCATATCCAAAATCTTCTCCGCCGCCTTTATCAGATTATATTCGTCCGCCAGCATCCGCGCTTCACCGTCATTGAGTATTAAGCAATCGATTTTTTCAAGCAGCCGCTTCAAATCATCGAGGTCATCCTTAATCCAGCAGTCCATCGTATCGGCCGCCACAAAATCAGGCCCTTGCACCTGCTCGAGCAATTGCATCTGAAGGCCCGGCGTCGTATTTGCAAGAAAAACGTATTTACTGTCTCTATATGCTTCCGGCACCTTCGGAGGCGCCTCGGCAAGAACATTCAATTCAATGTAATCCGTTCTTCTGTCATCCATATTAGCGTTATAAGTGCCTTTCCAGCGAAAGGTCTTGCTCTGCGCCCTGACCTCCAAACCCGTCAAATCGACGCCCCTGCCGGCAAAAACTTCAGCCAAATCAAAAGGACAATCCGGGCCGATGACACCTACGAATCGGACCGGCGTAAAAAAGCTCGCCGCCATACTAAAATAAACCGAAGAACCTCCAAGGCAGTCCTCACTGACACCGTAAGGCGTTGTGACAGTATCAATTCCAATCGAACCCGTTACCAATAACGACACGTATTACTCTCCTCTAATTCTGCGCCTTTGCTTTGACTGTTCTTATCGTATTATCTATTCTGGCTAACGTATTTTCCTTGCCCAACATCTGCACCGAATCAAAAATCGGCGGACTGATTGTAGTCCCACAAATGGCTACACGCAAGGGTTGAGCGACTTTCCCCAATCCGACCTGCTTTTCTTCTGCCAAACTGCGCAGCATACCCTCGACATTCTCAACGGTAAACTGCTCCATAGCCGCAAGTTTATCACGAACGATTGCTAAGATAGCTAATCCGTCATTTTTAAGCAAAACTTTTTTAACCGCTTTCTCATCGTACTCTATTCTCTCGTCGGCCAAAAACAAAAACCTGCTCTTACGCTCGATATCCGCTAACGTTCTTGCGCCTGCGCAAACTTCGATAATCCTGCCAAGCTTCTCATCGTCGCCGCCAATAACCGGCGATTCGACGGCCTTCAGGTAATCCTTAAAATGGCCAAGAAGTCTTTCTCCGCCAACCTTACGGATGTGCTCGGTATTGAAGGCAAGAAGCTTCTCACGGTCAAACAGACTGTTGGCCTTTGTCAAACGCGAAAGGTCAAAACACTCGATTAGCTCCTCAAGCGATATAATTTCACGGTCCCCCCCGGGGTTCCAGCCTAACAATGCAAGAAAATTCACCATTGTCTCGGGAAGGTAACCGCTGTTGAAAAAATCAACAATATTAATCTCCGGCAGATGAACACCGAGATATTTCCCCATCTCATCGATGGCGGGCACATCAGGCGTAGTTTTACCCTTAAGAAAGCTGTTTATTTCTTCAACGGTAATATCACCGACCTTTGCAAGTTTTTCAAGGTCGATATCCTCTATACTTTTGATGGCCTTCCGCAGCGCCTTCGGCCGCTCACGTTTGGAAAGCTTCCCCCCGGTATCGCTGACCGTAACGGACATGTGGGCATACTTCGGAAGCTCCCCAAATCCTAAAGCCTTCCATAATTCCTGCTGGCCGGGCGTGTTCATCAGGTGCTCCTGCCCGCGGATAACGTGCGTCACCCCCATAAGCTTATCATCGACGACGCAAGCAAAGTTGTACGTGGGAAACCCATCGCTCTTTTGTATGATAAAATCGCCTATTTCACCGGCGGAAAACTTCACCTCCCCACGAACCATATCATCAACGACAATCCCCTCATCCCGACCGACTGCAAAGCGTACTGTTACAGACCGACCTTCTCCACGCTTCCTCTCGGCGTCGCTGTCATCGGGGAAAACCTCGGGACGTGGATAGATAAAGCTCTTCTTTTGCGCCTCCGCCTGCCCGCGCATGGCCTTAAGCTCATCTGTCGTATCGAAACAATAATAGGCCTTTTTCTCGTTGAGCAGTTGTTTTACGTATTTATCGTAGATATCCCGCCGCTCCGACTGCAAATATGGCCCATTCGGGCCACCAACCTCCGGACCCTCGTCCCATTCGATACCCAGCCAGCGAAGGTCTTCCATAACCTGCCCAATAGCGGTCGGGGTATTGCGTTTTTGGTCCGTATCCTCAATACGCAAAATAAATTTTCCACCCATCCGCCGGGCACAGAGCCAGTTAAACAGGGCGGTTCGGGCACCGCCGACGTGCAAATACCCTGTTGGTGACGGCGCAAAACGTGATACGACCATCGCAGACCTCATCAATTTCTCAAAATACGTGAAAGCAACGCACAATAAATCATTTCAGGGCTATTGTCAAGAGTCAGATGTCGGCAGGATAGTCAGAGCGCATCTTCCCCAAGTTACCATACTCCTGACGCCCTGATACCGGAAACCATTCACAATGACAGGATTATCCTAAATGGAAAAAGGAATTTTTCTAATAGACCAAAATTTTCCTTGCCCCGGTAGAAACTTTTTGGTATCAGAACCTGTAGCCGCCATGCCGGTTAGCTCTAATGGGCTTATAGAGATTCGCACAGGATGGCGAAATGGCAGTAACTCGATTTTCAATTAGGGAGAATAAAATGGCCGGTAAAGAGAAACTCGAAACTCAAAACTCAAAACTAAAAACCACCGAATTCCACACTTTCGCGCCTTACGCTCTCCTCTCTGCACTTTTCGTTTGCACTTTGCTGCTCACTGGGTGCGTCGAAACTACTGAAAGCGATAAGATTAAGACGCCTCGAGTCGATAAAATCACACAAACCCCGGGCCAGGAGAAGAAACAAAAGCTGCTGAGAGAAATCGAGCGAAGATTTGAAAATCCCGATGCCCATTTCGAGATGGGCCAGTTGTATCAGGCCGAAGGCTTACTGGTTTCGGCAGAGTATCATTACAATACCGCTCTGCGTTTCGACCCAGTCCACCGAGATGCCCAGGCGGCGATGGTTAAGATGATGACCGAGAGCGGCGACACAGCCAAGGCCAAGCTCCTGGCCGATACCTATATGAGGGAGGTTTCCAATTCCGAGGCGGGGTCATGTCGGCTCGCATCAGCGTTTCAGAAGCAGGGACTGGATGAGTATACATTGGCCTGTTGCCAACAGGCACTTCGTCTGGAGCCGAATTCAGCCGAGGGCCACAAGCTTATCGGCTACTATTATTTAAGCAAAAACGATAAGGTTCGGGCCAGAGAATATTTGAGCCGAAGTTTTGAAATTAAGCCCAACCAGTCGGATGTGGCTCTAACATTGGGACAGCTCGGCGTGGAAATAAAAATTCCACAAAAGACAGAGATAAACCCAAAGATACCGGAAAAGAGTGTGGAATAGCCACGGAAAGAAATTCGAGGTTCCCGATTCGTCAATCGTGATTCAAGCCACACTCCATTAGAGGCCCTGAGAAACAGGGACCCGAAAACAAAGGAAAATGCCTCTAACGGGGCGAACTGCGAACCTTGCTTTTTTCTCCCCGTGGTGAATGGATGCGCCGCGGGGTTTTTTATTTTTCGATTTATTATGTCCTGTTCATTATTTTTAGTTTTTCCCTAATCAATTTCCAACCCGCCTATGGCCGAATGGAAAAGCGTTGAAAACAGTCAATAAGAAATAATTAATAATCGATGTCATTTCTGGGATTGCACATAGCAGATGTCTTCGTGTTGGGCTTATACCTTGTCGGGATAACCTGTATTGGTATTTGGGCCGCAAGAAGGATAAAAAACATCGCCGATTTCTTTATGCCTCGAAAGTTCGGCAAGGCGATGATGGTGATGCATGCTTTTGGGACAGGCACCCATTCCGACCAAGCTGTAAGCGTAGCCTCAAAAAGCTTCACAAACGGCCTCTCCGGTATATGGTACCAGTGGCTCTGGCTCTTCGCGACACCCTTTTACTGGTTGATTGCGCCGGTAATGAGACGTTTCAGGGCTATTACCACCGCCGATGTCTTTGAAGCCAGGTTCAGCCCAAGCGTAGCGAAGCTATTTGCCGTTGTGGGGATGCTGAACCTTTCAATTAATATTGGTATTATGCTAAAAGGCTCCAGCGCTGTTGTAGATGCCAGCACCAGCGGCTATGTCAACGCCAATGTCGCTATTGCTGCCATGACCGTAATGTTCGTCATATACGGAATTGCCGGCGGCCTCTCTGCTGCCATTATTACCGACTTTATACAGGGCATTCTAACCATTGTTTTCTCTTTTCTGCTGCTGCCCTTTGTCCTTCACGCTGTAGGCGGCCTTGGCGGAATACGCGATGCAATACCGAATGCGAATGAGATGTTTTCCCTCGTAGCACCCGGCGAGATTGGATTTTTCTATATAATAATGATTTCTGTAAATGGTCTGGTGGGTATCGTAACTCAGCCCCATACGATGGGAAATTGTGCCGCCGGCAAAACCGAAAACGAAGGACGCATCGGCTGGATGTGCGGCAATTTTATTAAACGGATATGCACTGTGGCATGGTGTCTGACAGGTCTTGCCGCCGTTGCCTATTTCAGCAGTCGTGGTGTTAAACCGGAGCATCCCGACCACGTCTTCGGACTGATAGCCGCCGACTTCCTGCCGAAAATACTACACGGATTACTGGGTCTTTTTCTCGCGGCACTTTTGGCTTCTGTAATGAGTTCATGTGACTCTTTTATGATTGCATCATCGGGTTTGTTCACAAAAAATATTTACCTGCCCCTGATACCTCATAAAACTCAGAAACACTACGTCCTTGTCGCCCGAATTACTTCACTGGCAATAGTTGCCTGCGGTGTGGCCTTTGCCTATTGGCTGCCCGGCGTTGTAAAGGGCCTTGAGATATTCTGGAAGGTTTCGGCAATGATGGGTATCGCGTTCTGGCTCGGCCTCTTCTGGAGACGAACAACGGTAGCCGGCGCCTGGGCCGGGACTTTGACCGGTTTTGGCGTGCTCCTCTTTACCGGTAAAATCGCCTTTGGCCAATACGTCCTTTGGGATTTCAACGCATACCTTGCTCATATGCTGCCTGACTTTATGCTCTGGCAGGATAAATTGTATATGCCCTGGCAGATGGTTTTTTACCTTTCGGCAGGATTCCTGGTTACCGTTTTAGTGAGCTTGCTTACCAAACCGGTTGCCACCGAAAAGCTCGACAACTTTTACGCGCTTGTGCGCACCCCCGTCAGGCCCGGCGAGCAGGTAGCTGTCTCCTGCACTCTACCCTCCGACGCCGTTGTCCCCGAAAAGCGAAGCATGTTTCCCAATACCAGTCTTGAGATACTCATTCCATCTCGCAGCTCGGTGATAGGATTCCTGGCCGGCTGGGGATGCGTCGCTGCGATTATTTACTCTGTGTATCTGATAGCAAATGCATAACAGATAGCAAACATCACAAATAAAAGGAGAAGGGACTATGAGAAGAACAAAATGCTGGATTTCAATAGCGCTCCTGTGCCTCTTCACGACAACTCCTGTCTTCGGCGCTGATAATATCTACGACGTTCGTGACTACGGCGCCAAACCGGACGGCAAAACTCTGTGCACCAAATCCATTCAAAAAACAATCGACGTATGCGCCAAACAAGGCGGCGGGACCGTCTATTTCCCGCCCGGCACTTTCCTCTCCGGCACAATCTACATGAAAAGCAACGTCACGCTCAGGCTCGATACAGGCTCCACCCTTTTGGGCAGCACCAACCTCAAAGACTTCCCCCCGACCGTGCAGGCCTTCAGGTCCTACACGGATAACTACACAGACAAAAGCCTGATATACGGCGAAAAGCTGCAGCGCATCGCCATAACAGGCAGCGGCACAATCGACGGCCAGGGCGCGGCCTTCAAAGGACCATACAAGGTCCGCCCATACATGATTCGAATTATTCAGTGCCAAAACGTACTGGTAAAAGACGTCACCATACAGAACTCCCCTATGTGGGTCCAGCATTACCTGGCGTGTGACGACGTACGCATCGATGGAATAACGGTCAGAAGCCACGTCAACGGCAACAACGACGGCATAGACATCGACTCATGCCATAGAGTAATTATTTCAAACTGCAACGTTGATTCACAGGACGATGCTATCGTGCTCAAAAGTACCTCGGCACGGTCCTGCAAAAACGTAACTGTCAGCAACTGCGTATTGAGAAGCACATGTAACGCCCTGAAAATGGGAACCGAATCAAACGGAGGCTTTGAGAATATCGTCATTACAGGCTGCTCAATATATGATACGCGCCTGGCGGGCATCGCACTGGAAATAGTGGACGGCGGCACGATGGACCGCGTGGTAATATCAAACATCGCGATGAACGGCGTTGGTGCGCCTATCTTTATGCGTCTTGGCAATCGCGCCCGCCCGTTCAAAAAGGATATGGAAAAGCCCAAAATTGGCGTGATGCGTAACGTCACAATCAGCAATATCGAGGCGACCGGCGCCAACCCGACCGGCTGCGCAATCTCCGGCCTGCCCGGCTACCCAATAGAAAACCTCACCATTAGTAATGTAAGACTATCGTTTGCAGGCAGCGGAACAAAAAAGGATGCCGCCCGCGCCATACCTGAAAACCCCACTGCATACCCGGAGTACTCGATGTTCGGCAGACTACCGGCTTACGGATTTTATTGCCGACACGTCAAAAGCCTCAAGCTCCGCAACATACAGCTCCAGTTGGCCAAATCCGACCGGCGTCACGCGCTCGTCGCCGAAGATTGTGAAAATATTTCGATTGACGACCTTGATACCCCGTTCTCGCAGGACGCCGCCGCGATAATTCGATTGACCGATGTCAAAGGGGCCCTTATTCGCGGGTGCAGACCGCAGGCAGGAACGGATACATTCCTGAAATTGCAGGGCCCTAAAAGCAAAGACGTGGTGCTTGTCGCCAATGACCTGAGCCGCGCAGGCAAAGTCGCTGTGATCGCCCCGAATGTCCCTAAGACCGCGCTGTCCCTATTGGCAAACCAAACCGCTGAGAAACCATGAAAAGACTAACCGGAGGATGATAATGCAAAATTCAAGACTGCTATCAGTAACACTCAAGGCTTTATGTCTTGTATTTTTAGTGTCGGTTACCTCTGTATGTTCAGGTCGGGAAAAAGTGCTCCAAGCAGACTTAAATCGCCCATTGCAGACCATTCCAAGAAATATTCCAGCCGCACAGCCGCAACATCCCGGAAATGTGTTCCTGCTCGGCGAAGATGTGAATATCAAAATGCCTGAAAAAACTATAGGCAAAGCTGCTAATTGGCGCCTGCTCGATGACCACAGGGCCATCATTAAACAAGGCTCTATCGACGAAAAAACTTCAAGCCTGAAAATCAACGGGCTGGGGATAGGCTGGTACCGATTCGAATTTCTGAATGCCGCCGAAAAAGTCGTCGATTGGACAACGGCCGCGGTCCTGGCACCGCTCGCCGAACCCGTGCCCCAGGATTCACCCATATGTGTCGACTCAGCCACTTCATGGTTTGCATCCAACCGACCCGCTCGCCAGGAACGCTTCGCCCAACTGGCCGCCCTTGCAGGTGTGAACTGGATACGCGACCGTATGAGCTGGGGAGGTTTTCAGAGAGAACCCGACAAGCTCCCCGAAAAAACTACCTATGACACGGCGGCTACTTTCCAGACACGATACGGGCTCAAAGTCCTGCAGGTATTTCACGACACACCCGGTTGGGCCCTGAATGAACAGCTCGACGGCAAGCGACGGTACAAACGGTTCCCCAGGGACCTGCGTCTGCTATACAAGTTCTGCAAAGCTATGGCACAGCGATACAAGGGCCGCGTACTCGCCTGGGAACCCTGGAACGAAGCAAATATCACCATGTTCGGCGGCCACACTATCGACGAAATGTGCACCCACCAGAAAGCAGCATATCTCGGCTATAAGGCAGGCAATCCGGATTTAACCGTATGCTGGAACGTCTACGCGGGCGCCGGAACAGCTCTTCACACCAAAGGCGTACTTGAAAACCAGACGTGGCCCTATTTCGAGACATACAACATCCACTCATATCAAAAACCCGACAATTATCTGAAGCAATTCGAACCGGCACGAGAGGCTGCGTGTGGTCGGCCGATTTGGATTACCGAATGTGGAGTCCGGGCTGTGGCCAAAACAGGCAAGCCCTGGAGCGAATTATCACAGGAAGACGAAATAAAACAGGCCGAATTTATCGCTCGTTCCTATGCCTCCAGCCTCTTTGCCGGAGTCAACCGGCACTTCTTCTTCATCCTGGGCAACTTCCACGAAAGGGAGGTACAGTTCGGCCTCTTGCGTTACGACCAGACCCCCCGGCCCGGCTACGTTGCTCTCGCAGCTCTCGGTCGCCTCCTGGCTGGAGCAAAGTGTCTGGGCAGATGGATTCCGCAGGAAAATCCCACCGTGCGCGTCTACGCTTTCCAGTCACGCCCTGATGGCCGACAGCGCGATATGCTTGTAATCTGGGCGGAAAAATCCACAACCTGGCCATTGCCCAAAAACTTATCCGTAGAAGCTGTTTACGATTATCTGGGCAGGCCTCTTGGTAAAAACGCGATGGCAAAGATTGATTCGGCCCCTGTTTTCGTCATTCTCCAAAAAGGTGCCGCCCGAAATCTGCCCCTGGAACCGCCGACAAGCTCTTCGAACTTTCGAGTTGGCAAAGCCTCACCTGTGGTCTTGCAGCTCCAGATGCACAACAACTCGACTAAGCTCGACCGGCAAGCCCATACTGTTCCATCGGGCAAGGAAACGACCCTCAATCTCCTCGCGTATAACTTCAGTGACAAAGCAGTCAGTGGAATAATAACCGTCGAACACACCCCGCAAGGATTCAAACTAACACCGGACCGCTGGGAAATAACGCTTGAACCGATGGAACGAAAACGCCTGCCCGCCCGTGTTACGATAAACACTTCGGAAAGCAATACAGCCTCTGATGACTGGATAAAGCTGCAAGGCGACTTCGCCGATGCCGGCCGACCCATCCTGGCATTTCGACTTGTTCCAAAATGAAAGGCTGCTATACTTCGCTCGAGCGCTTAAAAGAAATAATAGAAAGGAAAAGTAATCTATGATGCTGGAAAAGTATTCGTTTGGAATCGGTGACAGGTTCGGCCGGCAGGGAAAAGCACAGCTTGCCGCCATAATAAAGGCAAAAGAGAATGGACTAAACATCACCCCTGTCTGGAACAAATCTAACAGGGAACACACTATCATCGGCACAACACCGCGGGACACACGCAAAGAGGCCGACGATGCCGTCTCGGCGGCGGCGTTCGAAGATCCCTATTTTGTGGACGCCGACCATATTGGCCTGAACAATGTTGATGCATTCATCGAATCCAGTGACTTCTTCACCCTCGATGTCGCCGACTTCATCGGTAATCCAGCTCAAGAAAGCGACATACAAGCCTTCATCGAAAAGCACAAAAAGTTCATCGGCTCGCTTGCAATCCCCGGCATCGACACAACTTTCGAAATAACCGCCCAGCAGGTCCGGGCCATAGCGGCTAAGTGCCTGCTGGCGATAAAAGAAGCAGGCAAAATTTATCGCCACATCGAGTCAGCCAAAGGCTCCGGCAATTTCATCACCGAAGTCTCGATGGACGAAACCGATGAGCCTCAGACGCCGGTCGAAATGCTTTTCATCCTCGCCGCCATTGCCGACGAAGGCATTCCCGCCCGGACAATCGCTCCGAAATTCACAGGCCGATTCAACAAAGGCGTCGATTACGTTGGTGATGTTCAAAAGTTTGCAAAGGAGTTCGAAGCCGACGTCGCCGTGGTCGCCTTTGCCGCCAAAGAATTCGACTTGCCCAAGGATTTGAAGCTGAGCGTCCACTCCGGCAGCGATAAGTTTTCAATCTACGGACCAATAGCCGGGACGCTGAAGAAATTCGACGCCGGCCTGCATCTTAAAACCGCCGGCACAACCTGGCTCGAAGAGCTCATTGGTCTGGCGATGGCCGGTGGAGACGGGCTTACCCTTGCCAAAGAAGTTTATGCAAAGTCGGTTTCGCGAATCGACGAACTTTGTGGACCTTATGCGACCGTCATTGATATCGACATCGCAACGCTCCCTGCTCCCGAAGCCGTTGACCAATGGGACGCCGACGCCTTTGCCTCTGCCCTCAGGCACGACCAATCGTGCCAAAGATATGATCTCAACCTCCGCCAGCTCCTGCACGTAGCCTACAAAATCGCCGCTGAAATGGGCCCGCGCTATTTCGACGCGATGGACAAATACGAGGACATAATCGCACAGAACGTAACCGAAAATATCTACGATAGGCATATAAAACCGCTTTTTATGGATATTCAGAGGCTATAAGTCGCACGAACACAGGGCACTTTTGCCCACGAGTAATTGTGTTCTGACGCCCTTTGTGGACGACGGCACCGAGCATGGCGCTCAGTTTTTTCTGTCCACTATCATCTACCAGGCATTTCCATTATCGATCCTTTGCGGACAATTGTGCAGAAAAGGGGCAAATCTGGCCGATATAAAGTCCGGAAGGGTTACGCGATTTTTGTGCGCAGGGCCAGCACAGTGTTTTTTATCGGTCCTGACGGAAATAAGTAAGTAAAGTAGCGGTATGAAAGACAAAATAATACGCAAAACGGCGGTCGAATTTGTTGGAATTGCAGCGCTGCTGGTGCTCTTGTGCAGTTGCGTCAGTTTCGATATCGGTGATTGGCCAAGCAAGTTTGTCTATCCTCACAACAACCCGCCAACAAACTGGTGCGGTTTAATAGGCGCTTTCTGTGCGTATTATCTGCTGTATTATGTTGGGCCGGGTGTGTTTGTCATATTGGCTTCGGCAATTTCCTGGCTGACTGCCAAACTCACAAATCGAAATACAGGCCAGCCCGTTTTGCGAGCAATTGGCCTGGCACTGCTGACCTTCGCGGCTTCGAGCACTTTTTATTGCTTGTGGCCTTATCGGGTGTACGGTTTTCCGATGGGTTCCGGCGGTGTGCTTGGCGTCGGGGCGGTGGTGTTTTTACAGAGCCATCTTGCTTTGCTTGGCACCTTCATACTGATTGCAGCCACTTGGATTGTAGGGATTGTTCTGTTAGCCGATAGTGTAATCCTTGCTGTGCTGAGATGGTTCGGTCTTGTGGCCGGAAAGATGGTTGGCGCGACAATGCCGGCTTGGTCGGCAGCAAAGCAGCGCTCGGAAGCTTTAGGCCAGATATGGCAAAAGCTAAGTGTCAGGTCCCCAGCCCCTGCTCCATTACACACACTCCGAGTTGAGAGTAAAGGAGCCCCTGCGACAGATTCCAGACAATTCAAGTTAATACCACCAAAGCCAAAAAAACCGGCCAAGCCCTATGTGCCGCCGAGCTATGAGGACTACAAACTGCCGCCGATGGACCTGCTCGTTGAACCGGAGCATACTTTCACTGCGGTTCAGGAGAAGATCGTCAAGGCAAAGGCGGCTGCTCTGGAGAAATTGTTGACGGAGTTTGGTATCAATGCGCGGGTGGTTGCTGCCGATACCGGGCCGGTCGTGACAATGTTTGAATTGGAGCTTGCAGCAGGTGTTAAGGTCAGCCAGATTAGCACGCTCTCGAACGATATGGCTCGTGCCCTCGGCGTAGGCGCGGTTCGTGTAGTAGCTCCTTTGCCGGGCAAACATACCATAGGGATTGAAGTACCGAATACGGAGAAAGAAAGAGTTCGCATGAAGGATATAATGCGGCTGGCCGGGAGCAAGCCGGAGAGGATGGAGATACCCCTGTTTCTGGGCAAGGATTCGTCGGGCGAAGCGCTTGTTTCGGACCTGACGACGATGCCGCATCTGCTTATCGCCGGCACGACTGGCTCAGGTAAAAGTGTCTGCATTAATAGTATCATTGTCGGGATACTTCTTACGAAGCGGCCGGACGAGGTTAAGGTGATTTTGATTGACCCGAAGATGGTCGAGATGACGGTCTTTAACACTATTCCACACCTGATGTGTCCGATAGTTACTGATACCCAGCGGGCCATCCAGATACTTGAATGGGCTACTGTGAAGATGGATGAGCGTTACGCCCTGCTGGCAGAGGCGAGGGTAAAAAATGTAGCTGAGTACAACAGGCTCGGCGACGAGGAGATCATTAAGCGGTTTGACCCGGGCAGTGATGATGAAGCGGCCAAGATTCCGAAGAAGCTGCGCTACATTGTGATAGTAATCGATGAGCTTGCGGATTTGATGATGACCGCAGCCAAGGAGATAGAAGCTTATATCGTTCGTCTTGCGCAGAAGAGCCGGGCGATTGGTATTCATATTGTATTGGCTACCCAGCGGCCGCAGGCGACGGTTGTTACCGGCTTGATAAAGTCAAATATGCCGACGAGGATTGGTTTCAGGGTCGCAGCAAGGCTGGACAGCAGAATTGTTCTCGACCAAAACGGAGCCGAAACACTGCTCGGTGAAGGGGATATGCTGTTTCTAAAGCCAGGCACCAGCGACCTGGTGCGCGCACAGGGCACCTTTGTTGACGAGACCGAGCTCAAGCGTATTGTCAAGTATCTCAAAGAGATTGCCGAGCCGCAATTTCATCCTGAGCTTACCCAACTAAACAAGATTGACGTGGCCGATATGCACAAGGATGAGCTTTTTGACGAGGGTGTTCGGATTGTTTTGGACTCGCAGCGGGGAAGTGTATCATTGCTTCAGCGGCGGCTCAATATCGGCTACGCCAGGGCTTCGCGGATAATCGAGGTAATGGCGGCGGCTGGAATACTGGGCGAATACAAGGGCAGCCAGGCACGGGAAGTTATGATGACGCTCAAAGAATATGAGCAGGTGCGTAAGAAGACCGAGGCCGCCGAACAACAGCCCGTGGCTTCCACCGTTGCTGACACCGGCAAAGCAAAGCAGCCCTATGAGGCCTCCGCTGAGGGCGAATACCACTATGCAGCCGTCGAGGACCAGGATTAGCCCTTGAGGGACCGGACCGGCACTTGTAGGCTGCCAGAACCAATCTATATGTTCGTGTCCCTTTTTATACTCCCGCTGGAGGAGAGGACAAGAAAACCGGACTGCATCCCTCACCCTCATAGTTTCCTTTACAGGTCACGGTTACTATCCACTAAGAGCAGCTTGAATCCTGAGATATGATAGTGTATAATAGGTCAATAAGTTTTAAAGGCCTATAGTGACCTTGACGAATTGCTATACACGTTGTAGTCCAGGAGGAGTTTTGAATCCAACGAAGTGCTGCAGCATAAAGCAAGAAACTTAAGTTATATAAGCAGAGAAGGGTATGTGTACGATGAAAAGCAAACACGGTTTGGGGCGGATTGTTCCACTTATTGTATTAGTGTTCATGGCGGCGCTTGAGACAACCTGGGCTGCACCCAAAGCTGAGATCCTCCAGCCAAAAGCGGGCCAGGCGCTGTCCGGCAAGGTTGACGTCCAACTGAAGTTGCCGGCTCCACTATCGGGCCCCGTTTACGCCGGCTTGGGCGGTCCCCCATGGGTGAAGTTGGAGCAAGTGGCCGACACAAATGAATGGCGAGGCCGACTAAACTCTAAGTTGGTCCCTAACGGCAACCACAATTTGATAGTCAAGGCTCGAAGCAAGCGCGCCGATACAGCCGTCGGCGTCAAGGTCAAAAATCCACTGAAAGTCTACTTCGCCGACCTGCACAGCCACACCGGTTACTCGGACGGAACCCTGCTGCCCGTCGCTGCCCATGACTACGCCCGCAACGTCGCGAAGCTCGATGTGTACTCACTGACCGACCACCTGGAGTATGTAGACGACATCGAATGGCTCGATATGCGTGAGGTGGCATGGGATGCCTCCGAAGTCGGTAAGTTTATAGCTATTCCCGGCCTGGAGTGGACAAAGAAAACAGGGCACATCAACATCTACGATCCCAAGACCAACCACTGGCCTGCGGACCTCGCCGGTTTCTACAAAGCCGCCGCTGACGCCAAAGTGACTTGTAAGTTCAACCATCCCGGCCGGGGGGATAAGGTCTTTGGTGGAATGGCATATTCCCAGATTGGCGACAGGGCCCTTCAGTTGATGGAAGTTCGCAAGGAAGAAGAAGAGCAGGCATATATCCGCGCCCTAAAACTCGGCTGGCATATTGCACCCGACGGTTCAGACGACACGCACAGCCCCAATTGGGGCAGCGCGTATGCATGGTCCGGCATCCTCGCACCCGGTTTATCGAAGCGAAACGTCTTGCACGCCCTGAGGAATCGCCACTGCTACTCGACACTGGACCGTAACTGCATCCTGCTCTTCAAGGTCAACGACGCGACAATGGGGGACATCATCACAGAGCCAGTCAAAGCTGTCACAGTTGTAATAGCAGTGAACGACCCCGACACCGATGACCTGATAACCAAGATAGAACTCTTTGAAGACGGCGTTGTCGTCCAGACCGATAGGCCGAACTCGAATCGTCGGCAATGGAAGACCAAGTTCGGGCCGAAGCCCGGAAAGCACTACTACTTCGTGAAGGTCATCCAGAAAGATGGAAACTTGATGTGGTCGGCACCGGTTTGGGTAACGGTTGGCCAGAGGTGATGCCGCAAACGGCTCACAATTGCCGAATAGACGGCCATGGCTCTCTGGCGCCTAATACCAGCGCAATCAACCGTGCTCTGCCACGTCTCCAAGCTTTGCCCCGTTGGGTCGGCTGCATGGAGCCAGCGGGGCTTTGTTATACCAATTGTATTTAATAATAGCGCCTCGTACAGCAAGTGTGCAAATAGTTTTATATTCAGGGCTTGGCATTGCGAGGCCTTTTCTTTAGGCCGTGGCAATCTCCGATTTACGAACGATTGAGATTGCTTCACTTCGTTCGCAATGACATCTATCGGCGCAGTAAAT
>SDBU01000084.1_pt1 | contig 119090 bp, 156 predicted proteins | sample 2277071 | NCBI WGS metagenome assembly SDBU01 (sample SAMN10397929, study PRJNA504765) | marine sediment metagenome | isolation source: marine sediment core GS08_GC12, 126 cmbsf | place: Arctic Ocean: Gakkel Ridge, Loki's castle | collected 2008
GTCGTGCTCGGTCTCGGTGTCGTGCTCGGTCTCGGTGTCGTGCTCGGTCTCGGTGTCGTACTCGGTCTCGGTGTCGTACTCGTACTCGGTCTCGGTATCGGTCTCGGTCTCGGTGTCGTACTCGTACTCGGTCTCGGTATCGGTCTCGGTCTCGGTGTCGTGCTCGTACTCGGTCTCGGTATCGGTCTCGGTCTCGGTGTCGTGCTCGGTCTCGGTATCGGTCTCGGTGTCGTACTCGGTCTCGGTCTCGATATCGGTCTCGGTATCGTACTCGGTCTCGGTATCGGTCTCGTACCACCAAAACGAGACATGCCACCGAAAAATAGCAGTGCCCTCAAAATGAGGCATATGCTTAATAAACAACATGGAAGCGGAAAAACCTTTTATAACTCACCGCTCCCATTCACCCGCAACTGGTTGCCGCAACTGGTTGCCAACCAATAGGAGAAAGGTAATGGCACTCAACATCCGGGACGCACTCCACGAAATCTATCCGCAACTGGTTCGGAGTTCGGTTCTACTGGAAACCGACGAGGAAGCGGAAGAGGCAATAACCATGCTCTGCCAGAAGCTCCGAGAAATATATCTCGGCAGTCTCCAGCATAGTGCCGGACCAATCCGACACAGTGGCGTTGGCAATCGCATCTGGCGCGAGGGACGCCAAATTCAAATGCGGATTGCAACAATCCTCAAGCGTTCCATCACCACGAAAAAATGGATCAATCCCATTATCCTTACCGACATCAAAGATCGTGGACTGGCACGAGACAGGGGTTACTATCTGTTTCTTGCCGGATACAAAAAGAACCGGCCTTATATCGAGGTCCGGTTCATCGACTACACAAGAAACGGAGCGGATGTGCCTCACTTCGACTCCCGCAACGATTTCCGGTTGTACCTTTCCGAACTCGACGAGTGCATGGAAAAGAGTGCCGGGGGATAAAACAGGGCCACCTTACTTTACTTTTGTGTTTCTACAAAGGCGATTAACATGGCATCAATAAAAGCCAAAAAAATACGGGTAGGCGACTGCTTTGCCGCTTACTGCCCTATCTGTTCAAAACGTACTTGGCAACGATGTACTCGCAGCAGAACAGTAGTCTGCAACGAATGCCATACTCCTCGTGTAGTAGTTGGGTTGAACTGGACGCCTAATGAAGAAGAAATGGAATTCATTCGAGAACACTATGAATTGGATGATCCATATCGGAAAGAGTTTGAAGGGAGAAGTGGCAAATCTGGCGGCTTTGTCTCGGCTGTTGCCGATGCAGTAGTGGTTCGCATAAATGACGGCGACACAGCCATTAATGATCTAAGGGAGAAGGCAAAAGCCTACTTCCACAGTCTTAATAAAGAAGAGCAAGCGACTGCCGCGCCTGTAATGCAGGCGTTTGCGAACATTCTAAACGGAAAACCTACAACATAAGAGACCGCGGTCTCTGTCTCTCTGTCTCTCTGTCTCTCTGTCTCTCTGTCTCTCTGTCTCTGTCTCTGTCTCTGTCGCGGTCTCTGTGGCTTGTACTTATATACTCTCCTAAATGGAAAAGGAACAGCAATGAAAAAAAGAACAAAAGGAACAGAAGGTACTATCTTTGTAGCCACCAAATTTTTTGGCTCGCAACTGGTAGTTGTCAATCTCTATGTCAACTACATGGATGAGCTTTCAAAAAGGAAAGGAGAACACCGTGAGTAAAGCAAGCAAGGCGAGAGAAAGAACAAAGGACGCGCTGGCGTGGTTGTCAGCGCAGTATACGCCAGATCCAAACAGGGAGCGGAAAGACCTTGTGGTTCAGTGCTTTTACGACGGCATGAATCACTCCGTCGATTTCACTACACTGGAACAGGCATATCAAGATTCCGGTTTGCTTGAAACTTACCGTGAAATGGGGCTTGACCCTAACTTGGCTGTACCACGTTCCAACAGCCCAATTGATGCCCACCTGTATGGCATCATCGAGTTTGTGAACAGATACAACTCTGTTCAGAAAGCGCAGGGTAGCACCAAGCGCCTCCGGCATATTCATATACCAGATGGCCGCAATCCGAAACCCGGCACCAAGGCGCAGGTATTGGAATACTACGAGAAGGATATTGAAACCAAACCCACACAAGCCAATACGGTTTGGGTGGATAAAGGCACAGGGGATATAACTTTTGAGAACCAGGATATGGAAGCAGGCATTCGGGCTTCCATCTCCGAACAATCAGGCAAAGTTAATCCTCGTATCTGGTGCGAAAGCCTCCGCTCGTTCCTCGGTCGTCATGGCGGCATGAGAATCACCAGCGATGGCGCTGGAGGCGGAGTGCGATGGATGCCAGTGCAAACCAAACTGGTTCTGGAGCAAATGGACAAGGCGCTTGAGCCGCTTGGTGCCCGCCTCAATCTCTTTGGCATCCCCGGTGACGTGAGCGACCGCGCCAAAGGCGGTATAGTCCATTCTCTTATGACCGGGACCAGCGACAAACTCGACGCACTGGAAGCACAAATGGACGAAACCAGCAAAAGCATGAAGGCTGGCGATTCAGTGCGGTCGGGCCAGTTTTCTACAATCATTGCCGAGGCCGATACCATCCAGTATGTGATGGGACTGCACGGTGGGAACTTCGGTTTGACTTTTGATAAGGTAAATACTCGTGTAGCTGCCATCAAGGAGCGAGCGAGTGACCTTGCCAGCTTAGTTGGGTTGAAAGCCTCTGCCGAGGTAGTTGCGGCACAAGAGAAAGCACAATTGGCAAAGACAAACGCCAAACGTGGGCCTGTTGGCCCTGTAGTGCCAGCGCCTACACCAGAACCACCCGCAACTGAGCCGCCCCAAAAGACAGGTGCCGATTTAATAGATTGGGATTAGAGTAGAAAGGAGTACACCATGTTGGAAAACACATGGAGTAAATTGCTGACAGAGGACAAAATGTCAGCCGCGATTGCCAATTTGTCTGAATGGATGGAACATTGGCGGGGGATGTTTCACGAAATGGAGGACACGATCCATTTCGCAATGTCTTCCGTTCTGAACGGGAAGCCAATGCTACTGATAGGCGATCCCGGCACAGCTAAAAGCCTTGTTGTCGAGAACATAGGCAAGGCTATCGAAGTTACAGCAAGCTGCCCAACCAGAGTTCGGGCGGAGCTTGCCGGTCCATACTTCCGGGTTCTGCTCGGTAAGACCACTATGCCCGATGAACTGTTCGGGCCGTTGAATATTGCGGAACTGAAGGAAGGAAAGAATGTCCGCAACATTAAGGGCTACGCACCGGCCAGCGCCATCGTGTTTATGGATGAAGTGAGTCGTGGCAATTCGACAGTAAGGAACGCTATGCTTACTCTGATGAATGAGAAAGCATATTTCCAGAATGGCAGCATGAAGCCAGCCAACATGCTCACGCTGTTCGGTGCCACAAACAGCGTTACGCTATCGGCAGAGGATGGAGCGTTCCTTGACCGATTCCTGTACAAGATTCTGGTAAGTCCTGTCAGTTTACGGGACTCATACCACTCGCTCTGTGGACTCACGCCGCCGACAAAAGAACAAACAGATCGTGCGGCAAAACTCCGGCCTATCACCCTCCGGGAAGTCATTGCGATGCGTTTCTACATTGCGGAAACCATCGAGATGCCGTCAGAAATGGTTGATCTTGGCATAGAAGTTCAGAATGCGCTTCGTGCCGAATTCAAGTGGCAAATGTCGCCACGGAAATTCAAGCAAATCTTTGCCGACCGGGATACAGATTGGCGCAAGTTCGCATCTGCTGCAAAGACAGAGGCGTTCCTGTGTGGTGATCAAAAGGTGAGCCGACATCACATTGATCACGTTCTTTCCAATTCTGTTTGGAACACGATGGAAAACCGTGAGGCTGTACAAACAGCCATCACTGACACTGTTCGCTCCATCGTATCAGTGCTTTCACAAATCTATAATGCTATATTAGAAGGGTATAGTGAGATTGAAGGCGGAAAAATGGCACCCAACCAAGAAATGGACATCTTGGGTGGAATGAAGAAACAAATTGCCGCTATGAAGCGGGAAGCCAAGGCCGCCTACAAAGACGGACAAGACGACGACGATACCAAAGCCCGTACCGACTCGGTTCTTGCCGAAGCTGAGTTACTTCTGAAAAAGGCGGCAACCATATCGGTAAACCGCGTTTCTACAATGGAGGGCTAACCATGTTGGATTTGTCAAAACTGAAAATGCGGCGGGAAGTTACGACAAAACCGAAACCAGCCAAATTATGGGAAGGGCTTCGTCGCGCCTTCGGCCAAATGCCAAAAGGAAAAACTGAGCAGGAAGCCGGGTTTGTTCCGACCGAGTTCTTTCAAGAGCCGCTGGTTAGTCGGGATTTCTACACTCGGATGACCTACACCGATGCCAAGCAGGACTCAAAAGAATTGCGAAAAGCATCAGGTTTGGGCAAGGGCTTAAAAACATATCCTGCTATGATTCAAGATCTTTGGACTATACACTTTCAAGACCGCTTTGGCATAGCAGAGCCGAAGCAAGACGAGTTTGAACTGAACAAGTTCATCCTCGACACCATTGTGGATAGCGAAGAGTATCGCCGCATCCATGAAGTCACAACTGGCGACCGTACCATGTCGGAACTGGCTGTGCTGAAGATGGGCGAATATGCTCTGCGTATTATTATGGAACAGAAAGAAAAACAGGAGAAGAGGGATCAGGAGAATGAATATCGGGAAGAAAAAGGGCAAGACCCATTGCCTGAGCCTTCCGATTTCGCAATGGAGGCAGAAGTGCGCGGTCGCCTACAAAAGAAGATGGATGGGCTTGGGGACGAACTTCAGGCCACATCGCAGATAATGAATGACTTCGCCGAAACACCAGGAGAAGAAGGTAGCGGGAATGAAGAAGGTAAAGGCTGGGGGAAAGGCACAGGTCATGCTAAAACCGATTACAAGGAACAAATGAAGCTGGCCAAGAAAGTGCTCGGCAATCGCGCCCTACTGGAGGTACTCGACCTTGCAGGCAGACATCTGGATGCTTGGACTCAACAGGAATATAATCGGGGCGAAGGGATCGAGGAAGTGTTAGACGTAACTAAAGGAGATAACCTTCAACGAACCCTATCGTCCAGCATGGCCGAAATGACCTACAATGAGTGGGGCTGGTTAGCAAAGCTCGTTGACCGCCAGTTGGATGTCACCGAGATGGAGGGCAAGGAACCGAAGAGAAAGGGCAACCTTGTCTTGATGGGCGACGTGTCCGGCTCTATGAGTGGCAACGATTTGGTTCAGCAGGGAGCCATGATTTTTGCTGCGCTTCACAAGGCGCGAAAGGAAGGTCGCGGCATTGGAGTGATAATGTTCAACGGAGCGGTGGTGTATAAACATCTGTTCCCGAACGGGCATGTCACTCTGGACGAAGCGATCCTAATAATTTCTATCGGCGCATCTGGTGGAACATCGTATTGGCAACCGCTCAAGACGGCGATGGATTATATTGAAAATTCTCCTCATGTAGAAGATGGGGATATAGTGATGATTTCGGACGATTGCTGCCGTTTGAACAAGAAGCAAATCCAAACCATAGTCCAAAGAAAAGAGGCGGCTCGGTTCGAGTTGCATTACATCTCAATCTATGCCGGGAATATTGACATTAAGTGTCCGCCAAAAACCGCACTGGACGATATAGCCGATACTTTGACTTGGGTATCCAATGCTACGCAGGAAAAGGCAGTTACTACACTGCATAACATACTTCGGAGGAAAAAATAATAGTGTCTCGTGTTTCAGTCTTCGTATCTTCTATCTTCGGTCTTTTGGCCTAACCCTTTTTGATAGATTTACCATTAACTATGGAGGTTACAATGTAACTCGGCCTAAACCACCGACTGCTTGGCTCTGCCATCAATCAAGTAGAGCCAATCGGTCGTTAGTTTGGCAAACTGGTTTTAATAGAAGGGAGAAGACAATGCCCGAAACATCTGTGAGAGGTATAGGGTTCCTATTCAGTTTGGAGGACGATGAGACGCCACCCGTAATCGAAACGACATACTGTTGTTACGATTGCGGCAATGAGGATTGGGAGAGTGGCGGCGGCTGTATATTCTGCGACGGAGCCGTCGCAGAGCAGATTTACGCTGGCCACTATGAGGCGGAGACATGTTGCACGGGCGGGTATCTTTGTGGCCACAAACACCCCACCGCATATGATGCGTCACGATGCCTACCAGCATGGCCAAAACCGCCCGGCTACTCAATGGCCGTAATTAAATGGATAAGAGACGAAATAATTACGGAGAAGCGACTCCGATAACTGAGGTATAGGAGGCATTTATAGCCTAACTGTTGTAGCTGCCAAAAACAGGTTGTAATTACTTCATCGCTAAATCACAACCGCAACTGGCTGTTACTACACAGTCTCGACATAATCGCAACTGGCAAGTTTTGTAACAAGGAGGAGATTAATATGCAATACACAAAACCCGTATCCACTACACTAAAAAAGTTACGCAAGGTACTGTATAAATCAGGTTCCACAAAATGTTCCGTTTGTGGAAAAAAAGTGCGGGGTGAAAACCATCCGTGCCGGTTTAAGGGAGAACAGAGTAGTTGCATGATGTGCGACTTCTCCACCACAGACATTCTCGTCTCCCAGAAATGCTCTGAGTGTGGGGCAAAAGTAAGGAGCATGGAATGAACAAGCCACTCGGCGACGCCGCCATCAGTCCTGAAGCATTGAGGCAAATGAAAGAGATCGGAGGAGAGTGGGCAGCGTATCAGAATCACGCGCTTGGCTCTGCCCTTATTGGCCATCTTCAATTTCTCAAGATCGGCAAAGACTGCACTTATGCAGAGCCGCCTGAGAGGTATCCTGCCGATACCGCATTTGGTATGGGCTGGCGCTACCTCCATGTAGGGGCGGTTAATTTTGAAACGGGAGGAATAACATGATGGCAATAGTGCCAAGCAAAAGCCCTAAACTAAAGCCATTTATGTTCGCTACTGTTGGCCGACCGGCTACGAGATTCAAACTGATTGTCTTTGCGAAGTCGTTACAAGCGGCGCGTAAATTCATCAGGCAAGAAGCAATATCAGTTAGAGCTTACCACGAACTCCAGTACCTCGGTCAAGGGCAACCGCCCTATAAGCAACAGAAGGACTGGCTTGGGGCAACTGTTAGATAAGGAGAATAACATGATACTATACATAGGCGACGACATCGAGATCCAAAATCGCGGCGGGATGACAGTGTTTGGGACGGTGAAAGACATTTGGGATGATGGCGAAAACAAAACCATATTTTTCCAAGCTGATGGGGCAAATTCCTCTATCAAAATCGACCCTAACCAAATCGTCCGTCTGGTTCGTGGTGCTCGTATCCGTGATCGTAAGTGTCTGGATGGAGTGCCATTCTTCCAACTTTGAACGCCTACCTGATGACGGCAGGGTCTATTACGGAGGTTAGAATGACTACAATAGGTGCATTGATTGTAGAGACTGCGGTCTTGACGGTTCTTGCGATTTTGGCCGGGGCACTGATTATGTCTGGGAAGGCAAAAAAATGAGCAAGGTAGAAATCCGAGCAAAGTTAGCCCAAGAGTACAAGAATTACAAACCAAAGACGCCCGATCCTGATTTGAAGCGGGACTTGAAGTCTGGCTGGATGCTACCCTATCTTCTACAAGTAGAAGGTTTATTGTGGGGGCGCTGGGAATACTGGTCGGACCTTTGCAACGTCGAGTTTCTGCCGAAAGAACCGATACCACAAATCCACTTTGGGGTATCTGCCAACCGCTTCGACAGTTCGTGTGGGCTTCGGATGTTGGAGCGATGTTTCAATTACGTCTCACCTGCATGGCGAGGGTGGGGGACTTCTACCTATCTGGAATACTTTCTCGATTGGTTCTTGTGGAGTGTCGGGCAAACTAAAAATGAACCGACGCCTCCGGTTGGTGCCGAGAATGCAAACCTGCTTTTGTATCAAGCGTTTGATCTTTGGCCCATGTTGCTTGAGCCTTACGATTACTTTGGCAACATATTGGCCGAGAGCAATTTTGGCAGAGGGATCTCCTTCTACCCCACTCCGCACAATGTTGTGGAGATGATGGTACAAATGCAATTTCCGGTTGGCGACAACCGGTTACTTACGGTGAACGATCCCTGTAACGGTACAGGGCGAATGCTTCTACACGCCTCAAACCACTCACTCTGCTTGTATGGCCAAGACATCAATGGACTGGTCTGCAAAGCCGCAGAGGTCAATGGCTGGCTATACGCCCCTTGGTTGGTCAAGCCGCTGAACCATTTGAAGCCAGAGAAGAAAGAGGTTCTGATTGACTGGGGTGACACCGATACCGGCAATTCAAAACCGGACGGTTCTGAATTGATAATTTGGGATTAAGGAGCGAAACAATGCAAAGGCAAAAAGTACAGTCGTCCAACATTTCAAGTGTGGGCTATAACGGCATGTACCGCACACTTGAAATCGAGTTCAAGAACGGTAATATTTACCGCTACTTTGAAGTACCGGAAAACATCGCAACCAAACTCTTTGAAGCGGAGTCAATTGGCAAATTCTTTCACAAGGAGATCAAGCTCAAATACTCCTACTATAAAACGGACGCTGATGATGATTGTTTGGATTGTATTCATCACGCCCCTACAATCAATGGCCCTTGCCCTTTAGAGTTCACGTCTTCTCAAAATTGTCCTTCAAAGGAGTAATAAATGAGAAACCAACTTGCTTCAATACTGGCGTTCGTACTACTTTTGATAGGCGGTTGCCCACACCCTTCATCCCCACAATCTCGATCCGAAACAATACCTACAAACATCCCTAAGCTGGCCACCATCAGAATTGTGCTTGGGGACGTTTACAGAGCAACTACAGACACTAAAGCAATCGACTGCATAACCGAAGAGGTCTGGAATAACAGGTACGCCGCCAATATCACCCTTACTGTTACGGTGTACTTCGATGGCTCTCTTATCCGAGATCAGTACGGCAGAATAACAGGATGCGATCTTTTCATGGGAACTTTCGAGTTGGATAAAGAAAAGTTATCAAATTTGTGTCTCTATGCAGATAGCCAGTATTACCAGCGAAACGCAGAAGTCAGGGGATTCTACCAAACACTCTTGGCAAGCATGGACACAAGCCAACTGGAAGGAGATTAACATGAAACTCAAAATCGTAAATTTGAATGACGGCGACGGGTGGCGTGAAGACATTCTTAAAAGGGCGAAAGGGCGCATACTTGGTAAGTATGCCTTCTGTCCAGACGAAGTTACCCATTGTTGCGAAATAACTCCCAGTTATGAACTTCACTTCATCGAATACTTCCCGGAGAACCCGGAAGCAGATGGTGACGAAGAAAACATGGAGGAGATCGAAGAAGGAGCGAACCTCACGATGTCCGAATCCCCCATTATATACGTCCACTGCCATACCATAGACGCCCTTCCTGAGATAGATTATCTTGACCGAAAAGTCGGGGTTTACTCGCTCACAGGAAAACACTGGGTCTCATACGAATGGGAATCGTGGGAAGAATTTGAAGAGTATATCTGTGGAAACTCAGTTTAAGAAAAGGAGGAACGCCATGTTGTTTTCCGTAATATATGAGATTGACGTGCCAAAGCACGGCAATAAGATCAGTCAACACCAGCCGCCACATGTTCGCAACTGGCAACGTACTGAAGGTGATGACTTATACGAATGCCAGCATTACGGTGATAATTGGGAAGAAGACGGCAAACATCGCAAGTATGTAGCTGTGCTAAATGAACAGCAATTCTGCGAGTTTGTAACCGAGTGTGAGCTTTTGGCCGAGAGCATAGAAACACTCGGCTGTCTCGGAGCACTTGGTTGCGGGCCGGGAATTGCCCCATCAATTTTGTTTCGGTGTAGCGACTGTTGGCCCAATGCTTCAATCAGTGCTTCGATCACACCACTACCAGAAACAGGGCTTGAGGAACTGATGGTGATAGAAATGGGCTGGAAAAAACTCCGGCTAATACTCATCGAAATCTTTCACGACAGTCCGCCAAACCTTGACAAGGGCGAAAGCATTTTTGACGACCTTGTGAATGCCAAATATGCAAAGTTTGAAGCAACTACAACCAAAACGAAGGGGATTTAACATGGAACTTGACACCAACGAGTACATCGCAAACAGAGGCGAGATATGTCCCTTCTGCGGTGGTAGGCACGTATCACCCGACAGCATAGAACTCGAAGATGGTACTTCGTGCTATCGGATCTGCCGTTGCGACAAGTGTAACAAACGGTGGAACGAGTGCTATGCACTGACCAATATTGAGGAGATTAAAGAAACAGAAGTCCGCAGAGATCAGCATGGCAATCCTGTTCCCTCTGATCTTGTCTGTATCAGTTGCCTCCCTATTATTTACCCCCTCAAAGAGGATGTTGACGCTATAGTCAATTGCAACTGGTACAAAGACGGTGAGGGGAGAATTTATGTCTCTTACATGGCGCTGGAGGATACCCGTGCCGAAACGGCTTTAAGCTATTTTGATGATGCCGAACCGTGGTGTGACAACAAAGAGGAGATCACGCACATTGCCCAGGCGCTTCATCAGTTCAATAGAGAGCATGGCTTTCATCACGCCTGAAAGGGAGCTTAACATATGGATATTTGTAAGGCAACGCCTGCGCAAAGAAGGATAACATGAGCTATTACACAGATCGCAAAGAAGCACTAAAGCAACTCACGAATAAGATCAATGTTCTTACACCTTGGGAAGGCAAAAATATACGGAAACTTGGTGACAAGAAGATTGCCGAGTTAAAGGAAGTAATCGAGAGTGTCCATGCAGGCTCGGTAGATGTCTTTGGAGGAAAAGGCAATATCGTTGACTTGTCCGACATACGCAAGGAGAAGGAAACACTTGTCCGCGATCTCGGCATTGTCAAGCAATTCATCGGAGATGCGGACGTAATAGAGTTCAACCGCCTTCTTCTGGCTGCTGCGAAAGTAGAGAAGAGGATCGTTGACCGCTACGGTCGTATAAATACAAGCCGTGCTGAACGATATGGTGTCATTCACGCTACTATTAAATGGCTTCACGGGAGAGAAGATCGACACTAAAAAATGCCAAAACCGTTTTCCAGATAAATTTCTTTCGAATGGAAAACACTTCTGTAAACCGGTTGAAAAGTAAAAAGAAAGGAGATTAACATGCAAATCACACCATCGAAAGGTGAATCGCTAAAGAGTTTCAAAGACAGACTCGAAAGAATTTTCCCCAAAGGCTCAACCGTATTCTATTCTGTAGTTGGCAGAACACAAGACGGAAAAGAACTTGTAACTTACTACCGAATTAACGGAGAGCGCATTTCAAAGTGCTCTAAAGTTCTTCGAGAAGCCTTTGGGTACAGTGTAGATAAATTCGGTAATGTGATCACAAGTTGCCCTTACGAATTACCAAATGCTATGGCAGCTTGCCTTTATGGGTCGATTATTGGCCTTTGTGTTGTGGAGGTTTAGAAAGGAGATCCAAAATGAACAACTTACTAATATCGGAAGTGTTTATCGACAAAACACAAAACGTCCGTTTTGGGGATGATAGCCCTTACGAAACATTCACTGACGATTTAGGGGTGCTATATCGCCATCTTGTCAAGGAACATGGCCGGTGTACTGGTAAAATGTACATCGAATACACTGACGGCAAACCAACCATTCATGCCGGTTGGGTTTTCGTCAAGCGGTGCAAATACGGAGATTGTGACAAGACCTACTTACAAGAAACGTGGGTAACGGTTCACGAAAAGAAGCCAAAAATCACAGTCAAACGCTTTCTTGTTGACATCGACAAAGTACGGAAAGGAAACTGATATGAACGAAAAATGCTTTGGTTGTAGCGAACCCGGCAAGAAGGGCGGGTACAAACTAATTGACGGAAAGCCATACTGCGAAGAATGCTTTGACGAACGACAAGATCAGATAGCCAAGACCAGAAAAAACTGGGAGGACGCCCGCGATAAGTGGGTCGGCATTGTCAAGGATTTGGAATCCCCGCAAGAAGAAGAAGAATGGTTAGATTACATAGACGAAGTGATCCTGACTCAATGCGGGTTCTGCAAGGAACATGATATGAACGCCATAGCATGTCCGTTGGCCCCAGAACATTGTTGCGAATGTTCTGCCTATTATAATAGCAAAGGCACTTACCAAAGTGTGATTTACGAACTGTGTCTCGAATTGCAGGCACTCCCGCCAAACTTACCAGGAGCCTTGGAACTTGCAAAAAACATGCTTGCGAGAATCGAAGAACTCAAACCCGAAGTGGGAGAAAGGGATTATTGATATGAGCGAAAAGAGTAAAAAGAAAAACGCACGAATCCTCGACCGTCAAATGGATGTGTGGGCTGACATACATCATGCCGATGACGGGACAATGACGTGGGGCATTGAGTGTGACAATAAAAGCCTCACGTTCGACGGACATTTCATGTGTCTGTTCCCAGCCGCACCAGAGGATACAGAAATGGAAGGCGCACGAAAGCGAGCAGAAGAAGTGATTAAATACATGAGAGGCGAAAAACAAGTACGGCGATTTTGATGCCGAAACAGAAAGGAACATAATATGAGCGCCGAAAACATAACAAATTACTACGACGTTCAAGACTGTATCGACGCCGAATGCAATTTGGAACCAATCAAATGCCGTCACTGCGGTGTAGTTGGCAGAACAACATTTCACCAAAATGTCGGCGACGCTTACTGCGCAGATTGCGGTAAGTGGCAACTTGAGAAAGGAGATTACAATGAAACTCACTGACGGAAGAATCGCCGCCCTTCGCAAGCAATTCAAGAAGGGAACCATAATCTATTATCGGGTTTGTGGTCGAACTAAAGCAGGCAGGTTGCGGATTGCCTATATGTGTGTAGATGCCAAGAGGATAATCCACTCTTGCAATCACGTTATGCGTAATTTCTACCGTTATGATAAGTGGGGGAACATCCTGGCAACTTACGAAGAAAGCCCAATTCAGATGTTATCACTGAAATTGCATGGCAACTGTTTCGCTTTGAAGGTGCAGAGAGTTTAAGGGGGTACGATGTTTGATAAACCAAGGTTCGACAAAGGAATATGTGACAAAATGTTGTCACTTAAACAAACTGCAATAAAAACCGGCAAGCCTATAACTATCGCTACACAGAAAGGCAAAACCTTCACCATCAAGCGGTGTTTGCAATGCCCGTTTTGTGTAGTGACTGGTGTTACTGGCATTTTCTTTACGAGTTTTGAACACTGGTGCCTCAAGCTCCACAAACCCGCACTCAAAACCAGAATCCGAAAGGAGTGTCCGCTACGAGAACAGAGCCTGACACTTGTATTTCCGAAAACCAACAAGAAGAAGGGAGAATAACATGAACATCACGCCATCGAAAGGCGAAACCTACGAAAGTTTCATAGCCCGGCTCAAAAGAATCTTCCCAAAAGGTTCAACTGTTCACTTCTTCGTGACTGGCAAAACAGACGGCAGATACCATGTAGCTTACTTCCGAGTTAGAAGGGGGCAAATTCTGAAAACCTCAAAAGCCCTCCACCAAGCGTTCGAGTACCCAATAGACGAGCATGAATGTTTGCTTGTCGAAACCCCTTACGGCCCACCAACTTTTATGGCCAAACTGCTTTACGGCAAGGCAACTGATCTTGTCGTTGTGAGAATTTAGAAAGGAACGGGCAATGGGATACGAAGTAGATGTGAAAAATGGAATGGCTGACGATCTCGACCAATCGCCCGGAACATTTGAGACGGGTAAAGAGATGGTCATAATCGGCCACTACAAACTAATCAGCAAAACTGAGCGGTGCCTTTTGTTCCGAGGTATCGATAAACAGCCCTTTACAGTCCCGATGAAGTTGCCGACGAAGAGGAGTTTTAACGGAAGGAGATATGACATGGCTTGGACAGTCTTTTACGGCAGGTATTCAATGCACTTTTGTCGCATTATATCAGCAGAAACAGGGAGTGTAAAAGATAAAAATATGCGGAAGATATTCAAAGACCGGATCGAAAAGGAAAAAACCACCAAGGATGGTGAAATCACGGAAGTCTTTCTTTCTGGTAGTTTTCCTGTCGCTATTTCAAGCAGGAAACGCAAGAGCGACGAGTGAAGAGCACTTTGTGAACATGCGACACCAAACATCGACATTGAAATAAAAACGACGCACACGATGAGTGAGAGAGCTTATTTCTCTTCCCCTATATTTTCGAGCTTGGCGGCAATGCGGCCACGCAGGGCCGGGTCAGCAATTTCCATATTGATGATCTTGATCACTGTCTCTGCGATTTTCATGTGATCAGTAGAGCCTACTTCTTTGCCACCCAAAGCCAGTAGCTCTACTGAGAACGTGGTTTTCAATATGTCCGAACACATTTTCAAATCTTTGATTGGCAGGTTCTTCTTTCTGCCAATGATCTTTCCTTTGGCGTCCTTGATCAAAAAATGATCTGAAAGTGACGCTCGGAGCATCTGCGAAAACTTTATGGCATTTGCCCTTATGCCTATTTCCTCGTTGGACAAATTTTTCAAATCGCTATTGCCACCACGCGACTCAACATGTAGTTGCAATCGCCTGCGTTGCCGTTCTTCTTTGAGATCCCCTTTTTTAACAAACGACTGCACGAAGCGCAAAGAAACACCACAATCATCGGCAATCTGTTGTTCAGTAAAGGATTCGGCCATGTAAAGAGATTTAATCTTGTCCCGTACATCATCAGACACAGGGACGCCGCCAGTTTTCTGACCAAGTTTCAACGAGACTCTTTCGCTCATAATCTCAACACTCCCTTTGGCTTCTCGCCTGACAAGCTGAATATCTTTTCTCTGTGCCGAGGGTTTTCTTCCCAGTCATCGCCTCTACTGTAGAACTTTATCTTCGGCGTCCGTTTGACAAACCATTTTATGTAATTAGCATGTACCTTCTTCGGTTCCTGCCTTATTCTTCTTCTTGTGGCGCTCTGTATAACTAAAGCATCCGCGACCATAACCCCAAGAATACGCTCCAAAGAAGCGTCTGTCAAGTATTTAACAATCGCAGCATCCAGTCTGGAAGTATTTACCGTACCACGTTCAACTTTACTGAAGCGCGATACTGACTGAGCATTATAACCAAACATAGTCCCGAAGGTTCCTTGGGTCACACCGGCAGCCATACGTAAACGACGCAACATACGGCATTGCCGCTCCGAACCGGATATTCTATGATAATTGAAGTCCGAATGCTCTTTCGACATCTGCCACCGTTTTCTTCTTAATACCCCTGTTATCAAACTCTTTCTGAACAACACCAGCCACTACACAAGTAGGTTCCTCAGCCAATTCAATTATCTGCTCAACCATTCTTTCAAGCGGTTTCCTGTGCTTGTCAAAAGCAAACTGTTTCGGAGAACGACGAATGAGAGTAAGCAGAAAATTGCGTCTCAAGAACTTCTCAATCTTGTTGTTTTTGTAAATGAAAGAGGTTCTGGAACTATCAAGCAACCACTCGCTACTCAGCAACTCCCTCAGATTTTTATTCCGCTGTATAAGACCAAGTGCTGTTTTGATTCCAATTCCTTCCAGTCCCGGAATATTGTCACCAGAATCCCCGACTAACGCCTTTACTTTGGGCCAATCCCAAGGATCAAGGCCATAATCCTTACGGAAATTAGCATCCGTATAAAGTACAGAGCCGCCGTGCTTGGCATTTCTTAAAACATACTGGCTCGTCCTGTCATTGAGTAGCTGATAGAGATCATGATCTGAAGACATAATCACCACATCCCACTCTCGCAACTGGCTGAAGATCGTATACGCAGCCACCCCAACAAGATCGTCGCCTTCAATACCTTCAATCGCCATTTGAAGCACACCAAACTTATCGAACATCTTTCTGGTGTCCTGAACATCGTCGATGGCAGTTTGGTTTCTTTCTCTGTGGTTTTTATATTCTTTGTACATTTTTTTCCTGAACTCAGAACCTCCTATGTCCCATACAACCACAACCCTGTAGTTATTTAACTCATACCGATTTATGAACGCAACCAGTGACGCAATAACACCCGTACTGACCGCATAGGGGTTTTCACGAATTACTTCTTGCTTCCTGTAATGAAGAGCATAAAAACTACGCCACCCAACGCTGTTGCCATCCACTACAATGAAAGTTGGTCGGCCTATATTTTCTTCGATTTTGATTTTCATTTTTTCTCCACAAACTGACTTAATACCGCAAGTTGTCTACCTTCTAAGTCACCCCACAAAGTTTTGTTTTGGAAATAGAAGATCAATTCTGCCAAAACATAACCATCACAGAGGTCGGATACAACCTTTTCTGTGGCCGACTCGAAAGCCGCGACGGGGGGTACTTTTTTCTTCATATTAAGTGCGTCAAAATCAAGCGGTTCCCAAGGGAACTTATGCCCACAATTCAGCTTCTTCCTGACATAGCAAATCACGTCACTCTTCTCGGTGTAGCCATTGCCGCACTTCTTGCACCGATACGTTTCCTCAAGGGCGCTGGTCTTGAGCGCACGATTGCCTCTGTTGCCGACAAACTTCCCACCACATTTCCAACACTTCGACAGCCCCTTCTCGACCTCTTTAGGCGACACAAGACCAGCCCACTTTTTCAAGTGTTTGATGCCAACAAGGTGTAACCCTGCGCCTTCTTCATCAACAACTTGCTTGATCACACCCCCAAGCTCGCCCATAGAAAATGATTGTGAGGACTTTCTGTTACCATAAGCATAATCTTCAATAGCAACACAAGTCACCCCCAATCGACGCACAAGCCACTTAATACAGTCACGGTAATAAGTAAGCCGTTTAGCACCCCTGTCTTTTGGATATTTACGCCTCCATTTACAGGGGTACAAAGAATGTACCAGTTTTCCTTTTTCATCCAGCACGATTATGCCGGTAGCCGTAAGGCTGGCGTCGATTCCCATGTAGGTCACAATTCACTCCTTCTTTTTCTTGTGTGGTTGCGCTCGATGATACCGACGATTCCCTTCTTTGTAATTGGGCATCCAGTCAGCACGATCCGTTGGCGAGCAATCTACAATATACCGAAAGTCCCTCTCGTTACGTGGCGAGGCATATTGGAACTTGCCTTTGCAGCCGCACTTTGGGCACTTTTGGTTATGTCGTTCCTTGTCTTGGGCAGCGAATGTTTTGTGTAACACCTCCCAAATATGCTCGCAACTGACACACTTGTAATCACGCAGTGGCATCGAACATCCTTTCAATTCTCTCGAACAGGCTATCTGGCGTCACATCACGCACAAACAATTCGGTTACTTGCTGCTCATTGCTGGTGTGCGCCTCGACAACAACATCGTTATTTGCCAATTTGTCGTATAAAATTTCCGCAATGTGCGGCTTATTAATGTCGATAGTAAGCCACTGAGCGATTTGGCACATCAAATCAGCAAAATCCATTGCAACACAATGGATCTCTGGCACGTAAGTGACAGCATCGCTATGTTCTGACACGACACGTTTTATCCCTGCTATCACTACTACAATCATTTCAACAACTCCGCTGCAACATTTTCCAAAGCCCTGAGTAGAGCAATTGTAACCTTGGCAATTTGGTGAGGCGGTACAACACCGGCCACTACACACTCAGGTATAAAACTCGCAACCAGCCGAGAAAAATGATTTTTGATATTTTGTAATCCATCTTCCTCGCCTATTTTTTTCAAGTCTATATTTTTTTCGACGCACCGGATCTCGTCGCCGTAACTTAAAATGGCGCTGTATCGCTTGTTCTCAAATGTCTCAATGATAAAAATATTCATATCTTTCAAGAGGTCTTCTGTTTCTGGATCAGGCTCACGTACACCAGGGGCTTCTCCCACAACAGGACGGAACCGATATTGATCGGTGTAAAGTTTGGGCCGAGCAGTCACATTCTGCTCTTTCCAATACTTCTTTTCACGGCGTTGGTTGCGGGCCAGACTGAACTCTGTTTCGGCTTTTGCTCTACTCGTAGTAGCATATTCCGAAGACTTCCACCATTCGCTTTCAGTGCCCCAAATCTTCCGCACTACAAACGTGCCATCATTCTGCTCGAACAGAAATACGTCATAAAAATATGGCTTGTCGTCCTTTTTGCTCCATCTTGCTTTGAAATGAGCTTTGTCATTTGACTCATCGTCTGTGAAAGTTGCGCCCTCACACCATTTGTCCCGAATACTGATGTACACCTTTTTCTTCTTTTTAGTCCCAGCCATACACCAACCCTTTCAACCGACTCAATGCCGCAATAAAATCAGGATGTTCCAAAGATTTTGCCCCACCACGCCGAAGCAAAAATGACGGGTGATACATTGGCATCAAATAAAACGAAAAGTCATCAAACTCAATGATGTCGTATGTTCCATGTATTTTGGTAATACCCAAGTTAGTTCCAGTCATTACTTTAGTTGCAAAATTCCCAAAGGTCAAAATGGCTTTTGGGCGAACAATCTTTATTTGCTCACGAAGTCTTGGGCCGCAAGCCCTGATTTCGGGGGGTAGGGGGTCACGGTCGTTTGGTGGTCGGCACAAAAGCACATTGGTAATGTAAATGTCGTCAATTGACCAGCCAGCCAAGGTAAAAGCTTGCGCCAAATACTGACCTGATCTTCCAACAAAGGCTACGCCTTGAGCTTCCTCGTTGATTCCCGGTGCCTCGCTAATGCCCATCACGTCTGCGCTTGCATCGCCACGGCAAAACACTTTTTTCTCATAATTCACTACACCGAAAGCATTCTCATATTTGGCCGGTAAGTTGGCACAAGCCAAACACTTATCCCAAATCATTCTCAGCCGGTTCAAACGCCCTTCTTTGGTCAGGTTCAGCCCCATATTTCACCCACAACATGACTGATGCCGTCAACCTTCCGTACCTCGATCACCTGATCAAATTCGTTTTGAATTTGCTCGTCATGTGTGATCACAAACAACGAACCAAAACGATTTGTAAGTTCTCTCAGCAGCTTTGACAGCCCCTTTTTACCCCCGTCATCGAGGGCGCTAAATGGTTCGTCAGCCAAAAAGAACTCAATTCTGGTATATCTGGCCACTACATCAGCAACCGCAAAAGAAGAGGCTATTAAAATTCGCTTCTTCTCGCCACCAGAAAACGATTCGTAAGTGCTGACTTCCCCGTTGTGATGAATCAGAACGTCCAGTTTGTCCTGAATATCGCCTGCTTGTGTAGTGACCGTGCCCTTGTATTCCACGGTTATACCTGTGGTATCAAGGGCAGACAGATACATGTTGGTCAGTTTTTCCAATTCGGGTAAAACCATCTCGACCAGTTTGTGTCTTACCCCTTTCCTGCCAAATAATTGAACAAGTCTGGACGATTGCTCACAAAAATGATGATATTGCTCGTTCAGCCTTTTTTCTTTTTGGAGCTTGATTATGTCTGTTTCGGCTTCGTTGAGCTTGCTCAATTCGCTGGTTGTGTCTTGTAGCTCGTTACTTTTTATACGCACGAATTCATCATTCTCTGCTATTTCCTCGTTAAAAATTTGCACGTTGACATCACTCGCCTGCCTGACGAGTTGCCTTCCGCGCTTCTTCATCCTGACCAATTCATCCTCAAACATAGTTTTCATCTCGTATTTAGGTAAATCTGTTTTGATCTTCCTGATCTCTGCCGCCGCTTCTTGAGCAGCTTCGTCATGTGTTACACGGTCGTTTTGAATCGCCTCCAAATCTTTCAGAATGTTTTCAAGTAATTCCTTATACTCGTCCAATACCTTTCTGATTTCTGTGGTATCGGTGGGAGAATAATCTCTCCCACACTCAGAGCACTTACCACTATCAATTGACTTTTTCTTCTTCTCAATCTGCCTAACTTCTGTCTGCAACACAATCTTTTTTTCGATTCCAGCTTTAAGAGCTTCGTCTATCTCTTGTAGCTGTTCTACAGATTTCGCTTTTTCCTTTTCGTGCTCTGCAAGAGCAGATTTCGCCTCCTCAATATTCTGATGGACAAATGAAAACTGCTGGAGCTTGGCTTCGATATTGATTACAGAACTGTGAACAGACTTAGCCTCTTTACTTGCCTGGACGATTTTACCAAGTTCGATTGATGCGATATTTTTTTCATTGTTGGCCTTCTCAATTTGTTTCTTCAACTCGGTTATTTTGCTTTCGGCCCGTTGGATCTTCTTCCCTAAATCAATGCCATCATAGCACCCAACTCGTTCTGAAAGCAGTTCTATCGTCGTGGTAGATGTCGAAAGTTTTTGTACAAATTTGATATTTGTGTCTTTTGCTTTCCGCAACGCCAAGTCAATTCTACCAAACGACAACACCGAACCCAAAAGCGCCTTGCGCTCTGAATCAGGGACGTTTACAAACCGCCTTTCATCGCCTTGGCCAAAAAGCGCAGAGTTACGAAACAGATCGAATGGAATGCCAATTACGGCCACAATATACTGCTCTGTCTCGGTAACGGTCTTGCCGATTATTCTCGTTTTGTCAGCACCTACTTGGCTGAATTCAAGAATCGCCTTGCTTGTTTTGGCGGTAAGTTTTCTACCGCGTTTTATCTCATAAATTTGAAGGTCATCAGCAATGAACCGAAGCACAACATGGCCCTCTTTCTGTCCACGCCGCACAACCTCTCCTTTGGTTGCACCCCAACGGATCGTATTCCCATATAGCGCGTAACAGATGGCTTCAAAAATCGAGGAATTATGCGTTATACATGTATCAAGTGCATATAAATGATTATCAGAATCTATTTGCAAGTCATAAGTATCGTACAATCCTTCTAACATTTCTACAGATTTAACACAAACCCACACAATATCTGAATTTGCATAATTGCGCATCTGTACATCATTATAATAATTTGTATACCGTAACATTTTATCACGGCCCATACCGTGTCGTTTTAATTGCCGAGCAGAGTAATAAAGACCCAAATCCTTCTTACAATAATTTTTTCCTGTTCTGTTCGCAGCATCGAAAACAAGTTGAGAAGAAATTTTTGGCGGGATAACATCTCGGTTATTGTTAGATGTTTTCGCACAAAGTAATTGTTTATACGTCTTTTGTAACCTTAGTGCTTTTTCCTTGTGCGGAATATTACAAAGAGACTTACAAATGTTAATCGCTGAATCATATCCGCAAGTGATAAATGTGTAAGAAATAAAGCCTTTTATATCTTTTCTTCTTATTCTACCCGTCACGCCTATACGTAAAAGTAACCTTCGCAAACCCGTAATGAGTTCCCAAGATACAGACGTTACAGAAATCTCAAAACCGCCTATTTTTCTATTATCAGAAACATACCCATCACAGGCCCAATAAACAGACAGGAAAAGAGCAATTTGTTCATCTGTAATCCGGTATAATAATTCCGGAATGAATTTACTGTGTGAATTCGTGCCGTGCAGCCCAAACGACTTAAACCAATTACGTAATGCGGTATTTGGATACAGTTGATCGGCTAAACAATAAAACTCCGGTTCACCGTAAGTCTCAGCAACTTTAAGAAGGTTGTCATAGCCAAAACCACACTCTAAAGACCTAATCCGACAAAAATTATCACTCCATTCAGTAGGATCTATCTTTTTAGCATCAAATAAATCCAAAATAGCTTTCCGCAAAACCACTTTATCATTATTAAGCCGCGCTATATGATAATTTTTTCCGTTTGGGGAACGCAAACACAAATTCCTATGTGATAACGCACCATTAACAACACACACAATATCAGTATTTGTACTGGAAAATTTATAAGCAGTAGCCGTAAGGCAACCTTCGGACAAAAATGCAGCGAGAATGATAATATCAGGATCTGTCAGACACGAAAAATGTTTAGAAACAGCACAGGGTAAAACACGAGGAGCCTGAATATTATATCCTTCTTTTATATCTTTTGCCTTTAGTAATCCTCTATCAGTCACAATAGGGTGATCTAAACTCATATCTTGATAAACCCCGTTATCAAAACTAATACGCAAAATCTTTTTCCTTCCTGTTTTTTTAACTGCCAATACAGAAACAGGAACCAAACGCAAATTGTCCTTCAATCCGTAAACTGAAAAACACTGCCCATCTGCCAATAATTCCTTCCACTCCTTTATTGTAGCCGTCTGCCCTGTTCGTGCATCTGTTATAATAGTATTTCCTGGCAAACATTTGCCGCTTCCGTTTTCACCACGAAACACAACAAGATCACCAGACAACTCAATCTCTTCGTGCTCATACGAAAAGACATTATGCAAAGTCACAAATAGAAGTTTCATAGTTGCTCTCCTTCTCCGCTGGCTTTCGTTGAGTTCACACTACAACTGTCTTCGTTCTTCAGCATTTTACCCTTATCGTCGTATGTACAAAATAGACGATCAAAATCATCAAGACACGGTGCAGTGGCGCTCCATTTGAAACTGAAACTCATTGTATTTCCTCCTTCAAGAAAACAAAACGATTCTGAAAACCCCCGGTGCCGGGGAACCTGTGATTAAGTTTGAACGTCGAAACCTCTTTCGAGCAAATATTGAATGACAAACGGATTATCTTTCGATGCTCCAACAGCTACATCGCCATACCGTTTTTGCAACTCTTTCAAACCAGTTTCTAAATCTGGTAAAGAAACCCCTTTGCCAATCGACTTAACAGCAATGATTTTAATATCGTCGTCACGACGTTTCAAAACAACCAGCGAAGTTGCCTCTATATGGCCCCAATCAATTCCTATTATTGTTTGTCCGTTGATTAGTTTCATTGTTCACCGTCCTTCTCTGTTATCAGGCACACATTAAACTGCCGAGTGTCTATAAATTCGCGTAGTTTGTTACAACGCTTTATTACATCGGATTCCTCTTCTAACTCCAGTTTATTCATACCCACTGGGCAAAAGCGAGCCGGAAACGTGTGATTGGCGCACCTTTCAGGACGAGAATCATACTGCCCGCAAATATAAATGTCACCTTCGTTGGTTAGATAGGGGCACCGACCCTCACTAATAGGCGACATTCTCAGGCAGCAGTCACCACATGCCAGACAAATCATTCGTCACCGTCCTTAACCTTGCGGCAACTCTTGCACTTGTGATTTTCATTCATTGCTTGCCTCCACTTCTGATTCATTCTGAATTAGTGTATTAGCTTTCAACAAGCTCTTCCATACTTTCAATAAATCACATTGCCGCCAAATGTACCGACCATCTGGAGGTATCATCCCCATCCTAATAAAGCGGGCACACTGTTCACAGGTTCCAAACAAGCCAGGATCGAAGGACTCGTTGGTGTACCAACGCCCGCAGTATGGGCACTCGGAATAATGCTTTCGCATATATTCTGCTATTTCGCTATCAGTTCTTCCGCCATAGAAATGTCTTGAAAGGCCCATCTTTTACACCTCTTTCCCCAGTCGCTTCCTCATCAAAACTTCCGCCCGGTCGAAATCGGCTTGTGTGTCGATGTCGATTGAGCGGTCGGGCGGTGTGTAGTATTGAATTTCTGCATAAAGAAGTTCTTCGCTTATTAAGATATGTTTGATCGGATAGATGTAAACCAAACCGTTTGGTTTCCACGGATGCCAAACCGTGCATGGATCGCTTGTTGAAACAACGCAGCATTTTCCGTCATGTTCTTCATATATTGCAATCCCCTTCTCCGCGTCTTCAACCGTCCTCAGCGGGCTTGTCGGCTGGAGCAGAATAACATGTTGCGGCATTGTGCCGGTGTTGCCGTGGATATGACTGACTGCGTGTTTCAGCACCTCGATCATCGGTGTGTCGTCGAGGGCAAGACAGGCAGGCCGGGAGATGATATTACGTGTATGCCTGGGTGCCGGATCTATAATGTCGGTCGTAATCCAAATGTTGCCACAATGTCTAAGGGTTTGAGCACCGCATTCAAACGCCCACTCCACAAGCGACTTCCCGCACAGGTCCATCGTATTCTTCCCCGATAAGCGTTTCGACCCTGCGCGAGCCGGGATAATTACAGTGTAGGTGTATTTGGTCATGGTGCTTCTCCGGGTTGAATGTTATTCACAACAAACGCGGTTATTCGGCGTTTGCACTCAGCTTCTGATATGCCCGAGCCGGAATCACTCCGCTCGTTTTTAGGACATATTTTACATATGGAGCATCTTACCGGACCGATTAACGGGATTGCTCGATTCAACTTTGCCTGCAACCGCTCGATCTCATCAAGGGCCATGCCTGCTAACCGGAACAAGCTCATTGTCTGGTTTCTGTTCAGAGAACCGTTCTGTATTATTGGATGTGTTAATGTACTTAACCACTCACGTTCTTTTTTGATTTCGAGATCCTTAATGCTATCGCTCATGGTTTCAGTCCTTTCTTTCCAGTTCTATTCTGCGTTCACATGTACTTGCAAAAATGTATCCGCAGTTGTGACATTGCGGGTTTTCGATAGTGCATTTCGGGTCGTGGAGCTTCGATAGTTCTGCCTGCAATCGCTCGATCTCGTCGGCCTGGCGCTTTATGAGAGCGTAGAACTTTACAGCATCTTCGTGGAAATGTTTCATGGCTTCCGGGCGATCATACAAATGGCGCATTGTATTGTTTCCTAACCACTCCCTCACAGCGTCAGGGTTTGTCACGTCGATACTATCGCTCATTTTAACCTTCCTTCCAAACCCAATTCGGAACACGAACACTCCATTTTATACAATACCGATCAATAGCATTCTTTTGCGCTTGCGTTAGCTTGCGCCTGTCTTTGCAAATAAACCGATTGCCCTGATAATCTAATGTTGTTATCTTGACCCAATTCAAATTCTCAATGGTAAGCATTGGGTTGTCTGAGTCAGGAAAGAGCTTGTCTGCTACATCACGATGTAAATATTTGTGGCAAGACGTAAATTTTCCACTTGTGTCAATGTAGCCGTATTCGCCAGATGGCTTGATAATTGCTTTGTTCTCCGTGAAATATTTAAGACTAACGCCTTCACCGCATCCATCTGACAATTCTCTGCTTCTTCCCCTACTTTCCTTTATCCATTCTTCTCTTTCCTCCTGGATTGTTTCCAATTTAATCCTCGACGAATAACGATTATAAAATCTTTCGGCTTTTGCAGCAATAAGTGTTCCTTCCAAACATTTAATTTCATGCGCTACCTCTTCCGGTCGAAAATACTCATCCGGCATTTCCCAGTTATCGTCTACAAGAAACATTTCTCTTTCAGTGCCTTCAAAAGTTTTTTTACCACATATAATATCAAGTAGGATTTCAATTGATGGTTCAGGTTCAATACTATTCAATATGTTTAGAGCTTTATCAAAGTCGCCGTCACGCCACACATCGCGGGCGGTTTTAACAAAGCTTGCACCACTGACCTTAAAATGTGATGTTGTAGTATTCACTTCTTCTCCTCGAATGGGAAGGAAATTTACACACATACCCTAATTTCGTATGCCCTTTGCTTTCGAACCACAAGCGATCAATCTTGTAGCAACTCCAAAAACTCTTGCCACCCACTCCATCAATCTCCTTTTATCCCATCGCACAATGTCAGTCCTTGAATTCAAACAGATTCTCTCCGAACCTACGCCCGTGCTCGATATAATACTCTTTGCACCGACTACAGTATTCGACAGGCTTCACCAGTCCTAGAAACACAGTCGTACATTCAAGCGGTCCTGGCGGACATTGGCAGCCTTTACCAATATGTTTGGCATAAGGAGCGTTGCGCAATATCTTTAATCGTTCTACCTTTACTTCAATGTTTTTGTCCACTACAACATCATAGTGTGTGTATAAACGGATTATATCCGCTATAATTTTCTGCAAATCCCCTATCTCCATATCCGTACCTATGCTGTCAACTGCCCTCTCCAACTGTGCCTTGAGGTCAGTAATGGTGGTGTTTCGCCTCTGGATCGCATCGGCTTGAAGCCCTGCGATCTCGCAAAGCTCGATAAATTCCTGGTATTTGACAAGCCAGTAATGCCCGCAATATGCACAACAAACCTGACCAGTGCAGTCAACTACATTACCAGTAGTTCCGCATTCAGGGCAATCCTGCGGAGGGTGCTCCAGTGTTTTAAGCCACTCTCTAACAGCAGTTGGGCTTGTTGCGTCGATGTTAGCCAATGATTATCTCCCTTTCGAGTATGCCTTTCTTGCCAATAACCCACGTCAATTTGGATCATTCTACACTTCCCGAACGGCCTTCACTATGATTTCCTTGTCCCCAGACAAAACAGAAAGGTGTTTTATCCAGCATTCCAGACAGTCATTCTGCGCCATGCAACCGGCCCCATTCACTGCGACGCATCTGGCACACACACTATTTCTATGAATTTAGCCAGCACTTCGATTCGGGCCTCAATCTCTTCAATTTTTCTGTAGACACACTTTGGTCCGGGAATAGCAAATACTTGCGGAGAGTGGTGCTCAGAATTCCGGCATTTCTTCATAAGCATTCCGCAAAATACATGGGGGCATTCCCTACAAGTTTCAGGCATCATCAGTATCGCCCTCCAATTTGTTTACTTTATCTCTCCAATTCGGGTCTTTTTTGTCCAACCGACGCTGACCCACAATTATCGGCAACTTATAGAATTTACAAAACTCTCGCGCTTGTCCGGCATACTTAAAGGTTCGAAGCCAAAAAGCCGTACCAACTACTACTACAACAATACCCTCAGCTTCATCCGACCACTCAATTTCGACAGTGACCTTTCTTTTCAAATATGAAATCAGTTTTTTCTTCTCAGAATCGTTCATTTTCAAAACTTGTTCCGGTGGATACCATTTCGAATCGAGTAATGGATGGAGTATTGGTGCTTCTGGCAAGCATAGAACGCTTCCGCTTTCAACAGATATGGCTGCTGCAATGTCGCTACAATACTGTTCAATTTCCTTTTGAGTCAATTTGCCTTTGTAATCTCTAAACTGTGTAGGAGGAAATTTACCGATAGTGCAACGCTTTTTACCACATTCTGAATCTTCATTCACATGTTCGCATGTATCACACACAAGGTTCATGTTGTTATCTCCTTTTTTCTCATTTCTGTTTAGTGGTTTGTTTCCAGTTTCAGCAGCCATTAGTTTAGCCTCCTTGCTGTGGTTTGTCGCATGTAATCAAAAACGATAAGTTGTTATGCTGAAACCCAGCAGCACCACGATGCCCCCCGCCGCCGTATTTCAAGGCTATCGCCCCTACATTAACAGTTTCACTGTACATTGTAATAGTCCACTGTTTGCCATCAAACACAAACGGCATGAGAATATCGTATTTCTTGTGAAGTGAATCAAACGCCTTTGAAGAGGTCATGCCACGATTAACAGCATAACATTTATGGCCCTCAAATTCTACTTCAAAGCCGAATGAGTGGATATATGAGGCATCTGTGTTGCTATTATATTTGCGGATAGTTCTTCCATCATTTCTAATTTCTATCGAAATCCTATCCCAATAAAAAGCACGGAGTAATTTTGACCACAGATACGAGTATGGAAGATTGGATTTATCCTGCACTCTCATACCAGCTACAAAGTTTAGAATCTTTGGATCATCTTCATGTATCCAACGATCCCACTTATCAACCACTTTCACTACTTCTGGGGGGCTTCCGCCAAGATAAACAGTATCATCAGATGAATCAAGATTATTAAAATACTGCCAAGTAAGCATGGCCCCACACCGATTTATATCCCGTATTCCTTTAAGTTGATCAACCCATTCAGGCTTCTTGCGTTTAAGCTCGCTTTCGTGATGATCAATCCAAACTATGTTATCAATCCCAAGACCTGCGCAATACTCATACAGACTCTCCCAATTACCATCTTTCTGAAGAGAGAAGTCAACGATATACAGTTTGGCCATGTTTGGAGTGATGGAATCAAACGGAATTGGTTTGTTGTAGCTGACTGGTTTGTGAGTAACCCTGTCATTGTGACCAGAGTAGTAATTATGTATAATAGCTGCTGCACAAATGCCGTCAAGATCCGCATGGTGCCAAACTAAAATTTCACTCATTGGTATCACCCTCCACTTTGGTAATAGCTCCTGTTTCACAATCATTAGGCAAAACAAAGCGGGCGTCCTTGTTCTTAAAGCCACGCGCTTTTTAATCGTCATACATATCTTGAATTGTAGACATGTACTTTTCCAACTCCCGAATAGCTTCCACCAACCAGTCAAGCCATTCTTTGACAGAATCAGTATCACCGCGCCACTCAGGCAACTCTTTCTTTTTTTGTTTATCAGACATCATGGCCCCCTCCCCAAACCTTTATATCAACTACAATTTTATCCAGTGTTATCGGCGCAGGTTCATGTATCATTTTGCATTTAATATCTCGGCCAAGCCGCAACGCTATCATTTCTAATATAACACGAGAAGCCATACGATGTTGTTCTCTTCGCTTTCTTGCAAGTCCTTTCATGGTACAATTATCAAGAATTCTGGCAAGAATTGCTGCCATTTCCTCAATGTCTACTACCACACTACCATATGTGATCTCGTCCATAATATGACCAAGACAAGATTTTGTAGCTATTTCAATAGTAGCATCAAGTTTTGCACGAATTTCTTTTACTTTTTCTGGCGTTATCGGATTATAACTCTCGAACCCCTTTTCTTTAACTGCCTCTGGATGGTCTTCAATTGCACATTTAATAAGCACTTCTTCACATACTGTACAACGATACATTTCACAGTCGGCATCGTACTTCATTTCGGCACCACATTTGCATTTGTATCTTGGCGTCATCATTTCTCCTTCGTTAATGGACACCACTTCGGCGTCTCGCCTGTAGAACACACCTTAAATTGTCGCTTCTTCTGATCTTTGCAACACCGCGCCCAACCGTCAGGTGGACGTACTTTTTCCGGTCGGATAAAATACTCGCACCCGCAGCAACCCTCTATATGCGGGTTGTACATTTCAATCATTGCTCGGCTCCTACAAAATAACATCAAACTGAATGTTATCGCAACTCTTTTCCGGCTTGGTTACAAGTGTAACTCTAACCGATACATTGCGATACCACGGCACTTTAGCGTTTTTCATTTCGGCACGAAATGTCTCATGTAAAGATTTGCAAGTTGACTTTGAATCAACACACAAGACAACTTCATGTGGCTTAAAGAATTTACGAATAAATTGTTTGAACATTGTTATCTCTCTTTCTCCTCAACTACATAAAGATTATATAAATCCTCGAAAACACTTGAAGCTTTCCCATGTAGGGTTTTGAGTATTTCAGTAGCTATTGCCCGGATCTCCCATTGGGCATGACTATCGCACCTCATGCGGAAGAAATGCCGCCACTCACGAAAATTGGCAGTCATCACAATTTCAGTCTCGCAAGCATTAGAAAGTACAAAGCGGGCATCCTCGTTCTTGAAACCACGCGCTTTTTAATCGTCATACATATCTTGAATTGTAGACATGTACTTTTTGAACGCAAGGTAAGCTACTTTGCTCTTCCCGATCTCTGGTGGAATTATATACTCAAACCCACCTTCACGGACATATCTTTGTGATTTTTGTGAAAAAGAGCAAATTCTATGCCTGACGAGTTGGTGAGACATAGCGCGAGAACCCTTAATTATAAACGACGCGGAAGCATGTTCTATCACACTTTCGTGTCCACTCTTCAAGATTCCACGAATAAACTTAGCAGCAGAATCTTTCGTTATCCTGTCATAAGACTGATAACAAGTCCTACCTGCCCGCTTAATAAAAAGCTCAGGTGATGGTGTAATCGTAAGCAGTTCAACGTACATGTTGGCCTCCTATTTGGGTTTCTACAAAAAGCAAAAAGGGCAGCTAATGGTATAGGCGGAAATTAGCTCTTTGTCCGCGTCACGTTGCCCTTATACCCAATCGTAGCACTTGGGCGATTATTCCTCCACTAATATGTGTGTAGCCCCATCCCCACTTGGGCCACAATTCTCGCCTTCAAATATCTCATACTCGATAGTTTCATCATCGGTGTTTGAGAAAATGTCGCAACTCTTGACATCTTTGAAATCTTTTGTTTTTCCATCAGTGTATCTAATTGTTACTATCATTACCTTCCTCCAGCATTTGTTTGTAGTGGCCAAGTTCGAGAATAGTATTCCCACAATTAGTTACGGCTTTTTCTGTTATCTGCCAAAGCCTTGTTTGATATATACCAAGTACAATACACACTAAGGATAACACTGTGTTATCGTATAATGTATAACAACTGTAACTATGCTTAGACCTACGCCAATGTCTACAGTTGTACTGCAACAGAATCAAGCCCAGCGCCATTTCCGCAAAAGACAAACACTCTGAACTTCCTTGCAATCCCTCCTTGAGATTCTGGCATATTTGTGGTAACGATTGGCCCCCAAATGTTTCAAGCATCAATTCATCGTCACCCATGAAATCATTAAAGCTGCCTCTGGCCATGTTTTTTCTCCTACAGTAAAAGTTAGACGCACCCGATTGCCAAAGGGGCATTTGGCATCTCTCCGCATTAAGGATCTGCCAGTTCTGGTGGGAAACATGCACCTTGCGGATGCGTCCAAATTTCAAATAAACGTGGCCGGTACTTTGACCCATACTAAGCTACCTTCCGTCAAATCGGAAGAGTTGGATTTGAACCAACGATCTCCGGCCCAAATTTCAAATGGCCCCGTAATGGAATTTCACCACGTTACGACCTATTCAGGTTCAAAATGATTGCCTGACTAGTCTGCTTCAGTCGATATTAGGTTGCTGAACGCTCATTTTTCTTATGTCGCTTGTCTCAGCACGGGCGACATAGCCTACACCTAAAGCTAATGCCAACGGGGCCAAATTTTTCAATCTTTGTCAACCTTCCTTTTCGGCTTCATACTTGACTGTTTCGGAAAATCGCAAATTACACAAGGAAACCCTTCTACTTTTCGACCACATTTTTTACAGAATTTCTTATGCGGCGTTCCTTTGTTGTACATCTTGCACTTCCGAAACAGTCTTGCGAAGAAAGCCATGAAACTACTTCTTATACCGCACAATACACCGTTATAACGCAGTGTGTTAAAACGGTTTCTGTCGTGAACCCATACTCCGAGCGAACACGACTCACAAATAGGACGATTCGCAAATGGGTTTCTTGGGCGGTCTTGTTGCTTCAAATTCTGATTTCATTTTCACTCCTCACAAATCTCACGAATGTATTCTTCGAGTAGAATTTGATCACCCATGTTCCAACAATCCAAAAGACGTTTGAAAAACTCCCGCGCACCTTTACCGAACTTCCGCTCAATGGCCGCTTCGGTTGATTCCTTTTTGACTAATATCGGTTTAACCTCCACTTTAGGGAGTATATCACTACAACTACAAGAAAATTTATGTCTGCCACAGTTAGGACATCTGCTTGGATTGAAGTGACTCATTTTAATCTCCTAATTTCAAAAAATGAAACCGAAGAGGCAAGCCTCCCTGAAACACTCCACTCTTTATGCTCCGCACGTCCGAGCATCTATGCATTGCACTTGCCTCAGCCACATGGGATTTGTAGCTTTTCGGTTCCAAGTTTCAAATAAGCATATTGCCCCTATTCGGTGTGCGTTCCCTCCACGTCTCGTTCTTCGCGGTCGGTAGTGCGGTCGTTCAAGATACCGAGCGCCGTCTGGAGATGTCTAATCGCAGCAGCGTTCTCGCGGCATTTGAACCGGCTCTCCTGGTAATAATCCAACCGCCCTATGGCAGCCTGAATAACACCCTCAACGAAAGCCCCGTTCGGCTCTTTGCGATCTTCACCGCGACCGAGCGGGCCGTTCTGCCAACTGATAGTGAAGCCGGTGCCCTCGGTTATTCCGCCGCCAGGGTTTCCGTCAGCGTCGTTCCAGTGCTCTTGTTTGATTTTTTGCAGCATTACTTCCTCCTCCGATTCCGTTTTTTCGATCTCTTAATCATCCGTTGGCGATTCAAACCCCGTCGCTTCCGATAGCGCTTGAGACCGCCGGATGTAGCTTTTACCCAATCAGCCATTTCAAAAATCCTCCTCAACTTCCTTGCCACAAAGATTACCATCAGTTCCAAAATATCAAAGAGCCTTGCATATGCACCTAACACACAGACATGTTTTCATTGAATTCAACTGCCCACTGGCCAGTGTAACGATCTGGGTGGTATGTCCTATCGCAAACAGCCAACTTCACGCATATCTAAATACGGAACTGCATTAGGCACTTCTTCGCCGTATCAATCCGATAGTACAAGGCTCCAATTTTCAAAAGCAGGAGAGGGCCGCTACACCCTCTTTATCCTACTCAATAGACAGCTAACTGCTGCCCAATTTCAAAAGAGGCAAGGGCGCAAATCAAAGGACACTACCCACAGATCACTCTGCTACCTCATTAGGTTTCCTTGGCCTTTGTACTCCCTAATGTTTGGTAGTACGCGATGCACTACCCTCCTCCTTGCATTTGGGACAAGTAATTTCAAATTCTTCATCATGGTGTTCTTCCCATTTTTTATGTACTAAATCCCCAATCTTGAAATCACAGTAAACACATTCCATTATTTCTTCCTTTCCTTTTGTAGTAACGCCTTTACCTTCTCGATCTCTTCAGACGTATGAACTACTCCACCTGTGTTCAAATCGAGATACCACTGAAGCACTTCTCTTTTTGTTTTTAGTTCGTTAATATGAAATCGAAAATTTGCAGTAAAGAAGCTAATTTTATCTTCATATTCTTTATATAAATGTCCAAATGCAGGCAGTTTATTCTCCATGAAAAGCGAAACAGCATTCAATCGTTGTTTACCATCAACCAGCACAAACTCTCCAGACCTTCTACCTGAACGCCATTCAGGACAATTGAATAATATATCGCCTCCACTTCTTCCACCCATTAATTTGAATTCCACAAATGCAATACCTTGTTCCTTCGTCCAAACATGCCCACGTTGAAAATCTGGATTGAGATTAAGATTACTATCCTCTTTCCAACCATCTAATGTACTGAACATGTATTTCCATGAATAATCAGCTGCCCAATGGCCCCATTTTGTGAACTGTGGTATATCCCGGAATCTTGGCATTTTAATCTCCATTTTAATAAGCAACACCCCGACCTTCCTCGCTGACATACAACATTACGAGCTATCGGTTAAAGGCGAAAGTTTGATGTGGAGAACTGCCTTTTTGCAGGGTGCTACAAACACAAACGTATCAATATATAATACGCTTAATCCTCAGACCAATCAATAATATCAGCTTTTTTCTTCGCTTTCCTTGGTCTAAAGATTATCGCATATTCATGGAGTTTCGGGGCACGTCGTTTCAAGTTATGGTCTACAGCAAAAATTTGCGGCATCCCACTTAACAAGCCGCGTACAACCCACAAATCATGCAGCACCCAACCCGCTCTTTGAAAAAGCTTCATAGTGTCCGCATGGTAAGGATAAAACACTCCATTTTTCCTGAAGTCATTCACATTCACAATGCAATAGCATCGCTCTTGAATTTTGGCATCCATGCCCTTGCAACTTCTTCCATGCTGACAAGAAAACCCTCATACGAATTTTTACCAAGCTGGCCTTTTTCATCACCGTAATACTCTGTGTTCCAATACGGTGGCGAAGTGAAACAGAAATCACCTATGCCATCAGGGATTTGATCGGGTGAACGACTGTCGCCTTGAATAGCTTTTAACACAGTCTTTCCATCATCAATGAGCGCAATAACCTCGTTGACATACCGACAAAAATCCGATGAAAGATCATAACCATAATAGTCAAGACCCAAGCGTTTAGCGATCTGTAGCGGAACACCACGACCCATGAAAGGGTCAAGAAACACAGAATTTTTCTTAGAGACATAGTATTTGATAAAAAACTCAACAAGCTCTGCTGCCGTTGCGGCCAAAGGAGGGCTTCCTTTCGCCATGTCAATCGCTTCTTTGTCTTTGTAGTGCCATAGATCACAACCGGTAAAGCCGCCTGTGTCGCCACGGTAGTGATACATAGACCGGTCAAGATTGCCGCGTCTTATTTCTAAGACCGACATCGGAATAAACCCATACTTCTTCAGCATTGCTGCCTTATTCCTCGCCGACCCCTTCAGGCTCTTCGCCCAGTCCTTTTTCTCTTTTGCCATCAAGAAGCTCCTCTAAAAAGCCAGCTACCATAGCTTTGCCGGTGCGTTCTTTATACCGCTCGTAAACCAAACGAAACTTCTCATAGATGTTCCGCAGCACCCGCGACTTAAAGTATCCAAAATTGAATTTAATTTCATCAGAATTTGAATCTTGTCGCTTACCGTCATAATCTTGTAGGCTGTCTAAAAGATCGCCTTCCAATTCATCGTCAGTCAACCCTTCAGCAAGCCCATCAAGTATAAGCCCCTCAAGCCCAAGAGCTTGTAAATCTTCGAGCGGCACTTCAAAATTTTCAAGAGTCAGAGCAATATCAACTAACATCTCGTTGACAAAAACACCTTGCGATTCCGGGTTGTTCATGGCGAGGTTCAACTGGATCTCATCGGCTTCGTCCAGATCCACCTCAATGACAGAGACTTCGATTTCTCCCATTTCCACAAGAATGTCATATCGTTGATGGCCGCTGATTATACGCCCTTTTTGATTCACGACAATATCTTGAACTAAGCCATATTTCTCAATGCTTTTTCGCAAGTGTGCTCGCGCTTCGAGCGTTATCCGGCGGGGATTAGCTTCCCATCTTGTCAGTTCCGATATTGGCATTATTTTTTTTAACCACGTTTTCATGCTTCCCCCAATGAGACAAAACAGATGGAGTTATCCCGTGCTCCTGGCATGTTTCCTTGAAGCCACATAAAGTCGCTTCTATCAAATATGGTAGAATTTTGTCTCTGCTTTCTTTCCGGCTATCCATCACTTTCTCCTAATAGTTCAAGAGCTTTGTTGGTAAGCTCTTGTGTGTTGGTATCGCTGAGTTCAGGAAAGCTTTCCTTGACCCACTCCACAACCGCTACCTCCAAAGCGCCACCATACTTTTCGTCGCACACGCTTTCACCACTGGACGCGGAAGCTTCTACAGAAAGAGTAATTGGTAAAACATAAGCCGCGCCAGCAGCGAGAATCTTCTTGCGAAGCGCCGACCGGTCAAAGGTGTCTGCGAAAGATCGAGACACATTCTTCAAAGCCACCTTCACGAGATGCCCGTCCAAATCACTGTCGAGCAATTCATCAATCTCATTAACAGAACGAACGTATGACATCGGTGTAGCGTTCACTGTCTGCTCTTTAACCGTGATGAAGCTGTTTCGCTCAGTCACCACACAGACAATTTTTTGCTCGTCTTTTTCACCGAAGTCTATACGGTCAACCGAACCGACATATATTGCCTTGTTGTCCAAAATATCCTGCGCATGGTGATAGTGGCCGAAAAAGCCCAAATCACAATTCGATTCTGTCAGTAGCGCGTCAAGCTGTTCTTTACTCGCACCCACCCTGTCGAGTCGATAATTGCTCGAACCAACAAAACACCCGTCTATTGGCAAATGACCTGCCAACAACCGAGAGTTAATTACCTTGGGGAGTTTTTCCGCAAATGGCATTATGGCTTCAAAGCCCTTGTCCCAACCAAGAGCCGCCCACTTGATCGACCAAGGTATGCAGAACAATTCAAAGCCAGCTACTCTATGTAACTCAGGTTTTGTGACAATTGTTATTCGGTCACGCACAAGTTCCTTCAGCGGCTCAAGGGCGTGTACTCGCGCTGTCATATCGTGATTGCCAACAATTATCAAAACCTCCAGTCCAATACCAAGTAACTCGGCCATTTGATCATTAAACCTTATTTGTAACTCTTCTGATGGGCGGGGGTTGTCATAGATGTCGCCAAGAAACACAACAGCATCAATTTTTTTCATGTTACTGAATAGGCGGCTTAGAATTTTAAGCGTCAACTCGTCTTTTACAGAGACACCGCTTTCCCCTTTAGGGTATGAGCCAGCACCCAAATGAATATCGCCTACAAACAAAAGCCCTTTACTCATTTTAAGCCTCCACAAGCAGCCTTGACTTCACTATTGAGTTTCTTCTTGAATTCCGGCGAGGCTTCTCTTATGGTCTCAATCACAGCAAGTTTACCTTGCCCCATATTCTCACCGTCGTATGTGTACCACGAACCCGATGTTTCTATAACACCTTTGCTGATTGCAGTAAGGCCGACATCTACGGCTTTGCTGAAGCCATCAGGCGTTATCACAATTTCGCCTTTCCGAAATGGCGTGGCGAGTTTATTCTTCTTGACCTCCAATTTCATGCGCTGACCAATTATTGTTTCACCAACAAGTTCGCTCTTCTTTCGCCTCATAGCAATACGAAGAGAAGCATAAAATTTAAGCGCAATTCCTCCGGGTGTTGTTGTTGGATCGCCAAAGCTAAAACCAGACGTATCAATCTTCATACGCACTTGATTGATAAAAATAATGGCTGTGCCGCACTTCCCAACTGTTACAACCAATTTCCTCATTGCTCTGGACATCATCTGCGCTTGAGCGCCGACCTTAAATTTGGCTTCCATATCACCTTCAAGCTCTTTCTTGGGGACAAGAGACGCAACAGAATCCACTACAATCAAAGCAAATTCTTTCGACTGCAACATCATGTCGCAGATTTCCAAAGCCATTTCACCGTAATCTGGCTGAGAAAACATTACGCTTTTGATGTCAACGCCAAGTTTAGTAGCCCAATCAGGCGATATAGCATGTTCCATATCTATGTAGGCGACTTTCTTTTTTGACTTTGTTTGTTTAATTATCCGCTGTGCAGACGCTACCGCCGCCAACGCAACAGAAGTTTTTCCTGATGACTCATAGCCATATATTTCTGTTATCCGGCCTCTTGGTATCCCTCCTATACCAGTAATAGCATCAAGTTCAATAAATTCAGTGGGGATTACCTCAATTGGCGTTGAACCGCTTTCACCAAAGTAAAAAGTAGTTCCTTTTCCATATACCTTATCGATCTTCTCCCTGATACTAAGTTCCTTTTCTTTCTTGTCGTCGCCCTTTTTTACTACATCTTTCTTGTCTTCGGTTTTCTTCTTGGCCATGTCACCCTCAAATAAAAGTGTGGGGGCAACCGGTGGGATGGTTGCCCCCCTTTAGAGCAAGGAGAGGAATTACATTACGTTTCAATCCACTCCCTGTCCGAAAACAAGGAGAAATAGTGGTTTACATTACCACTGTACAAGCTCTTCCGCAACGCCTTGGTCAGCAGCCGGTGTTGGTGCGAGATCGTCGGCAACTTCTTCTGCGGCTTCTTTCTCTGCCGCAGCCTGTATTTCTTCGATGATCTCCTGAAGTTTATCACCGATCATTTTGGCGACATCTTCAGCAGTTGTACCAGGCTTCGGTATCGGCATCTCAAGAAGCTTGTACGAGAGTTTGAGGGCTGAGATGTCATGTCCCTCATAAATCTCTTGGTCGTAGATCCTCGCATAAGTGGCGCAAATCGCCTGAAGCTCCTTTTTGGCAAGATCGCCACCCTCGACACCCAGTTGGGCGAGAATGACGCGCAGGGGCTTAATTGACTCGCTTTCGAGATTTTCCGGCGGCGGAAATACACCACCATCTGTGGAAGGTTTTGTCGGTTCCGGTTTCGGTTTCGATTTTGGAGTTGGTTTCGGTTTTGGTTTCGGAGTCGTTTTTGACTTTGCAGCGCCCTTCTTCTTCAAGTGAGAAACCTTGAACGCCTCATAATCGCCAGCCTTTGCGCGAATAAGAGTTTTAACATTCGCGGAAACCTCGCCATCAGTTCTGTCCTTGTGCTCTACCAAACCACGGCAGATACAGCCTGTGAGAGCCGCACAGAGATCATCGGCATCAACACCATCCAACCCCTCAATAATGTCAGGGTTGAGAACGTTGATGTAGTTACGAAGCCGGGATTTAGGGCTGATTAGAAGGCTTGTTGCCCCCCATACATAACTCGAATCCCATTTGCCTTCGTCACTTCCGAAAATCTCGAAAGTAAAGCCGAACCAGTCATCTTTGTCCCCTTTGCCTTCACGAAGCTGAACTTCACGAAGATAAAGCATGTAAACGTCTTCATCGGGGATTTCGAACTTGTCTTGGATCTTGATGATTCTTCCCATATTGAATCGCCTCCTACATTATTCCAATCCCAATCTGAAAGGTTTTTTCTTCGGTTCCATGGAAGATGGTGTTTCCTTCTTTTCCTCCCTTGCCTCCTTCCTTACTTGGCGTAAGCCCATGATTTCATCCTCCACAAGCTGAATGTCGGACTGTGTACGCTGTTGTACTTGATCAAAAAGACTCTTGCTAAATTCATATACGCCATCAATCGAGTCGATTTTTTGTACATCGCCTTTCACAAAAACAACTTCTGTGTGTCCATTATATACGTGACGAGTAGCAAAAGACCCGTCAAGAACAAGGTTTTCCATGTAATTTTTACTAAGCAGAATAGGTCGATAACCCTCTGGGGCACCGAGCATGGCTGCAAGAAGTTCAATAGCCTTATTTTCATTCATAATCTGCATCCCCCATTCGCCTCATTTCGATTTGCAAAATTTGGATAGCTGTCTCTAAAGTGCCGAGCACTTCCTTGGTCCGGTGCATCAAAAGCTCCGAAGCGACCTTGAGAGATTGCGCCACAGACTCCATTGTCCTTTCTTTGTAGGTGTTTACTTCTGCCAGAGCACTTATTTCGATTGTTGTATATTTCCTCAATTTTTTCTTGTCTTCTGATTTAGGATGCTCAATCGACAAAACCGCTTGTGCATACGCCCTCTTACGCTGTGCGTATGCACCCTCAAAGCGCCCGTTCAGAATACCAGTAACAAGTCCCAACCTGACGTTAAGTGCGCTCAGTCGCGCCCTGTCGGTACACAACCGGTTAAAATCGCCAGTTGCAAGGGTCTCGTTCAATGCGTCTTGCTCGACTACACCAAGAATATGTTCAACCGAACTTCTGGCATAAGCGCGAGTGATAGCAAGGATTTCACTGAATAAAACAATCCAGCTTTTAGGTACATTCGACGGGCTAAAGAGTTCATCAAGAATACTTGCGTCCAATTCCTTTAACCCTGGTACTATTTTTATCTCTTTTTTCATGCCGAACCACCTAACACACATGCTTGGAAATTCTTGTATAGAGATTTGTTCGACAATACGTTATTGACCTCGTTCTGCGACAGGCCAAGAGCGTCTGAAACAGCTTTGACAATATCAGAACGATTGTCAATTTGCTCTATACAATACGAATACAAAGCATACTTCAGGATGTTTTTTCGAGAATGATCTATATTCAAATTGCCAATACCAACCCACACACCATACAAGTGCGGTGAATAGTATTCTTCCGCTAATGGCTCAGGCATGTTCTCAAGTGACACTTCTTGAAGCTGTAGTTTTTTTACTTTTCTGTGCATGTCACAGATTTTATTTCTGAATACTTTGTTTGCGAAACCAAACACCCGCCCCTTGGCAAAGGTATATCTTGGTATCACTTTTTCAAATAGTGAACACCACATTTCTTGCGCGGCATCTTCCCACGGCCTGATACCAGACTTTCTGGCATAACTGCCAATCATCTTAGCAAAAACCGCACAAATCTGTTCGAGTAAATCCTTTTGCATAGTAGCGTTATAACGCACAATTAAAAGCCCGACCTCGAAATCTTCAAGATCAATCCCAGGCAACCCGATTAGGGTTTCGGTTCTTCGTTTTGACACGGTATTCAACAATTGTTACCTCCTGTTTCTGGTCAAAGACCAAAGGTGTCTCTATGTTAATTCCATTAAGGACTTCGTACCGGTTATCTCCAACAACAACCAATACCCTTTTCAATCTTTGTAAATAGCTCCAGCCGTTTATCAGAATGTTTTTCACAATAGTGTAAATATCGTGTCCGTAAGCGGCTCTTATAGCGTCTGCGAAACCAAACAGCATCGCCATCAAATGCTTGTCTGCATATTTGATATTTTTATGGGTTAAAATTGGAAAATCCTGTGTAAGTTTTTTGTAATTTAGAAACACGACAGCAATCTTGCCACCCTGTTTGATAAAAGCGTAATGGTTTTTCTCTATCGGAAAGGCGCTTGACCCATCTGATATACCAATAGCAAAAGCAACATCCCAAAATTCCAACTCTTGCATTTGCTCAGATACGTACCCAATAAAATATGACCACGCCTCAAGGTATCGTTTGGCGCGAAGTGTTTTCAAACCTTTGAAGCTTTCTTTATTTTTTTTATCATAATAAACAATCATGGTGGCCCTCGGCAAGATAATCTCGTTTTGACAAATCGTTTCAACAATTATATTATATTATACGCTATAGATGTATCGGTGTCAAACATTTTCAGAACATTATTTGAAAATAGCTGTAACCCTATTCGCTTTCTCTGATTGCACTCGTAAATTCTTTCTCTGTAGCTTCATCAGGGTCTTTTCTGTGCGAAGGTAAGCACACAATTCGCAATTGCACCAGAGTATTCAGCGTATTAACAACAGATTCTCTGCCTTCCTCGCCACCATCATCGTTGTCAAAAGCCACATAAACTACATCAAAATTCTCCAAAATCTGTTCAGCCTGTTTAACGGACAAATTATTATTAAAAGACGTTACGGCAGGAAATCCATATTGTCTACATCGGAACATATCCCATAAACCCTCAACCAAAACACAATGCCGCACTTTGATGTCCTCTATACCAAAAAGCACGTTTTTAACTCGACCGTTACGGCAGTATCTTTTGTTGCGATTAAGGCTCGGATACACAATCTCACGAAAAGTATCTGCTCTTTTACCGTCTTTGAAAATGTGCATACCGATTGACATATATTTTTTGCCGTACATATCCACATACATGCTTGTGCCTATTTGGTATTTAACCATAATCTTGTACGCATACTCGTATGGTATTTTGCGCCCATTCACCAAGTAGTTCAACACAAAGTCAGGATACATTGGAGAAAGCCCGACGCGCTCAATTTCCTTTTCGCTGGCGATCTGTATTGTGCGGCTCAATTTTTTGAAAGCGTTTTCCAAAGCACCAATATCGGTGTAGTTATTCGACACACCGGCCAGTTTCGCCAAATATTCAACGCTGTTTTTGAAAGGCAACTTTTCCAATTTCATTACAAAATGAAAGAGGTTTCCGCTCCCACATTGCGTAGAACCAAAACAATGCCAAACACCTTTATATTCGCCAGAAACACCAATAGAAAATGACCTGTCTTTTTCTTCGTGAAATGGGCACCTACACCAAAGGTTCTCACCACGAAGCCCAACGTCCTCTAATTCAAAGTGTTCCTCCACCAACCATCGAACATCAATGGAATCCAATATTCTGTTGAAAAAAGCTTGCGTATATTTCATTTTCACCTCACGGGCAATTTTAACAATTAACTCACACAGGTGCCCCGCATTTAGGACAAAGCCGATCTTCAGGATCTATCTCACAATGGCACCGAGGACATAGCAGCTTTGTTTCTTTCAATGCCTACTCCAAGCAATATGGGGTAGAGATGGCACAACTATCAAACCATCTCCGAGGGGTGTCTAACGAGGCACGGAACGTTCTGTGTTGGGCAGAACTAAAAGCCCCGGATAGTTCCTGCTACCCGAATTCTTGTATGAGGTTGTCTGTAACCTCATAAATTTGACAACGCGGAACGGATCGGTGATCTGTCCGTCTCATTCGACGCCGCGACTTGAACGAAAGCTCACCATCAGTTTTCAAGATGATTTTTCCATCACCTACTTTTGTCCCAGAGACAAGTACAATACTGCCTTTCCCAACACTGTCAAGATCAAAATACTCTGTATGATCGGAAAGGAACTTCGAGGTCATAATGATTTCAATAAACCCGGTAGGATCTGATATTGTTAAATACTGTCGGCCATATTTCTTACCACGCTCCTCAACCACCCCGACGACAATAACCAAGTGGCCAAAAGTTTCTTCTTCAAGCCTCTTGCGCGACACACAATTCTGTTCTCTTACCCAGTTCTGCACTTCTGGCAATGCCAGCGGGTGTTGTCGATAATACCCCAAAGCGCCCTTTTCCCGTAACAGAATTTGGATAAGTGAATTTTCCGATACGTTAAACAACTTCTTATACTTCTCTGCCCGCCAATCATCCAGCGTCTTTGCTTTGAACGGCTTGTTACCGTCAGCGAGCCTTTTAGCGTCTGAAGCCAAACGCTTTTCGTGAGACGCTACAGCCAACACTTCAACATCATCGTAACTGTAACCAATCACTTTCTTATTGTATTCAGCTTTCAACTCTTGACAAGAACCAAATTCACCTAACGCCCCAGCATCAATTAGGCTTTCGAGAGCTTGCCCTTTCATCAGCTTAGTCAAATCCAAAAAGGAATTGTGAGGGCGTTCTTTTATTATGGCCGCTGCTTTCGACTTGATATGCTTGATTTCAGACAGACCATAACGAATATTTTTACCTTCGGTTTGAAAATTCTCACCAGACTTGTTTATGTTTGGTGGCAATACGGCCACACCAAGCCTTTTGGCCTCTCGTATATAGCGTAATCGGTCATCAAGGTTCGACCAGTCCAACAAGGCTTTGAAATAGTGTTCTGGGTAATGAAGTTTTAACCATTGTGTTGCATAAAATACATATGTGTAAGAAGTTGCATGAGCAACATTAAAGCTGTAACGAGAAAAGGCAGAAATCTGTTCCAGCAATTCGTCAACCCACTTTTCGTCATGCCCACGCTCGACCGCCTTCTGCTTAAACTGCTCAAAAATCTCGGTTAATTCATCGACCCTTTTCGCCTGTTGCTTCTTGTCGCCTACAGATTTGGACGAAAGTTTGATCACCTTCTTCCTCGCAATATCAGCTTCAGTAGGAGTGAAGCCAGCTATTGCAGAGAAAAGCCGAATCACTTGCTCCTGATAAACAATGACGCCATAAGTACGCCCAAGAATCGGTTTTAGATCAGGGTATATTTGCAAATGCTCATTGTGTTTATTCTCTGCAAAACGGTCGATAGCACCCGACTCAATTGTACCCGGTCGATATAGCGCATTCACAGCAACCATATCATCAAAACTGTCAACACCAACCTTACTCAACACACGGCGTATGCCATCAGATTCAAACTGAAATGTACCAACCGTAAATCCCTTACTTGTCTCTGACAAGACAAGAGGATCATCAAGAGGTAGCTGCCAAATCTTGTCTTCAAGATTGACCTCCAATATGTCCTTTATGGAGCGTATAGTGTCTTTGATCACATTCAGTGTCTTGATCGCCAAAATATCAATCTTAATCAGCCCCAGTTTAGACAAACACTCAAATTGTGGCGACTCATCAAACGCGGTCACAATCACATCTTTGTTCCGTTGCAGGGGCAAAATCTCGCTCAACGGTTTAGAAGAAACAACGACGCCGCCAGGATGCGTACCATACTGCCGAATCTGTTCCTCGAACTGCAATGCAAGCTCAAGGAACACTTCTGGCTTCAAGACCTCGTTTTCGTACTTGCGCCCTTTGACCGCTTTGGCAATCTCCTTGAGAACTTTTTCCTCTCCGTCCTCCTCGATCCATTTCGCAATCGAGGGATCTTTTGGGTCCAAGTTTGCGTTCAACTTCTCGACTACAAACTGAGGTATAAAAAAGAACCGAGCTAAATCTTGTATAGCCCCACGTCCACCATACCGCGTATGAGTTATGATCTTTGCAACACAGTCTTCACCGTACTTGGTGGCAAGATATTGAATCACTTCGTCTCGCCGAGTAGACTCAAAGTCAACATCAATATCTGGATGATCCCCGCGATCTTTGTTCAAAAATCGTTCAAACAACAACCCATGTTTGATTGGATCAATTTGCGTAATGCCAAGGCACCACGATAACAAGCACCCTGCGGCACTGCCTCTTCCTGGTCCTAAGAAGATTCCCTGTTTTTTTGCCCAGTCAATTGCATCAGCCACTACAAGGAAATATTCTTCAAAACCAAGTTCAGTAATCACGCTAAATTCGTACTGTAGCCGCTTGAGATATTCGCTCTGTTGATCTTTTGAAATCCACCCAGCCTTTATAAGTTTGACAAACCCCTGTTTACACATGTCTTTCAAATAATCCTTCTTGTCTACCCCGCCCGTCTCAAAACTGGGAAAGTGTCTGTGAGTCAATGACTGCTCAAAATCGGCTTTTAGATCAATTTGGTCAGCTATTTCACAGGTTCGCACAATTGCCTCACGCAAAACATAATCAGGGATGTTCTTGCAATATTGACACGCTGAGGCATAAACTTCATTACCATCCTTCAAAAACAAGCCAAGTGAGTGCATAGCGAACTTGTCGCTGTTTGTTTTCAACTTCAACTGAATTCTCTGTAGCTCCGAATCTTCTGGGCGCACATAATGATAATCGGTTGTGGCCACAAGCGAAACACCTGTTTGCTCGCTCAGTAAAAAGATCGCCTCGTTCACTATGTCCTGCTCATACATCTCGTTAAACTGGATTTCCAAATAGAAATTATGGCCAAATATGTCAACGTACTCTTCAATCAGCCGCTTGGCCTCTGTCATTTGATTCTTTGGCAACGTCCGCATGGTCTCGGTGCCTTTGAGTTTTTCAATAAATACCTGTGGAATTTCACCACCTACGCAGCTTGAGAGGGCTATCATTCCATCGCTATGATTGCGCATGAACGCCTTAGTAGTTCTCGGTCGATAGTAGAAACCGTTTTTGTACGCATCTGATACGATAGCGCAGATATTGCGATAGCCAACCATGTTTTTCGCCAGCAACACCAGATGATAGCTCTTCCTACTACCCTTGTCATGTCGCTCATCATCAACATAAGCTTCTACACCAAGAATAGGCTTGATATTAGTATCTCGCGCAAGCAGATAGAACGGGAGTATGCCAGCCATCGTACCGTGATCAGTGACCGCTACGGCACTCATGCCCTTTTCTTCTGTCGTTTTCAGAATATCAGGGAGTTTCGCTACCCCATCCATTGTGCTGTATTCCGAATGGCCGTGCAAATTCACAAAGCAGAGTTTATTCTGTTTTGGTTTCTTGGCCCCAAAATTGAGCATAAGAAGTTCCTTTCGTTTCAACGGCACCCAATTAAAAGTTTGTAGCGCATCGACTGCTTTCCGTAAATTGCGCTCTTCGTCTTGGATTATACTCTCAACTATATCATTCCCAATTGATCCCGGCTCCGTCTTGTGTATCTTTATCTCGATCTTTCGTCGCATTTGTCATAGCCTCCGCCACCACACTAAATACCTCTGGCAGTTTAATACTCTTGTCAAGACGCATCTCCATAATAAACGCAAGAGGTCCAATGTCCCACCTTACGTCTACACCCCCATTCTGGAACAGATTTTTCAAATGTTCCAGCGTTAATTTCATCTCAATATAAACCGGATCAAGTTCCTGCTCACTCATGGATTAGCCCCCTGTTGCTGTCGCTGCTTTACTTTCGCCAACTTCTCACGAGAACTCGAATGGATCTTCACAATGTCCCAATCGGGATAAATATCCACAAATTCCTTTTTGATTGACGACCGCCACTTTAAGAACTGCAACCGTATTTTATCTCGCAATCGAAGCTTCTGATTCTGAACTATACCAACCACAAAATCTGCGGCATGAGCGATATGTTTTGAAAAAGACAAATCCATCATCTCTAATCTATCAGCACTGTGACTCTCTGCGACTGTTTGACAACAAGTAATGATTGCTACATTACGCAATGTCACTGTAGTCGCCATGTCTTCTACGACTTCACCTTGATCGAGCCAGTGAGCACCCATAGCGGCGTTTGGTTTCATCTTGTTTAGATAATCAAAAATCACCAGTCCAGGCTTGATACCAGCTTCATCAATAACACTAAATGCCCTGTTTACCGTACAATTGTACGGCATAGCCAGAATAAGAAGTTTACCCAAACCCAACTTCTCTATTTCCTTTTTCCATTTCACCTTCTCAAGATCGGTAAGCATCAACCGATTAAATTTATCATGGCTAATTCCACTTATATTTGAATCACAACGGAAAGCTGTTTCCTCCACACCCATCTCATTCGTCACCAATACAGTCACCACACCCTGCTTGGCATTATGCACCGCTATGTCCTGCATTGTCACAGATTTCCCGCCGCCTGTTTTACCTGCGAATATCAACAGGTTGCCGCGCTTGAAGTGCATCACAGCATCAAGTGGCCCTATTCCAGTTGTAATAACACCTTTCTTCTTATCATCAGGTAAGGCATCTAACATCTCTTTACGTTTCAAATAATCCTTATTATAATCAACCATATGGAAATCCTCTGATACAACAGTTTTATACAGGCGCGAAAAAACCTCTTCAACCTTATCGTAATTTTTATCCTTGAAAAATGCAAAACCCTCAGAAAGAACTTCATACAAGCGATTGTGCCTGAATGCTGTTCGCAATGCCTCTACAGAAACAGGCCCAGCATTAGGTTCTATCATCATGTTCAAGAGCCGCAAGAACAGCAATTGAATAGACTGCCGATGTTCCTTGCCTTCCTCAGACCATACGAAAGTCTGTGCTATTACGTTAAGACCTTTTTTTGTCACCGCTGTTTTATACTTCGTATGATACGCTTGAATCATTCTAAACGCATCAGAACGAAGTGGATCGGTAAAGTATTGTATGTCGATAACCTGTCCAAACTGTTTATAAAAACTGGTATCCTGTGCCAACAATGCAAGCACAGTATCGCTATCGGTTTTTTCACTGGCCATTCCCTCTCCCGTCAATCGTCTTTAATTATTTTCAAGTATTTTGAAACAGCCGAGTCACGACGCATATCATCGCCACCCACCTTGACTGGGACGAGCATTGAATGAAGAATACTGGCAATGCTATCGCCATAGAATTCATCCAATGTAAGTGCGCCCGGTTGCTTTCGCTCAATCGGAATGTTCGTTGAAATAATTGTTGGCAGTTTGTTCGCTTTACGGCGGCGAAGAATATTGTCAAAGATCGGCATCTTCCAACCTTGGTTCTTGGAAGAATATTCCTTACCGATGTCGTCAATAACAAGAAAATCCACCATCATTTCTTCATGCCAGAGCACCAAATCAAACTTCGTAGTGTCACGACCACGGCCTTTTTCCAACATAACAAGCTCAGTAATGATTTGCGAAAGTGTTTTGTACTGAACTGTCCAGCCGGTCTCTTCATCTTGGTGTAAAAGCCGATGAGCCACTGCACCTTTGAGCACAGAGCAACACAAAGACGTTTTGCCAATTCCGTGAAGGCCAACAAAAAGAAGACCAAGCCCTTCATCCCGCATTTCAGCAATATGATCGATGTAACTTTGGGTCTGCTTTTGTGCCGCCTGATCACCGGGGAACTCATTTAGTTTATACCACCAGTACTCTTCAGGAACGCCACCAAAAGCGAGCAACACAATACCCTCAACCAACAAGTGACATCCACAAAAACGATCTGTTCCGCCGCACTTATCACAAGATGAAAGTATTCTCTCTTTGTTCGCTTCAATGATACGCAACACATTATCAGGTAGCTTGCGCATATTTCCTCCGTTTCAACATTCATTTCCAAGTTCGTTTTGACTTAATGCCAGTTCGCAGGTATGTTCAGAGGCAGAGGTATGCCGCCTTGTCGGTGCTTTATTTCCCGTTCATGTTTCAGAAACATGGAAAGAGAATGAGGCTCGGTCAACATATTGAAAATCCGAATTGCGCTTAAATCATTAATTACACCACAAAGCACAGTAATCTCCATAAAATCTTCAAAGTTACCTTGCGGGTGCTGTTCATTGAAAACCATTTCGGCAAGTTTTACGCGCTTATCTGTGATTACACTGCCATCCAAGTCATGCTTTACGAATAAGGTTCTAAAAAAACGTGCATGATCTTTCGGCATTAAATACCCCACGAAAAAAGCCCCAGAAGCGATCTGACAGCTTTTTGCTTCTGGAGCCTATAAACAAACTTTGTACGGGTAGCTGCCAGACCACATCTTAATATATACGCTAAAGAAACGAGCCTGTCAAGCAGAAACAAAAGATTATTTTAGCGCACACTGGAGTCATTAAAAACGTACTGTCGATATTGTGTTCACAAAATCAATCATCTCACCTCTCAGGGTTAGCTACAGTGACGAGAATGGTTTTCTGAGTCATAATCAAACTGTGGTCGTGTAGTGAAGAAGGGAGACCCGCACGTGCGGGTCAAGCGAAAAGAAAGAGAAGCAACTACAGAATAAGTAACAGCCAATAAATTGTAACATCGAGTGATTTGGCGAGCAAATTTTGGTTTATTCACACCCTCGCGCATGTGCGCGGGATCTAAGATAAGAGAGATCAGTCTCTTTTCTCTTTTTCTTTCCGATCTCTTCGTGTTTTCTACATAGATACCAGTGTGTCTCTGGTATCGAAGACGATACTTAAGAGTACGCACGAAAAAACAAATTTCGAACATTTTTAAGATTTTGTTTTCTGTAATTTGCACAACCTTAGAATTGTTCTGTAGTTACATTATTACAGAAAAACAGTGCCGAAGGCATTACTTGCCAATTTTGAGTAACGTTTGCTCGATCAAATTTTTGATCATCACCGTATCGAGTTTGATCCCCAACTTACCAAGTTGATCTTGGATTTGCCTCAGCGCCGACTCGGCAACCTTAGTTTTCGCTTTGTCGTCCCACACGCCATCTTTTTTTGCTTTTCACACAGTGGTCTGTGAAAGTGAGTGAACAACAGTTTTGACTACGGATTGGATTTGCTTTTCTTCGATTTCAAAACCGATTTTTTTTGCCCAGTTCATCAGTACTTTGACAATTGCACCAACGGCACTGATAGAACAGAATATGAGCAATCCGGTTAGAATTTCGGTTAGAATTTCCACAACACCTCCTACGAAATCAATGCGCCAACAAGAACATCAACGACGAGTTTCAATGTACCCTTGACTACATCGTAGCCTTTTTTCTTGGCCTTCGCTTTGCAAAACATCCCCTTCATTTTCAACTGGCCCTGAAGATGAAGGAGATTCCGTTTATATTTTTTCAACTTTATTTGGTCGCCATCCAATTTAGCGACTTCTATTTTGGTGAGTGACTTGGTGATTTTCTCGGCGTACTCTTTCAGTTCACTCTCAAATTCCTTTGCCGCATCTCCTGTAGCTTCTTTAAGCGAAGCGAGAAGTTTGTCAGCGTCCACTTGTGCCTCCTACTGTAGAAAAAAATGAGCCGCTTTTGCGGCTCATAGATGGAAGAAAAGTTTATATGCTAACTGCTTTCACAGTTATTCATTTTCGTGTTCAACTACATAACCATCATCTTCAACGGTTTTCGCATTCTCATACATTTGGTCAAGCAACTGTTCAACAGAAGTTGGGGATTCGAGCCGAATCTCTTTATCAAAACCATCGAGATCTGGATCGTTCTCCACGTACTGACGGTACTCGTCGAATACAGGTTCGATACCAATTTGAACCGCTTCTATTTCCTCGCTGGAAATAGACGGCACTATTTGGAAACACCCAACAGTGGTCGCTACAAGAAATAGCAACGCGAAAATTAAAACGAGCTTTTTCATGGTCTTGCCTCCTACATTAATCCGGGTTTCGTTTCCCGATGAAAGAAAAAGCAGCAAGGCCAGTGCGTATGCGCCCGCCACCGATTTGATCTCTAACATAACAACGTACAGTGCCGTCATGCTCCAAAAAACAAAAGAGATAAGTATCTGGGTGAGAAGTTTCAGTAGCGTAACCTGTTATTTTTAACATAGCCACGCTTAAAATTATTGAAAGTTCTCCATTCCAAATAAGCGTACCGGCCTTATGGGCTACAGCAGTAGTGTTATTAACATTTCTTGTTACACCTGTAAGCTGGTTCGCCCCATCTATGCCGGTATAACTAATTTGTTCGTGCATAGATTGGCTACTGGAACGGTGAAAGCCATATACGTCATCGGTAAATTCATCTGCACCATTTGCGCCAGCATAAGACGTATTAGCCAGTGCTGGGCCAGCATTTATCAAAGTAACAACTCCACTATCAGCGAACCCTGTTTTGCTGGTTAGCACTATGCCTGTAGTTTGTGAATTATCAATATCACTTACGATAGACGTTTGCTCAATTGTAGGGAGCGTAGGAATAACAACCCCATCTTCACTGACTCCTGAGTAAATTATAAGATTGCTTAAAGCTAAAGTGCTTACATGAGTTTTTACTGCTTTGCTTGTAGGGACTTTGGTGTTAGAATCGGTAAGAACAGTTTCAATTTCATCTATGGTTGCAGGGTTTACATTTGCATCAAAAACTTTCAGTTGTTTGAGATTTACTACAGCACCAATACGCTTAATTTCCGCACAGAAATTGATAGCGTCACCTGACGGATTAACAACAGCGGCCCTGTTTGCAATAAGAGAATCTACATTACTTAATTCTTCGATTTTCAACGCAATGTCGCCATTATCATCAAATAATGTTGCGGTCAACAATGTCTTCAAGTCGGCTTTTCCAAGCCGGGCAGCCACAACTTCAGCCACAATTGAGGCAAGATCAGCATCTTCCTCAAGCCCACCGCCGCCACTACCCGATCCGTCGTCACCGCCGCCAGCACCATCGCCATATGTATCACCAACAGGACTGAGGATATGAGAATCAGGGATTGTTGCCTGGGCATATTCGCGCTTGAAGTTTGCCAAAATTACAGTGTAGTGACTGTTTCCGTCTGTATCGGTGTATGTTGCAGTAAGGCGGCGGGCACGAGCATCGCCTTCATCAACGAAAATTCGCTGAATTACTTGAAGGCGTCTGGCACCCTCAATTGCTACTCCTGCTTCATCATGCCAAAGATCGGTGTCTTCAGTTGGACCAATCTCGTCAAGGTAAGTATCGAGATACACTGTGTCATATCGCACATCGACAAGATCAAAAGTTTCTACACCAGATGTAAGTTCAACTGTAGTAGCTGGCTCAAAAGTGATTTTCCCTGTCCCTGTTTCGCTGGCTGTAACTCGGTGTGTGTATGTCACTGCTGCTTTTGTGTAACGAAGGAGCATATACTTGTAAAAATTATCGGCCTTGCCCTGAACAATCACATCGCTTGTGTAGATTTCGGTAGAGCCGGTTGCGACCGGCGAATGTCCGGCATCAATAACTAACGTCGCAATGCCATTATTCGTAGCGTATGTTGAAAGCTCAACACGGTATCGATCACCAACAGCGGCCACGACCAGCATACTTCCGTCAGCCGGATCAGTTTCAATTGTAGTAGCTGTGTTTGAAATGATTTTGAACTTTGCTGGATTGCCACCATCACTGGTATCAGTAATATTTGGTGTGATGTATCGGTCAATAAGCTCATTGACCTCATACGCCGATGATGTATCAGTGAGCACGTAAGCTTCAAGAAGTGTGCTACAAGCATGGACGTTCGGTTCTGTGACTACAACATCAGAAAAGTCTTTATCTGCTGTCAGAAGACACGGTAGCCCACCTACCCAACATCGACCGGAACCGTCAAGAGAACCAGAGCCGCCGTTGATAGTGAAATCGTTGTTTCCGCCGTTGCTCTCAATCGACCACGCATCCCCTACAGCAACATCGCCAAGTACGTTTTGAGCGAGTCGCTGCATTTGATTTTGAATAATCGAACCAAAATCATTGACATCTGAGTCCAAGAGCATTTCGCCATATTGAAAAAGCACCGCTACATAGCGTTTGCTTTCAGAGAACATTGTGCGCGTGTAATGCCCAGTTCGTTGTGAAATTTGAATATCCTCCTCGCGCTATGCACGATCTATGTCTCGATATATTTCAACTTCAAGTTGGTCAGTAGACGGATAAGTCTCGATTTTTCCTGTGCTTTTAGTGACCTCAAATTCACAGTAGAATGTGCCTGATTTGTTTGTGTCGGTTCCAGACCATTCATATTCCAGCACATTTTTATTGTCGCCCCCAAACCCCCCAGCAGCTTTGTCGATTTTGAGAAACCAAACCGTTGCATTTTCAGGATAGTAGCTGCTTGGATCGTCGCCACGATCAAAAACCACATCACCTGTTTGATAATCAATATCAGCTACGGTAATTCTTTCTGTCGATGATGGGTACTCAATACGAACCGTATCCCCTACAGACAAAATTTGTACGAAGTTGTCAAGCGGCTCGAAAGTGATTGTCATTTGATCCGGGGTAGTGCCGCCGTCAAACACACCAGAGAAGGGATCGAGGGTGATGTTGTCAGTAACCCCATCGGTTTCAGTGAAAACATAAGTGTTGCCTACATCTTCATCCCAATTGGTGTGGGTTACGAAAATGCTATCGGTGCCAGCTTTCTCAATCGTGACCGGTTCGCTTGCGGCGTCAATTACTGCATACAGCGCATCACGTGCTGCTTCGATTGTCCCTGCCCCTGCCGCCCAACCGCCACCAATACCGTCATTGGCAACGAATTCGGTTGAACCGAGGGTGATGGAATCGTTTGCGTCAAAAGTGAAATCGGTAATCTGAATGATTCCGCTTGCTTTGACTCCATCGCCGGTGCCAGTTTGTTCGGCTGGCAAAGCTGTTTGCGCAGCCATAGTGAACTTGACGGTTGCGCCAGTGAAATCAACTGGCTCTTCGTCGGTGTCAATTACTGGGTATTCTAAAACCGGATCGGTGTCACCGCGTTTGAGTGTCAAGTAGGTCGTCATTTTTCGCCTCGGAAGTCAATCACAACAGTTTTGAGCATTCCTGCCGTACTATTTTTTGTGTATTTGGTATCGCGGATTATGCGAATGGCATAACCCTCTGTCAACGCATATCGCTTAATTGTATCGGCGTCAGCAGCAACGTAATCGTATTCAAGTTCGCCTTCGAGTGTGAGTACGTTGTTTGGTGCCACAACAGCTTTTGAAGCTACACGACGATATTCAAGGTCGCCGGTGGAGATGTCGTGTAACTGCACAAAGTCACCTACAATAATATTGGCATAAAGTGTAACATCTACATTGATTGTGGTGTCGCCAGCAGCAAGTGTTCCGGTAAACAAACCAGTTTCAACATAGGAATAAGCGCCTGTTCCGGTAAATATACCCTCTTCTCTGTTGTCGCCATCAGCGAAAGTATCAACGTCATTCCACTGTGTTTTGATTTGAAGCGCGTATGACTCACTACCAGCAAGCGCGTAATGAATTTTATAAATATCAGTAGCGGCTATGCCAAGCGGAAAAGATCCGCCACCAAAAGTGAAGGTCTTTGTGACTAAATTCCAATCAACAATTATCGCTGAAACGCCAAGACTCACTCCACTTGTCATTTCTAATGTTAAGCCGTCAAAGTAATGATCTGCTTCAGTTCGGCTGGTGTCTTCAAGTGAGGATGTAGAGCCATCTGTAGCCGTCCCGGTTACGTCCTCTGCGTATGCGACATTTTGGGGTTGCTTGCGGTGGATCTCGGCTTCCAGTTTTGTGTCGCTTGTATCAGGGTCAGGAGGACCAGAGGGTAAAGCATCCCATGCTGGATCGCCAAGACCTATGGCATGATAAAGTTCATTATCGGTATGGTGAGCGTCGTAAACTTGTTTGGCCAACCACGTTGCGCATTTATCAGGATGTATGCTTGTTGCCATTACACAGCCGCCGTACTGTTTTGAGAAATTGGCTTATTCAAATATTCTGTTCGTTTTGTCCAAAGAACGTAGCTGGCTTCAGTGCCAATAGGAGTAAATTGTGGTGTAGCGGCCTTTTGGAGCCGCTGGATAGAACTCTTATACAAGATGCTTTCACCCTTGTCAACAAAGACAATGAATTTGTCGTGGCCATAAACTGAACCGCTCCATCCTGTGCCGCCGAGAATCTTTTGAATGTCATATGGAGTATATCGCAGAAACGCTACGATAGGATCGGAAAGATCAGGGAGAACATCGCCAACCATAAAAACATTCCGGCTCGTTTCATGGACTATTATACTGTGTCCGACTGTCGCCTCTGCGATCCTGACATAGGCAAGTTTTGTGCCTTTGTACTTGTAGACGTTGACAATATTTTTAATTCGGTGTCTGCGTTGTTTCGGCTGTAAAGCAAATTCGGCATCTATGCCGAGCATGTCTGAGAACAAAGGCAGAAAATCAATGTCGGTTTTGTCTACATCCCAATGACACGTCAGGAAGTTTATCAACTCAACGATGAGATCGAATTCCAACGACAACAGTTTTACAAATCGCCATAATTGCCCACGGTCAATCGTCTGCTCACCAAAGTTGAATAGCTCGCCGTCAATAGGGCTGGTTGTTTCTGTGAGAGCACTTTCGTGCTTAGAATCAAATAGTGTTTGCGAAGATACAAGGATGTCCCACAAAACTTCTCGCGCATGGCCTGTGCTGTAGGAGAATGACTTTTGCTGAGTCGTCATGTCGAAATGATATTCGCCAAGAGTGTCTTTTGTAAATACTGTGTAGTAATAGATTTTTTGTGACCGAATCAACCGGTCAGAAAAAAAGTTTGTCCTACCACTGAAAACCAGTAACCCATCCCCAGCAAATTCTGGATAATTTCCGAGTTTTCTGTATATCTCAAATATATCAAAGTGACTGGAAGGCAAATCCCACGACAGAACAATTTGTGGGCCTTCAGTCCCTGCTTTGGTTGTGAGATTTTCTACAAGATAACTCACTCAATCCCGCCTTCATATGTAAGGACAAAATCCCCAGTTTGTTCGGTTGGTATTTCATCGTCGAGTACCGCTACAGTATCGCGCACAGAAGAAACGCGAATTGTAGCATTGTCGGCAAGAGTGTTTGGTGTTACTCCAGCAGTTATGATAAACGAAATTTTATTATCGTTAGAAGTGAACGCAACACCTACATCTTCTTCCCCTTGATAACCCGATACTGAACCCGTTACGGTAAAGTGCGTTGGCGACGTGAAATAAATTGTCCATGTTTCCGCTACGGCTGCGCTTGTAATTGTGATACTGTCGATTGTGCTATCACCGCTCCAAGTAGCATATTCCGCTTCTGGTGTCAACGTAAGCCGTGAAATTTCAACATACTCGACCCCATCGATCTCTTCAATCAACGCAAAAACATCACTCAAACGTACATCAACGCCGAAATCGAGGTTTGCGAGACTGAAATAAGTATTGAGCGCCGACCTAACATCAAGCTGGACATAGTTTTGTCGGTATGCGGAAAGGACATAAACCGTTGCGGTAATTTCGATACTCACATACTCCGCTGTGTATGCCCTGTGCGTAAAGCACATGACCCCAGCGGTTACATTGAAATGGCTTGCGACTTCAGCCAGTAGTGTCGCTGACGCCACTCCGCCGCCAGACGGGGCAACATAAATGTCAATGATGTTGTACCCTGTATTGACAGCCTTGACTTTTTCTACACCGGCGATGTTGTTAGCAAGCGTTTCTATGTCTGGACCGCTCACGCCTCGATATAAAGCTCTAAGTGTGCGTGGCCCTAAACGCTTTGCGTCATTTATAACTTGTCTGTTCGCCCCTCCTGTCATAGGAATAGGGTTGGCCACAATTGGAATAACTGGGTTTCCGAGATCATCTATCAATGTGGAAACTAAAGTATTGACTGAGCCAGCAGCCACATTTGTCGATGTACCGCCACCGATACGATACTGAGCAACAAGAGCAGCGCCGTTAGTGGGGATGTGTCCGTTAGCATTATCACCGAAATATAGAACGTAATTGCCATAAGCGTCTTTTTCGTATTCAACAACTGTATCGTTTGCTGCTGAATTTTCAAGCGTATCTGTAACGGTCCACTCGATAAGTATTCCTTCATTGACAAAAATTTGTAAAGAACCATCAATGATTGAATTGTTAGCAAGTGCTCTTTCTTGGTTTGCCATTCCGTCAGAGGCCGTAAGGCTTTCTACTACAGTCAAACCTTGTTTAACAGTAATACCAGTCACAGATAAGTTTCCAGCCGATATTGTTATTTCTGTTTGTGTTTCAAAAACAATCGGTGGGCTGGTTGATGTTGAAACTTTCGTCCCAACCGGCACTGTAACGTCTGCCGCCGCCGCTGTTGAAAGCGTGATTGTGATTTCACCAGACGATGGCGATGCGGATTGCATTGAATAATCAATCAGTTCAAGGATATTTCCAACCGATCTACGGTGGACAGCAGTAGACAGAAATGCCTCTTTAGAAATTTGATCCACATAGAAATGGAGATTATCCGCCATTACGGACATTGCTTCAATTATGGCAATACCGGCATCGTTATCGGCGTGATCAGTCCATTCTGGTAGAAAATGTGGTATCAGAGACTTTGCCTCTGCTGCGATAACTTCACGAGTCCTGTTTGTGTAGTCTATTGAAATATTGGGAGTTGCCATCCGTCCCTACCCCCCACTTATTTGCAGATCAACCATGAACGATCCTGATTCTGTTTGGTTTGTAGCGAACCAGGCGATTGCGATAGAAGCCATACTGTTGTACTTGTTGTAATTTGTGATCTCAACGCTGTCAATCTTTACTCTTGGTTCATTTGTTTCAATTGCCTCTATGACAATATCCTGGATTATGGGATTAAGGTCGATTGTGGCAATTTCAAATGGCATCCAGCCCAAATCTTGACCGAAGTTTGGGTGCATCAAGCGAGAAGCGACGACGGTGCGTAAAATATAAATAATGGTTTCTTGTAAGCGGCTTACGCCGCTTGAGTTTTGGACAACACCTTCAGCAATTTCAAAGGGGTATTTTATGCCCACGCCAATACTATCGCCGCTGATAGAAGGTAGTAAAGCAGACAGGGGTGTTTCTTCGCTGTCTGCCAATTTAACACCAGCCACTACAATCGAATAAATCCGCGAAGTATAACCACGAATAGCATTTGTGTCGATGCAACTTGCGACTAACTTTACCTCTTCACCACGTTTAAGGCCAGTGATTTGAAATGATTCCCCGACGTTCGTGAAAGACGTAAGGTGCGTTTTGTAAGCGGCGTTTGTTGTAGTGTAACCGGACAATCGGTAAATTTCCGTATGACTGTAATCGACATCGGATGTAAGCCATTGAAGCGTAACTGTTACCGAGTCGCCCGTATCGTCATCTACAAAAAGAAGGCGAGGCGCAGGTAAAAGGTCGTTACCAGCACTTGAAATAACTGTGTTTACTTCTTCGACATATTCTGCATTGCGGTATTCGTCAACCAACTTGACGCCAACAGTGTACTGCGTTGATGGTTGCGGGAACGTACCGTCAGGCAATTTTGAAATGTAGTGGTCGCCAAACGAGAAGTTCCCAAGGCAGTTGATCTCGGTGAAAAGTTGTGTGTAAGTAAGATTCCCCATACCGATATACAAACCAAATCTGGCTGTGCTGTAATTGTCAAGCCCAGCCGAATTCATTGTAACACTGATGGCAAAGTTTGGTTCGGTTATAAGCGTGTCGATTCCGCGTATCCCAACCCATGTTGGGTGGATTACGTCTTCTTGGAAAGAAGCAGCAATTTCGATCCCTACAAGTTCTGCGCTTTTTGCAACATCGATCTCAATACCTTTAAGTGCGGGGATAGCTGTTCGGGTTAGAATACTTGGGCTGGTAAACCCGAAGTTCTCTACAAGAGGAAGACCAAAGTTGATTCCAAAAACTTCTGGAAAGAGGTTGAAATCAACTTCCTGCGCCACAGCAACAAGGTTAGCTTCCTCGAAGTGGCCTTTCTTTTCAACTTCAAACCCGAATGATTGTACATTTGGTTTATTGGCCATTAAGCAATCCCGTCAGAACGTGCTGTGAGAGCTATTTGAATGTAACGACCAGAACCTGCCATGTTTGCTCCAAATGCAAGCTCAGACCATGCTGGGCCGATTGCTGGGTCTTGAGAGAAACTGGTGTCAGATTTCCTATATCGCAAACTTTTACCTACTGATTCCTGTCGGAAATTGAAGGCACGTTCTTCGCTGTCCTCGAAATAGTTTATCCCAATGTGGTTGAGTGGAAAGATTGCACTGAGATCAATTACAGGCGAATAAATTTCATGGTTTTCTGCCGCGTTCGTTTGTGTCATATAAATACGACGGTTATGGCTTTCAAAAGCTCCATCTGGATCATACCAACCAGTATTGTCTTTTTGATCCGTAATGTTCCACTTTGCTGCCATTCCCTTTGGTGACAAAGCAAAACTTCTGCCTTGACCGCCGGGTTGATCTGCAATTAACACTGAATTTTTATGTAAAACATAAATTCCTGATAATTGATCAATATAAAGCGGAGCTATGCTGTCATCATCGTTTACAGAAAAATCTTCATCGTTAGTCCAAGGTGGAACAATTATTCTTCGACCCATAGCTTGTACAGCAGCAAGATTGAGGTCATCAGTTTCACCAATTAAATCCCACACATAACCCCAAAATTTAACTGTGTGCCCGGTTAAAAAACTGTGGGCAGTAGAAAGAAATCCACGTTCACATTTAATGATATTGTTTCCTGATTTAGCACCTACACGAATATATTCTATATTACCACCACCTGAAATTTCCATGATTGCATGAAATGGATATTGTATGAGGATATTTGCTGTAATACCAATAGATTGCGTTACATCATCTATATCTCCTGTAAGCGTTGACGAAGCACCCCCAGTAGGAGGAGTGCCTTCTGCTTTAGGATCACGGAAATTTGCAGCGATAAAGCCACAATTATTATATTTATTTCGGTCAATTTCCCAAGCAAAGCCAGCTTCCGAGCCAACGAGTGCATCTTGATTTATGTTATCGAAAATATTGTCTGTAATTATAGCAAATGGAGGAATCTTAAAACCTTCGTAACAGTTTACAACTGTATTTTCAGTAAATTCACACTTTGCTATCCACCAGTCAGTTTGATTATAAGAGTTCGATGTAGTAGTAAGTACAAAACCAAACATGTTAATACAATTAGAAATAATAGACTTATTAACATGGACGGGAGTGTTATATGTGAGAAATGAACCGTCACATGAGTCAATCCAGCATTTGTAGAGACGATTAGCATTATTCCTGTTTAATCCAAACCAGTCTGCATCGTTATTCGCACCATCAATATTAAAGATCACAGCAGTATTTTTACAGTTACGGAAGGTAATCCCATTCAATCTTAACCGATTTGAAGTAACTTCAAGAATTGTTGTAACAAAACCAACTACATCAAAAATCGCTCCATAACCTTCAACAATAATTTTTCCACAACGGGTAGTTGGATTTGAGATTGTGTAGTTATGAATTCCAGCAGCAAGATTTATCGTGTGTTCATCCCAATCACTCACATCATCCCAATCACCACAGGCCACCTTTAATGCAGTTTCAAGGGAAAGGAAAGACCAGTCGGCACAATGACCATGATGTGATAAAATGATACAGCCTGTAGTACCTGCGGTCCAATTATCAATTCGTCGAATGTAATCTCCGTTATTTGCAGAAAGTACAGAGTCATCTCCTTTGAGAATATCTGCATTTGCACGGACGGTAACAGAAGTAGTAGTATGTTCTGTAATGACGCCCACAAATCTATATGGTTGTACCTCATCGGCAAAATCACCGAGTAAAAACAGGCTCTTACCATCCACTATACCAAGCGCATCAAAATCAATTCCGTTATCGGTCCATTTATACCACTCTTGTCCAGACGTTCCTTCATCGTTGGTCCAGGCACCAGCGCCTACGCGATCAGCATTAAATAAAATAGCGTCAGAACCTTGATTGTTGACATATAAATCCTGTGTTCCACTCATTATTTTGTCCTATACGCAGAAAGCCTAAATTGGACGTACCTTTGGTTATCAGCTAATGCAGAATCGTGAAGATCTATACCATAAGGCACAGAACCACTATCTGCGTCAATCCACGCTATTACTCCGTTATTTTGAGCAAAAGCAGCATCGCTCGTTCGCATTTCAAGCCGAAGAATAATCGGCGTTTCCGCGATCTGTAATCCGAACAAGTTATTACTATCGACTTGTAATTGATTGGGAAGGGGCTTTCGGAAATTGCCTTTTACCCCTATATCAAACACAGGAGATACGAGAGAATTATCATTAACTGGGGTTGGATTATAAACAAAATTTCCTGCTCCTGCTCCGGTAGGATCATCAAATGTTCCAAGATCAGGGGTCATTGTTTCTGTCAAAGTAGGCACCCAACCGGTTCCTGAAACTACTTGCGGGTTTGTAAGAGGCGGTGTATCAATTACTGTATCGAGCACGGCAGCAAGAGTCCATGTTGCATTGAGCACTGTGTTTGAAGTGGCAAATCCGCCTCCAATAGCTCCGATCTTATCTCGACAATATCCTGCTGGTCTGGCACAAGAAGAACCGTCAAGAAGAGCAAAGTTCAAGTTACCGGGATCAAGAAATTTAGGATTATTGGAAATGCTGTGAACATCATACGGCCCAACTGCATCTGGCATTTCAGTCAAATCATCTACATCGTAATGGCAATTAAAGTCAATCTGTTTAGTCGTCAAAGTCGTAGCTGCATCATACGGTTTGCCTTTAATTCCACTGAAAATATTATTTCTTATCGACAAATCGACGCGGTTTTCAATGGATTTGAATACATAGTTACTTATATTAACAAAACTGTTATTTTGAATTCTCTCAGAACCTTTATATGTCGATAAATCACAAGCCCACGAACAAATATTAGACCAAATAGAATCCTCTATTACTACACCAGGTCGGCCACTAATTGCGTACCTGTTTGCAGCATGAAAGCAGTTATCAATATGAACACCATACATAAATCCAAAAAGTTGTACTCCAAACCCGCCTATGAAATTCTTAATTAAAAAAGTACCATTACCATTTAGATTATATACATAGGCAACACCACCACTTCCAATTCCATTTATAACATTATAGCCAGAAGGCACATCTCCCGCATTAGCATCAAAAATTACAAAACCATCTATATTTAGATTATATCTCAAATATCCTGGCATCATAAGGACACTCTGAAAATCAAACTCAGAAGCCATAAAACAACGAGTTGGCCCATAAATGCCACTACCTATATGAAAATTATAATTAGCAGGAGAATCATATTTATAAGTACAAGTACAAGCGGCCATATTTGGTGAAGCATACGAATCTGCATAGCTTGTACCACCATTTTTAAGTACAAAGAATTTAATATCACTTTCAACAACCCAAGCCCCATCGACAGTATAAGTTAGTTCAACACGATACGGGTGTCCAGCATCATAATCAGGATCTGCATTTTCTACAATGCGAGCAACAATCATACTGGCTTTAGTACCGTAAGTGCTACCAGTGCTATTTTTCCACTCAAGAGCTACACTTCCCCAGACAACTCTGGCCCCTACAGTGATAGACAAACGAAAATCATCTGTTAGATCCTCAAAATAATATTTGTTCCCACTCCCTGCATCACCATACCATGTAGCACCATCAGCAGTATCACGTTTGTTCCACTGAATAGTATCATCACCGTGAAAAATTGAAACGTATCTGTCATCCCAAGCCATTGTAGCCTCAAATGTTCTTGTTTGCAGTTAAACGAATTTGAAAATAAACAGTATCGTCTACTCCAACTTCGTTTGCCAATGTTTCAATATAACGCGGAAGCCTACTTATATTCAAAGTATAAAAACTTACAGAACCAGGGCCAGGATCTAAATTTCCATCTTGGAAAAAGGCAGTATCGCTCAATCTGATTTGAATTTGCTTCTGTTCAAATTCATCTGCTGCCGTTCCTTCGATTTTCCCCATCTCATTACCGGGATTATCATATTCCGAAGTTACACCGTTATAGCAGTTATCAAGAAAAAAGGAAGCTAAAAACTCAATAAACCTGCCTTGGTTCGTAGCAAAACTCGAAAGTGTAAATACTGGCGAATCAAGCGTTTCTATTGCAGGAGCAACCGCTACAGTTTCAATTATTCCAGCCGTTATTTGGAAAGCGCCATCTGTGCTTTCTACCCAGCCATAGCCGGGACCAGCAACATCAACTACATCAATAATCTTCCACGTTGAAGAAACCAAATCTCCATTTATATCTGCTGTAGTAGCTCCTTGTGTTAATATAACCCCATCGAGGAATTGACCAACAACTGAAGAAAGCACTAAATAATCATCACCTACAACATCAACTGTAGCAGTTCCGCCTGGAATAGTTAAAGCACCTGGGATAAATGGTCCATTGGCAATGTTATCCCAATAGAGAATAATACAGTCATCAAGATTCGCATTCAAAGTTGCACTGTGCCCACCACGAGTAACAGTATCTCCACTATTGAATTTACCAGCGATGTCGCCTACAACCAAATATCCACTTCCATAGGCTCTGAGTGTAGCAGTATCGGTTGCAGTTGCTCCTGTTACAGTTTGGTTAAGATCGGTATCATCAAGTGTATTGGCTGATGTTGAAAGCAATCTTTTCCTATTTGCTGAATCTCCTATGCCTTCTCCATAAACCCCACGATGTAAACGGCCATAGGCGTTAGGCCGAACATATGGGGATTTTTCATGGAGAACAAACAGATTATTAACTTCATCGAGGAAAAGCGGGTTGCCCTCTTCATCATTGTCCCCGAAGCCTCGCGCTGTTATTGTAGCCGGAAGCAGAGGAACAGGGGCAATAGCTAAAAGATCATGCCATACGTTAAAATCTACAACACCCATTTTATTTGCTATAGTGTTTGGTCCCCAACTTCCTACAATCTGACCACCACAATGGGAGAAAATGTTATTAAAAAATGATTGACCAAACTTATCAACGCCAAGATCATAGGCCCCATTAACTGTGATAAGCGGATCGGCATCAGCTAATAAAGCACCACAATCATAGACTGTATTGTTGTTAAATTGATCGCCATCATTTAGCCTCAAATCTAATATAATTTCCTCTTCAATAGCAATAAACTTACACCATGAAAATCCAGAAGCGTAATTAGCTTGAATGCCTTTTTGACAATTATAAATGTAAACATGGCTCATTGTTTTTTTGGTTTGAGAACCAAAAAGATTGCCCCCAATAAGACCAATTCCAGATACAAAGTTTTTGATTATAAGTTTCGCATTAGGAGCCATAATCAAATCAGTAAGTTGCCCCAACAAAACTCCATTTCCAGTAGTAGGAGCACCGTAGCCAATATCACCATCTATTACTAATGGACCAAACAAATAGATTGCTTGACCTTGGCATGTTCCATTCCACCCGGCTATACCCATTTTATTTGTTCGAGCATAACAAGGACGTTCAGTAATTCCACAATTACCTCCGGCTATAAAAATATGGTTGGTTTGGCCCGACACAAAACCAGTTATGGATATAGCAGAGTTTGGATGCTCAAATGGTTTGTTTGGTGATAAACCCCAATTTTTTATTACTGTAAACAAGCCCCAAACATTACAACGGTTCAAACCATAAGACAAACCTTTATTACCAGAATACTTATATCCTTCGTAGTAACCAGAAATCGCGGCTGAGTAACTCATTAAAATTAGGGAAGCACCGGCATGAACAGTGTGTGCTCCATAAGGATCACGGAAATCACATACGTCAATTACCCCAGCGCCATATTCAAGATAGGCACCAAAAGTAACTGCTTGGTTGTACAACAACCCATTTTTTGTAGTAGCTCCTGCCGTTGCAAAATCAATAAGTGTATATGGAGTACCAACTGAACGATCTGCCGCCATAACGGCTCCAAATCGATCATCATCATAATCAGCAGTATTGTAGGAGTCGAAAGTGCAAAAATCACTAAACGGAGCCGAATCAGTAACCCCATCTCGCCAAAGTACATTAAGCACTCGCGTAGCGGTCAACTGGTGCATGTTCAAACCTTGAACATGGAGTTTACCACCACCAAGATCCGCTACAACAAGCATTTCTTTGAGGGAAGTAGCCTCTTGAAGAATATCGCCTACATAAATATTTCCTGTGATAGCAGAAATATTTATTGTTCGACTAAAATTTATATTATAATTAGTACGAAAATAACAATCCTCACCTGGGAAAGTAGCAGACACAATATAATGAAGCGTTTGTAAGTCTTTATTTTCACTTATTTTACCAAAATCACAAGTTCCAGCAGCACTTAAATCAGTTAATTCTTCCCCATCTTGAAGTAGTCCTGCCGCGCCGTGAACTATCCACAATGTACTACTATATTTTTTCAAAAGACGTACTTCTTGATTTGAAGTACCACCCTGAAGAAGATTGCCCTCTGTAAGAGTACCAGCAATGTTCGACACAGCTATTGCCGTTACATGCGCTCCGCCAATCGATCCAAAAAGCCTGTGATCTCCATAAGTTGACCCGTCGAACAAAATACTGTCATCGCCTTTTTGAGGATCTACATAAAATACAACAGCCATTGTTTATTCCTCTTCTACTACAGTGGTAATTGCCTCAAAAGTAGATTTAACTCTAAAATCTTCTGGATTTTCTGGATTAACATAAGTAATCCATTTCTGATAGGTTGCTTTGGAATACCCCTCAATATTTTCTGATTCAACGGCACGATAGACCCGCCGATTAGCAAGATCGAAATAATCAGATATGATTGTTTTTTCCGAATCAGCTTCAATCGCATTCCGAATAATTCGTTCTTCGGAAGTAAGAGGTTTATAACTCATTTGAATTCTCCTTCATGCTATACGTGTTTCCACGTTTGGTTTAATTTTATAGCTCTTACGTTTTGATATGTTACATTGTATTTTTTTGCGAGTTTAGCTGTTGGTTCATTTGAATGTTTTATCACTTTTACTTGTTTTTCGGTTAATCGACACCTTCCGTCTTTTGACTTTTTGATCTTACAACTATTGTCTGTCCAACTGTATCCATTTTTAATATGAGAAATAACACTAATTTTAACACCATATTTTTGTGCCAAAAATGTTACAGTTTTTGTTGAAAGTTTTATTTCACGTACTTGTTTTTTAGTAAGCACGGTTTGAAAGCGTTCACGTTCCATTGCTTGTTGAGAATTTTCTTTATGTGTTCCTAAACTAAGATGTTCAGGATTAACACATTCAGGGTTATCACAAGAGTGTAACACATTTAATGTTATTTCATCAATAGATATGTTGTTGATTAAAACATAAATTATACGACTCAATTTTTGATTTTTACATTTGAACCTTATTCGAGGGTAATTATCTCGTGTTTTATATAAATTTGGGCATAGCCAACAACCGTTTTTATCTTCGTAAAAACGCAATACTTTTCTGCGATGCCTAAAAGACTTCTTTGTATTGATAGCCAACTTTTTGTTTAGCCACTTTTCAAACTCTTTAATTTTCATCAGACGAATTCTCCGGTGTATGCTCTGAGGTTAAAGTAGTTACTCATATTTATAGGCATTTCTGGTAGTTTGGCTGCGATATGTCTATTCAAACTAAAGTCCGCATCAGTTCCATCAGCAGGTTCGACCCCAAGAGGTCCGGGATCGCCAGTACCCAGTAATGACCATGTGCCTTGAGCAGCAGGATCACTTGAGCCATCATAGTCACTGGCATATTCGAATTCCACGAAGTTGTCAGTGTCGGTGGAGTCGTAGGTTTTGATAAAACGAGTGTCAAAACCAAGTTTCGCGTTTCCTGTACCGCCAGTGACCTGAATGCTCCCGTTTATTTTGTCAGCAGAAGCAATGCAGACAACAATGCTTACTATGTCTGTCCATTCGTCCCACAAGGCGGTAACGGACGCTTCGATGGTTGCACCAATATCAGCAACGATTTTTGCAACTACAGTAGCAGCGTCAGTTTCGGTTCCGGCAAACGTGACTGTTTCAGAAATACCATCCACGTCGATGAATAGCGTTTCACTCACACTCATTGCGTAATTGCTTTCGTGCTTGCACGAACACATTGAACCTTTATGCCACTTACCATTTGCCCGGCTATCCCAAGCAGTAAAAATTTCACTATCGTAGGTTATAAAATGGTTCTCCAACCTATATTGAATTGAACCATCTTCGACCGGTTCTTTGGGGCATTCGGCTGCAATGTATTGTCGTTCTTTTGTTTCATAAATTGTATTGCTGGTTGGAAATACAATTACTGGTTGGCCCGGAAGTGTACCAAGGATCGACTCATGTGCCCCTACATCTGGAGTAGTTTCATTTCTTGGGTTTCCATAGTAATCGAAGTCATATTCAGGTTCCAGCGGATCGTGAAGACTAACAGCTTGTTCGAGGCACGGGCTGTTGTCGTCAAGGGTAAAATCGTCAGTTGTCCAGTCCCCAACAAGCGGGTCTTCGTCGAATGAAGATACTTCTTCACCTACATGAACACCCTGAAGCTGTTCGACGGTCGTATATGTATCGGAATATTGCGAAGTGCCGTTAAACTCGTAGCAGTTGTTTCTGTTGCCGTCAGGATAATCGCTTCCGTCAGCGTTATTGACTCGTTGTGTGCTGAGTAGGCTCCAAATGCAGTTTTCAATGTAGGGGTTGGCATTTACACTTGTTACATCGTAGCCAAAATCAACATCGTAAATTGAGCAAAACTGGAGGTAGAGATCAAAGTTTTCTGCGCCAGATTGATCTGCTACGATCCGTACCCCGTTATGGATATAGCAATTGATAAAATTGTGTTCTTCGCCTAATCCCGGAACCAAAGCAGTGAAATTTCTGATTTCACAACGGTAAAATTTGGCCTTGTTTGATACAGTGTTGAGAAAATTGGTAGCATCGGAATTAAATTCGAGATTTTCAAAGAAAGCATTTGCTGGATTTGTGACCATTTCAGTTTTGATATTAGAACAAGTGATGACGGGCCGAGTACCAAGGCCCGCGCCGGTAGCTTCAAGTGTGATGTTGAATCCCGTTGCGTCGGTCCCACCAGAGAAGTCGATGTTGTATGTTTCGGTGTAAGCGTTGTCTACAATTTGGCCCCTCAAATCGTCTGTAAGGGTCTTGCCGGTAATTTCACCGGCTACGAAAAGGGCTACGGAAGTGTAGTCGCCCGCAGCGCCGATGGATTTTGTTATCATCACGAATTCCTAATTCCTAATTTCCCATACCAAAGACAGGAAATAAAACAATTGTTTTGTATTATTAAACCCTCTGCCAAATAACTTGTGGAAACGCTTATGGCAGCTTTCACAGAACACTATGCCGTTTGCTGCATCAAAACGTAATTCAGGGTTGTCGTTCCAACCTCCTATTGATTTTATAACCGCCATTATAGCCCCTATATAACAAGATCGTTCACAAACGAAAGGGTAAAACGACAAAGTGTTCGAATAAGACCGCCAGCAAATTCCGCCTGCAATTCCGCAGTATAAGAACCGCTGTGGTCGCTATCGGTAGTCAACAGTTCAGAGGTACATTTTCCTGTAGTCGGATCTACATCCAACACACACGTTTTAGAGAACCTTGGAACCTCTGTAGTTGACGTGAGACTGCGTTTGATCGCAAATGTGACTGTTGCTCCGGTAAGGTCGTAAAAAACAGCAGGATCGCCGTCTGTGAACGTAAATTCAAAGGTAGGAGTGTCACCGCGATAGATTTTCTTTTCTGTCAGCGCTTCCGGCATACTTTCTTGTATGTCAAAGGCAAGTTCCACTGTATAAGTAGTCATTGGTATCTCCGCTATGTGTAAATATTTTCAACTTGTGTTTCGCTAGCTTCTACAGTAGCAACTCGCGCCTCCTCAGAAGAGTACGAGCGAAGCCCATCATAACCAACAGCGATGCCGATAAATATAAAAGCACTATCTACCATGAAGCCAGCAATTTCAATACTGTCATCAATGTTTGTTAAAATTCCAATTTGTTTATCAAAACCAGTAATAGTTTGCTGGTAAATCAAGGTGTAGCGATAATTTGGGTCTGCTATTAAATCCGATGTCAGCGTAATTTCAATATGTCCTCCACCAAGATATTCACCTTCAATATCAGGCGGGTCTGGTGGCGATGGGGTATAAGGATAAGCGAACAAATAGCTCTGTGTGTTTTGGTCGGTTACACCGTCTAAATTAATAAGCCGCAAACCGAAATAATAATTGTTGCCACCACTAAGACGAGTTCCGTCGCCCAACTGAGACACAGTGAAAGTTCCGTTATGAAAATCTCCTATGATATTGGCATCCATAAACAAACCAACATCTGTGTCTTTCTGTCCATAGAGCCGGTAGTGACTGTCGGCATCTGTTGCACTGTGACAAACGAAGTCAACTCCGTTTTTAGCGTTAATTGTTGTTGTGTCCACACCTACGCTACCTATCCATGTAGGGGCTGTTAATCCAGCAAAACGACGATCAAGCGACAAACCTATCCCGTTAAGTTCTGCTGCTCCTACAAGAGTAAATCGAAATTGCCAAAACCGATAAGGCCCAACTATGGGTTTACGACGTTCGACGGTTTGCCAAGCAATCACCCCGTTGGTTTTTTCAAAATAAGAATTTGAGCCGCGATACTCGATGTCTAATGTATCGGCAGTTGTTTCGATCTTGTCGCCGCCGGTAATGTCTTCAACGGTCGAAAGCACAGTTGTGAGAATATTCCGTGATACTCGCAAATTAAAAACTGCTGTAGTAAATGTTCCTGCTCCGCTTACTTTTACCCCATCGTAGACAGTTGCGCCGGAAAAGATGCCAAGTTCTATTAGCGTTTCGTTGACGTTCGGTGTTATGCCTACAAGGTTGGGTTGAAAGCCAACTTGAAACTCGCCTATGCCAATATTCGACAAAAGGTTGGCTGTACTGAGGTAATAAAAATCTATATCGCGATCAAAAAACCGTATTGGCCCAGCATATTGAGAACCGGAACCAGAACCAAACAACGCAAGGAAATCGCTCAGTGTGTCGTAATCAATAGCGTTGACATTAGCGTAATGAGTGATCGTTGTGTCTTCAAAGACAGTTGTCGCTACAGAGAAAGCAACAAGGGCGGCCTTGAAGCACGTTGTTGTTTCGGCAAATATATTGCCTTCAGCCGAACCAGCATCTTCAATTCCTATTGTGCTACCAACGACAGTGTTGTAACTGCAATCTATGATATTTTTTAGGGCTGTTGTGTTAGTCTGTAGCAGATTGTTACGAGTGAAAAAAGTGTCTTCTATACCAACTCCGCACTGCTTGATTTCACATGCGGTAACAAGGAAGCCACCTTGCACTCCATGAGAGGTAAAATTATTGATAATGACATCCTGAACAGATGAATTTCCCGTGAGGGCAAATCCCTTGGCCAAAGTTCCGCTACCCTGTAAAAACACCAGACCTTCACCGAAGAAGCTAAGATTCTTGCCTCCATCTGCAACCTCTTCCTTGTATTCACCACGCAGTATAATAATAGTGTCGTTGGAAGCTGCTAAAGCTACAGCCCCATTAATTGTAACGCTATCACCACCGCCTGATTGGTCAACTATCCAGTCAGCCATTATATTCCGTCATCTCGCAAGGTAATTCGAACTTGAACAAATCGCTGTGCGTTGCCGTTTACAAGCACTGGTTCCGCATCGCGCTCAAACTCGTCATAAACAAGATCTCCAGCTTCAGCAGCGTCTTTGAGGAATGTTATGTTGTCGCCACGCGCCTCGATTGTCAACAAGTTGGGATATTCGTCGGTTTTGTCTGAATCAAAAACCGAATCTGGCCGATCTTCTACACCAAATACCCGAATATCTCTGATTGACCGTGATTGCCCCATGTCGAGAATATCCGTTGCGAAAGTGCCACTTGGCGACGTGAGAAGCGCAACTACATCACCAAGCACCTGTGTGTTGTCCATCTCGCCATTAGCCCCCCATAAGGAGCTATTAATATTCGCGCTGATTCCGTAAGAGACGCCAAAAGCCCCAATCGGGAACTGACCTACTCCTGCTGTCCGCCACGGAGAAGTCGGCTGTAACCCATACATCCCAAAAGTTATGTCGTTCATAAGCGGGTCACTACTAAGGCTGTTCCCTTCAGCCCCACAAGCGGCCTGCCACAAAATGAGCGTTCCATAATCTGTAGCTCCGCCCACATCTCGTGCTACGTTGGTATTCCCGTGATAGCCATTGAAATTCAGGGAACCAACCATATTTGCCAACGCAGACATAAGTAGTGCTATCGTACTGCCCTTAAAGGCATTATTCCATAAACGACTGGAAGAGTGCATAACGGCGTCCATTTGCCAACCATTCGTGTTTGACACGAAGGTATTATTTATGATGATTGAACCGCCATCACCTTTGCTCCATTCCAGTCCTGTTACATTGCTGTCGAATACATTTTTCGCAATTGTAGCACTGGCGTAGTTTGTGCCCTCAATTTTGACCCCAACACCGCAAGCCAGAAACCGACACAAACGAATTGAAATGTCACAATTTGCATTGTTATTATGACGAACCCCGGCAAGCAAATAATTTCTGAACTCGATTCCTTCAACGATAATATTATCATCAGAATCAATGCAGTAGTTGTAACTGTTGTCGCCATCAAATATTACGTTCTTGCCAGAAGCGTAAATCTCTACGCTTCCGATGAATGCCCCGTTACCTATGTAGTAGCCAGATGCGGCATATAGTTTATTTCCGGTTGCGTCACCCAAGATGATCGCAATCGTTTTATAAGGGCCGACTATACCCCATGAAATGTCGCATTGATAAATTACCGCCCCTACAAGATGAACGACATCAGCGGAAGCATTTTCGCCACGGGTAAGGCCGGTGAGGGTGTCAGCGGTTTTGCCAGTGTAGGAAATAAATTCGTTGTCGATTCTGATTTTGCCGGATGAGGCAAAGTCGTTGGTGTTACCTGTGACGGTCAGAGAAGCAAGGTGTCCGGCGTTAAGCTGAACACTGAGCGTTTCTTTGATCGGGGAATCAGCGGCCCCATTCCATGTATCATCGCCTAAAGGGTCAAGGTATCGGTTAGCCAATGTCCACTCCTATTACGGTTCAAATATGGCCTTCAGGGTATCCCAATACGTGTTGATACCGCCAGCACCGCCCAAAGTGTTAGAGCCAACTACAGCGACCATGCCACCGACAAAATAGCCAGCAGGCCAAGGCGGATTGTTTGCGGCCAACTTAAAATTATTGCGAAAACCATATACACCAGTACCCGGAGTAGCAACATCTGGTGCGATTGTCAAGATATAAAATCCTGTTCCTGTTAGAATGCCCTGTAGGTAGGTGAGTTGGTTTTTCAATTCGATTACAAAAGCATCCAATTCAACTATCTTTTCATCAAGCATTGTGGAGAGTTCTCCAGCAAGTTGTTGCGCATTGTCGAGTGGGGCAAAAAGCTGTGCAATAGATTCAACATCACCATAGCATATGCCAAGTTGGTCAAACGTGTCGATGATTTGCCCTTTTTGCCAATCAGGGGCTTCAGCGCGACCTGCCCGTGCGCCTACAAAAGTTATTGGTTCTCCAGCCAAATGGCTTTCGGTAATTATGCCAGTGAAAGAGGTTGGCCCATCTATTGTGTATTGTATTCGTTCTCCTCCAAGCGATAGTATGCCGGTATCGGAAAACCCGCTTGTGCTATTGACTGTGATAGTGGCCGCTACAGGATTAGGAGTAATATCAGAGACGAGGTTTGTTTTTGGCTCAATATTGTTGGAGTCGAAAATATAAGTTACTTGTGAAAAGGCTTTGTGGTTTCGCCCTATTGTCACTCCTTCGAGGTAATATCTGCCACCAATACAAATTATTTTGTTGTAAGTCGTTTCTTCAGCGAGATTGCCATCACTGTCTGCTTCGATTCGGATGAACCCACCCCTACGCGGGAGCACCGCCGCATTCGTAACTGCTACAGTTTGCTTGAGGCTTGAAGTTGCTAAGTCGCTCATAATCTGTGTTTTATCGCCGTCGATCATGTTGATGTTTTCAAGCATCGTGCCTTTTTTGAAATTCAACAGTTTGGAAAATGACGTAATAATATTAGAAAATTCAGTATAACTTGGTGCCCCGAAAGCCAAAACAAAACCACCAATCCATGCTGTAGGGGCGTATTGAGGGCGTTGCATGTCTGCAAAGTCAAGGAATGATTCAAGGATCTTGGTTTCAAACCCTACATATCCCTGTGGATCGTCAAGATCATCAATGGTGGCAAGGGTGTACAGGGGCACGTTTTTTAGATCGTCGATAATGCCACGGATTGTATTCACAATAGACTGGGTGAGGAGTGAAAACGGATCTTGAGCGGTTGATAAAAATGTTGTGCCCCAAGTGATCAAGATTTTCATTGCTGTGTAGAAGCTCGAAATATCACCGATCACAGTTTCGATGTCGCTAACGGTATTATCAACGTCGGTTGGAAAAAGGTCTTGAAGGTTGTATGACTGCCAATTATTCGCCATTTTTGCCTTTCATTTTCTTAATACGGGCGACTTGTTCTTTAGCGTCTTTACTGGCTTTCGCAATAGCTTGAAACAGTAATTTAAGAATCCGTGGTGTACCTTTTTTCCATTCGTTCATATCCCTTTTGCTTTCACTGTCGGATAATTTACGAGATTTACCTGTATTGCAGTAATTGCATTGACTACTGGCGCTGCTGGCACTCCTGTAGCCGTCTCTAAAGCACCGGCCCAAGCACTTAAAACAGTAAGTAGACTATTGAAATCAGCCAAGAATGTCGTTGCTTTAAGTAGAAAGTCAGTTCCGGCTCGCGCACCGATATTTACCACTTGAGTTCCCACACCTACCCCTGTTACAATATTGATTTCACCGTCAAGAGTTTCAAGCTCAATTTTCCCAATCTGTGCTTTGATAAGCCGCACAACATCAAAGGCTGTACCAAGGTGCTTTGCAATTATCTCCGTCATTTCCCCCATAATGAAAGCAACTTCATCGCTGGCGCAAAATCGACGATTTGGACCAGCCAGTATTTCGATTTTCCCATTCTTGAACTTGAATTTACCCAGTGCAGCCGTCAGGTTGAATTCTTGAGCAGTAATTTCTGCTGTGCGCTCAACCTCGATTTTTATGTTGCCTTTGGCTGTGGGTTTGAATATACGGTGCATTTCACGGTAAACAGGATCGTTCGTGCTGGTGTTGAACCGGTCTGTCACCATTTCAATATCTTCAACAGCCCAGTTACGAATACGCCCGTTCGACGCGAAAGTTATGCCTTCTTTTGTGATTACAATTTTGTTACCTTTGCGATGCTGGAGTGTGATCGTCTCGTTAGCGTCGTCGAACGATAGAAAGCCGCTGTCACCCCCTATAATCATCGGGCCGGGATATTCGACTTCGTTATCGGGGACGGGTGCAGAAACCTCCACAGCGTCATTCTCGTCGCTTGTGCGTAGCGTTGCTTCGGATGACAAAGTGCATTGTGCTTCTCCGCTTCGAGTTTCTACAGGAAATTGGGATTGACCCTGTGGTTGTCCATACCACACACCGACGACAATCGGCCTGTCGATGTCGCCGTGCTGAAACTCAACCCAAACACCATTACCAACTTTGGGAACGCTGTTAATACCGGGTGGCAAGCAACATGCTGCCCAATCAAGATAGAGAAAGTTCCCAAATTCGTCTACAGTAGCTATATCGGGTGCCCACACTCGGACCCGCCCAGCTTTCCACAGGTCTTTATCGTCAACTACAAATCCACGAAATTTACCGTAAAACATCAGTCCTCTGAAAACAATTCAGGGTGAGTTTGCATTGCCTCTTCTCTACTCATAAAACCGCCACTATCACGGCTAACATGGCGTGATGTCTGACTGCCATCTTCGTTCTCAATTGGTATATCAATTTCGCCATCGCTGTTACCAGACAAACTACCGCTGATTTTATAAGAGCGCAATTCAAAAGTCTGCGAAAATTTGCCTGAAACCCAGTTATGTGTAATTGATTTGATGTAATAAGGGGCATCAAAGTGCCCTTCAACGCCTGAAATTATCACATAGCTGCGACATGCCGCTTTTGGTATCCCAACGATTGGCGTAGCAGATCCACTGATAAACCACATTCCTTGTTGCTGTATGGCGTTTACATATCGTGTAGCGGCTTCAAGATCCCCTGCACCAAATTGGCGGATATAAACTACTGGCAATTTATCAGAACCGCTTTCAATTCTGATTCTGTCTCTGATTTCTGTAATATCCGTTGATGGCATAGCCGGGTCACTGAGTTCCAATACAATTTGTTCTGGTCCTTGTCCCATTTTGATAATTTGATCAAAAGCAGAAGTAAACACCGCACTAATAAATTCCCAAGAGACTTCAGGCGTAGATGCTGTGCTCTGTGGGTTTACTTCTTCTAACTGAACGTCTAACCCAACTCTGAACATATCTATTGTAAATTCAATACTGTTCAAACCTTCGCCGTATTTTAAGGGGAAAAAAAGGTCAATTCCTAACCGTCTCATCTTTACTTCGGTTAAACGACCAAAGAATAAGGTGCCTTTTTCTGTTGGATCAGGTTTGATGAAGAATTGAAAACCGTTTCTTTCAGCCAGTTTCTTCATAAAAGTATAATCAGACTCAATTTGTGTAACTTGGCCAGATGCAGTACCGAGCATACCACTTACAGCATCTAAGATGCTGTGGCCGACAGAAGCAACTTCTTCACTAACCTGTCCTTCTTCTTCTGCTTCGCCAAGTGCTTCGGCAGCATCTGTCGTAATAGTTTCTATCTTATCTTGAATAGTACCAAACAATGCTCCCAAAGCGTCATTAAGGAGCATTTTAGATGCTCGTGGCGTTCGTGTGAGATCAATTTCGGAACGGAATCCATATCTTTCGGCAATTCTTTGGACAATTTGATCGTCGGACATATTGCGGTATGTGTAATTGAATTCTGATTGGATAAGCTCGATTTCTTCACTGAAGCCATTAAGAACGATTGTAGGGTATCCACTGGAAGGAAACTGAAACTTTGGTTTATCAATCAAGAAAGTACCTTTGAACGCAAACTCAATTCCTGAATTTTCTACAGGAGTGAATGATGAATAACCAACCCAAACTCGCACCTTCATTAAACCGGCACGGATAAAGTAACGGGTAAGTTTGCACCCGTCATTCCGTATAACCATACTGAAACGAGACAGGCTCTCATCTTCTTCGTTGATGCTAAAAGAAAGAATTAACTCCTGAAATTCTACAAGAGTGACACCAAAGAGGTCTGCCAAATCCTCCCCATCAACAGTAACTTTAACTGTAGCGAATCGTCGATCATACCCCATTACTCACCTAATTGCGACAAGACAAAACTCAGTGGAGGTATTGCCAAGCGTATAACTTGTGTTGGGTCGTTGGTTTCGATTTTGTATGGATATAATATTCCGTTAAGTTCGGCGATAATCCACCACGCATTTGCGCGATTATAATATCGCATCGAAATATCTTCCAAACGCTCGCCTTCTGTGTAAGTGTGAATTGTACATCCAATTGGCAAATCATCAGGCGTAAGCCCGAATCGTGGCGTGAGAAAAAGCTTTCTTGTCCCATCACTCTGTACTACAGGGATAAGCACCGATTTCTGGTATCGAGAACCAATAAGAATGGTCATATTGGTGACTCCACATATCGAACAAACAAAAGCTCAACTTCGACGTGCATAGGTGCGCCGAGCCTATCCCTCAACAAAATATTTGGCGACATACTCGTAAGAATATAATTGCCTTTGATTTCATCTGCTTTACCAAGAGAAATTTGGACTACAGGAGGAGAACCGGGCAAGTCAGATCGTTTAATCGGTTCGATTAACTTTCGCAAATTTTCAAGGATCAGTGCCGGTCTGTTTGGGTCATTCCCATCCACAAGTTTGTTTTTTGCTTCTGTAAACAGAAACACAGTAAAGCTCAGAGTTTCTGGGCCTTGACCTGAATAATACTGTAGCGTTCCACCACCAGCAATTTGCCCTTGAGAGTAATTTGTTTTAAGGGTTTGTTGCATTGTGGTTGGGGTGAATGGCAAAACAATTACTAACCTCAGTTCGCGGCTGGTTAAATACACTTTTATTTTTCGCCCAAAGTCCGGCATTAACCGACCCCCCTACCAGATAGAAGCGGGATCACTCCCTTACCGCGTAAAACTCTGTCGTTAAGCTGTACCAGCTTTTTCATTAAGACTTCGCCATCTAATTCTAATGTAATGTTGATTATTTGTGGTGGTATTTCTGCCGGTTTGAATACAGTTTTTTCTACTTGTTCTTTTTCTCCAAGTTTTGGCGGCCTAACTGGTGTAATAAGTAAGTCTTCATCTGGCTTCTCTGGCATTATATAGTCGTATCTGCCAAATGGGCCTTCTGCTCCATATCGCATCCATTCTTGCGTTCGTGCAAATTCCTCTGGAAATGTTTGTTCGTACCAATTCATAGTTTTAATAATTAGATTTTCTATCTCTTCTGCAACACCCCGCATTATATTTTTAACACCGTTAGCAATCCTTCCAAGATTTTCGAGCCAACTTCCAGTTGCGCCAAGCCATTCTGCGAGTTTAAGGCCAAGCCAGAAAAATGCTGCACCAACGATTATTGGTAACCCTATCCACAATAAAAATTGACCATTCAATATGCCAGCCGCAACATTAGCTGCTGTGACTGCGGTGGTAAGAACGTTGAAAACAGTAGTAACTGACCCTATCGCTACACCACTTGCCTTTATCAGTTGCATAGCACCAACTGTCAAAGTTATCGTGTGCAAAAAAGCGGCGGCAACCGCTACTACACCAATATATATAGCACGTAATCCCCTCATTAAAAGCGTTAAGCCTTTTACCGCAACCAATTTGGCATAAATTCCTTTTAATCCTAAATTCCATAACCCAACGAGAAATACAATAGCTTTAATCGAAGCGATAAACGGCCAAAATATTGTTTTTAGCATTGCAATGGAAAGTAAAACCATTTTTACAGCGATAAAATAGGTAACTAAAATACCCATCCAAAAACCCCATATCTTGAATATCCAAACCCCCCCAAGTATTTCAGCAAAAAATCTCAAAAAATTGCCGACAGTGTTATCCCAAACTGTGTAGATTACTTGAAAAATTGCGGCCATAATGTGAAGACCAACAACAATGCCAGCAATAAAGCCTTCAAGTAGCCCAAAATTAGTCAAAACATCATAAAAGAAATTGCCAACCCATTTTGCCATATCCCACAAAGCAGAAAGAGCATTATGTAATGGTTCCAGGATAAGACGTTTAATATAAGACCAAGATTTGTATGCCCAAAGTCCTATTTCAAGAAATAAATGCAACAGTTTTTCACCTGTTTGTTCAATCCACCACTCCAATTCGCCCCAAACAGAATCATCTTGTAGTGTCATCCAAAATTCCATTGTGGCCGACGAAAGGTTATCCCATAATTTAGTAATCTTCTCAGCGTAAAGACGCCAAGCAGCATAAGTAATCATTGCCGTTACAGCAGCAGTAGTAGCGAAACCAGACATTAAAAGGCCAGCCAACACAAGTGAATGACCGAGCATACTGACCAAAAACAGCACACCCGCAAGAACACTACCGACAGTAAAGAATGCGGCTGTAACTCCTATTATGCCTATTGAGATTTTCAAAAGCTCTGGATTGAGCAATACAACTATGTCGAGCCAATCTGCAAATTCTTTTACAGTGGGCTTTATAGTATCGACCATCGGTAAAAACGCTTCAATCATGGCGTTTCTGGTTGTTTCCCTCATACGTTCAAATTGTTTTGTTACTGAGTCCATCAGTTTGTTAAAACGTGCCAGAACATCCCCTTCAGACCCTTCTCCGATTTCTACTAATTGCTGAAATCGTTCTCGGAACCAATCACGACTCAGCATTTTGCCAGTAATGTCTTCAAGGCGGAGTCCGCTGAAACCGAGAGCGGTCATAATCTCTTCTGCCAACAGAGGAGATTCTTTGGCCATAGCGGCTACTCGATCTCGCAAATTAAGTAAAAGTTCAACTGCTTCTGTCGGGCTTTTAAGCCGCTCTTTCATCACTGCCGGTGTAATCTGGAGAAACGCAGCTACCACTTGCTCTTGGGAGATCATGTATCCCGTCATGCGTCGAATATATTCATTGGGTTTATCAGATAACATAACATTAAACATTTTTGCGAAAGCTGATCCGGCTCGTTGTGCTCTGGTGTTCAAATCAATAAACATACCGGACATAGCTGCTGTTTGCTCTGCCGTCCAATTCATTTTGTCAGCCGCAACAGTCATGCGGCCAATAAAGTACGTTAAATCTTCTGCTGTACCGGCAATTGAGTGGGAAACAGCAGAAACGATGTCGAGGATTCGTCTGTTGGCTTCAACCATATCGCCACCAAACTGAACCTTGAATAGATTCGCAGTACGCGGAATTATTTCCATTGCTCGTTGAAGTGAAATATCACCCGTTTTAACCATCATCATATACTGTTCGGTAAGTTCTGCAATTCCTTCTGCGGCACCAGCAGTAGCCTCACCTGTTGCAGCATCAATGAATATACCTGTACGGCCTAACTCCCTCATTGCTGATGTTATATCTGTAGCAGCCGTGCCGAGATTGTTCGATATTTGTAGAGCGTATTTTCCTAATCTGTTCAAATCTTCCCCAAGCAAGCCAGTGGTTCGGCTGGTGTTTGCGAGCGAGTCTTGGAAGTTAAGAACATCGCCTACAGAAACTGCAAACATTGACCGCAAGTTGCGGGCTATGCGAGCGAGCATGAAGGCCATAGAAGCAAATGCGACGTGCGAGCGATTGAAAATACCGCCAAGGGATTTCATGGAAGCCCCGGCGTTTCTTGCTGCTGATTTGGTTTGAACAAGCTGTTGATTAGCTTTTTGCAGAGAAGCGGCACCGACCACGTTGAAGTTTAGTGTTATGTAAAGACCTTGAACTGCGCTTGCCATTCCTCCAGCCATCGGCCATTCCTATCATTCCGAATTGCCTTCTCGGTAATCATTTGTAGAAACCGAGTCGTTTTGTTTCCGGTTGTGCTCGTTACAAATTTCTAAAACGCGCACTGTGCGATCTTCGGGCCAGTCGAGCACTGTATCTATGCCTTGTGGGCCACCCCGCAATGTAAACGAAATGTTCCACGCGACTTTTTCCATCATCTCTATCTCTTCGTCTACGCCCCCTCTTCCATCAAGGGGTTTTGGAAGAAAAAAGACATCATATCAATCATAAACTGACTCTCCCGACCGCAAGACGTACACTCAAAAATATGCGAACGCGGAAAACCAAAATCGGCTTTGTCCACTTTGGCTTCCAATTGATCGATCAATGTATGATCACCATCTTCTGTCAAATCATACAAGAAATCGACAGTGAATGTACCTTTCGATCCAGAGCCTTCGTCCTCTCCCCACTTCACAAGACAAGCGGCATACAAGCTGTAAACTCCTGCCAACTCATTGCCGCTTTTAACAATCTTGGATACTTTCTTCTGTTCGACAAAAGTGATCGCTTTCAAGACGACATCCCCTACACCATCAATTTGGATTGTGTAGTGCATTTCGTCGCCGACAAGGTGGTAAAAGCCATCTGTGTCGTAAGTAATTTCAAATTCGCTAAGGTCAACTGTGATTTCACCAGCAAAGCCACACATGCGGTTGTTGCAATTTGCCGCCCACCGCGCTGTTGGGCCACGGGTGAACATGTAGCTCTGAGCCATGATTATGTCCCGGTCAGATGTTGAAATTTTCTCTGCCTGTTTCCGGGTCAGTTTCGGCTCAACTACTACACGGCTCATAAATTCGCAACTTGCAGTAAGTGGATCTTTTTTGGCCAAACCGTAAACTTCGATTTTATCTCGCATCGAAAATTTACGGACACTGATTTCTTTGACAACCCGATATTCATGCGCTGGATCTTCTCTGTAAGGGAAGCCAACCGCAAGCTGTACAACGGTTGTAGTCATTATTTTTAGCCTCCTACCTATCTTAAACACTTACCTTAAAATTGATTGCGGATAAGATAATGTAACCGATCCAAAAGTCCGCAAACAATCCATAACATTATACTGGAGTTGTCGGCGTAGAGTCAGTCGTAAGCTCCTCGTATGCAAGCACAACAGTTTCGAAAAGTGTGTCTGACGACTGCGCGTTCATGGTATCAACTTCGATCCGTTTAATCCATGCACGTTTCAAAGACCACATGAAAACAGCCTCGCCTGCCTTGTTGAGAAGATAGATTTGGACTTCTTGCTTGGCGTCTTCACCAATTGCATCGAGATCAGCTTCCCAATCCCATAAGTAGTTGCTTTTACTCATGCCACGCTTTAGCGTAACATCACCAAGCGTTGTGCGACCTATAAATTGGCCGGGTGCATCAGGTAAAAGATTACCTTCCCGATATTCAATGGCCTCACGCTCCTTGGAAATACCTGAAATTTCCATGAAGCCGCCGATTTCTTTACCGCCATAAGTTTTTGTACCTATGACGAGAAACTTGAACCCAGCATAGGGCTGTGATTGTGTTAGTTTCATAACCATACCAAAACCTCCACTTATGATTCTGTGACTGTCACATTCTCGCTTGTGATGCCAACATTGAAAGCCAACTGCTCAAGAGGAACGGCAGGCTCAAACAAAACACTCACAACGCGCTTACCAGCCCGTAAGCCAGCAAGGGTGTTGTTGGTCATGTCTGACACTACAGTGAACGGCTGTCCACCGCCAAGTTCGTCCAGAAGCCCATCACGCTGCATCCTCGTGAAGAAGCTGTTGTTCTTCATAAGAATTTTTACACCGATCACAGGACTGCTTATACCGTAAATGAACTCCTGATTTTCAATGTAAAGATTCCTGACGACGTAGTTGAAAATGCGCCTACAGGAATTGAACTGGCGTTTGCCGGGGTTTTTGTCGAGCGTTTTGGCTCCGTAGACGATGTACTTGCCATCACTCTGACGCCAGAAAATGACGTTGACTCCAGCGGCATTCAGAAGCCCGGCATCGGATGTGCCTTCTCCAATATTGTAAGCGACGCCCACAAGACCGAAAATTTCTTCGTTGGCCGGAGGCTTGGCAATGGTTTCGGATTCCGCGATCCTACTCCACATACCCATAAACCCAGCTTCAGGCGGTATGAGTGTTCTGGCTGTGACCAAAGACGACTCAGGGTCTTTGATGTAGTACCACGTATTGAGCATCGTAATGAAACTTGTGCTCATGTAGTTGAGTGTTGTGTTCCTATGAGTTTTTGCGTCAAGCGCACTTACTGTTGATTCCGGTACGGCGGTTATGAAAATACAATCACCCTTCCCGGTATCAGGTTCACAATATTCCCTTGCCGCGTCTACAACTGTTTTGCTGTAGTAGCCGGGAATGCAGAAGTAATCGATCTTGTAAGCATTGAACAGATACATACCTGTTTTGTTTGCCCCACTACTTCCGATCATTTGCGCATCGGTTGGGGCTACGCCTTCGACGCCGCCAGTGAACGGCTGTTTGCTAACGGGAGCAGGGATGGCGTAAATTGGGTTAGTTATGTAAGTCGCAGAACTTTGATCCACGGCTTCTACAAGATAAGTCTCGTTGCCAGAACCAGCGAGCCTGACTCCGATATAATCATCAGAGGTCGGTTCCATAGAAAGGAACGTCACAATATCGACCTGCTCACTGAGATCGTAAGTTATCAGGTAAAATTCCTGACTGACGATGTAGGTGCCAGCATCGACGGCGTATGGAATATTCGGTACGAGGGCGATGCTGAAAGTAATTGCAACGCCAGGAATTGGAACGTCGTCCCATTCACCGTCAAAAGTAATGGTGCCAGTTAGTTCGTCGAATCCGGTAATCTCCGCAGTTACGTTCGACAGGGAATTCTTGAAGCTGTTTGTTGTTCCGGCTCCGACACCAGTAAGCATCAAAACAAGGTCGTCTGCCCCTCCATTGGTCAAGTCGAGCGTTTCTCCATCGTATAACGCCGGAAGAAGGCTCACGTCGATGAATGTGTTATGGGCACAGGAAGTAACACCGACCCACGAATTGAAGTCGAAGTCGATCTGGTAGACTGTAGTTCCGGCCACATTTAGAGCCGTTGTCGAGTCGTCAACTTCAACAGTTCCGGTTCCCGGAACGAAACCGGTAATTGTTTCATTACTGTATGTACCGCTAACAATACCACAAGCAGCATCAAAACCGGCGAGGCCAATATCGACGAGTGTGGCAGCTACGCCACCTGTAAAAACGGCACCACTAAGAGTGAAGTTGTCACCGGCATTGTCATTTTCAACAAGTGTCATTGCGTTACCGGCAGTACCGTAGGTATCACAGGTGAAAGTAAGCGTATCAATAAGGTCAGTTGTCACAGCAATACCTGGACAATTTCCGCTCATCGCTGCGAAGATAACTGCCAAAGTAGCTGCAATGTCAATTCCGGCATTCCACTCAACGCCTTCTGTAAAGTCAGTACCGTTAATTGTCAGCACATCGCCTTCACCGGTCGGATTGAGGATAATCTGGATTGTACCGAATGCCTGTACACCAGCAACTCCAGCGCCGGTCGTTTCGCCAGTAAGCTCAACACCAGCAATGGTGAAACTCTCACCAGCGTCAACATCTTCGGTGATGTTTGTGGTAAATTTGACTGCGCCTGTTGCTTTGGTAAAGGTGTCGATGACGTATGGACCACCACCAGCACCACCAGTCCATGCAACAGACTGGCCGACAAGGTTATCACCAAGCCCAGTTCCGTCAAAAGCAGCTAAATCATCTGAGCCGAACGTGTCGGCGGTCAGGCCGGTAACGTAGCCGGTAATTGAACCAACTTCAGTCAGACTGAGCGGAACGGCAGGATCGAAGTAAATCTTGTTACCACTGACGCGATAAACAAGCCCATTATCTACATGACCAGAACCGACAGAATCCTCCAACAGAATTCGCATTCCGCTCTTGAAGTTGCGGCCCGATTCAACCAACATTTCTGTAGCGTTATGACGTGTTTCGGCAGTGGTTGTGGTTGTAGCGCGGTGGGCAGTATTGCACTTGATGTCCGAACCACCAGCGATACTTGCAGCCGGGGTGAACTCCTTGACAGTAATTGTCGAGGCAAGGTTATCAACAGCGGCTACAAAAGCCTTCTCGGTATTTGTGCCGTCCGTGATGTGTACAAGATCGCCAATTTCGATGTAGTTGAAGGCGTCAGCTTCTACGATTTCGATAGATGAAATCGGAACGCTAATCACCAAGGCAGTCACCGTCGTAAAGATGTATCGTTCTGTAGTGACTTCGGCGTCAAGCGACCACTTTCCTGCCGAGGAAGCATCCAGCTTGAGCGTATCTACACCAGATGAATCTACCAACATTGTAGAGCCAGTTAATGCATCTGTACCAACTGCCCTGCCGATTGCTAATTGGGACGCCCCAACGTTGTTTTTGCGCTGTTTGAAAAAGTGGTCAGCGAGAACGGGGCCATGATTACCTTCGTGATAGCCGCCGTACATGCGCTTGAACTCTTCCCAATTCCCAGGAACCCAACTTTCGTCAGTTGGGCCTCTTCTGAAAATCCCAACCATTCCAGACAATTCGAGTCCAAGGGTTTGAGCCGCAGGTTGACTTGGTCTTTCGCTTACCTGAACGCCCGGTGCATCTGCGGCGTTACCAAATTCTGTTCCCATTGCCACTCTCCTATGTAGAAGGATTGCTTCTCTGACATTCAACAGATTCGATTATCTAAAAGTTAAGGAGTCTTTTTGTCAAGACTTCTTTTTAGATTTCCGACTCTTTTTCGCTTTTTTCTTTTTCAACACAGGTTTAGGTCGGACTATTTCTTCAGACGGAGTATCTTTAGTAACCAGTCCGGCAGGGGGGTGCGAAGTTTTGTTAGGTTGAGGTTGAAAGGGTGGGGACACATAAATTTCTGCAATGCCGATTTCACGATTATTTTCGTGAAAACAGACTGCTTGGTGCCCTCGTTGATCCTCCGTTATCTGAGTCGAACCACCAGCCGCAAGGCGAATGGGAGGATTACATTCGATATTGAGCGGTTTACGGCGCTTGTTAGTGAGGATATATTTCTTCACTGGTCACACCTCCTTCATCGTCAAGACTCATGCGGTTAGTTGTTTCAGTGTTCGTGCCGCTTACGAACTCTATTTCAGAAATCAACGGCAACTCTTTATATTCCTCTCTCGGCACGTTCACTACAAACACAAAAACGCCTGTCCGAGAGCTTATTTGATCTTCTGGGTCTGATGTGTTTCTCCATGCCGTCCGGTCAAGGACGATAATTTCTTGACCACTGGCGAGAGAATAGCAAACGGGGTTTTCTTCAAAAAACCGTGTCAGTGTTGAGGACACAGCATCGCAGAAGTGCGCAAGGTTTGAAATAGATCTGATGAAAGTAACCATGTCATGTTGGGTAGGTAAATCTCTGATTCGTCCGAGGAGTCTGCCGACAGAGCAATCAATCTGCAATCCCTCATTGGAATCGCTGCGCTTGTAATCCTCTGATACCTCGATTGTGATGGCGTTTATCGGCTCTATTTCGTAATCGACATTTGACCCTATAGTGACTTCTGGCCTTCCCAAGAAGTTGAAAATTATACAACTGCTGGCGGCTTGCTGTGTTGTGAACGTGAAAATTTTTGTATCGGTGTTGAATGTACCTACTACAGCAACGCCTGTAGTGACGTTTCTTACGCTTTCTACACTCAATATTGCAACAGAATCAGTAAACTCCGTCAAATCTACCGTCACAGAAGCCTCTGGTAAAACAACGGAACCTTTGTAGCGGATCTCGGCAGTTTCCAAATGATCTTTGAGGGTGAGTTTGAAATCTTCAATGTAATCGTAGTGCGCTTCATACGATACCGCTGTGTAAAACAGCACAGGCGAACTTTTTCTATCGGTGCTTGAAGTTAATCTCGCTTTGATTTTAAGCCGCATGTCATTTGCGTTCTTGGTGAGTGTGTCCAAGTGCGTGTCTATTTCAAGGATCGTAGAAAACTGTAGGGGGTCGGTATCGCTTGTCGCCAACACCCATGTTACTAAGCTGTCGTCCCAATAATAATATGAGTACACCCCGCTTAAAGCTATGCACGAAACTTGATAGCCGATTTCGCCATTGTTAAGAACACTGCAATCAAAAATGGAGAAAAACTCTGTAATGCTGTCGCCAACAAGTTCAGGGAAAATAATTGTTGAGCCTTCTGTGTAGTCCCCGTGTGGGTCGAATCTTCCTTGGGTGTCTTGCTGTTTCAATGACACAAAGCTGTTCATAACAGCTAATTCTGTATCATCAAAAGAGAATAGAGACGGGTTAGAAAAACTGTGAAGCTTTGTAACCACTACTAACCTTTACCTTCCATTTGCTGTTCGGCGTCAGTAAGAAGCTGGCGTATGTCAGCAGTATCTTCCCTGCCTTTGACAAACGAACGAATTTCCTCTACAGTAACACCTTCGCCAATTAAGATGTCTGACAATTCTTTGTTTCCGTTGGTGATAATTTCTGTTTCGCTTTTGGAAATTGGAGCAGAGAAGCCACCATTGGCTTCTGCTACTTTTATCACGGTATGAATTGCCCGGAGAATTTTGGTGGATGCGAGATTGCCCTTAATCTCATCAAACATTTTTCCTCCTATTGTTCTGGTCAAAACTACACATCCGCTCTTCTTCCTTTTCCTCGTCCAACAAACCATCCAGATCCCGCTGCTCATTCTGTATCTGTAGGGTTAGGGTTAGGGTTAGGTAATAAATAATCATCTATTTCATCACCTTCTGCGGCCCCAGGGACCCTACACTCCTGAGAGTCGAAAGAGTACGAGCAAGGATGTTCAATGCGCCAACAGTGTCGGAATCCTGTTTGTAATTACAGGCAACACATTGAAATTCCTCTCCTCTTCGACTACGTTTATTCACCGTATTACAAATAGGACACGTTCGGGAAGTGTTTCGGGGATCAACGCTGACAACACGAACACGGTTCTGTTGGGCTACTTGCTTGATCCTTGTAATCACTTGCCTGTATACCCACGGTGAAATGGCCTTTCTAAAGCTCTTGTTTCTGTTTTTCTTCTTCCCACGCTTGAGGTTTCTCAAGTCTTCTACGCCGATTGCTTCAAGGCTGCTCCACGGTAGTTGTTTAACAGCAAGATTAATTAGATTATCCCGCTCTGTGAAAGCCCTTCGTCTACTCTTAGACCCAGGTTGTCTTCTTACAATCTTGTCCCTGATTTCCTTAAATTTAGTTCCATAGTGACTTCCATTAGAATCAGAAATAAGTTTATTAATTCCTATATCTACACCAAGAATACTTCCTACCTTGAATGTAGCATCTGGGATATTCACCCAAAGTATTATGGCATCTTCAGATAAAGCACATCCTTGAATTAAAGTAGCTCCCTGTTTATTCAGCCATTTTCTAAGAATTTTTGTTGCTCGTGTTGGTAGCCATATTCTTTTTCCTTTTTTGAGGGTAGAGAGCTTTATCATAATGTCAAATTCACCTTTGCCGTCCTCAATTGTTACAAACTTCGCATCAAGGATGGCAGCACTTGTAAATTTTGGGCAAGATACTTGTTTCTTAATTGCTTTTGCTGACTTTATGGTGCCGGTTACAATATCAAGCGCCTGCTTAAGTGCTTGGCTTTTGTAGCGTACAGATAATCGTGTGCCTTTAAGACGTTCAAGTGTCAATTTATCCAACCTACCAGGAATTTCCCACAAAGATTTGATGTAGAAGTTCACTCCAGCCCGATAGGCTTCAAGAAGTGCTGCTACTTTTCTGAGTTTTGTTTTCGTAAGAAACTTGACCGTTAGCTTACAGGCTCTACGCACATCTGCCCTCCCTACGAAAGTGCTCCGGTCAAGACTAAAATAGCCATAGCCACACTACACACCCCACCAAGTATTGCAAAGCCAAATAAAACTAAATCTTTCATTCCGCTTTTTGAAACCATATCGTGTTCAATCAGTTTGTGTTGTTTCAACGGCTGGCATCGATATTCGGCATCGTGCATATATCGTTCGATTTTAATCAACCGTTGAAAAAAACCCTCGTGTTCTTCAGCATAAGTTTTGAGAAATTCCTTGTTGAGCTTTATAAGGTATTTAACTCCAATTTCGTCGTTAAGATGATTCTTTTTATCAGGCATTGGAGGCTCCTACTGGAGAATATCCTTGATTTCTTTCAATAGTTCTTCTACACGCACCATCAGTTCACGCAAATTCTCTTCAGTTGGTTCTTCTTTTTGTTCTTTAGAACAGCTACTTATTATTCGCGTGAGAAGCCCGCCTTTGCCATTACCGTTGCCATTCTTTCTCCCGGTAACACCTCTCACGATAGCTTTAACCACTTCAACCGTCGTATAGGCACCTACAACCAAGCCCACAAGCTGCAAAGCCCATTCCGGCATTCCTTCCAGTGGTGCAATCTGTGTAGTATTGGCTGCTGCTTTTGCGAAAAAGGAAATCATTCAAAAGCCTTTCGTTTTTAATGCTTATTATGGCCAATCAACAATGCCGGTAGAATAGGTAGCACCATTTGCAACTAAAACTCTGCCTATTTTCAAACTGTTTCATCGGCAGAATACCCTCCTGTTTAGTTGTTTCAATCCACGCCTCCGTGAAGGGGCAACTACACTTCCGCAGTAATGTTGTCCATCTCTTTCAAAATTTGTCCTTTCACTAATACTACCATGTTGTTATTATTCTTGACAAAATCATAAAGCCACTTGAAATCCGTGTTATCGACCGAGATTAACCCTTTTTTGTATAGCGCCATAGCCCAATCAAGCAGCTTAATGGAATCTCCTTCTGTCTGCCCAACCAAAGTGTTAGCTAACACTTGGCCAAGACTCATGTCATTTTCGTGGCCGCTTAGATCCACCACTGACTTCTGAAGATCAATTACTCTCATTGTAGCCTCCTGTGTTTAAGTGTGAGTAGACAACTGCTTGTTTAGTACCTGAAATAGTCAAAAGTCCATCAGTTATTTTATCTTTTCACCTCCTATCTTATTTTTATATTCTTTATTTCGTGTAATCAACCCAACCAGTAGTTATTGAATAACCAGTAAGAGCAAAAGACAAATTTCCGCCGCCAGATGCCCCACTTAACATGATATAGGCATGATTATCACTACTTCCGTAAGCAGTCATATTACCGTGAGCCACACCACGGTCATCCCCTGTATATTTAGTGTGGAGAACAAAATCTATCATTTTTGTAACAAGACTACCAGTATCAAGTCGTGGATTAGTTGAAGTTAAAGAGGTGGTAAAATATTGTCTATATATGGTTCCGTAAATTCCACCGTGTTGATCAGGCGAATAGTATTCTGTATTCACCACAGCGGTTTCAAAATGTCCACCTGCCACATCCCACAATTTTGTCGCAAAGCCATCTTTTGCTATTATACCGCCTCTTACATCTAATTCAGCCTGTGGGTTTGCTGTCATTATTCCAACATTACCATCAGTGGTGATAGTCATGCGTTTTGTATCGTCTGTGCTAAAGCCTATCGCACCAACTTGACGATTAATTAAACTGATGTCATTATTTCCGCTTGAGGTATTTCCGAGATACCAAAGCTGTGTATTTCCATTAAAAGAGTTATGCCCTGTAATAACTGAATTAGAAAATTCACCTGTACCGTTACTAGTTACATGGAGCATGCCACTTTGAAAACCTCCAATTACTCCGGGGAGAGCACCTTTAACTTCAAGAGGAGCGTTTGGAGTAGATGTACCAATACCAACATTACCAATATTAGTTATCCGCATTTTCTCTGTATTACCAACACCACCACCTGTATATGTAAGAAAAGCTAAATCAGCAACATAATTACCTGCTGCAACACCAGTAGTGGCATAAGCAGTTACCGAAGCCCCAGCTCTCCAATTGCCTGAATGATACATATTCAAATTAAAAGAACCAAGATTATCACCTGCAATAACACTTGCTCCACTTGCAAATGTTCCTCTGCCTCTTCCAACTGATATACTTGGCATTGTAGAATATCTTGTTAGAGAAAAAACCTTCAGGGTTGCAAAACCACCACCATCTTCTGTTAGAAGATTTAGAGATACAGGCAGTCCTGAAGACCCGCTTCCGCCCCATGCCGAAAGTTCAACATTAACACCATCGTGATAAGTTTTTCCACCAAATAAAGCATTTCCAACTACTTCAAGTTTTTGTGTTGGATTATTTGTTCCAATGCCTAATCTATTATTGGTGTCATCCCAAAACAAATTGGCGTTATCTTGAGCTACTCTACCCAAGGAGTCAGCAAAAAAAACAGATCCCTCTGTTAGAGATGCGCCTGACAATTGGAAATTATCAAATACAAAACCTGTCGCAGAACCACTTGCAGTTTCCCAAGCTCCATCCGTACCCGCTCTCAAAACAGATACATTGACTTTTGTTAATGTAGCAGCATCTGACCCATTCGCTACAAATTGATTATCAGTGAAATCTTCAACGGTAGATATAAGTCCGATACCTCGAATAGTGAGAAGATTAGCAGCGTGTGTAAGAACTTCAAAAATACCATCATTTTCACCAGTGTTAGTATCACTTATCTGAACCAAATCTCCTACACCAAAAGTGGCAGCACCAACAGTAACCACAGTTGGGTTACTTACTGCATTGACACCTGCTATGAAAGCCCCTGCACTAACTGAATCTGCGGTAGCTGTTGGCAAATAGTTCGATACGAGTCCTGCTGTTTGAGCAGCAACAACAGTATGTCTAGCATTCAAATATAGATGATTATCGGAAAAATTGACTGTTTCTGAATTACTAATAATCTTTGTGCCGTCAACAAGCAAATTACCAGAGATATGTGCATCACCATTAATATCCAAAAGACTGTTTGGAGTCGGAGTTCCAATACCTACATAACCACCGTCTTTAACAAAAATACCATTGCCACCATCATCATAAAGCTTAAGCCCATCTCCATCCCTTGCTCTAATTTCGTCTATTTGAATGTTTATACCATCATCTACTAATAAATTGGTTTTCAAATAACCAGCATTAAACAATGCTGTTGCCCCATTAGTTGTTAATATAATATCCGTATTTTGAATATGACTTAAAGCACCACCAAGTTTATTCCAGAAAAACATGTGACACCCCAAATTCCTGTTTAAGGTAAAAAAGTCCGCTGTTAGCCTCATGTCTATACAGTGTATAGATTTAGAGACTATCAAACAAAAGCATAAAACAAGTTGGCTGTAGCAACACCTTGAGTTTTAACAATGAATTTAGTTGCAGACCGAGCAGTGTTAAATTGACCGCCTATCCTATCGGTAGCTTTAAGTGGAAACAACCCAAGACCAACAGGTGAAGCAACAGGGATTATAACTGAATCAAAATCTTTGTCTAAAGCAATATAAATCGTGTTGATAGCATCTGCATTCCACAAAGTATAACTACTTACACCTTGAGGAACAATAATTTCTCTTCCTGTAGAGTCAACTGTTATTTCCCCTGCACGTTCTGGTCGTGTTCGTCCAGCCACAATTTACCCCTAAACAAAAATAAACCGAACAATTACCGCAGCACCGCCAGATTTGAACGAAAAACGGGTAATTGGGTTAATTGGGTTAAATGTACCACTCAGGCTTTCATCTTTAGATAAAGGAAACTGTCCTTCGCCGGTAGTCGGGAGCAATTTTACATGTTTGGTAATTCCAATATGAAGAATGTCACTTGCACCATTGCTGTCATTGACTATGACATAACCATCGACACCAGCTACAACCTCAACTTCAACACCAGTGGCATCGACGCTTATTTCACCGGCCTGTTCGGGTCTTGTTCGTTGCGCCATAATATACTCCTATATGGAAACCACAACTTTGTTAATAATATTCATAATGGCTACAATAGCCTCTTCTCGAATATCTTTTTCCGCATCTTGAAAACCCGGTCGCAGAAACGGTCGTGGTGGCAAAATTTGAGATTTGCCTGTCACTGGATTTTTTGTTACTGCCCCGAATTCGTGAATTAAAGCTAAGTTAGTTCGCCGTTTTGGTTTACCTCTCATAAAATTCTGAAACACGCCAACCCCATAGCTGTATTTAGACACTTGTTTGAACTGAATGGCGTTATACAACTCGCGTAAATCAAAAAGAGGTTTTGCAGAACTGAGTTTTCTCGTCGAACCCTCTCTGTTCATGTCTTTGTTCGACCGTCTTGTTATCAACGTCCAAAGAACTATATCTTGATATGGCGTTTCAGCGGTTCTTCTACGCCCAGATTTCGATGAAGAAACAAAAGCCAGATCCGGGTTAGCAAGACCCTTGAAAGGGAGATCGAAATTACCGCGTTTCGACATCCCTTTTTTAATTTTCGAAACCAAAAGTTTACCAGACCTTTCGATAAACTCTCTGATTTCATATTCAGCAATCGTGATAAGCCGTGTTTGTAACAAAGTTTGAATTTTAACCCACGGCCCTGATACTTGTATACCTGCTGTAGCTGTCTCTACAGTAATAGCCATCAGTTTCTCTCCGGGTCGTCAGCACAAATCACATAAATAAGCAGATGTCGTTTCGAGAAAAAGTAGTCTGGTGCTTCAGGCCGCACTTCAGTTATGACGGCGTTGATTTCTTTGTGGTGACTTGGGGCAGTTTCAAACGATACCACAATGTCCCCACTTTTAATGTCTTGTGTGCTGTCATCATTTCCCCACAAACCAGCGCGTTTCAGGTCAACCGGCAAGAACACGACATAAAATCCAGTTTGTGGATCGTCGCCGTCCGCTGTAGGTGAGCGTTTTTCAAGCTTTCCACGACGTATTTGACCCTTAACCGTAATGACATTACTGCGTTTTTGCAGAAATAATGGCTCATTATACCCGCTTTTACGCTCAGAAGAGCCTTTTGCGGGGATAATCGTCCGCTTTATGGCGATATTACTCTTATTTAAGACCGGAACTGGCATCAAACACTCCCGATATAAGGCGGGCGCATGTACCCATCAATCAAACTATCTGCATATTGGTCGCCAGTGAGGGAAAATGTCGCTCCACCCCCTTGTTCTTGCGATGTGAACCGTGACCAGAAAAAGGCATCTGTACGCATCGACTTGATCCCTTCGTTTCCAACGAAATTTTCCCCTACAAGACCAGGGATCATACGGTTTTTAGCCAATATGGCTGTTCCGTGTACGATACCAAAAGGAACTCGTCCAAAACATGACACAGCAGTTGTAAATGGGCGCAAAGGTATCCCAGGTTTGCGCCCAATTGCTTCAAAAGTTATGTTTTTGGTTGTGTAGTCAACAGTAATCACTTCCACCCAATGCAGAATGTCGTTAGAACCGCCATCCATGTCGCCAAACACAAGAATATCACCTACTTCAACGTAATCAACGCTATTGAGCTTTAACGATGTAGAATCATGCTTGATTTCTGTTGTCAACATCGTTGTGTATTCTTTTTCTGGTTCCATCCAGCCAAATAGCCCATCAAGTATGATGTTTTGAGCACCTCTGGGGAATGCGCTTATTGTACACAAACTCAAACCGTTACTGCCAAGCAACTTGACGAATTGGTGGTCACTTGTTCGCTCATAAGTGTCAGCATTAAGGGTTTCAGTCCCGCCACTAAGAGCAAAAACCCCTATGCTGGAAAGCGACTTGTCGTTATTGATGCTGATGCTGGTAATATCCAGAATTGGGTAGATAGAAGGGTGGTACAGAAGATTTTCGCCCCTGCCGTCAATATGGACTGTTTCTTTTTTCGGCAGAAAGGTTTCTCCTGTCGCTTTATCAATGTGCTCGGACGCCCGTACAATCCCTTGACGGATCATATCGTTTGAGATGTCCGGTTCGTTTTCTTCTGTTACTCCTGTGATGCTTCTAAAGGTAGCAACAGTGGCGTATTGCCTGATTGTCCTCATCTGCTGCCTCGTTAGTAAAAAAGCGGGGCACAAGTCCCCGCTATGGCGATGGCGTAAGGTAGGAGGCTATTTCCAGTCCTGACCATCGACTTTTTCTTCCGACTCTTCAAGCATCTCGTCGATAAATGCAATAAGAGTCGAGCGAGGATTGCGGTCGATACGCTCGTTTTCCATCTTCTTGTGGGCGAGAAGAATATCGCGGTCTGTGGAGCTTGCGACAACCTTCTTAGCCTCGACCACATTAAGTTTTGTAATGTCGAATTCGAGTAGTTGCCTTTTTTCGACCTTCATCTCAAGGATCTCGGATTTGTCCGGCTTGTTTTCCGGTTGCCGCGTAGCCTTCACAGAAAGCGCATGTGGGAAGCGACCCTTGTCTGTTTCGAGCACTTCAAATCTTTTCCCGTCTTTGTCGCATTCAACGATCAGTTTCCGATTTCGGCACTGTCCTCGTAAATATTCGACATCCAAGTCGTAGGGGATATGGACCGGCTTGTCTGCGTAAAAATGAAACGGACGTTTCGTTACGCGAGAGCGAACGGTAAATTCAAACCCCTGTTTTAGTACAAAATAAGCACCCAAAATAGCCTCCTTTTCTCGCTGGAAATTATCGAGTAATTGGTAAGCGACGCAGCCATATAATAGCAGTTGCGTCGTTACTGGCACCGCCACCAGTAGCGGTGTTGGTGACAGTAATAACTGTACCGGGTTCGCAAATACGCAATGATTTCGCGTAATCGTCAAGCATGGCGGCTTGCGGAACAGCTTCGTCCGCCTTAAGGAGAATCTGTGTGTGAACGTCCACAGTGCCGTTTGTAATTTTGAAATCAGAACTGGTTGTTCCAACAGTCAGGGCATTGACACTTATGCCTGCAATTTCGCACTTGAACGGAACTGCAAACAGTTCGGTCGAAGAACCTGCTGTGTCAGGAAGAGCGACAGGGACAGCAAACATCGAAGCTTCGGCCAAAGCCTCTTTCAGCTTCTCAGTTCCACCTACGGCTTCACCAATCCCTTCCAGCCCTTTATCTACAGGCCAAGTTCGCATGTGTTGCTCCTTATTGTGACTACTCTCACGGTTTTAGCCGTGAGTTTTTAGACAAAGTTGTCAAAGTGTGTAATCCCACACTCAATAAGGGCGGCGGTTAAACCGCCCATCCTAATTTTCTACAGTAGAAAAGCCAGTTGTCAGTCTATTCTCTGACCCTAACATCAACACCATAGCACATGCCGTCAAGGTTCTCGATGTTGATCGCAACCTGATTGTAGACGAATGTTTCGATACCGTCCAAATCAGGATTGTACCTTGCAAAAATCCTCGTGCCATCGAGGATACCGAAGATGATATTGTTCGGATGCGTAAGCAAGACCGAGCCACCTTCAGCAACTGTCTTGTGAGCACCAGCGGCAGCGCCGGTAACAGCAGCAACAGTTAGGCCGAGAAGAGTGTAAGCATCATTGGCGACTGCTTCAACGTCAACTTCCGAAGCTGCGCCTGTTGTAGGTGACTCGATTACCAATCGGCCCATACCGTCATCACGGGCGACGTGACGGTAAAGCTCGTGCTCGTCCAGGGCAATATATGCGGCATCGGCATATATCGCAGCGTTGATCTGATTAGCAACAGCAACGGCGTTAAGGGTGTCGTCAGTGAGAACAAGTGCAACTGTGCCTTGGTTGTCGATGTCGAGCGTAACCGCGTTACCGGCACCTACGGCGAAAGGCCCAAAAGCCGTTCCATATACGATTGCGCTGGTGGAGTTAGTTACGTCGAGGTCGATGTTGTCAGGCATCAGTTCGACTTTAGTAATCGGATACCCATAAGGGCTGATCACGTTGCCGAGCAGAGCCGCGTCGCCTACACCAGTACCACGGTCAGCAAGAGAATCGGCGAAGTCAACCCACAAGGAGTCGGGAATGAAAAATGACATACCCTTGGTTTTGAGATACTGCTGGGGGATCATTTTCCGCATTTCACGGAAAATAGAGCGCCCAATAGTCTGGCCTCCGAAGCTGTGGATGTGAGAACCTTCAGCAAGATTAAGGATGCCGTTTGCACGACGCAAAAGCCAACCGGTGTCGGTGTTGTCAGCGGCATACGTGGTGACATCGCCATTGATAAGCAGGTTCTCAAAGTCTGTGGCGATTTGCTCAATGAGCATCATCTGGACATCGCTTTCCAGCCTGTCCTGTTCGATGTTGCTTTGGAGAGCTTCTGTGGTGATGTACCAGTAGCTCTTGGTTTTGGCGGAAATGAGTTGAACCTGATTAGAAACAAGCGTTGCCGGATCAGCCGAAGCCGTAGTCCACTCACCATGAGCGCGAGTGATTGGACGGTTGATCCACAGCTTGTCAATATCAATTGCCGGGTTCTTCATCCTGACGACCCGACAAACTCCAAGCATCGTCGAAAACTTCTTGACGTATTTGATGAAATTCTTCTGCTGCTGAGCATTGAGTGTACCACCGTCAGCGAAAGAAAGACTGTCAAGCGCCTTTTCGACCAGTTCGACGTTGGAGTTTTTCCTTTCCTCGTCCATCTGTTCCTCCGAGAAAAAATAGTAATGGTCATAAAGGGGGAACGAAAAGCTCCCGCCGAATTAGCCAATCATGCCTACGCTTTGCATGACAGTTTTATTGATTACCCCGTTGAAGATGTCGGGATCATCATCGTCGTCGTTTGCGTCAAGAACGTCTTTCGTCCGTACCGCGACAGAAGCACCCTGACGCGAAATGGGCTGTGTCGAAACCGACGAACGTGCCGCCTGCTCTGACTGTATTTGTGATTTGAACGCCTCCAACTTTTTGTCGAAACTTGCTTCGAGATCGCTGGCGCTCTTGTTAAGAAGCCCCTGAATTGCGGCAAGCATATCTTTGTCGGTATTATCACCAACGTCAGGTGTAGCCGAACCAGCATCTCCTTCCTGAGTCTGAGTAGCCGGGGTTTCGGCTGTGCCTTCGGCAGCAGCTTTGCCCTCGTCTTTATCGTCGTCATTGTCGGAATCGAGTGTAGACGCCTCTTCTGTGCTGACTGTAGTAACGGCCTGCGCATTGTCGCCCGTGGCCTCATCGGCAACCACTTCTGGCTGTTTTTCCTCGATGTGTTCTTTGAGAACCGCGCCCAAAGCAACCCACGTTGCGTACAAGTCTTTGAGTTCCTCTTCCTCGAATTTGCCTCCTGCCTTCTCAAGATCCCCGGCAAGACGAAGGACATCTGACTTGACAACGCGAAGGGCAACAACGCCTTCCGCAATCGCTGACATGTTAATGCCTTCTGTCAGGGCCAGGGTGTTCTTGAAGCGGTGAGCAAAGTTCTTGGCCGCGAGGTCTTCTTTGGAAAGCACTGCGACGTTTTTGGTTTCGTCACTGACGGTCTGATCTCCGTCCATACCATACTCCTTTACACCAAAATTAGAGCGTTTATCTGAAATTTCTTTTTGTTCAACTGATTTCCAAATCTGAGCCGCTACAGAACAATTTCCAACCTGTCCACCCTTAATGAAAGCTGAGTCGAATCGAGTTCTGCCAACAGAAGCCCACCCCTTGCGGGTAATTGCGATGTGATCGAGGGAAATACGATTGATCACTCGGCGGGTTCTGCCGTCTTTTGTCTTCTCGTAGAAAACGGCATCAGATTTGGTAAAGTCGATTATCCCACCAATCGACATTTGATAATTTTCAATATTATTGAAAAGTTCGTGTGCGTCAGGGTGATCTTTGCGCAACCACGCCCTGATGTAAAACTCGTAGACATTGCGGTGGACTTTTAAGTCCTTTTCTTCAATTACTCGTTCTTCAAAAAGAACGTCAGAACTTACAATTTTTCCGAGGCGGAAAACTCCAAGATGTCCCGGAAGGAGGTCGAGCGAATTGCCGTCACTGGTTTTCGTAGTGACCGCACTCTTCATATCTTCAAGAGCTTGTGTGCTCATTCTCTCTGTATCGTTGTCTTCGATTGTGTCACTGGCGATTCCAGTAACATACATTTCTCCATCGCTTGTGTCTTTTGTGACGAACAATGGGCAAGAAAATTCATACCGACTCATCTTAGTTCCTCCATTTCAATAATTGAGATGTAATACTTATTTTCTTTCTTGTCAACAATAAATTCTTTTTTCTGCCTTTAGACATTATTCGAACCATACATACCTTTGATCATTTCTTGAAGCATTGTGCTGGCAGCCTTGTTTTCAGAAGAGGTGTCTCCGGCCTTTCCGCCTTCTGATTCTTCTTCTGGAGTTGTTATCTGCTCCGGTTTTTCTTGGTTCTCATCTCCCACAGAATCGGCAGAACCTTTTGGTTCGTCGGTCATAACGCCAAGATTCCAACCACGATTGGCCAACACAACAACAACCGGCAATGGCAGGTCGGCCCATACATATCGCGGCTCCTGCGGGTATGGAGGTAAGCCGAATCGTTTACGCATATCGTTTGGCGTAATCGCACCCCACTTGGCCAGCTTTTCGTCAACAGTGGCCTGGTTTACAAGGTCTTGTGTAGTAGATCTGTTGAACCTGATTCTTACAAGCGGCTCAGTTTCAAAAAGAAGTTCTTGTTCTGTTTTTTTGATGAAGTGGCAATAGTGTTCTTTCCGCATCTTCTCAATGAAAGCCTTGAACGGGTTGTCTTCTTTGGCATAGCTCCCAAATAAGGAGTTGTTCGATTTAGAGGTTATAATTTCTTGTCCCTTTGTTTTGGCCTCAGCCAACGAAACAGAAAACGGACGACAAACGACATCACGAATGATGGTCAGGAACAACAGGTGTTCCCGTCGATGTGCTTCTGGCTCGAACGTCTGCTCGCTGGTAATTTGTCGCCCGACATCGCCACTTGCTCTGTTAATGTCCGTAAGTTCGAAAAACACAGGTGAAATCCCAAAAGATTCACTAATTTCTTTGTTATTTGCAGACTTGTAAATCTGGAAACTTGCGTCTTCTGTAACGCCAATGGTGAGAGGTTCGAGTTTGATTCGAACATTACTCTCACGGTTTATAGCCGTCTTTTTCACTTCTGCTTGCAAGATAATTGTGCGGCCTACTTTGTCTGGCCCTTTTAAGCTGGCGTTCCAGAAATTTTCAATCGCTTGGCGACTGTGCTCATTTAACGAACCGCCTTCAACAATTACTGCAAACTTTGGGACAGCTTCGTTACGAAACAGAGCGACGTTGCGTTCATCTACAAGACGATTCCCAGTGATTGCTGGTGTGGCGGCAGCATGACGCGGAATACCATATATCGTATTTGATATGGTGGGGATCTTAAAGTGAATTAACTCGTATGCCGAATGCTCTTCAATTTCTTCTGAAGAAACTGTTTCATCTGTCAATTCACCTTCTGTGTCAAGACCAAACTCTAAACCTGTTCTGCTGTCAATAATTCTCTTATCGCCGAAATCCTTAAAATAGACTTCCTTTTCACCTTCGCCCTTCATCTGAACCCACCCACACCGAGCTTCAGAAGTTCTGCGAACTGTAATTGAAGGAATCCAATATAGGCCATTGATTTCGTCAAAGGAGTTTCTGGCAACCTCTAAGTAACCATTACCGGTGGCTTCTTCATCTTTTTTGGTAAGCACCATTAAATCAGTGAATGATTGTTTGTTGTTTGGATATTTTAGGAGTGCTTCAATCTTCTCTGTTTGCCAGTCAATCTCTGCTTGCTGCTCAGATGTAGCGTTTTTTTCGCTGATTGAAGCTACGGTATCCCAGCCACCGCCAATAGTGTTGGTTGTTATAATATCAATGCACTGATGAAGTCTGGTTGACTCTTCCAAGAATTGCACCCAACGCTCAGGTGGATAAGGCGGCTTGATGTAGTCGCCACGGTACATGTTGAAAGGGTCAGCTATCTGCATACTGTCCCGATCAACCCTTTTACCGCTACGGGTCGTTCTTGTGCGTGTACCAATGATCGATGCCTTGACCGTTGGTGTTCTAAACCTGGCGTTATTCAGGTTCAACATTCCGCATTATCTCCTCTTTGCTTTTGATACACAGACTAACTGAGTTTGTTGTAAACCCGAATAAAGAACAAACCCCACCAACCGCATTACCTATTTTTTTTGGTTCCATGCCAGGAACGAAAAGATCACATGCAGCACAATACATGTGACCTCTTTCGTCAACCATCCCTGACTCTATGCGTACTTCCTCTTCTTCCGCTTCTACAAGCCGATGGAGATAAAGGACCAGCCCGTGCTTAAAAGCATACGACCAGCCCTTTTCTCCGAGACGATTGAGTTTCGCAACAATCTCTTGCGGCTCGTCATTGGCATCAAGCATAACGAAGCGATGTTCGACTTTCGTTTTCATTACTTCTCGCCGTACTTGCTGTCATCTCTGTTTTTTTTCTGCTCGATGATCGATTTCTGGCCGCTATCAGTGCCCTTCGCTGGGTTGTTAAGTTCGACTTTCTTCTCTCCGTCACCGGAGTTACGTCCGGTAACACTCTTAGTGCGAAGAGGCATCTTTTTCTTGGTAGCTTTATCCGGGTCCATAGGAACGCGACCGCCCCTACGAGCCTTACTACCAAGAGTACCGCCTGCGCCACCCTTGCGGTTTGTTGTTTTCTTGCCTGTTGGTTTCGGAAAACCCATAACAACCTCCTATTCGTCAGTAAAAGTTTCTCTGGTTTCTATTACAGTAACCGCGTCTTCCTGAGCATAGGGACCACCTTCACCATCGGCCCCTACAGGAATAACCTTCGGAACATCAATTGCGTGAGCATGTCCGTCGCTTGCCCCTTCAGTAGCAGACATGTTCTTGATTCGGTGAGAATGAGCCGGTCCTTTTGAAGTATTTCTGGTGTAGCCAAACATATCCAGTACATGGCCATCTGGCCCGAATGAAACAAAACACTCAAAACTATGAGAGTGTCCATTAGTTTCTTCTGTGATGCTGGAATGGTTAAGTCCAGACTCTTTCAAGATAAGAGACAAAACCTTAAATTGCTTTTTGACTCTGCTATGTTTTGGGTTTTTGTGAACAGAAGCCTCAACATTGCCCTGATCTTCACAAACCTTTTTGGTTTTCGTCAGTTTTCCTATGACCGCCTTTACCCCAGCAGTCAAAGTGATTGTACGGAACGAACCCTCCTTGAACAAACCAGGGTCTTTTTGACGAATACGGTATGAATTTTCTGTTTCGTGAACTTTTCCTGCTGTGTACTTGTGGCTTTTCGCCCACTTGATGGCCTGAGAGCGTGAGAACTTTGCCTTTGTGAAGATAAGTGTTTGCACAATGGTGCTCTGCTTTGTTGCTTTTTCAAGCATAACGGCCTTGAAGCTTGTGCCACAATCACAAAAAATGTTTACTCCCAGTGTTTGGGCTTTTACCGTACTGATTGTGTCATAGCAGCAATTACCAAGTTTGCCGTAAATTTTGTAACAAAGCTGCATAACTGGCTCCTTTACCACAAATATTTTTCACTCACGGTGATTTCTCCTTGTTTTATGTCACCCTTCGCAAATACTTCTTCTGTTTCTAACCCCACTTCGTCAACAAAATAATCGAGAAAGTTCCAATTCATCATACCGCACAAAAGTGCGTCAGGCCCGTGATCTTCCTTTTTTTCAGGTTTTCCACTCTTTCCTCTGTAGTACAAGAGTAATTGGCGCTTAAGTTTTTCGTTACCAGGTTCATCAGCACGAATATGGATTCGTCTCTTTGCAAACCAACGCGACACATTACCAATACCGTATTCCTTCCACTTGTTAAAGGCAACCGGTTCTACATCCCAGCCACGAATTGAAAGAAAGTCGATATTAAAAGGGTGCGAAGAGTCGCAGAATATCCCGAAATTCCCATATTCGAATTTCAATTGCTCCAACATCGAACCTATATCTTCGATACCAGCACCAGTTACGAAAATGGTTTTCGGAATTTCAAGCGTTCTGCCGTTAAAATGAATCGGACCAACGATTGCAGTTTCGCCCTTGAACCCCCAGTCAATCCCAACAATTTTACTGTCAAAATCTTTGAACAGCTTGCGTTTCTCAGGATCATCCAAGAACGGCAAAACAGTGCGATAAGATCTTTGGACGTGATATGGGTTATAAACAGGACCGGCAGATATTGGTCTGTTGCAGGCGTGTTCGACATGAAAGGTGTCACCATCACTTGAATTCATGGCACTAAGTACATTCTCAAAAGTGTAATAGCCATCGCTGTCACGCGCAACACCTTGGCACCAATTATGTTCGATGTGTGAAAAGCTTCCGTCCTCGTTATATATTGGGGTACGAAGCGTTAGGGGGCACTCTTCCATGCAAAATTTCTTGGCTTGTGGATCTTCTTTGGTGGCGTGTTTTCCCAAGCCTGAAGTGCATCGTTCCATTGTGTTGAAGACATTCCAGAAGTATTTTTTTATTCCTTGTTTCTCTGCTGTATCAAGTAAATTCTGAAAGTAACCTGTAGCTACATGGAATGTCGAAACCCATACCACCAGATACTCAGGTTCGCTGTAGACCCCTTGCAGAGCGGTGTCTACATACTGACCTATATTCTGGTCTTTTTGGCAACTCTCATCAGCGCAAAACAAAGGTACATGTTTTGAACGACTTTGCTTCTCTGACGCAGGCAAACAATTATGCACAATTTGCCCATTAGCAACATAACTTGGTTCGCCATCAATAGTTAAATCATAGACCAAACCTTGATATTTTACTGTTTCCAAACTCCTAATTGTATTCCAAACGCCATCTTCTGTTTGTAACCCGGTCGTGTATTTTCTTCGTTTAGTATTTCCTTCTACGACGCCAAGTTGAATGAAGCGATCATAATCACTTCCTGTCCATTGAACAATCCATTGCGGTTTGCGCCTGTACGTTTTCCCTCTAATCACAGATTCTTTACGATCTGATTGAAAGAAATACGGAGATGTGTTCAAAGCAGAAGATGCAAAAAGTACAGCAGTGGCGATTTGGTTAGAAATTGTCGAACAGCTTACGCCAGCGCCGCTTGTAGATTGAGGTTCAGTTACACAACCATCGGCTCTCAAATAACCACGCATAAGAGCTATTAACTCTTCTTCGGTAGCCCGTTCCAGTAACCAAAATGGCATTCTCTTTTCTTCTCGTTTACTACAATTTTCTTTTAGCCACCTAACAAAACCTGTTTTGAAAAACCGTGCTGTTCCGAATCCCTCTATTTTTCCTTCAGTATTGTGATCAAACCGCACTTTCCTATTAAAAGCTATATCTACTAATTCTTGTAGTTTACTAACTTGGTTTTCAAATAAATAAATAGACACGCCGTTACCAGAGCAGGAACCATCACCCAAGTACCAGCCTAAAATTTCATAAAACTCTTTGTTCAAAGGCAAAATTACTTGTTTCTCATTTCCGATTGTATCTTTTTCAGGTAACATAATGGTTTTGTTAGATTTTGGCGTGTTTTTCCATTTGGGTCTAAAAACATCATCGCATAACGACAGTTTCGCAGATTCAACCCAATCGGATTTACCTATTTTTCTGCCCCATCTTGTGCTGGATGGGTACTCTTTTACTTCCCGCGTTTGCCTGACCCAAATTTCATGATCTGGTGTAACCATTAGTTCCCTGTTACAACCAGCCTTTATTTTTACAAGTTCTCCGTCAAATTCGCGTGTAGAAACCGCCATGACAAGCGATAGTTTACCACTCTTGGTTAAAACACGGTCCCCTATTTTAATCTCGCAAATAGGAACCAAGCCCCTGTCGGTAAAAATCAAAGAATCTGGATGCAAACATTGGAGCGAGCAACCATTTTTGAGTCTGGTAATTGTTTGTCGTGGCTCGCCATCAAGAAGTTTTTCTACTCCTGGAATGCACGACCAAAAGTGAGTTGTGTAAGTGTAAACCTGTTTAGCCTGTTCCAAAGATCCTGCAAGGTCAATTCCAGACCAACCATCATAGTATATCCTCATCCACAGAATAATTGACACGCAAAGCGAGCCACCACCGCCACGGTTCTTCCAAAGTATTGCTTTCTTAATCTTCTTACCGTTAATGTCCTTGCCGTAGAAACAGTCGGTGATGAATTCAAGCTGTTCCCAAAATAGAGTGATATTATTGGCATAAGCGCCCTTGATTGCCTTCAACCACGTCTCTACGAAGCGTTTAACCGCATTGGCTCGACGCATATATGTCGTAGCCCACAACTCACCGGGACGCTGATCAAATTCTACCCCCTTCAAGTCAGGCAAGCCATAATTGACAGGATGCCAATAAGGGCGGTCAAGGTGACGTGTGCGGTTTATACCACCTGCAATTGCGCCAAATATACCCATAAAAAAACTCCTGTAAGCTAATGTAAGTTTACAGGAGAATTATTGGCTTGTCAAGTTGTTTTAATCCCAATTTATATTAAATTTCAATTCTACATCATTTTGTACTTCCAACCCCCATACGTCCCAACCAGGCCGTTTTAATCGAGCAAATAACTCTAACATCTTGCGGTCAGGCATTTTAGAAGTTGCACTTTCAACAAGATCATAAAACTCGTTCGGCTTTGTAGAATGACCAATATGTTTAGCAAATACGACGTTTCTCTGCTGACACTTAAATGCCGCTACCTTCCCTTTTATGCCCAACAACAAAAATTCTGACTGTGCTCTAAACCATGAGCCAAGACCGTAAAATGGCTTGTTGTGTTTTGTCATCTTCACCCATGTAATTGTGTGCTTGTAGGCAAACCCCCAAGATTTCATAAGCTCCATAGACTCTGGTTTCATAGCGTTTGTAGACCACAGAAAAAGAACGCAATTTTTTGTTGCTACAGAAGCAATATCAAGCGATTTGAGTATGTCGAGAGTCAATACCGGGTATTGATTAGCCGAACCAGATTTGAGAGAACCGCCTGTTTTGACGTTATTGAACGCCCAAGGTGGGTCGGCCAAAATCACATTATAGTTGCTTTTTCTATGAAAAATCATAGGATTATCTCCAAAGCAGGGACTATAGACTCCTGCACAAGAAATTTCGACAAGATGTTCTGGCTTGCATTCCAGTCTGCGTCAGCAGAAAAACCACAAGCAGTGCAGCAGAACTTCTCTCCTTTTCTTGACCTCGAATCTCTGTTCCCACACACAGAACAGATTTGAGACGTATAGACTGGATCAACCTTGTGAATACGGACACCGTTGACTTCACAAGTCTGTTCTAACCTACTAAGAAAATATGAATAAACCCATCTCTGTAATTTATTCATAAATTTTGTGGAAATCCTTCTCTGTTTTTTACTATTTTTCTTCACATCTTTTAAGCCTTCAACTACAACAGCTTTCGTGTTATCCAGGTCTATCTTCTTAATTTCCCTGTCTATATATTGATCCCGCTCTTTTAAAGCGCGATGAAAAGCCTTACTTCCTTGCTGCTTACGAGAGATCTTTTCAATCTTCTTCTCAAGCTCGATTCCAATGTACTCCCCCGCAGAGGTTACGGCTAATTTTTTATATCCCGTGTCTATTCCAATAACCGCACCCTCGTTTTTATACTTAACTTCTTTTTCAAAATATACATTCACGAAGAATTTGCCATTTACTTTCCTTAATTCAATGCTCTTTTTCATTATCCAATCGTCTTCAATAAATTGATTGAAGTGCTTGTGCTTTTTAGATGGTAGCCAAAGTTTAATTTTTTTTCCAATAGACGAAATAGTAATCCAAAAATCGAACGAGTTTTCAATATCGAGAAATTGTACAAATCTTGAATCCAAATTCAGGGTGTCTTTTTGGAATTTTGGCTTAGTCTTTTTCTTCCGCTTTCTTTGTGATTTCACAATCCCCAACGCCTGTTTTCCTAAACATTGTTGCATTCTGGCAGAAAACCAAGTTTCAACTTTGAAATCCACAAACTTACTTGAGAAATCTTTCAACTCCCAAAGGCGATCTATGTAGAGATTAATAACTCGTTTACCTTCTTTTAAGATGGAATCCAAGCAAACAAGTTTACCTGTGTTAGCAAATGAAATATTCAAAGCGGATTTACGAATCATCTTTTTCTAACTCCTTAATATGCTCAGATTTGTGAAGAGCACTATCAGGGACGATAATTGTACCTGTCGGAAGCTGATATGCTCTTGGAATCAAACCCCGCTTAAAATGATTCCAAGCCGTCCGATAGTGGATCCCAAGTTTGTCTGCGTATTGTCTAAGTGTCATAATGTCTCTATTATACAAGAACAATTTTCCATTGTCAAGTATTATTTTCTATAAATTATACATAATCATCCCCCAAGTGGAAGTATTTCAGGGCCGTTAGGGCCAAACACTACACCAAAAGTAGGACCGTTAGGGTATGCGCTTGAGCGTTTTGGATGACAGATAACATACTTGCCATCTTTATCATTGCGTAATGCCAAAGGCATATTGTCTTTACACAAATCAGGGAAAGACCTTTGAACCTGTGCTTTGAACAGCATAGATTTACCATGTACTTCCAACTGCAAAATGCGAAGCTTTTGTAACAACGGCTCTGTAATGATACGAAGTTCATCTTGTAATTGCTCAATTATTTTATCAGTGAACATTAAATCTTCCCACTGAATAATTAAGCCACAATCAACTGCTTTGTCAGAATCAAGAAGAACAACCAACTCTTCTGTTTCGTAATCGAAATTAGCTTGACGTTTGCGCATCTGTTCCCTCCTTCAATCGTTCAATATCGTTAAATAATTGCACCCACTGTTGGGTGCTAAGTTGAATTGTATGGCACCCAGTCTTTTCAAGGGTGATTTCGCTGTGTTTCTTGTAGATTTTGTGCCCAGACATGCAGCCTTCAAGTTCAATCACCGTCACTTTTGCCATTCGTTTTTTCTCCTCCTATCTTGGCGGTCATTTCAAAAACCGCGTTAAGTTTTTTTGTAAACCACAACAGTGAATCCAGTTTGTTAAGCCGCTCCTCAATCTTATCAAGGCGGATTTTGTTCTTGATAGTCCAAGCGCTTTTGTTGAGATTTTCGTAAGTCTCTTTTGCTCCTTCTTCACAAGCTGCTACAAATTCTGATACCCTTTCGCTCGGCGGATTCAAGTCGGCCTTTCTTTCTTTGTCAAAGCAATCTGGGCAATAATGCCTACTTGAACCATCAGGGTTTATACCACCACCTACCCAATGGTTAGTTAAAAGTTTGTTACAAGAATAGCACCGCGTCTGTTTCTCCTGCACCAACGCTGGAATAGCTGACGGAGCCTCATTTATCAAGCTTTTAATGCGCTGAAAAAACCTTTGGTGATTGTCGTCAGGTATATTCAATTTTTTATTAATATATTGTAGTAACTCCGTCCGACTGACCAAATCGCCGTCAACTCCCATTGCAGGAATTGCTTCAATGGCTTGTTGTAGCTGTATAGGGGGATGATGACCGTGAGAACGGCCATGATTAAAACAAGCCAACACTTTGTCTCTGCTGATGTACTCAGTCATATATTACCTCCAGCATTGCCACATTAGACAAGTAAAAAGCACCCAAAAAACCAGGCACAACATGAAGATTATTGTGAGTTTGCCTTGCTTGCTGATTTTCATTCCCAATCTCCTTTCACGCCAAGAACAAACTTTTCATATACGTAAATCGGTATTGGTAACGGGTGCAAAATATCAGTAATAAGCTCTTTTACGCTATGCCAGTTAAGCCCTCCGTATCCGGCTCCAATTTGCGGCATAGCAATACTCGTGATTTCCTCCTCTTGGTACTTATCAGCAATCCACTGAAACGTCTGTTTGATGAACTTCAACTCTGCACCACTGAACGCCCATTGCGTAGCAAGGTTCAAAACCCAAGGCGTACATTTTTTGTCTACGTAAGCCTTCCCCGGTGTAAACTCGCCAAAGGTGCAAACGTGTTTGTATCTTTCAAACATGTCAAGGAACCGTTTCTTAAATGCTACTGCTATTCCTGCGCCCATTACGCCTCTACAGTTGCAACCGTGTGCAAGCGTTTGAGCACCCGAAAGGAACAGGTCGCCTTTGCAGAAAACTACTGGCATGTTATTTCTCCTTTTTCGATAGAACAATGGCTTCGAAAATCTTAGCTTCTGCCTTTTCTATGGCATCAACCACTTCTTGAAGTGATGTAGCAACATCTTCAGTTATTGAACGGCGCAGAATAGCAAGCAAGGCATCCTTGAAATTCGCGTAAAAACCAACAAGGGCTTCGTAAGGTTTCCCAACATTTTCAGGTTTTGTAGTTTTGCTATCTTTTTTAATGCGGGTTACATGAACTACAAAACAATAAGGATCGTTAGTGATTGTGAAGTCACCAACCTTAATTGTTATTTTCTTCACTGGTTTCCTCCGGTACACAAAAGCGGTCATCAACACCGATGCCACGCCTAACATGAGCGATTAAAAAGGCGATGTTGCAAGCAGCATGATTGAGGTGGTGCAGGCCGGACTCTTTATCAATGTCTTCTCCTTTCATCCATGCCGTTAAATGCCGCAGAAGAGCAGCAGTTAATCGCCCCCACCTAAACCCACCACGCTCCCAATCCCTGCCTTGTGAGTATTTTTTGGCCCCGTAAGTTAGCACAATCCCAACCGCCTCAAGCAGTTCTGGAGGAATCAAGTCCATTCTAACTTTATCCTTATCGTATTTTATCGCTTCGCTCATTTTGTTTCCTCTCTGTAGGGGCAATAATTTTCATTCTTGAGTTTTACCCAAGTCGCTTTTTTATGAGTACAAACACCTTTCTTCTTATAATCACAAGTACAACAGCTTCTTCGCTTTCCAGGTTCAAACATCCAATCATCGTTTTCAAATGGAGTAAAATGCTTAATCATTGCTTACCCTTTTTCTCGCATATTCAACATATTCCGCATTCAACTCAAATCCGATATATTTTCTTCCAAGCCTTTTGGCCACTACAGCAGTAGTGCCGCTCCCGATAAAAGGATCGAGTACGATACCCTTTTTAGGACACCCAGCAAGTATACACGGCTCGACAACTTCTTCAGGGAAAGTGGCCGTATGCGGTATGCCCTTCGTCTGTTGCTGCGATATGAACCAAACGCTTTTGCGGTTCGCGCCCTTAATGATCCGATATTGTTTTTTATTTTGGCGACGGGCACCTTCTTTCGGTCGAAAGCTCCCCATTTTTGGCGCTGACATTTCACCTGTAGCACCCGGCTTGACAGGTTCACGAATTGCTTCTAAGTCATAATAATAAGTTGGGTTTTTTGTGAACAAAAAGAAGTATTCATGGCTTTTTGTCGGTCTATCTTGGACCGGTTCGGCCATTGGGGACGGTTTCGAGTTATGTGTTAATATCCCCGAAGCGAGGGCGAATAGATGGGGGTCATTTTCTACCCCAATATCGTACACTTCTCGACATCGGGCCTTGCGGATTTCGATGATTTCGTTACGATCTTTCTCATTGTGGTGCCCGCTTCGTATTTTTCGCAGTTCGCCTCGAAACGCAGGAAACTGCTTGCCGTTATATTCGGCGCTGGCAAGGTTGAGCGTCAATGTGTATCCGAGTCTTGCACAAGCAGTCCGCAAATCTCTCTCAAGATTATAGTTGCGACAGAACCTAAGTCGCCACCGATTTCCGTCTAGGTGTCCGTCACCAGACAAATAGCCGTCTACCATAGATGCAATAAACCTATTTGAATATCGCCAGACAACCGTCGCAAATCCTTTGTCATGTGAGGTCTTGCCAGTAACTAACTCGCAAAGGAGGGCATTCAATACTTTACCGTAAACCCGAATTAATTGATTGTTTCCGTCCTCCGTCATGGTTGCCGATCCACCAAATTTTTCGGCGATGCGCTTTACTCGTACCCATCGCTTGCGTTCTTTCGAGTGACCGGATATCTGAATTGTACCATCGGACATTGAACCTTCGGCAATATACAGACCGGCAAACCATGCAGCATCATCGTCAATAGCGCAGTCACGAGGCGAATCAGGTTCTGGTAATTGGCAACTTGTTAATATATCACCTACATTGAGATCAATAGTATCGATCAACCCTCTTGTCGTCGGGAAGCGATGTGTGGGAGTGCATGAAATCCGCTCTCCAGACCGTAACACAATTTCTAGTTCGTCGCCGTGTCTTTTGTTTTTATTCATGCCGAGTAAATTGGTCCATTTTCTCCCATTCCACAGTTTCACCGTGGCTGGATCGAGTCGTGCCATATTCCTAACCATCATCGGCATGTCGCCTTTTTGTGTTCGTGTATAAACCCATGTTCCACCACTAAGACACCATATCACATCGGAGCGTAACCACCAACCGTCTCGGCGTAACGCGAAAGCAACCTGCCACGGAAGACCGATTAAGTCTTTTGCTTTAATCCCTTCTGCGATCTCGCCTGTAGCGTATGCGTCACCGAGATTTAACCAGAATGTTCCATTATGACGAAGTGCTCTACGCAACCGGCGAAATAACAGCACTAAATTCTCTATATAATAATGGATAGTCGGCTCGGACCCAAATTCTTCTTCGGTGTTGTTATAATCTCGCTGTTGCCAATACGGCGGTGATGTCACAATGCAGTTGATTGAACCAGCCGGGAGCGATTTAGCAAGCTCGAATGCGTTACCGTGATGAATTTTATTGACCCAATCTTGCTCGAACTTTTTTCTTCGTTCTAATAATTTACGTATATCCATATCGCGCCTCCTCTTACGATTATTTCCAAATATTCGCTTCAAAGTGACAGCCAAATATGTCTATCCCACCGGGACAATATGAAAGTATCGTTATGGCGCGAGCAAGCCGATTAAACAGGTCAGCAACCTCGCCTTTCTTTTTGCTCCCGTATAGTAAAATGTCGCCTTTTTCGCCAAGCGTTGTTGCAAACGTACTGGCCTCACTCATGTCTTCTTCTGTCGGAACATAACTATCGTTTTCAAACTCTGCAATTTTGAGCGTCACAGCAATGCTCAGGGCATTGGCCAGAGGGTGATCAAACTTCTGTGTCGTCATGCTTCAAAACCTCCCCTACAAGACGAGCAACTAACTCAGACGAGACTCCAGTATGAGTCGCTGCTTGTTCAAGGGTTAAACCTGATTTCATTAAATTCAATAAGCGACGCTTCATGTCGTTTTTCCATTGTGGTGTTTGAAAAGATGTGCTAAGTATCATTGTTCGGCTCCATCTATGAGTTTACGCAAATCGTCAAGTGCCTCTTCCATTGTTTTTCTGGCCTTGTTCATAAGCTCATGGTTTTTGGGTGGACGTTTCCAATATTTGCGCAACTTCTTCGACTTCTCGTTGTAGATAACTGCTGCCTCTACAACGCTTACAAAAAATTGCATCATTTCCCTGTCTGAAGTATCTTCAGGTCTGTTCCATCCGTCTTCAATGAATTGTTTTGCCCTTACGAGCATTCTTTTAATTGTCATTGGTTTTTCCTTCCTCGACAAGTTTCCATAACTTCGCACGAGCCTTGTTTTTGGTATCACACGCATCATGCCAATTATCTGTAGCTGCTGTGTGTTCAGCATAGTAAAGATCGGTATGCGTGTAACTATTACGAAGTTCTTTCAATTTATCATGTTTCTCTCTCTGCATCCTTGACGCTTCTTTGTAAGCAATTATAGCCTCCACCAGCTTATCAATTTTGACAAGCGGACATTTATCACTCGGTACAATTTCTTCTCGCCCGTCAACTTCTATTGTTTCGCCAAGTTTGCAACATGTAATCAATTCCTTTACTATGTAGAGACAATTGCAGCAAAATTTAGGTCTCATCAATTTCTCCTTTCACAAACTTGATTGTTTTGGACCAGTTATCAGCAATAGCACCCAAATCCTTTAAGTGTTCCGCTTCCTCGGCAACTCGCTCGTCCCAAAGATCGTCGTCTCTGACTGATTTTACATTCTTGGTTATTAAATCTGCAATTACGGTTGGTTCCAAAGCATCTAACTCCCATGAATCAGAACCGAATTGGCTTATATACGCCGCTGCTCTTGTGTCAGCCAACTTGGTTGGGTTGGGTGGAGGTGTATATTGCAAAACCTGATTGTGATTGAGCGCAATCCGTTTAACCTCACACCTGTTGACCTCCATGAACATGTCAAGTCGATCCTGAATATCTCGCGTCATATCAATCCCACTTGGGTCATGATCGCCAAGATGAAATATGATAGGTTTTTCGTAAAATCTATCAAGCCTTTGGGCTGTTGCCCACATTTCCGATTGAGAAACATAGCCTCTACACGAAAAATAAGACACGTCGAGTGACTCACATACGCCAGCTATGACCCCAATAAGCGCATCTTTTTCAATCCAAATTTCAGGGCGAAATTCCTGCCCTTTCCATTTATCAATCTGGAACTGATTCACACATGTTCTAATTATTTGCGATGGAGAAAGCCAATGGCCATTACGCCGTAACTTGCGGGTTCTATCAACAATAGAATCCCAGTCAATATGTCCGCATAAGCGCCCATCAGAAATAATAGACCCTAATTGTTTGTAGCTCTTTGTCGTATTTGGAATCAAAGCACGGGCCACGAACTGATAGTACAGTTGCCGCAAAGTCAAATCAAACCCTTGCTTCGCATACTCCTCAATTATTGTGTTGGCCTTAGCGACTATTGCCAATCTTTCTGCGGACATTTTTTTAACCTTATATGCTATTCGTGGCATTACTTATTCCTTTCCTTTTATGCTAATTATTGGAAGCTCATAATGCTTACAAAAAGCTTTAGCCTGATCCAAAGCATCAAAAAAATTAAGCCAAAATTCAGTTTCCAAAGCAATTACAGCCCATTGAAACTTTCCTTCAAATTCGTTTGTCCATAAAATTTCAGCATCTACTTTAGCTGCTAAATATTCCGCTAACTTTCTTTTAACATCAATGTGTAATGGTTTTTGCTCAAAATCAAACCATTCACTATCGAGTATAGGAAATTCATCCTCTTCTTCCTCATCCAAAAATTTCCGCACAACTTCCAATAAGTTATGCGGCGTAAAGACAACCTTTCTTATGTTACCACTGTCTTTTTTATCAAATATCAAATTACCGCTACCAAAACCAATTGATATATGATATGATTCTCCCGTTTCTTCATCGTCAAGTGTAGCCAAATGCTTACGTATTGTAAGTGCGTCTTCAATTACTCGGACTTTGATAGTAACTTCGTGTTCGGTGTAATTAGGCTTTTCCATTTGAATCCCCTTCCTTTTTCGGTTCAAACTTCTTACAACGTTTCTCGTAATGGTTGTGAAAACAACATTTTGTAGACTTTCCTTCTACCGGGTCAACATTCGCCGAGTGATTACACATAAAAATTTCACTGGTGTTGTTCAATTTGCTGAACCTACAGTTCACACAAATTGGGTATTGTTTCTGCTTTTTCTTAACCCCCGGCGGGTACATGTCTTCACAACCAGGTCGGGAAGCAGCACGAGTCGGGCGCGATGTTTTAGGCGATTTGTCTTTCATTTGACTTCCTCCTCTTCAGACTTATTAATGATTATAATACATGCCGACACCAAAGTGCCGCTGCTTTTGAAACTCCCATCTGGTAGCGGAATTACTTGATGTTCGATACCATTCAAAAATTCCCTGAATTGCTTGTACTTTTTGAAACTGTTGTACTCCCAAGAAGGGCTGGCCACAGTAACTATGCGACCGCCGGGTTTCAGAAAGCTGTACATGTGTTGGATATGCGCAATGTCCTGGCCCTTCGAGAATGGCGGGTTAGCTATAACTCTGTCGAAGGTGCCGACCTCTATTGGTGTCATTTTCAGGAAGTCGCCTTTTACCGGCGACCAGCCAAGCCTCTCTAATACTTGGCAGTTATTTTCCATAAGTTCGACCAAATACACGTCAACGAAAGTAGGCAACCTATTTACGATAGCCCCTTGTCCAGCAGAAGGTTCCAACACAGTGTTCTCTGGTTCCAGTTCTGCCAACTCTATCAGATAGTCAGCTACTTCAACCGGTGTAGAAAAGAATTGGAAATTTTTCTTGTCGTTAATAACCTCCCCGCTGCACAAAGCGTTTTGGACATCTTCAGGATCTCGATGGCTGAATACAAAGCCATTCTTTTTATAGACGCCTCCAGCAGCTATAAGTGCTTTCTTAACTGCTGCATAGTTGGCGAAATAATCGTCCACAGGCAGTTCCAACCGATTGCCGTTTACCGACATCTTCTTGATCGAATTTATAATGTCTTGCTGGATCATAATTAAGTCTCCTTCCTGGCTCTGCGCCTGTCGCTTCGTTTCTTTTCTACACGCTCCCTGTTGCCTTCGTCGATAGACGCCTTAGTCAGTTTGGCATTATCAAACGCAAGATTCAGCCCATGAACAGGGCATTTATCGCAAGTTTTGCGGGTGCAACCAGCGCACACTGTCTCGAATCTGTCGTCGAGAAGCCTGCCTGTCCATTTCAGAATGCGGTTGAAAGCAATTTCAAGCATTGTGTAATCAGCAGCTATGCCCATGTGTCACCTTCCTCAAGTAGTTCAATCAAAACTTCTCCATGACAAGCTTTAGGAGCGCACCAACAACCAAGCACTTTCCCGCGTAACTCTTCCAGAGAAGCTAAAAGTTCAGGTTGATTTTTTATCCACTCTCGGTATTTCTCAATTACTTCTGCTCGATCTCCATCAGGACCAATTGAGAATGGGTTTCCCCATTTTGAAGGGCGACCAATATAGACATCGAATTCGCTACGTTTGCAATGGACTACGCTGATTTTCATTTGAATTCCTTTTTCGCAATTAAATAAGATCCCGAACACCGTTTTCCGTTAAACCGGTATTTGTAGTAACGTTTATCCCCTCTACCATATGTCAAACACACTCGCTTGGAACACACAGGGCAGATTGCTTTCTCGCGGAGTTTCTTGCCACTAAAACACGATTGAAGATGTTTGCGAAGATTGGCAGTGGTGTATATACGCATCAGTTGTGGCGTACCATGTGTACCGTTTGAGTGATATTGAAAACGGATACGCTTGCCACACTTTCGACATATATACTCTTTAGAAACATCGTCAATGGTATATTCTATATCTCTTTTACAACGTAGACATTTTATGTCATTGTCGCTTATTACACCATTACAGTGCGGGCAATATTTTTTCATCCTTCACCACCCTTTATAATTCCACTATCTTTACAAAAACCTTCAAGCCTAATTTTTTAGCGAGCTTGATTACATGACTGGTTCCAGGTGATGTTCCATCCCATACCGCAATCAAAGCATCGGCATATTCCGCCATTTCCGCATTACGCTTGTATCCGGCGCTTTTACTATATTTATCCCATTGTGCTGGGAAAAAGCTACATGGATAATTATGAAGCCGGGCATATTTTTCACCCAGCTTATCCACCCCTCTCGCGCCACCACTCACGATTTCTGTTATCTTAAAGCCAGATTGTTTTATGGCTTTGGCAACTACATCATAATCAGTTATATCTCTTGACCCTGCGATTATCGTTTTCATACAAGCCTCCCGTCTTCCCACGGTGACAATCCTTGAGCCAAACATTCAACTTCTTCGCTTGTTGGACGACGAAAATCTCCTCCTCCAAGATGACTCCAATTATCACCATCGCTATCAATATCTTCGGGATCCAGTTCAATTTCATAAACCCACAAACCCGGTCCTTCAACACCAGATTCACCAATTTCATTGAAAACTTCTTCTATGTTGTTGGCTACTACACTCAACAAACCATCAAAACCGCAACATTCAACATCTTCTGTAGGCGTTATAGCAATAATCGCTGCTAAAAAGCCGACAGGACGCCCGTTAATTTCTCCTGCATTACAAGCAACTAATATTTTATGTTTCATTCTTCGCCCCTTTCTGAAAAGTGTTTCAAGCAATGTCTGCAAATATTCTTACTTGGTTTTCCTCTTGATTCCTCCAATTATTGCCCCAATGATTATGTCAAGGATCATCCACTAACTCCTTTCCGTATTTAATTCCATCATCAAATTGAGTAACATCTTCTGGCCAGCTTATTTCTTCTAAGAGAATCCAGTACATTGGTGCATCGCCAAGTGTGTCTTCGTATACGCAATCCCACCAATTTTCGTGTTCATCCCCTTCATGGAATATTTTTTCATAGCGACCAGTAGTCATAAAGCCACTGCTGTAGAGAAGTAACATCGGTTTAGAAGTAAAGCATTCCGGCATATCAACAATTTCATACAGCTTTGGCAGTATTTCATTTGTTCGTTTGAAGTCAATTAGAGTCATTGTCTTCTCCTTCCTTTTGATGAAAAGCAATTTGACGTTTGACATGATAGACCCACACGTCGATTATTTCTGATTGCTCATAGCGGCTATTTCGGCGTATTAACTTTTCCATTGAGTTTAAGCCACAACCCGGTTCAAAATCAAATTTTTGTTTCTCTGCGCTTATTCGTTCCCAGTGAGGTAATTTGAAAATCATAATCAAACCCAACTTTCCCTATGTTGCCCACAAGTTTTCCAAGCCACGTCGTAAATGTACTGAATCCATACATATTTAAGCGTTCGCCCGAAGGTTTTGTGACTATCCAAGTAATTCTTTCGTATTCTTCTAATGTATAAGACTTGTTTTTATAAGAAAACGATATTACGTAGTCGTCTTTCTGTTGCCACGTAAACCCATGATCGTTTTTTGCTACTACATTTAAGAGTCTATGTGTGCCAGCAGCGCGACTTTTTTGCTGCAAGCGTTTAATAGGCTCACCCCATTTATTATATTCTTGAACCATCGGCTTCCTCCTTTTCGAAAAACAAGAGAACAGGCTGCTACAGAAGCAGGGTCAGCGATTTTACGCGACACAAACCACCACCCGATCAATAAAACGACCTCCTGCGAAGGCTCAGAGCGTCAGCCTCTGTAAACCAGCTTGCTGCTGGGGTCATTTTATGCGATTACGGCAGAAGACCGATTAAATTGATTGTATCTTTCAAAGTATCATACAACAGTCTTCGCTTCTTGCTAAAATCCGCATCTTCTTCTCTTGCGTCTGTAGAGTGTACACAATCTTCACAACAGCTTTGTGAATGCAGAATCGGGTTCTGCATGGCCCCTTTGAGCCATTCGGCCTCTGTGAGCGTCATGCGCAAATTGATTACCATTTCTTGTTCTCTGTTTGCGTTCATGGTTTTCTCCCTTTCTGTTATAACCTCCCAATTGCATCGCTTAAGGTATCGTACAGTGCTATTCGCTGTTCGGCAAATCCTGCACCTTCTTCTCTGCCGCTTGCATGTGGGCACCCATTACAGGGCAGAGGATCTCCAAACCTTCTGAGCCATTTAGCTTCTGCGATTGTCATCTTCAGAACGATTATTACTTTTACTTCTTGTTCGTTGCTTGCGTTCATATCTTTACCTCTCTCCTACACAAAATGAACAGAATTTTAACTCCAATCAACTAATTGTTCTTTCAAGTAAAACGACCGCATTACTCCAATGTGCCTACCAAACACAACTAAAGCCAAAGGTTGCGGAAGACCATAGATACAGCCCTTGAACTTTGGACGACCACAAATAAAATATATTTCGCCTTTCATGCACCATTCATGCCACCACTTTGTATTTGTTCTTGCTGGTATCAAGCATACTGTTATAGCATTTTTACGTTCGTCATATGCTTTTTTAATAAATTTCTTCATATTCTTATATGGCGGGTTCATCCAATTAACACCGTCCCACGATTTATCAAGACATGAATTTTCCTCAGTCCAAAATTCATCACATTTTGCATTCGCTTCCGATGCACACACGTCGCGGGTAAATTGAAATATGGAATCAAGCCGTAAAAATAGATCATCTGGTGTTTCGTATGACTGGTTTGTGCTCTTGAACTTGTTGTTGTCGAAGCTTCCCATATTTCCATTTCCTTCTTCGCTACACAAAAAGAACAAGTCGAATTTGCTCTGAAAACAATAGAAATTTTGGATCTCATTTATATAATACGAGAAATTCAAAAAATCTCCTGCATTTCCCTGAAATTTTTTTGTTAGGGACAAAACCAATTTTACCCCACCGGGGGAAGAAAAGCAATCCGAAAATCACAAATGCCGAAATAGTAAACACTTACGGTTTTGCTGCTTTTTGGTAACGAATATCTCGAAAAACTTGATGTTTGGGAAAAACGGCTCTTTTGTTATGTAGCTATTCGGTAAAGGCGGTGATTTTAATGTAACTGGATTCAATAGAGGTAATGGCAAAGGCAGAAATCGTGAGCGTATACATAACCAAATGGAGTGGTAGTTCACAACCTTCCACGACCCATACCACCATAAACGGCAGAGCCGGGGGGCAAACAGTAACGAAAAATTACAGCGTCTTGAAACCGTGACATGTCACCGACATCAAACAGCGCCTGATCCACAAGGCACACTCGTGCCTGGTTTCGGTGACATGTCTCAAAACTCTGACACAAAAGAACCAAGCAAACCTCTCTACTGTGTGCTACAGAAATGAATGGTATATACCACGCTCTCATACGATCTATCTGTCGATTGTTACTACATCATATAGATCGTATCTATTCTATTCGCTTTCATTGTGTTCTTTCTTCTTATGTGTCAGAAAAATTCGTGACATAAACGGTGAGTTGGATGAGAGTTGCAAGGTTTAGATAGAGCGGTTTTTCAAAATTCAAGTTGACGAAGTCCTCGTAAGTGCTGTGGTATTCAAGATTTATTGCGAAGTTTGCTCGGTCTCGTACTCTGTACTCGGTCTCGGTCTCGGTCTCGTGCTCTGTGCTCGGTCTCGGTCTCGTGCTCTGTGCTCGGTCTCGGTCTCGGTCTCGTGCTCTGTGCTCGGTCTCGGTCTCGTGCTCTGTACTCGTGCTCTGCTATCGTGCTCTGTGTCGTGCTCTGTGCGTTATGTGCAAAAATACAAGCTAGGGCGGTTATTTCGGGAGATATTGTGTAATAACTGCCCTATTATTGATAATATTGCAAATAAAATCGAGATAATACAGCGTTTCTCACTAACAAACCACTAAAAACAGCGTATCTGACGTGTATAAGTAGAGAGACAAATTTATTCTGGTCTTTGAAAGCCGGGTTGCGAAAAAACAAAAAACGGTTTCTTTGTTTTTGCTTGGAGAAGAGCATGATTATCATCGACAAAGACAGTAAAGTCGAACTCGTTGATGACTTTCCAAAAACGAGCTGGACAACTAAAATCAGGCACCTATTTCATGATCTTTATGTGGATTGGACGCCCGAAAAAGAGAAAGAGTTTCGGTCTTTGGTAAAACCGTTCAAAATCAAGAGACAATGACGAATGCCCCATTTCGAGGGCGCTGCCCTGTTTCGATGGCAGTGCCCTGTTTTGAGGGCAGCGTCTTGTTTTGAGGTCGCTGCCTTATTTCGAGGGCAGTGCTCTGTTCTCTATACAGCAAACAATCGCAACTGACAACTTTCACTCTTTACTGTCTGACCGCAACTGGCAACTGATTGCAACTGGAGGATCGCGAATGATATTAATTGATAAATCTGGTCGAATCAGATTCCAAATCGCCTCAGAACTCTTTACGTTGACGGAACAACAAGAAGAAACCTTTTTCCAGTCTTTATCAGACAGAGATCGGCAAGAAGTTCTGAGGCGAAGAAAAGTAAAGAAAAACAAAATTACATAATGAATTTCTATTCTATTCTGTGGAGGATCGCGAATGAAAACCGAAGTCCGATATTTCTGCCCTGTATGTGAGGATGTGCAGTGGTTTGTAAAAACAAGAAATATCGTAAAATGTGGCGCTTGCCACAATAATTTTGACGTGAACAAAAGTTACAAGGAGAACAACATGACATCTGTTGAAACGAATTTCATTAGTGCCATCGCCGAGGCAGTGGTGGTTCGGCTGAACGGTAGCGCGAGACCGTTAGATGGTCTCGATACAAGCGATATGCAAGAAAAAGTCAAGTCCTATTTCCTCGCCCTCGACGAAACAAGCCAAGCGCAAGCCGCGCCCCACGTTCAGTTTGTGATCAATTTACTGAAAAACGGTGAAACGAAACCCACCACAAAACCCACCACGAAAAACGGTAACAACGGCACGAAAGTGCCGGCAGGGATCTACAAGCGTACTGCAAAGGGTGTGGAGTACTGCGTTTCGGTCGAACAAACAGGCCGCTGCAAGGTTTTCGGTGGGTCATTCGGAACCGAAGGATCTTCATATTTTGAGACTTTAAAATTCGCAACATCTGCGACGCAAGAGGACTGCGGAGCCAGCACAAAGGGTGGCAGTGCTGCGCCCGGCTGGTTCTGGTCGAATGGGCACAAAAATCAACCGATTTCCCAGTCCGATTTCCACAACTGGATCGTCGAACAGAACACCCCGGCCATCGAAGAAGTTGAAGTCATCGAAACTGTCAACTGGTAATAGGGTTAAGTCGAAAACGCATAAGACACTATCACCTTATGCGTTTTCTTTTACCTTGAACTTTCAACAAATTGTAACTCCTGTTAGATATAGGAGTTAGGTCAATATCAATATCAATATCGGTATCGGTCTCGGTGTCGTACTCGGTCTCGGTGTCGTACTCGGTCTCGGTGTCGTGCTCGGTCTCGGTGTCGTGCTCGGTCTCGGTGTCGTGCTCGGTCTCGGTGTCGTACTC